>Ga0180432_10004828_pt1 | contig 18260 bp, 12 predicted proteins | sample SS_ome_10_FD_132414 | JGI IMG/M metagenome (GOLD analysis project Ga0180432, IMG submission 132414) | Hypersaline lake sediment archaeal communities from the Salton Sea, California, USA - SS_1_MS_2 metaG | ecosystem: Environmental > Aquatic > Non-marine Saline and Alkaline > Hypersaline >...
TAATGCGGTTAGCCGCGACCCGGAGTTCGGTTATGCCTTCATGGCCGAGTTTCAGGACCGGCTCTGCTTCGGCACTGATGTCTGCGCCCCCAAGAACCGCGCGGATGTCCTTATCAACCTCGCCAATTTCATGAAACAGGCTCTGGCCGAAGGCAAGATATCGCAGCAGGTATTCGACAAGATCGCTCGGAAGAATGCCATCCGATTGCTCGGCCTGGACGAGTAGCCTGTCCTAGCCACGGAGTCCTGTCATGTTCATAGATATCCACGTCCACACAACCTCAATGCCCAGCATCAACATCCCCGGCAGCGAGCAGACTCTCGCCACCCCGGAGCAGCTCATTGAGATGTATGATACCGTCGGCATAGAGCGAGCGGTACTGCTCCCCAACGCCAACCCTGAGGGCATCTGGTGTGTCCAGTCCAATGAAGAGATCCTCGCCATCGCGGAGCGCTACCCAGACCGCTTCATCCCCTTCTGCAACATTGACCCGCGCCTGTGGACCAACAATCCGGACGAAGACCTCTCTTACTACATGCGCTGGTACAGGGATCACGGCTGCCGGGGCATCGGCGAAGTCTGCTGTAACCTCTACTGGGACGATCCGCGTGTTGAGAACCTCTTCAAACATGCCGAGGCCCTCGACATGCCTATCTGCTTTCATGTCGCCACCCGTGAGGGGAGAACCTACGGTCTCATAGATGATTTCGGTCTCCCTCGCTTCGAGGAAGCGATACGCAAATTCCCCGATCTTGTCTGGCTGTGTCATTCCCAGGCCTGGTGGTCACACATTAGCGGGGATGTCAACGTGGACAACTGGGGTACATATCCGAAAGGGCGCGTGACCACAGGCGGTCGTGTCGTGGAATTGATGCGCAAGTACCCGACTGTCATCGGAGACCTTTCCGCCGGCAGTGGCTTCAATGCCGTCAGCCGCGACCCGGAATTCGGCCACTGGTTCCTCAACGAGTTCCAGGATCAGCTCTGCTTCGGTACGGACATCTGTTCGCCCCGCGGGCGTGATAGCGTGCTCATCAACCTGGCTAACTTTATGAAACAGGCCCTGGCTGAGGGCAACATATCTCAGGAAGTCTTCGACAAGATCGCGCGCCAAAACGCCCGCCGCATTCTCAAGCTCTAACCACACAGCCGTCGGTGCCTAGCACATGTAGGAAAAAGCATCCCACGGAGGCATTCCACATGATCATTGACATTCACGTACACAGTCAGCCGAAGCGCAACATGCCCGCTCCGCATAGTGACACCTGGTTCGCCACGCCCTGGGAGCTAATCGAGGCTTATGACCATGGCGGCGTAGATAAGGCTGTGCTCCTGCCCTGTACCAACCCCGAGAATGTACACATGATCCAGTCCAACGAGGAAGTCATCGGCATCTGGGAGGATTACCCGGACCGCTTCATCCCCTTCTGCAACATTGACCCGAGGCAGTGCTTCAGAACTCCGGATGCCGACCTTAGCTACATGATGTCGTGGTATAAGGATCTGGGCTGTCGGGGCATCGGGGAGGTCTGCGCGAATCTCTACTTCGACGATCCGCTTGTGGAGAACCTCTTCGATCACGCTGAAAAGACGGGACTCGTGCTCACGTTTCATGTTGCTACCAGACAGGGGGGCACTTATGGCCTGGTGGACGACCTCGGCCTCCCGCGCTTCGAGCAGCAGATCCAGAAGCACCCCGACCTCACTTGGCTCTGCCATTCGCAGGCGTGGTGGTCACACGTCAGCGGAGATGTCAATGAGGAGAACTGGGGCAGCTACCCGAAGGGGCCAGTCACCGAAGGGGGGCGTTGTGTCGAGCTCATCCGCAAGTACCCAACCGTCTATGGCGACCTCTCGGCAGGCAGCGGTTTCAACGCCATCAGCCGCGACCCCGATTTCGGCTACTGGTTCCTCGAGGAATTTCAGGACCAGCTCTGTTACGGAACCGACATCTGCTCTCCGAAAAAAGCATTTGCCTTTTTCGACGAGGGTCTCCTCAAGTTTCTCAGGGATGGTCTCGCCGAGGCCAAGCTCTCCCAGCAGGCGTTCGACAAGATAACCTGCTCCAACGCCCAGCGGATTCTAAACCTATAAGCCGCTGAGGCAGCAATACATCGCACGCCTGGTCCGAACCTGCGCTCCTGCTCTTTGCTCTGCCCCATTCGTCGGCACTACATGCGCAGCGTCAATCCCGGCTGCGGCATATACGCTTCCGGGAATATCTCCCGCGCGGCGGCGACAATCTCCGCTTCCTGGCCCCGGTTCGTATGCACCAAATATAGCTTCCCGACCTCGGCATCGCGAGCGATTGTCGCCGACTGTCGTACTCCTGAGTGTCCCGCTTCAGTGCCTAGCTCGGGGTCCTCAACACCCCATGAAGCCTCATACATCAGCACATCAACCCCGCGAAAATGCTCCGCCAGCTCCGGTAAGTACGTCGTATCACCGGAGAACCCCAGTTCGACTCCCGTGCGCTCGTCACGAATCCGGTAGGCAAGCCCCTGTACGGAGTGCTCCGTGGGAGCAGTCCCTATCGTCAACTCCCCCACCGCGACTGTCTCCCCCGGCTCAAGCGCAACCACTTCCGGCCTTGCATTTGCGAGCCGCTCGAACGTTTCGACCTGTATGTACGCACGTGCCAGTTCCACTACCCGCCCGATGTCTTCCGCAGGTCCGATGATCTCCATTTGCTCGAGGTGATCCACTGTGTTCTCGCGGAGATGCCGCAGGAAAAGCACACCCGCCAGACCCATGTAGTGATCCTGGTGGCAGTGCGTTATCAGCACGCGGTCAATGTCCAGCGGCGCATAGCCGTACCGCGTCATCGTGATTGCTGCGTTCCATCCGCAGTCAATGAGACAATGCCCATTCAGTACGAATGAGGCCGTGTCGTTATCCGGAGCCGGCTGGCAATGCCCGGTCCCTATGAACGTGAGTGTCGTCTCCGCCATCATCACTCCCTCAGTCAAACGTTCGCTTCATATATCCACCGTGGAATTGAGCAAACTGAGACTACACCATACAGTTCCTTTGCGCTTTCTGCACATCAACTCCACATTTCGCCTTCACTCGAATTTCGCTATGCGCTCGCTGACATCCGCGGCAAAGCGATTGATCTGCTCATCAATATATGCGCCGATACCCAGGCTCACATCCTGGATCAGCGGCGTCAGGTTCATGGCGAATATCATCGCCTGGGTCACGTCCACCTCATGGCTGGCGTAGTACGTCGCATGGGCCACTCGCCGCCCCAGTGACGCCAGATCATAGCGCTTGCCGCCGCAGTCCTGTGAGTCGAAAACACCCAGCAGGGCTGCGGCTAGATTCGGATGCGCATCTACGTCAAATGCGATCTTGTACTTGGCTTCAGCATCTTGCTCATCATCCACCATCCAGTCCAGGTCGCGCCACACCTCACACCCATAGAGCGCCTGCGGGTGCAATTCCGCCGGTAGCTCGCGCAACGCCTGGATCACTCGCAACGTGACGCCGACGTGCGTATCATGCTTGTCCGCTAGGTTGTGCGTATAGATGACCCCGGGCCGGGCCGCAATAATCAGCGCCTTCAGGTCCTCCATAACGACCTCCTTGTCCGTCTCCTTGACCTGGCTGCTGGAGAAATCCAGTAGCACCTGCGCTGTATATTCCCCCACGTACGCGGCCTTCTTCTGCTCCTGTCTCCGCACCTCCATCATCTGCTCATCGCTGTAGTCGGCATACAGATCATCACGCGGGCTGCCACTGCCGTTGGTCACGGTCACTCCGCACAGCCACTTGTCCGCCTCACCGAAGCACTTGAGCACCCCGTCATAGGCCATTATCTCGATATCATCCTGGTGGCAGCCGATCGCCATGTGGGTAGTCCGTGCCAGCGCCTCTTCTTCAGGCATTCCATCCGGCACAAATATTTCCGCCCCAGCTTGATGTAGCTTCATATTTCCACTCCTTCTTTCTAAAACTCTAAATCTGCCTGCTCGTCTATATTTCCGGCAAGCTTGCCGCTGCTATAGCCTGACCTACCCGCTTGCTCGCCTCATCGGGAGTATGTAACCCGATACGTTCCGCCAGGAGCGGGAACTCATGGCGCAGTACTCTCTCCGCCTCGCGCATCATGATTTCTGCGCCTCTGCCCGACGTCACTCGGCCCAGTATCAGCACATGCTTCATGTCGTAGAAATCTGCATAATGCGCGATTGCGTAACCCAGCCACACGCCGATCGTGGCGAGTATCTTCTCGGCTCGCTCGTCGCCACTGGCAAGCAACTCCTGCACCACTTTCAGTATCTCCGGCTCGCCCATTCCTTCTTCGATACCATCGGCCGCACCGATGCCGGCCACCGGCGCAAGTCGCGCGACGCCCTGCTGGTTGAAGTACTTGGCACCAACGCCATAGTCCTGCGACCATTCATCAACAGCCGCATTCGGGTTGTAGTCCACCGGGCAGAACGCCAACTCATTCAGCCAGCCGTTGATATGCCCATTCATATCGAGATACCCACCGGCCTCACTCGACCCCATCGCTATCCCCAGGATACCGACATCTTCAAGCTCCATTCCCCCCGCCAGTGCCGTGACATCCCCGTCATTGACAACAACCAGGGGCGCATTCCACTCCTGGCCGATCTTGATGAACATGCCCTTAATCTTCGTATCGAATTCTTGCTCCGGAATGCCGCGAAACAGTGACGCTACCAGCGCGCGGTTGTTGACATATATGCCCGCCGCACTTCCGCCTATCGCATCCACTCGCGGTAGATGCTCCGCCGCCCGCCGGATCGAGTCCATCACCCCGTCCCAGTGATACTGCGGGTCGCTCTGTGTCTTGGGGGCCCACTCAACCTCCTCGCTAAAGACCACTTCACCGTCAATAACTGCACTGGCCTTGCGGTCACTTGCTCCGAGGTCGAAGCCGACGCGACAACCTTCGAGGTGCCCACCGATAGCTCTGGCTCCCTCTGACGCCTCGGGCATCTCCTCAAGCTCGCAGCTCTCCACGGTGAAGGGCCGCTCGTAGACACCTGCCATCAAATCGGCGTCAAACTCGCGAATACCCCCGGGACCATACGCCTCCTTGATGGTCACCGCGATATCGGGACATCCGCCGATTGTTATCTTCCAGCCGCCGCGCTGCCACAGCAGGAACTTCACGAGCCGCTCGGCATACTGATTATTCGCGGCCTCGCGCCGTGCCTCCGGCCCAAACACCTCCGTTTCATACCTCGTCACAGTGCCCTCTTCACGCTCCAGCGCGATCGCCAGAGGGGCTCCTTTGCCGGAAGCTTGCACCTCATCCGCAAAAGCGTGACATGCCAATACTGCAGGCTTGAACTCCGGGTCCAGCGGTGGCACAATCTCCGGACTAACAAGCTTCATTCCATTTGCCATATTACTCCCTCTCTTCGCAGAGCAAAATCATCAACACTCTTCCATTCTCCCCCAAGCCCCGAAGTCCTTTCTATCCTAACGCAATATCATCACGAAGCCCGTTGAACTACCTCTCTTCCTCCAATATCTCCATCATGGCCCAGAAGTTCTCCTCCGGCGTGCCGGCCACTATCTGGTTGCTACAGCCGATGATGCAGCCGCCTATCTCATGGGCGGTCTCTAGCGCAGTGCGTGTCTCCTCTGCGACATCCTCCACCGTCCCAACGTGCAGGACCTCGCTTCTAATGCCGCCGAGCATCCTTAAATGCGGGAATCTGTCCCTGAGCTGCCGCAGGTCCATGAACGTGCGGTCCACTTCATAGAAACCATGCGTGCGGGCTTCGCCAAAGAGATCATGGGCAATCGGCCACAGGTCGCCGTCACTGGCAAAGAGGTGGTATGTGCCGGCTTTCTCGCAACCTTCGGTAATGATCTTAAGACGTGGCAGCATCAAATCATGGAACACCTTCGGCGAATACAGCGGTCCTCGTGTGCCGGCGAAGTCGCCGCCGCCAAAGCAGTAAGGAATGCCCAGTTGGGCAGCCAGTCTGGCATTCTTCGGCCCACGGATTGCTGCAGCGTCGAGGTATCTGCCAACGATCTCCGGATATAGCACGGTCGCCTCCAGCCACACCCGCTCCCTGGGTATGCATATTCCCACACTACCCACACCCCCTCCATACATGGCGTGAGTGTCCCCGAAGCGCTCGATTGACCAGTGCACGTCAGGCGATAGGTCATCCGGTGTCGGCTCGTACTCTTCTGCAGCTTCCGCCGCCCGCTCCGCCTCCTCGGCGAGTTGTGCAGGAGTCGGCTCAGGCTTTGCTTTCCCGTCAACCCTCCCGTACGTCTCCGTCGGCGGGTCGAAATGCCACACCTCCCAGTCCTCCCCTTTGTCCGCGTCCCCGTAAATGAAGGTATTCTCATCTATTTTTATGCTTGGCCGTAGCGGCTTGCGCCAATAAATCGTCCGCACCATATCCAGGTTTAGCTTCTCACAAAGCTCAGAAGCATCCTCAAAGGTCCGCTCTACGAACTCCGCCTGGGCCTCACCACCGACGCCGCCTTCCCACAGCGCCTGTGCCTCCCGAAACTGCTGTATGCCGCCTCCGGTGTATGCTTCGCGCCCCAGTACGTAAGACGCCACATCCGAGCTGAACCCCGCCTGGTAGATCGGTATCTTGTCTGTTGGCTGATGCTCGAATACTGCCGCCACTCGCTCTTTCGGAAGCATATCCATATTCTCCTCTCACACCTTCATATTGTCACTCGCTTCTCCCGTTTCCTTCCCTATACAACCTCGCAAACCTTCTGTCTCCACCGAAGGTGCTCGCTCACCTCGCCGCGAATACTCACCACCAAAATGACCAGATGGCGCATCTGCCACACGGAAGGGTGCACATAATGACTGACCAGCTTTTCACCACTCAAATGAAGTCCCTGGCCGTGAGCCTTGGCGCTGACCTCGTCGGCATTGCCTCCGCCGCTCGCTACGCCGAGGCCCCCATCGAGATGTCCCCGCAAGGCCACCTGCCCGGCGCCACCTGTGTTCTGGTGGTTGCCATCCATCATCCCGACGCCGCCATCGAGATTGGCGGCAACGAGCATCCTCAGAAGATGGGGCCGTACTTCGTCCAGGGCGTGATGAACACCAAAATCGAGTGCATCTCCTTCCAGATCGCCCGTAAGCTCGAGGACTTGGGCCACCGGGTCGTCGCCATCCCTGCCACCAACGTCTGGCGATTCCGGCCCTACAAGAATGTCGAGGAGTCCTTTGCTCCCGACCTCTCGGACATCCACGCCGCCGCTGCCGCCGGCCTCGGCGAAATCGGGTACAACGGCCTTCTCCTCACCCCCGAGTACGGCCCACGCCAGCGCTTCTGCTGCCTTGTCACTGACGCGCCTCTCATCCCCGATCCGCTCTACGATGGCGAGCCACTCTGCGACATGTGTGGCGAGTGCATCCGCCATTGCCCCATGGACGTCTTCAACAAGGAGACCGGGCCCAAGCACGTGATCCACATGGAATGGAAGGAGTTCTCCTACTGCAACAAGAACAAGTGGCGGTGCTCCTGGGCTGAACATTTCGGCCTCGACCTGGACACCGAAATCCCAGAGCAGATTGGCGAGCAGGCCATTCTGGAAAACCTCGAGATCGCCGGGCGACGCGGTGGCGCCATGGGCTCATGCCTCCGCTACTGCTTGCCGGCCCATCTCCGCCTCAAGGACCCCGACTACACCACGACGTGGCGCCGGCGGAGACCCTTCATGGACGAGCGCCCGCTTGCGCAGCAACTCAACGACGTCCCAACGCGCCCCGACCGCACCGTTACCCTCAATGTCATCAAGCGCCTCATCGAGCGCGAAGTTGACATGCTCGCCATTGTGGATCGCCAGACAGCTCTCCAGCGCGGCTTCGACCTGCGCGGCGAACTCCCTGACGGCCGGACTCTCATCGCCTTCGCGCACCACTATCCACCATCCATGGAAGACCCCGCGGCCACCCAACTACGGTCACGGCCTCAGCCCGTCGTCGCCCAGACTGTCGGCGAATGGTCCGGCTTCGCCCAGCTTGAGCTCTGCCAGTACCTGGAGGCTCGCGGCTATTCCGCCATGCCCGGCGGGCACCTCGCCGACGCGAAGATCATTCCCGCATCTGGCCTCGCGCAAGACTCCAGCCAGAATACAGGCCCCGTTGTTGAGGGTTTCGATGGCTCCCTCACGTTTGGCTGTGTGCTCACCAGTGCGCCTCTTCGCCCTGCCACTCATCTCTTCCCCATCCCCGACACGGTGCGCTCCGTCCCCGCCTCCGATCTCCGCTTGCTCCTCGATGCCCATGCCCGTAAGCTCGGCGCTGATCTCTTTGGTGTCGCGGCTCCCGGTTTCGTTTCAGCACTCGCCACCGACTATCGCCAACACGTTAACGAGGCCGACATGCAGTGGACAGTTCGCGACACCGGCGGCTACCACGGCGCCGTCAAGCCTGTTATTGACCGCTGTGAGAAGCGCCACATCCGCACCGCAGATGAACTCCTCCCCGGCGCGCGAGCAGTTCTCACCATTGGCTACCATTTCCCCTTCCTCAACATACTCAACGCCGCCGAACCACCCACCGATGCGGTAGGCCCATACAGCTACGCCGTCTATCAGGCCAACCGCTGGCTTCGTTACATCGGCGTTTCGGTTGCCAGGATGCTCGTCCGCCTCGGCTGCCGCGCGGTGGTTTCACAAGACCTCTCAGACAGTGGCACACTTGTCGCCAATCCACGCGGCTTTCAGCCGGACGCTCTGGCGAATCGTTTCACAGCAGCAGCAGCCGGCCTTGCTCATATCGGAATTCACGGTGCTCCCATAACGCCGCAATTCGGCGTGACGCAGCGTTTCATCGCCATCGTGACCGACGCCGATTTGCCAACCGATAAACATCTTGCAACCCCCGCTCCCTGCGCTGATTGCGACCGGGCCTGCCTGTCCGCTTGCCCTGTCAAGGCTCTCGTCGATGCTACCATACCCATCAGCAGCGACGGCTTCAGCGCCGAACTGGCCGGATGGGATCGTGTCCGTTGTGAGTGGGCGAAGCGCTACGCGATGGTGGGCAGAGAGGGGCCGATGTGGGGCGGCCAAACGACAGACATCATGCCACCTGAGACCGCTATAACCCCCGAGCTTCTGGCCCAAGCCTACCGCGACAAGGACCCCATCCAGAAGCATTTCACGATGATCCTGGAGCCCTGTCTCAAGGCCTGCCAGCTCAGACTCAGCGCTCGGTGATTTGCGCCACTGCTTGTTGAGGTACAGGAGGTTTCTCAGCGGGGAACAAACCGGTTGGGCGGCGTTGCCATACGAAACGCCCCCGACCTTGCCTGCCTTCCCTCACAACTGCGCGTCCTGCGCATACCGCATCATTGCGCGGATGTTATCTTCGGGGGTGTCCGGCGGCGTCTCACACCCCGAGCCGACGATGTAGCGCTTCCCGGCCCATTGGTGACACTGCCGGCAAGCCTCACACACCTGCTCCGGGGTGCCGGCATACAGCACGCTCACCGGATCGAAGTTCCCCAGCAGCACCGGCTCCGGCCCCATCTCCTCCCGCGCATGCTCCATCTTTACCAGGTGATCGAGGTCAATGATCTCGCATCCGGTCTCCGCCATTGCGCCCAGAATATGGTTCGTATCCCCGCAGATATGCAGCCGCGCTATCGCTCCCGCCTCCTGTATGGCCGCTACCATGCTCTGCTCCCGGGGCAGTACCTCGGCCTCATACAGCTCCGCGGAAATCAGCGAAGCCGCCGCATCTCCAATTCCTATCATGTGGCAACCTGCCTCGATCTGGGCCCGCGCGAAATCTATCTCCAGTAGGACGATCCAGTCCATCAAATCACGAGCAAACCCGATGTCATCCAGAAGATCCATCATGAATACAGTCATGGCCCGCATGTCTACAGCTTCCGCAATCGGCCCTTCGATCCAACCCATTATCGGGTAGTCGTCACCAGCCCGGTCGGCAAAGTACCGCGCGCCTGCAACTCTATCTCCCATTCGCCCTGCAGTCGGGTCCGGATACCGTAGCTTCGCGAAGGCCGACTTGTCGGATAGAATGAAGTTCTTCGTTCGCGGTGGGGCGTCATCATAGTATTTCAGGTCTGCCCCACAGTCCGCCGTCTCGCGTACCGGGTCGGAAATCAACTGCAATATGTCCAGTCCGAAGTCCTCTGCCAGTCGCAGTTGACACTCGCACAGCACACGATGATCGCACACGTAATCGGCATAGCTCTCGCCATAGTACTTCGCGGCCCAGAGCATGAATATTGGCATCGCCGGGAGCCTGTCAATCTCCTCATCCGCCAGCAGCCACAATGTCCTTTCCAGGCTATTCATCGCTGTCTCCTATGGTCCGGCGTCATCTTCTGTCGTTCACACGACGGTGCTTCACCCAACATTCCATCGTCCGCCATCGGACTCCTCCACATTTCCTGCAGGTCACTGCCGGCAGCGGATGGAACTTTCCTCTGATCCTGAATAGCTAATCGAGAATGCTCCCCGAGGTGCGGCATGCCTGGATCCAATTTACCTTCGACAATCAGCATCACCAAGGACGACAAGCACCTGCCCGTGGTGACCATCATTGACCAGACACTCCTCCCCAATGAGACCAAACTCCTGCATCTGACCGCCGTAGCCGATGTGTGCGAGGCGATCAAGTCTCTGCGCATCAGAGGCGCGCCCGCAATCGGTTGTGCCGCCGCCGCAGGGGTCGCCATGGCTGCGTGGCGGGATGAAACCACCAGTGATGCGGCCTTCATCGCCCACCTCGACGATGCCATTGAGTACCTGGCAGCAACCCGCCCGACCGCCGTAAACCTTTTCTGGGCGCTCGAACGCATGAAGGGGATTGTCCACGGCAGCCCGGGGCAGTCGCGCTTTGGACGGGCACAAGCCCTTTTGCGCGAGGCCGAAGCCATCATCGCCGACGATCTAGCCCGTTGCCACATGATCGGGAGATACGGACAACGTCTCATCAAACCCGACTCGCAGGTACTTACTCACTGCAACGCGGGGGCTTTGGCTACAGCCGGATATGGCACTGCGCTCGGCGTCATTCGCGCGGCCCATCAAGCGGGCCACATCAGACTCGTCTGGGTTGACGAGACCCGCCCGTTGCTTCAGGGCGCACGTCTCACCGCCTGGGAGTTACAGCAGGAGGGCATCCCCTGTCGTGTCATCACCGATAGCATGGCCGCTTCCGTGATGGGTGACAGGATGGTTGACGCGGTGGTCGTTGGAGCCGACCGCATCACCGCAAACGGTGATGTCGCCAACAAGATTGGCACCTATGGCCTAGCGGTACTGGCCGCTTACCATAAGGTCCCCTTCTACGTCGCGGCTCCGGTCTCCACTATTGATTACGCTCTCACTTCCGGCGCGGAAATACCCATCGAGCAGCGCGCCGCGCACGAGATCACGCATCTGGGTGGGCATAGCGATCTGCCGATTGTACCGGTCGGCGTGGAGACCTACAATCCGGCATTCGACGTGACGCCTGCCCGATTTGTGACCGCCATCGTCACCGACCGGGGCACCGCCCGGGCACCCTTTCAGCAGTCACTCGCCGCCTTCGCTGAATAACCCTGAGGGACAGGCCGTGAATGGATGACATCTTCAATGGACTGCTCGAAACGGGACTAAGGCTGAGGAAGTTGTGCAACCGGGGGATAGAACGGTGGACTTCCGAGCCGAGAATCGCTTGAAGCGCTCCCTGCGCTCGGGCGAGATGTTCTCAATCTCGCTTGACCGTGACCTTGCCCTCGTACGCGGGTTCAGTCATCACCAGAGAGCGCCGCTGACACGTCCCCCCTGGGGAGCCGTGCCATCACTGCGGCGCATCGTCTCGGTATCTTCGCCCGCTTTCAGCGGTCGGCGCCCTGTCTACCGCCGCGTGTAGAGGTGCGCGGCGTCATCAACTGCCCCAGCTTTGTCCACTGCGCGTCTGAAAGCACGCTTTTCAGCTTCGTATCCAGCCGCGTCTTGGCCTCGGTCATCGCCTTCGCCATTGCCTCACGATCCTGCTTTTCCCTAGCCTGCTTGAGCGCCGCGTCACGCGCGTTAAGAGTGTTCCGGTACGTCGGACGCAACTGCGTGAGCTGCTCACCGGTGCAGTCAAGCTGGAATGATACGGCCGTCCACGACCGCTCCAGGTACATCATGCTGCCCATCATGCCGTCCTGGCCGCCGCCACGCCGCCCGTCACGTTGGCCGCCGCCCTGCGCCACAGCCACCGATACAACAACGGACAAAACGATTACTGCCGCCACAATCAATTCTGCGGGAAACACTCTGTTTCTCATTGCTTCTCCTCCTCGGGGTCACGAGGTACAGTCGCCAATTGTGTGAGTTTCAAGGGCGTTGCGTGTAGGATAGGACGCATTACGTGTGTGCCCTATTCCCGGTATTTTCGTATCTGTAGGCTATGCCCCTCTGCTACCCACACAACGATCACAACCCAGTTGGCGGAGTGTCCGGTTCCGCGGAATGGTTGCCCGAGGCAGGTCTCAGCAGCCGCCCCCTGTTTACTGGTGCGTCTAAATGGTCTGTGTTTCCTGGCTTGACGCATGGGAGCGTTGGCTGGGAACGTGCTACTGATCGCTGGGAAGAGCATCGAACGTGATGTTGACGTCCTTGGACATGAGTTCATCGGGCTGCTGAATCGTGCCCTTGGTCAACTCTCTCTGTGCGGCGATGTACTCCTGCGCGAGTTGCGCAAGTTCCCGTGCGACGTCGGGGTGCTCAGCAATTACATTGGTGAGTTCCTCGGGGTCCTCGCGAAGGTCGTACAGTTCGCGAACCGGCTCTTCGTCCTCGCCAATGTAATCCTCCCAGAGCGGGATGGTGAGATTCCATTCGGCAGTGCGGACGCTGCAATAGCGACTCCAGCCGATGAAGATGCTGTCGCGCTCATCGGGCTGCTCGCCCGTCGCCATCGGCCACACGTCGGATCCAGTGACGCGGTCCGGGACATCGAGACCCATGATACCAAGCGCAGTTGGGAGAATGTCATGATGTTGCACGAAGCCCTCGATCTGTTCGCCGGCGAGCACGCCCTCAGGATGCCTGATCAGCAGCGGCACTCTGGTGCACTGATTCCGGAGCCGGGATTCACCTTTATGAATCTCGCCCTGTTCGCCCATCATTGTGCCGTGATCCGCGGTGAAGACTATGAGTGTATCGTCCATCAATTCGCGCTCATGGAGCGTGGCCAGCAGATGACCGACCCAGGCGTCCACAAGCGTTACCTCGCCAGCGTAGGCCGCCTTTATGCACTCCCACTGGTCCTCGCTGAGACCCTCGGTTGTCCCGCTCGGGCGCACGCCGTAGTAACCGTGGTAATCGGGATAGTATTCTTGCGCGTACTCCGCAGGAGGATCCCACGGCTCGTGCGGGTCGAAACAGTCCACGTAAAGAAAGAACGGGTCGTCGAGCGTGTAGTTGTTTACCCAGTCGGCGGCGGTCGCCATCACCTTCGCCACAGAGGTGTCAGCGTCGCTCTTCCAGTCCTTCCTCACGTTGAGGTGCTGCACGACCCAGTGGTCGGCGGCGACTTCAGCGGCTGGAATCGTCAACTGCTCCAGCATGTCCATGACCTGGTCCTTGGCGCGTAGGGCGTACATGTCACCTTCCTGGCCGCGAACCCAATCCCAGTAGTGGAAACCCCGGTGGTAGTTCTTGCCCGGCTTCATCATGTGGTATACATCAGTGACGAAACCGTTACAGAAGCCCTGCTCATCGAGCCACTCGGCGGCGGTGACATCCTGATCGAAGAACGGGTGCCATCCGTAGTTGGCCACGGCGTCGCTGGGCTGATGGATGTAGCGGGCAGGTGAGACTTGTCGTCCACTAAGAATTGCGCGCCGGGCAGGCAGGGTCGGCATACCTTCGGCATAGGCATCTACGAAGACAGCGCTCTCCGATGCGAGTTCGTCGAGGTTCGGTGTCGCAATCCAGTTGTTCCCGTAGCAGCCGAGGTAGTCCCATCTCAGCGTATCGCTTACAATCAGTACCAAGTTCATGATCCGTAGTCTCCATTCTTTTTCTCACTACCACTCTACATCGCGCTCGTCAAGACCAATATAGCGCATGATAGCGGTCGGCGCAAGTAACCTGCTCCACCGCGCCAGATGTCTGGCAACCGCGTCATGGCTTTAGTAGCAAAGCCACCGAGGAAATCCAGGCAGGAAATCGCTGACAACTGCGCGAAAGGGAAATGAAGTGGCATTGTGCTGGCGAGCCATTCGCCGGATGATAGGGTGATTGGAGGTCGGACGGATGATGAAAACCGTGCCGGTGTGTCTGTTTCTACTGGCGCTGCTGGGAGCACTTACGCAAGCGGCGGCGGTACCGCCGCTGGTGGGTCTGGCAGGCGAGAAGTACCGGCGGGCATACGTCGGGATTATCGAGGAACTCGGCGGCGTGGGCGAGCAGGTGTCCGGCGCTGAACTCGAGGATCCGCAAGCTCTGGCAAAGTACGCTGCTCTGGTCGTCGTCACACGTGGGGAAGCCGGGCAGGAGACTTATGGGTTCACGGATGCGGCCGACGGGGCAGTGGCTGATTACGTCAAGGCTGGCGGGCGGGTGCTCTGCTCGTTCGGCTGCTCGCCGCCAGAGGTGATGATAAATCGACGCGGCAACATTCGTGGCTGGGGTGGCGGCCCGGACTGGATCGTTGCCGACAACAGCCACCCAATCACTGCGGGCATGAGGCTCGGCCAGATCGTGCGGTACAGCGCGTATGCAGCTCGGATTGCGAAGATCGAGCCGCCGGGCAAGCTACTTCTCGCCAACATCGGCGGCACTACCGCCGTAGCAGCATTTCCTTACGGTGACGGCGAGGTCATTCAGACCAACGGGGATCTGGGTCATGGTGGAAGCGACGCGACGAGTAATGAGTTCCGCTACCGCGTCATGCTCTACCTGTTGTATGGAAAAGGCCAGGAGCGTTTCGGGCCACAACTGCCTCCGCCGACTGCCGCGCCCGTGCAGAGGCCGCAGCTGCATACTGAGCGCCAACTGACACTTGATGCGGGTGAGGACGACAGCCATATACTGCACGAGGACTTCAGGAGCACTTCTACTCCCAAGATGCCACCCGGTTATGTGGCGGAAGTAGTTGCCGAGCCGCAGGGCGACCTATCTTACTGGCAGATATCAGCGCCGCCGGGAAACGAAGCCTTCGCGCCATGGGTGCGCGTGCCAGTCTCTGAGACGGAGATCGAGGCGGGACAGACCTATCGGCTTTCCGTGAAAGCGCGAATTGTGGGCGTGGCGGAGGACGTGTTTGCTCCAGCGCGGGCCGAGCTCCGCTTTTACGACGCCGAGGGTACGGAGCTTTCTCATCCGCACATATCAACGGGCGATGCGCCGAAGGGCGAGGAGTGGGGCCTGCTCACAACTCAGACTGTAGCTCCGGAAGGCGCACTGAAGGCGACGGTGGGGCTGTCGGCTATGCTTCCGTGCGGAGCTTTGCAGGTTGATGACATAGTCTTGAGGCGGGCGCTTACGACGGCGGAGATCTTCGCGACTGAGAAGCCGTTGGCGGGGAAGTTGCCCGCGCATCCTCGGGCGATTGTCAGTCCGGAGGCAGTGGCCAAGCTCGCGCAACGAGCCGCGGACAACACCGAGGGCGTCTATGGAGCGTCCCCGGCATCGCTGCTGGCAGGCATCCGTAGTCGCGCCGACAAGTATCTCGAGGAGACGGAGATTGCGTTTGGAGCAAGCTCGTTGCCATGGCCGCCGAAAGAGATGCTCCAGGAGGGCGGCGGTCTGAGTTGGAACCCGGTCGCGGCAGCGCTGTCGGAGCGACTCAAGAGCCTGTCGCTTGTCTATGCAGCCACCGGCAACGCGGCCTACGGCAACCGCGCTAAAGACCTACTGCTGGCGATATCTGAGTGGCCACAATGGTACGATCCGGTCAACAACCGCCCGGCGCTGGAGATTGGTAATATTTCAATCGGGGCCTGCTTTGCGTATGATCTCTGCTACAACCTCCTAAGTGTGGATGAGCGGGCGCTTGTGGCACAGGCCCTGCAGAGGAACGTGTTGGTGCCGCTGTATAATGTGTTGGCTGCGGGCATGGGCAACACCAACGGCTATGCGCTGTGGACGACGGCCATGGGGCTCTCAGCCATAGCCACGCTGGGCGAGACGGAGGGTGCGGCCACATGCGTGCGCCTGGCCGAAGACTGCCTGCTCGACTACTGGGACCAACGGACGAACAGCCACCGGACGGAGGGCATGGGTTACGATTCGTGGGCATACGGCCTGCTCATCTTTCTCGCAGATTCGCTGAACCGCAACTTCGGCGCCGACCATCTGGACCACCCGTTCCTGCCGGTGATGCCGCGCTTTGGGACGGCGTTCCTTGCCAACGATTGGCATTACCAGGCATGGTTCGCCGACGCCGGGGGTACTGTAGGCTACGTAGCATGGCATTTTCCGCTCACGTTGCTGGGGGCATACACGAAGGATGGGAATGCCGGGTGGTATCTACGGCAAACCGACACCGTACGCTATCCGCAATGGGATCACTACAAGTTCATCGCCTTCGATCCTGAGACGCCGGTAACCGAGAGAGACCCGGACCGGCCCGGGGCTGTATTCCCGCGCGTGGGCTGGGCGTCGCTACGTTCCGGCTGGGAGAAGGACGGAACGCTCATCGCGCTGCAGTGCAGTTCCTCAGGCGCAGGCCATGCCCACATGGATCAGAACAATTTCCTCATCTACCGCAGTGGGACAGCGCTGGCGATGGATTGCGGTTATGCTTCTTCACTCTCCGGAGCTCTGCGTGAGTTCGCCCGGGGTGCAGTCGGCCACAATTGCATACTCGTTGACGGCAAGATGCAGATTCACAAGCGGGGCAGCATACCGTATTTCGCGACGAGTCGCGACGTTGACTATGCGATGGGTGACGCCACGGCGGCGTATAGCAGGTCGCTGCTCAGCCGAGCCCACCGGCACCTGATCTATCTCAAGCCGGACCTGCTGCTAATGGTTGATGACCTCCAAGCGGCAGATGAGCCACGCAGCTTCCAGTGGCTGGTGCATCCACATTCATGGGGCGATCTTGCCCAAGTCACACGCGACGGCAACGAGATGGTGGTGGGAGCGGAAGCTGCGCCCGGCGAGGTCGCGATTCTCAAGGCTGAGAAGAAAATGCGGGTCCGCTTCCTGCACCCGGTGGAGGTCCCTGTCGAGTATGTGACCTATCCCGGGGCCGAGAAGTATAATCCCTACATTCAGGCTCATACCCCGCGCGCCCATGAAGTGGTGCTGGTGACGTTGCTGGAATTGGGGCAGACGCAGGCCGCTGATGCAGTCGTGAGTGTGCGTAATGGGGTTGTCGAATTCTCCTGCACGGTGGGCGGCGAGACCCGGCACGTGAGCCTGAAACTGGCCGGTGAGGGCGCCGTCTCGCCCCATCTGAAGGTGGAGTTAGGCGGGAAGACAGTTCTGGACAAATCCGACCTGTCCGTACCGGCGGATGTAGCAGGCTAACGCGGTTAAGGCGCTGCGGCTACCTCGGCTTGCCGTCTGTGAAGACCGAGCTGCCACGGGCGGTGGCCCATGCTGTCATGCGTGCCGGATCGCCGCCCCAGAGGCGGTCCACTGCCCAGTCTCTGGCCTGTGGTGGCCCGTCACACTCCAGCTTGATGACCGGGAAGAGATCCGTGGGTGGCGCGACCGGTAGGCCCGTGACGAGGACATGATCCTGCGTCTGGGTGAAGGGCAACTCCTGGCCGGTGGTTAGGAGTGTTGCAGTCTTGACGGGCGTCTGCAGGCCCCCAAGGTTCACCTCTCCCCTACCGTCCCAGAAGCGGATGATGAGATACAGATTGTTCCCTTTCCGCGTTTGGCGGCCGTAAGTGATAAACTCGCAGACATCGCCGGCCTCGGAGCCGTAGATTGCCTCCCCGTGGAGCTCCAACCACTTGCCGACAGCTTGCATACGGGTGGCGTACTCAGGCGGATATTCCCCCTCAGGCGTGGGGCCGATATTGAGCAGCAGATTTCCGCCTTTGCCCACCGCCTCCACCAGCATATCGAGAAGCAGGTCAGCTGGTCGCCAGCGCTCTCCGATGGTGTAACCCCAAAGCCGCCAGACGGGCACTTGGCATGACTCCCACAGGCGGCCGGGTTCTGCTGCGATGCGATGTTCGGGAGTGCCGAAGTCGCCAAGCTGGGCCATTTCGCCGGTACTCGCCCCGCCATGTACCGCCATTGCCTCCGCCGATACGGCACTTACGGGCAGGCCAAGGCGGTTGTTGATCAGAATCTCCGGCTGCAA
>Ga0180432_10004829_pt1 | contig 18257 bp, 12 predicted proteins | sample SS_ome_10_FD_132414 | JGI IMG/M metagenome (GOLD analysis project Ga0180432, IMG submission 132414) | Hypersaline lake sediment archaeal communities from the Salton Sea, California, USA - SS_1_MS_2 metaG | ecosystem: Environmental > Aquatic > Non-marine Saline and Alkaline > Hypersaline >...
GGTTGGGTATGTCGACAGCGTCTACGTCAGGTTCGGCGGTGTGGACAACGTCTATGGTGGTGGTGAGGCAGTAGGGGACCTGATGCGCCGCGCAGTTCTGGCGGACCTGCGCCTCGTCCCGATGACGGTTCGGCACTTGGGCACAGAGCGTTGTGGCACCGTGCTGAAACAGATGCGCGACTTCCTCACCGGCAAAGTCGAAATAGGTCTGGGCACGGCTGCGGCTACAGTGCTTGCCGAGAATGGTGCGGTGAGGGGAATCGAGACGAGTGATGGGCAGAGACTGGAGTGTCGCTACCTTGTGATAGCCCCGGGGAGGGACGGCGCCGATTGGCTGGCGCAGGAAGCGGCGCGGCTCAAGCTCACTCTTCATATTAACCCCATCGATGTCGGTGTTAGGGTGGAAGTGGCGAAGGCGGTCCTTGAGGAGTTGACCAGTGCGCTCTATGAGAGCAAGCTGGAGTACTACTCCAAGTCCTTCGACGACAAGGTGAGGACATTCTGCATGTGCCCGGCGGGCGAGGTGACCATGGAGTCCACCGGCGGCAGCGACTCGGTTATCACTGTCAACGGGTACAGTTACGCCGACCGCAAGACGGAGAACTCGAACTTCGCTTTGCTGGTAAGCACTACCTTTACCGAGCCGTATCGTGATCCTATTGCGTACGGTCGATACCTGGCGCGCCTGGCCAATATACTGAGTGGGGGGGTGATTGTGCAGCGGCTGGGTGACCTGAGGGAAGGGAGACGCTCGACCCCGGAACGAATCGAAAGAGGCATTGTGCAGCCCACTCTGAGCAGCGCGACGCCGGGAGACCTGAGCTTCGTTCTTCCCTACCGCCACATGAGAGACATAATCGAGATGATTGACGCCATGGACAGACTGGCGCCGGGCGTCGCCTCTCGCCACACCTTGCTGTACGGGGTGGAGGTCAAGTTCTACTCGCTGCGACTGGCCCTGACCGAATGCCTGGAGAGCGAGGTGGCCAACATGTTCGCTGCGGGGGATGGCGCCGGTGTGACCAGGGGACTGGTGCAGGCGTCGGCCTCTGGTGTGGTGGCAGCCAGGGAAATCCTCAGGCGCGTCAGCAGCTCTGCCGCTGCATAGCAGGAATGGAGAGAGCCCTCTTCACTGGCATCGACCTTACTTCCCCACCTTCAAAGGCGACTGCCGGCGCGGCGCTTGACAACCAGTTCTACCTTTGCTGGTTCGGCCGTGACCTCTGTGACGCACCTCTCGCCGCATACACGGCCTGCCTCCGCGATCCGAGTCATGGTGGCGAGCATCGACGGTTTCGCGAAAGGAGTGGTTGTTGCCTCGGCGTCGCATCCTCATCACGGACGCACAATGGCCCAAGCCCTGCAATCATTCAGGCCATGAAAAGATAGCAACAAGCACTCAATAGCTGAAAAAGTGGAAGGGCTTGACAGATGACAACTTGTGTGATATAAGGGATAGTAAAGTATAGTAGATGTCAATAACAAAGACTGCGGGTTGTTCCGGTAACCGCTGCGGTGGTTGATAGTGACGCAGAAGCGGCGCCGATGCGATGGAAGGGGCGAGGCCGGAAAGGAGATTGATTGAGCAAGGTCAGTGTAATCATACCGGCTCTGAATGAAGAGGAGGCGATCGAGCGCGTGGTGAGAGCTGTTCCCCACGAGCAACTGAAGGGCATGGGGTACGACGTCGAGGTGGTGGTGGTGGACAACGGCTCGGAGGACAGGACGGGGGAACTGGCAAGAGAGGCTGGAGCTAAGGTCGTGTTTGAGCCTGCCCGGGGCTACGGGAGAGCTTACAAGACCGGATTCGGCAGTGCGCAGGGGGACATCATCGCCACCGCCGATGCCGACATGACCTATCCCATGGAGGACATACCCAAGCTTCTGAAGCTACTGCTGGATGAGAATCTGGACTTCGTTACCACAGACCGCTTCGCCGACATGGACGGAGATGCCATGACGCTTCGCAACAAGATCGGAAACGGCATCCTGAACGTGACCACACGCTTGCTTTTCCGGCTGGACTTGAGGGATTCCCAGTCAGGGATGTGGCTGTTTCGGAGAGAGGTCCTCGGGCCGCTGGTCCTCAAGTCCGATGGTATGCCCTTCTCTGAGGAGCTCAAGATAGAGGCTTTCCACTTCGCCAGATGCCGCTGGAGGGAAGTGCCCATCAACTACAGGGCTCGCCAGGGTAGCGTGAAGCTTAGGGCGTGGAAGGACGGCACCTACAACTTCCTGTACTTGTTGAGAAAGAGGGTGGTTCGCTAGCTGGATGGCAGGCCATGTCGCAGATCGACGTTTCCGTGGTAGTACCTACACTGAATAGCGGCGCGACGCTGGAAAAGTGCCTGGAGTCGATCCGAGGCAACACCAGCCGCTATCGGTACGAGATCATTGTTGTCGATGGGGGCAGCACGGATGACACGGTGGAGATAGCGGGCAGAATCGCTGATGTCGTTCTTGCATCGGACACACACTATGCCGGAGCGAACCGGAACAAAGGGTTCAGGGCGGCCCAGGGCAATATCGTTTGCTTCACCGACAGTGACTGTGTGGTTCCTCAGGACTGGATAGATGGGCTTGCCGACGGCCTGCTGAAACTGAACCAGGAGGATAGCAGCATAGTAGGAGTTGGCGGCGGCAACGTTCCCCTGCTGGAGAACCCGACACTGATGGAGCTGGCGGTTTCAAGAGCGATAAGGTCGCCACTCGTGGCATTCGGGGCAAGAAACGTGACCGTGTACGACGGGCCGCGGCAGGTGTCGCACAATCCGCCAATGAACTCGGCCTATTTCAAGGAGATTCTCGAGGCGGTGGACGGGTTCGGTGAGGAATGCGCCTATGGCGGGGAGGACCTGGAGCTTGACGCCCGGATAACGGAGAAAGGCCACAAGCTGTACTACCTACCGGATGGAGTGGTGCTGCACAAGCACCGCTCCAAGTACAGCAGATTCACCAGGCAGATGTATCTATTCGGAAGAGCCAGAATCCGGGTAGGCAGGAAGTTCAGGCGCTATCTGCCGCTACATCACTACGGGCCGGCCCTTCTGTGCTTGATGACATTCTCTCCCCTGACCTTCATCCCTCTCGGGATGGCGCTGGCGAACGGAGCCTGGGTGAGCGTGAGCCAGAGAGACCTCAGGCTGTTTCCGCCGCTGGCTTTGCTTACGGTGAGCTTCTATGTCTGCTACGGGGCCGGTGAAATCGTTCAACTGGTGAAAGGGGAGTGATGACCCGGGTCTATCTACTGAATCCGCCTTTCATACCTCACTTCGGCAGAGGAATGAGGTGGCAGGATACCGGCAGGTCGGGCACACTGTACTACCCGATATGGCTGTCCTATGCAACGGGGGTGTTGGAGCAGGCCGGGTTCGAGACACGGCTGGTGGACGCCCCGGCGTGGGGGTGGGATGAGGAGCGGGTGGTCCAAGACGCAAAGGCGTTTGAACCGGCATTGATCGTCGTTGACAGTGGCTTCACCAGCCTCAGCAATGACGTTCGCGTTGCGCAACGTATGAAGGAGAGTGTCCCCGATGCGCTGGTGGCTTTCGTGGGCCCTCCAGCCTCACAGTTTCCCGACAGGATTCTGGAGAACGAGGGCATAGACATCGTGGCCCGCTGGGAGTATGACTTCACCCTGAGGGAGATCGCTGAAGGTCTGGAGCGGAAAGCGGACCTGGGGAGTGTGGCCGGAGTTTCCTACAGGGACGGCGGAGCGGCGGTGCACAATCCAGACCGCGACCTCACCGTCTCGGCGGACCTGGACGGCATGCCTTTTGTCTCGGCGGTCTACGCGAAGCATCTGCATGTGGAGGACTACTTCCTGGGGAATTCGCTGTATCCCGAGGTTCAGCTATTCACCGGCAGGGGCTGTCCGTTCCAGTGCACCTTCTGTTCCTGGCCGCAGACACTGATGGGCAGGAAGTATCGGACGAGAAGCATCTCCAGTGTGCTGGACGAGATGGAGTGGGTCCAAGAGAATCTTCCTCAGGTAAAGGAGATTTTCCTTGAGGACGATACCTTCACCATAGACAAGGGGAGAGTCCTGTCGTTCACTGAGGAGTACTTGCGCAGGGGGCTGGGAATCGTGTGGGCCTGCAATGCTCGGGCCGATCTCGACTACGACACCATGAAGAGAATGAAGGAGGCGAATTGCCGTCTACTCATCGTCGGCTATGAGTCAGGGAACGATGCAATACTGAAGAGCATCAAGAAGGGCGTCACCGTGGATGACATAAGGAGATTCGCCCGAGATGCCAAGCGAGCGGGACTGCTGGTGCTGGGGGATTTCATCATCGGTCTACCCGGCGAGACCAGAGAGACCATCAAGTGCACCAGGGGGCTCATCGAGGAGGTGCGGCCGGAGCTGTTGCAGGTCTCGGTGGCCTCACCCTTCCCCGGCACGGAGTTCTATGAGTGGGCCAGGGCAAACGGGTATCTGATCACGGATGACCCCAACGAGTACCTCGACGAACAGGGGCACCAGAAGTCCATTGTCGCCTATCCGTGGCTGCCGGCCGAGGAGATAGTGGCGACGGTGGACGAGATTCTGAAGCACTACTACCTGTCTCCAGCCTATGTTCCGCTGGTGCTCAGACAGGTGTTTCGCCGTCACGGCCGAGACGAGGCCCAGAGGATACTGATAAATGCAAGAGGGTTCATGAGGTATGTCAGGTCCAGGTAGTCGAAGATGAAGATAGCCATTCTTGTTCCGAATTTCGTTGAGTTTGACGGCAGCGCTCGTGTGGCTGAGGTCCAGGCGGAGGAACTGGCGCGGGAAGGCAACGACGTGGCGGTGTTCACCTTCGCCGCCGGAATCCGGCCCGAGAACGTCGAGGTGTTCGTTATGGGTATGCCGAGGAGTCTGTTCCTGGAAAGGGTCTACCGGCTGCTTTTCCCTCTGGACCTCTTCAAGGCACTGAAGTGGCTTCCCCGTCTGAAGGGATTCGACGAGATCATCGTGCACCTCTACCCGCTCACGTGGCTGGCATGGCTGGCCAAGAAACGCTACGGAGCCAAATACACCTTCTGGTATCACGGGATCATGGACCCGCAGTTCTTCCCCCGGCTGTATGAGAGGGTGTACATACGGCTGCAGATTCTCATGACCCGCCTCACCGTCAGCAACGCTGACAGGGCGGTCGGGGTAAGCAGGGCTGGCGTCAACGAGTTGAAGAGGTACACCGGGCTGGACGGCGAGGTAGTATACAACAAGGTTGACCTGGGTAAGTTCCATCCGGGTGTTGACGGGACGAAGGTGAGGGAGGAATACCGCCTGGGAGAGGCTCCGGTCGTCCTCTTTGTCGGGGCGCTTCGCCCGGTGAAGGGCGTGCACCTGCTTGTCGAGTCGTTCAACATCGTCAAGCAGAGGATTCCCGATGCCAGGCTCGTCGTTGTGGGGCAGGCCGACTACCCCTACTACTATGAGCGGGTGAAGCACATCGGCGACGACGCGGTGGTCTTTGCCGGCTTCGTGTCGCATGAGTCACTGCCTTTCTACTATGCCGCTTGCGACGTCTATGCCAGTTGCTCGAGGTGGGAGGCACACAACCTGCCCGTTCTCGAGGCACAGGCCTGTGGCAAGCCGGTGGTGACCTTCGACATCGAATCGTTCAGAGAGGAAGTCGGTGACGCTGGCACATTGGTGGAGGTGGGAAACGTCCAGCAGTTCGCGGAGGCTTGTGTAGAGAGACTGAATCAAGAACGCTCTTGAGAAACCGGGAAAAAACTCATAGGGAGGGGTGAGCTATGAGGGGTAGCGTATGCAAAAGGCCAAACTTGGGGTGGAGCGGATTGAGCTGGATGAGGCGACGCGGGGTGAGTACTCCCTGAACACCATGCGTTACGTGTTCGCGACTCGGTATGCAAACTCGGGTTCAATACTCGACATAGCCTGCGGGACGGGCTATGGGGCGTCCATGCTGTCGGCAAGGTCGAAATTCTGTGTGGGCGCCGACATCGATTCTGACGCCATAAAACGGAGCAAAGCTGCATGTGACAACGAGAGAATCTCATTCGTGCAGTGCGACTGTCACCAACTACCTTTCCGACGCGATGCCTTTGAGCTTGTTACGTCCATGGAGACGATCGAGCACCTTGCCGACCCACAGCGGTTTCTACAGGAACTTGCCGGATGTGTCAGAGGTGGGGGCCACGTAGTGATATCAACACCCAACAGAGGATACAAAGCTCCATGGGTACGAGACATCAATCCTTACCACCTGCATGAATGGGTGCCGGAGGAGATCGAGTCCCTGGCCAGGGAGGCTCTGGGGGACATCGACATGTACTTCCAGTGGCCGTCAGTGAAGCAACGCGTTCTGGACAACCTGATGTGGACGGTGCGCAAATCCCTGCGACTTATGCCTCGCCCCATTGAGGCTCTACTCCTGGAAATGTTGAGGTGGGCCAAGCTCTTTGTGTTCAGAGCAGCGCCGAAGACGAACGGCTCGGGACTGTCGTCGAATGGGAGCTTCAAAGTCACGGAGGCGAATGGGTTCAACCATGCCGGCGTCAAGAGGCCCCAGACAATCGTCATAGTGGCGCGAAAGAGGCCGGGAGGGTGACCGGGACACGGGGACCTGCAAGATGAAAAGAGACTACAGTGTTCAGGGCCTCGTCAGTTTCACCGCGGAGGGGAAGTCCAGCCTTCTGGACCGCTTTCTTCAGGGCTGGGACATTGAGCTGCGTGGCTTGGAGTCGGCCGGCGGCGACAACCCCGACCTTGCGGTGACCATCGGGAGGTTCACGCCGGACCATAAGGACTGCACCATCCTGGACGACGACTACTGCATACGGGACAGCTACCTGCACTGCCGTGAAGACCGTCACAGCTACGCGACGTGGCAACTGCAGATATGCGGCCTGGAGCAAGGCGGGACGAGGGTTGACGTTAGCCCCAATGCTCTGGGCAAGACTCTCATCCCCGAACTGGTGGTGAACCCGCTGATATGGTACAAGCTCAATGTCAAAGGCTATCCCGTCGTTCATGGCTCCGCGGTGAGTAGAGATGGGAAGGGGTATGTCTTCGCGGGTCGCGGTGCGTCGGGGAAAAGCATTATTGCCCTGGGCCTCGTTGAGAGGGGTTTCCAGCTTGTGAGCGACCACTTCGTCATCCTGAGTGACGACGAGGTTCTGAGCCTGGCTGTGCCGTTCCACATAATGGACTTCAATCTTGTCCCTCTGCTTCGAGAGAACATGAAGATGAAACACAGGGCCCTCTTCCTCTCGAGGCAGCTATCACGGCGGCTGATGGGGAGGAGGATCGCTACCAAGATCCTTTCCGGAGACATTCTGCCCCAGGCACTGCTGGCTGACAGGGCGAGATTGCGCAGCGTGTTTCTTCTCCTGCCCAGGGGGGAACTGCGGGTGGAGCGCATTGACCGGGAGGAAATGGTCAAACACCTGGTGGCCAACCAGAAACTGGAGTTCGTTCCCTTCATCAAGTACATGATGGAGTATGCATACCTTCGGCCCGAGAGTGACGTAGCGACATACTGGTCGCGCTACGAGGACAATCTGAAGCGAGCCCTGAAGTGCACGGAGGACTTCTACAAGGTGGAAGTGCCGCTGAGACAGGACGAGCGCACGCTGGGGGCCATAGCCGAACTGCTGGTGCGAAGCTGAGACGGACGCCCGCGGGCCGCGGTTGCGCCGGTGCGGCTTCTCTCAGTGGCAGTATGTCCGCCTGGCCCTTCCGCATGTGAAACAGGGGTGGTTTGAAACATGAGGCAGGTTCTGAGCTATAACATCCACGACGTGGTGAGGTTTCAAATCCACAGGGATAGAGGCCTTGACTATTGGGACCTGGTGGACCTGAAGTTCTCCCCTTTTCGGACGGAGAGCGTCGACAGCCCGGACGTTGTGCTCAACATAGGCAAGTTCGCCCCTTCCAACGCGGGGTGTTATGTCATAGACCACAACTACCACATCAGGGACAACTACTTCTACTGCCGGGACTCGGAGGGGAAGGCAAGCTGGGAAGCGGAGATAGCAGGATTCGACCACGGTGATACCACCATCAACTTCAACCCGTCCGTACGGCTTTCGATGCAGCCGGCCAGTCTGCTCTACACGCCCCTGTTCCTGCCGCAGGCTTTTCTGCTCAGAATCATCGAGAGCAAGCTAATCACCAAAGGACGCTTTCTGGCGCACGCGGGAGCTGTCGCCAGAGACAACCAGGCATACGTGCTGAGCGGCCGAGCGGGCTGTTTCAAGACGACGCTGTGCATGGAGTTCGTGCGCGCCGGCTTCACGTGGTTGGGTGACGACCGGGTGATTCTCGGTGGGGATGAGGTAATGGGTTTTCCCACGAACCCCGCGATGTTTGCCTTCATGCTCAGGCATCTGCAAGATGAGACGCAGTGGGGCCTGCTGAGACAGCTCCAGTTCTACGCTCAGTGTGTTGCCGGTGGTGATGGGCGAAAGCGGAGGACTGCAGCCGAGTCCGCCAGGCTCAAGGCCGTCCTGCTCATCGCCAAAAGCGCCGGCAGTGACCGCGAGGTGACCTTCTCCGCCGTTCCCCAGTCACGCCTGGACCAGACCGTTGAAAGGCTCATCGTAAGTGCTCGTCTGGAGGACTTCAAAGGCCTGGCCCATTTCGGTATAAGGTCGGGGCCCTTCCTCAAGTATATGCTGGCCTATGCCTATGTCTTTCCCAACAGCCTCGTCGCCACACAAGAGAGGGAGGCGGCAGAGAACCTGAGGAACACGCTGCGCGACGTTCCCATGTACGATGTGCTCATACCGCGCAAGTATGGCCGGCACGTCTTCGAACGGATCCACGACTTCATAGACCGGGAGTGCGGTAGCTGAGGCGGGAGTATGGATCGAGACCCTGGACGCGATGGGGGAGCTTCTCGGAGAATCGGCATAGTGGGAGATGCCCTTGCTCCCCGCTTCAACGAAGCGTGCGCCAAGCAGATGCGCCTGCTTTCCCAGGAGCTGGACGCTCCGGTGTTGACCTGCAGCGACATCGGCCTCGCGCCCTTCAGGAGGCTGGGGCGCTACTTCATAGTCAATGGCAGGTACCTGCGAGAGGACTCCCGCAGGCCGGTCCTCACGTGGGCGAATGGTGCGTTCTTCTATCCCTTCCTCAAGCTTTTCGAGAGGAACCGCGATGCGATAGTGCTGTCCGGGAGCGTGAACAGCGGCTTCCTGCCCCATCTGGACCTGCGCAAGTGCACACTCATCATCAACTCCCTGCCCTTCTCAAGAGACGACCCCGAGGCGAACCGCTTCGCTGAAAAGGTCGCTCCGCGGCTTGGAGCCGCTATTGCGCAGAGCAAGCGAGTGAGGGAAAGGCTCCTGGGCATGGGGCTTGACGCGCCAAGAGTCAGGCTTGCCTATCCCTGGGTAGACCTGGACGCGCTCAAGCCAACCGAGCCCCCGCCGCTGGACGAGTTCAAGGTCCTGTTTGCCAGCGCCCCCAATGCCGAGATACCCGGGGAATGCATCTTTGAGGACAAAGGCGTCCCGCTGCTGCTCGAAGCCTTCAGCGAAGTGGCCCGCAAGCACAGGGCTGTGCTTCGCCTGCTGTGGCGCGGCTACCATCGCGAGGCCTTGTGGAAGAGGGTCCGAGAGCTGCATCTGGAAGATGCGGTTGAGGTAGTGGACCGGGTCGCCGACGTGTCTGGGTTCATCTCGGACTCCCACATTGTCGTGGTTCCCTTTCGGAACACTCTGAGGAGCCCGGAGATGCCCTTATCGGCAATAGAAGCCCTGGCTTGCGGCAGACCGGTGGTGAGCACCGATGTGGCCGAAATCGCGGAAGTGATCCAGAATCACGAGTGCGGTGCGGTGGCGCGGCCGGAAGTGGCTGACCTGGCGACAGCCCTGGAGCAGGCCAGGAAGGAATTCTGGCGCTACCAGGGGAATTGCCGCCGCGTGGCCGAGGACATGTTCAGGCCTGATTTCAGTAGTCTCCTGGACTTCTAGGAGACCGATGCCCTGCTCGAACGTCGACGGTTGCGGTCCGTCATTGCAGGAAGGCGGTCACGCTTCCCGAGTCGTAGACCCGGTTGAAACCCTGCTGTGGCAGTACCGCCCTGGGGTCGTAGTCGAGCTTCAAGGGCCCATTGATCCAGAAGGGCCTCTCGGCTATCTCCTCTCGTATCACGACCAGGTTATCGATATCCTGGAACTCAGCCGATACCAGGTGCGGGGTGATTTCATTCGGCAACATGAACATCTCGCTGAACTCCTCGAAATACCACAGATAGTAGAGGTCAGTTGACACGTTCCCGCTGTACATGCCGGAAATCGTGTGGGCCGCCCGCAGCTCGGATTCAGTGTAGGACAGGCGTACGCTTGTGTTCTTGGAATAGACCGGGTGATCGAAATTCGCCGCTGAGCTGGTCATGGTCAGAAACGCGATGTTCCCTATCACAAGGGCGGGGACTATTGCACTGAAGGCCTTGCTCCTGAAAGCTGCTCCCAAGCCGAGAAGGCCAAGGGCTGCGGGAACGGCGAGGAAGAACTCGGCGAAGGGCTGCCACCTTGCCGGGACGAGCAGGGAAAGCTCCAGGAACATGGACAGATACACCACTGTCGCCACTCCCCATCCAGCGAAGAGCAGGGCAAAGCCGTATCTATCGATAGCTCTTCTGTGCAGCATGAACAGAGAGCCCACCACGGCGAATCCATAGAAAAGGAAGAACCCGAGGGCACTGAGCGCGGTCTCGAGGTCAACATTGCCCAGATAGGCAGATGCGAAGTCCGAGAACTCCCATCGTTCCACGCGGAGGCCTGCTGATGCAGCCGTCCCCAGGAAGTTCTGCAGCAGGCGCAGGGGTGTGGCATAGGATGCGTACAGCCAGTAGCTAACCAGAAGAGCCACACACATCAGGCAGAAAAGAAGGACCCTCTGGTCCCGTTCGTGACGAGGGCTCCGCCGGTAGATGGCGAAACCCAGCCAGAAGAGCAGGAGGGCAAAGACCATCACCACCGGGCTCATAATGTGAGTGATTATCAGTGCCGCGACGAGCAACAGACCCAGGGCCATGAGTCTCGGCGAGCGGTACTTGTGCATCCGCAGCACTATATAGGCTACGAGCATCGCCAGAATTACGGCGAGGGTTATGGGCCGCACCCAGAAGCCCAACCGCATGTTCCAGACGGCAACGGCCAGGATCAGGGCGGCCATCAGGCCGACCCTGGAGGTGAAGACGAACCTGCCAAGCATGAAGGCCAGGACCAGACTCAGTGTCTGCAGAAGGCCTACCGACAGCATGGCCGCGATCTTGTAGCTCAGACCGGTGACGAGCATGGTGGAAGCGATTGCGATGTGCAGGATAGGAAACTCCGAGTAACCGAGCCCCGGGGGCACGCTCCCCCCAGCGACTATCTGCGTTGTGAGCTGTTGGTGCCACCACGGGTCTATGCCTATCAGGTCAGGGAAGACAAGCTGTCCGGTCACTCTCAGGCTCAAAGCCAGCAGCAGTATCTTGACCAGGGTGAGACTGGTCTGCCACCTCTTGAGCGGGACGAGCAGTATCTCGCCTCCCAGAATGGCAGCCGCCAGCGCTGTGCAGATGAAGTACCCCAGAGGCCGGCTGTAGACTTCACTTCTTGTGGCTATGCAAATCAGGCTGCAAGCGAAGACCAGGAAGAAGAGCGCGCTCGACACCAGGTAGATAGACGATCCTGTCCCTGTGCCGACTGCTGGGCGGAGCACCGGGCGATGTCTCGCGATGAGCAGGTAGACCATGCAGCCGAGCATGAGAATGACTATCGCGAGCTGATACCGGAGTGACAGACTGGGTTGGGACAGAGAGACCACGGCAAACGCAATCGCGCCAGCGGCCACTGCCACGAGGGCGACAGCTCTATCCGGATTGGCGGTTGCCCAATCCAACAACTGCCTGGGTCGTGACGAAGCCTTCTTACTCACGCGCGATGCTGCCGATCCCCTTCGCTACAGTATAGTAACACAGTCCCCTTGATCCCGTTCAAACAGGGGGTGAGTCTATCCCGAAACAGATAGTCTTCTGCAGTACACACCTGGGAATATCAGGACGTACGCGCTGAAGAGCGCCTGCGCTCCCAGCCAGGCGTAGCCGATGCCGATGATGCCAGTGTGTGGCATGATGAGATAGCTTGCGACCAGCACGACTACAGCTATCAGCCCCCAGATTACCATCAGTTCCTTCAGTCTACCCGTCACGCGAAGCACGCTCGAGTATATCTGGTTGATGGCGACCGGCAGGCTTGATGCGCCGAGGACCCACAACGGGTGCAGGCCCTCGACCGAGTAGGCAGTCCCGAAGGCAAGGAGTATCCATTTGCCGACAAGAAAGAGGAAGATTACCGCAGGGATCAACAACAGGTATGCCAGTTTCAGGGACATTCGGACATGTTCCCCCAGTTGCTTCTTGAACTGTGCGCCCTCGGTGAGGAGAGTGAATGAGATGGCGACTGGTACCATGAAGAGCACGCTGGCAATGGTCCAGGCGATGTAGAAATAGGCATTCGGCTCTGCGCCCAGAACGTTCACCACCATGAGGGGCAAGATGAAGCCGGGAGCCATCCAGAACAGGTTGCTGACGTAGTTGGCTGCAGAGAAGTGCACGATCTCACGTGCCACCTGCCTGCCCATAGACGGGATGGGGCGATAGCCACGGTATACTAGCGGCATCAGGAAGAGGACTGCGCAGATCACTGAGAGGGAAATGGCGATTCCCCAGGAGGCGAAGATGCCAAAAACGGTGAAGGCGCTCGCCATGAGGATGAGGGGAACGAACCTCAAGACGCCGAAGATCATCCCCTGCAGCAAAGCCAAATCGGCCCTCCTGTTTGCCACGAAGGTCTGCCGCGTGAAGTTGACAAGCGTGGTCGCCAGAACAAAGACCGCAAAGGCGGCAAGGAAGACTGGATGCTCTCGAATCTGAAGCAAGGCAGGGGACCAGATGCCTACCCCGGCGATGAAGGCCAGGGACAGAATCAGCGACAGCAGTCCTCCAATCGTGAGACAGGAGTTAACGAAGTCCGTCGCCTGCTCGCCTGAATCCGGCAGGAACCTGAGAAGCGCGAAGTCCAGACCAAGCGTTGCTACCAGCGCAAGTACCCCCATCGCTGAGATGGCCGCCGATGCCAGTCCAACGCTGTCAACGGGATACAACCTGGCAGCTACTGTCCAGAAGACAAAACCGGTGAGGGCGAGGATTGTGGAGTTTGATATCAGATACAGCGAATTGCGATACAGGGGATTGCTAAGATGGTGCCTCAGTCGCATTATGCTCAACGGAATGTGCTGGCCCCCTCACACAGCCGCCGAATCGCTCGACGGAAAAGACCAACAGCGGCATTCGGTCGCCTCTAGTGCGCCGCTTCGCGCCGCTGCATAGGATTGTCTTGTAGACTTTGCCCGATTATACTGTAGACCAACGCGATGGGCAAGCAGATACGGGACCATACCGACCTTGTGGCCATCGGCATCATCGTGGTAGCGTTGCTTGTCGTTGTGGCCCTTTCCGCCCCAGTTCCCTTGCGTGTCATCTTCGGGCTCCCTTTCATGCTTTTCTTCCCGGGCTACACGCTTGTGGCGGCTTTGTTTCCAAGAGTCGGGCAGGTCAATGGCCTTGAAAGACTTGCGTTGAGCTTTGGCCTGAGCATAGCCCTGACCGTCTTCATCGGGCTGATTCTCAACTACACTCCCTGGGGCATCACCCTCTATCCCATACTCCTGTCCCTGATTGGCTTCGTGGTGATAGCCTCGGTCATCGCTTACCTTCGCAGGCGCCGCCTGCGGGCTGACGAGCGTTTTGTCGCCACTTTCGGGGTAAAGATGCCCGGTTGGGCGAAGCTGAGCGCTCGAGACAGAGTGCTGTCCATCGCGCTTGTGCTGTCCGTGGTGGTAGCCATTGCGGCGGTCGCCTACATGTTCGCTGCGCCGCCAGCGGGTGAGCAGTTCACCGAATTCTATGTTCTGGGCCCCGGGGGGCAGGCGGCGGACTATCCCACCCAGCTTACGCTCGGGGATGAGGGGACTGTGCTGGTGGGAGTGGTGAACCGCGAGGGCGAGGAGACGAGCTACAGTCTGGAGGTGACGACGGACGGCGTTAGAGACGGCGAAGTGAGGCCGATTACGCTCGGCGATGGGGACACATGGGAGGAAGAAGTGAGCTTCGCTCCTCAACACAGTGGCGAGTCTCAGAAGGTGGAGTTTCTACTCTACAAAGGCGGTGAGAGCGAACCATATCAAACGCTCCACCTATTCGTTGACGTAAGTGACTGAAGACAGACGCCCCCTAGGGGGTATACTCGAATATCTGGATGTAGGGAAGTATTGTCTCTTCTGGGACGGAAACCCCTTGTGTAGACTGGTGGACGACTTCGAAGTGCTCCAGTTCCTCCAACGGCACCGGGCTGGCGAACTCGTGGGCCCCTATTATCCTCCAGTTCGGAGTGGTCTGGTTTCCGAGGAACGCTAGCGCATCTTCGTAGGTGGGGAATGGCTCGCCGTCGTTGGCGACCGCGGAGATCTCCTTGTACTTGTCTCCCTGTTCATCCGTCTTCTCAGCATACGATATGACCCACGTGGAGTGGTCGGGGGTCACCGCCTGCCCTCCGTAGATGAACAGCCTGGCGCACATGGTCTGATAGTACTCGGGGTAGAACACCCTTCCCAGTCTAAGCATGCCGTCCGACCCTCTCCAGTAGTAGTCCTCGTAGTAGCGCCCCTCGGCTTCTCCCAACCAGACTGGCATGGCGTAGAACTTGTACGTCAACATCGAGTAGTCTATGACCAGGTACTTGGTATTGCTGTCGTCAAGGACCTCGATTCCCGAGGTCTCATCCTGTGCGGTGAAGAAGCGAGCCGCCCCCCTGACGCCCTTCTGGAAGGGGTTTGCGGTGGGTATGCGGTGGGCGATACGGGTGATCCAGTGCCCGTAGTCCCACCAGCTCATGACACTGTAGACCGATTCGGGGTAGTCCCACCACTCCCCGGCCGGAGGCTTCTCGTACGCTTCGTAGTAGAAGTCCGGGTCGCCGAACGGCTCGGGGGTATTCTCCCTCATCCAGACGAGAGAACTGTGCCATGCCTCGTCGGGGCCGGACGGATTTGACGCCAACGCCGGTACCTGGAGGATATTGGGAAAGAAGACAGCGAAGAACACGATGACCGCTGCCATCAGCGGCAAGAGGTATTTGGCGTATGCTCCAATGGGCTTCCTTGGCGCTGCTCTCCTTCTTGCTGCTCTCTTCTTCTCCTTCCCTTTCTTTCTGCGCTCAGGCTCAGGTGGTTCTCCGTCGTCCCCCTTGTCCTCGCTGAAGAAGGCCCGCAGCCCGCTCCATTCAAGCACCCTCCAGGACAGATACCCGCACAGTATGGCGACGTTCACCGCGTAGTAGTACGCGAACCGTCTTTGGCTCAGCGTAGCCGCCAGAATTACCAGGCTCCACACGATGAGGAACGTCTTGTCAACGTCTTTCTTGGTGACCACCTGATAGACTATCAGCGCCAGTGAGATGAAGGCGATGAAGAAACCGGTGGTGAAGTAGCTCCATGCGGTACTCAGTGTGAAGCCGAGCTGGCCGGAGAGAAGCGGTTGCACTTCGCTGATGGTTCGTGTTGCCGTGCTCGGCGTGAAAACCCGGAATCGCTCCAGCAGGAAGCCTAGCAGGGAGGGGTCGATGGCGTAGAAGATCCCCAGCGCCACGGCGCCAGCACCGGCCAACGCCAGGGGGAAGAAGTACCGCTTCATGTTTCGGTGGGCGATCAGCCGGGAAAGACCGCTTGACCCCAGGAGGGCCAGGATGCCGACGAGTAGCGATATGACGACTGGGCCCTTGCCCAGGGAAGGAGGGTATTGAGATGGCGCCACCATCACCAGAGCCACGAGGAAGGCTGGTGCGCCCACGATGCAGAGATAGTCCGTTGGCCTGCCCCTCAGGTGGTCGACGACATACTGAATCACCATGTAGGCGGCTATTATGAAGACGAAGAGCAGCCCACCGACCCAGGAGAGGAGATACACCCCCAGCGCTATTCCGGTAAGCACGGCGTAGATGAGAGGCTTCAGTGAGGTCCTCCAGTCACGGCGCCATATGTGGCCGAAGGTCATCTCACGCTCGTTGGCCCTCCTGACAGCCATTATGAGGAAAAGGGCCGCTGTTGTGCTGAAGAGGACCTCCGCCACGTGATGGTCGGTGAATCCGAGCAGCGAGCGGAAGAGGAACTCGCCTGGCAGGATCGCCACCAGACCGGCGGAAAGCAGCCCGACGTTGCGGCTGAAGAGCTCCTTACCGATGAAGTAGACCGGTACGGTGACAAGGGCTCCCAGGATGGCGGGGAAGTAGGCGCCGATCACCTCTATGGTGTGCTGCGTTGGTGAGCCCGCGCCAGCAACCCATATGACGAATCCGAGAAGCAGGTCGAAGAAGGGGGCGAAAGGTGCGTGTATTCCATACGGATAGTGCGTATAGGGGTCGAAGCTGATGTACTGGGGAAAGTGCTGCACCAGGTTCTCCACCAGCCTCATGTGATACCACGGGTCGTTGAGTCCGAACCTGACCCATTCCCCCACGAACACATTGTCATAGGGCAGACATACCCGGACGGCCAGTGCAACACCGAATATGAGGAGCAATACCACGGCATGTATCGGCCTGACCGATACTCGTGCGGTGACCGCTGCAAATAGGCTACTCATTCGCCTGAGATTCTATACCATGCACCAGTCGAAGGCAACCTCCTGCCATGAATGCGGGGACAGGCACAGTTCACCCTCGGAGGACGAGGTTGGTGCCTTGACCTTTTGAACGCCTTCCTATATGCTGACCGCACCCGGGGTGTGGCGCAGTGGTTAGCGCGCATGGTTTGGGACCATGAGGCCGCCGGTTCAAATCCGGCCACCCCGACCACACGACAGCGGCGTCGCTGCGGAGCCTCGGGGCCTCCTGTCTCCTGGTTCAGCCGGCGGGTGCTGCTTGTGGAGGTCGCCCGATCCTTTCGATAAGCCCTCTGACCGCCCGCTGCAACAAGTGCCGGCTATAAACTGCGGTCTGCACCCGCCTACGACATGTCTGTTTGCGCGACCCCCGTTATCCTCGTGCCGTTCCTTGCGTCAACGCCAGTGTGGCCCGGCTGTTGCGTGATACGCCGTGGTGGCCTACTCAGGCAGGCCCGGGTCGGCCCAGGCTACCATGTAGGCCTTCCACAACTGGTACCCCTTTTCCCCCGCGAGCTGCGTCGGTGACAGCCGCTGGTTCAGCAGGAATGCCCGTCCGTCGCTGATGTGGTTTATCTTGGAGCAGGACTTCAATACGGCCGTTGGCCCCTTCTTGTCCAGCCCGGGACCGGGCGAGATGCCCCCGTCGTACAGGGCGTCGCCCAGCCGGCGGCCATTGGGCAGGGCATGGACCCGGTTGGAGAAGTGGATATTTCCGCTCACGTTCTCCGGCAGCACCGGCCACGGTTTGCCGCACGGGTCCCGCAGCTCCCACGAGTGCCGCGCCACCTCGCGCAGGCAGCGCACCATGACGTCGTCGACATGGTCGTCGTCATTGCCCCACTTGGGAGCGTTCTTGACGAAATCGAGACGCATGTCCTCGTAGCCGTCCCAGTTGCTCTCCAGGGCGGTAATCAATTGGTCCATGGTGTACTTCTTGTCGTCAAACACCAGCTTCTTCACCGCCGCCAGCGAATCGGCGTTCTCTACCCAGGTGAAGAAGGTGACCCAGCTATTGCCGCGTTCACCCGAGCGCGGGTCGACTGCATCGTAGCCCGATTCCACCGATCTCTCGGAGATGCCCGACAGGAAGGGGCGTCCCCAGTTGTCGTGGGACTTCACGCGCCCGATGTTGACGATGCGCACGCCGAAGTTCATTAACCATTCCATCTGCGTCACCCATGCCTCGAACAACTGCTCGAAGTCGGTGAACTGGCGAGCGTCGCCCGTCTTCGGCCCCATTTGCATGTTGAGGGTGTGGTCGTAGCCGTTGTGGAGGGCATACTCGATCATCTTGGCGGCGTTCATCGTCGCCGAGGCCATGCGGCAGGGCTGATAGCCGTACTTGGTGGCGGGGCAGGGCGACATGCACGCCTGGTGCACCCATGTCCTCATCTCCTCCAGCGGATGGCCGTGCCAGTACATGCCGTTGGCGATGAGGATGGGGTCATGCCTTATCGACGGATAGCCCAGCCCCTGTCTGATGCACTCGAAGACCTCGCGCATCACCTCGTCCTTCACCTGGGGATGCCAGCGGAAGCCGAAGGTGGGGTTGGACACCCGCACCAGCCTTGCTGCCTGCAAGAA
>Ga0180432_10004832_pt1 | contig 18252 bp, 12 predicted proteins | sample SS_ome_10_FD_132414 | JGI IMG/M metagenome (GOLD analysis project Ga0180432, IMG submission 132414) | Hypersaline lake sediment archaeal communities from the Salton Sea, California, USA - SS_1_MS_2 metaG | ecosystem: Environmental > Aquatic > Non-marine Saline and Alkaline > Hypersaline >...
CTTGCCCATGTTCCCGATCTCTTTGACATCCATGTCAATTCTCCTTCCATGCTATGCCAGTGAAAGGAGTTATCGACAAGGGCGGCCCCGGCTCTTGAGCCTATGTGGCGCTGCAGTATTAGTGAGATACGTTAATTGTCTGTACGGGGCTATTACAGAGGCCTTGTCTAGGCTGGGAGCAAGCCACCTGGAGCTGTGTCGGTCCCACCTCTTCCTGGACTTGCTTGCCCTTTCATGGGAGAAAGCTAAGGCCGATGGTTCAACTCCAGGGAAGCGTATTGATGAGACCATTGCCTACATGGAGAAAGTTGGGGACTGGCTTGGAAGGGAGGGTTTGGAATCGATCGACCCCGACGTCGCTTTGCCCAGCCAAATCATCACTATTTTTGAGGCAGCCCGGAATCGTATTCCCCAAAGGGTCTTTCTGTCTCGCTGGTATCCTGACAGTGAATTGTCTACGGAACAGAGAAAAGCGAGAAACAGGCTTCGCCAGATCAGGCAAGTCCTCACTAACATCACCCAGGATACAGGCTGTCCCCTGGAGCTAATCGACATGGGAACTCGGACGGGCGGAACAGAGCCAATACACCCCCGTATGTACGAGGCGATTGAATCCTCTGACATTATTCTGATCGACCTGACAGGTCACCGTCCAAACGTCTATGTTGAGGCTGGATATGCGCTCCGTCACCACGAAAGAGGAAGGCTCATATTTCTGTTCTGTCCGAAGAACCGCAATGACAAAGTGCCTTTTGACCTCAACACTTACCGGTATCGGAAGATAGACGAAGCGGCCGACATTCCCGAACACTTGGAGAGAGATATCAAAGCGATACTCCAAGACGCAGGCGCGAGGTGGTAGTGAGGATTGGGCGGCCAGCGACCAGTGAAGGAAGTGAGCATGAGCGAAGAAGAAACGGTCTTGACGAATACGCACCAACTCTTGCTTGACGCGCTTCGACATCGAGAGCAAGAGATATTCCGCTATCTAGCTATCTTGGGTCCGGCCGTGGGCGGATTTGTCTGGCTCCTGCATGCCGGCAGCGCTGTCGAGTTAACGACCGATGCAACTGGAGAATCTGTTACAACCCATGTGCTAGACACGGGCGTGTTTGTCGTTGGCACAGTTAGCGTGCTTCTGCTGCTGCTCCTCGGCGCCGTATACTCGCTAGCGCTCGGCTACAACTACCGCTATGTCACTCTCCAGCTCGCCAAACTCGAGGCGAAGTTCGGAATCCAGGAATACATGCTGAAAGGCTGGCCAAGATGTCGCCAAGACTTCCTGGACAGGTACAAGATCCTCTGCAGCAAGCCTTGGTGCACGCCTCCGGAGATCATCAAAGTATTCTGGTGGGCGTTCCTCGGGGGGATTGTCGGCGTTGCCTCGGCAGCCTGCATTTGCCGGCCCGATACAATGGTTCTGTGTGTCGTAGTCCCAGTGGGTTTGGTTGCTTCTATTATTGGTCTCCGGGCACCTCTTTGGTTCGGACAGAAACTTCATGACAAGTGCCTGGCGGAACCTGAGAGCTGGGTGCCTGACGGCGGGGGCACAGCCCCAGAGACCGGTGAGGAGGAGAACGGGCAATGAGCGTCAAACAAGCAGCCATGCAGGTACTCCGCACTGTCGGCAAGCCTTTGTCAGCCCAAGAGATCACCAGGCGCATTCTCAGTGAGAAGCTCTGGGAATCCAGTGGGGAGACGCCGCACGCCACGGTTGCAGCCCAGCTCTACATGGACATCAAGAAGCACGGGGACCAGTCAGCCTTCGTCCAAGTCGGCCCAAATACGTTTGGCTTGCGCGACGGTGTGGTCGCCTCTGTGCCCTCGGAGACAGCCGCTGAGACGGCAACGGCGGCAGCGAAATACTCATTCACGGATGCGGCCGAGAAGGTGCTGGATGAGTTTGGCGACAAGAAGCCGATGCACTATCGGGACATTACCGACAAAGCTCTGGAGCTCAACTGGGTCTCCACAGGGGGTAAGACGCCAGAGGCGACGATGTATGCGCAGGTGCTGACTGAGATTCGTCGCCACCAGAAGCGCGGGGAGCAACCACGGTTCGTGCAACACGGCCGCGGCTATGTCGGCCTGGCTAAGTGGATGGCAAGAGGCCTTGCCTTCGAAATCGAGCAGCACAACAAGCGCGTCCGAAAGAAACTGCACAAGCAACTACTTGCGATGGACCCCATCGTGTTCGAGGAGTTGGTAGCTCGCCTTCTTGCCGAGATTGGCTTCGAGGAAATCGAGGTCACACGGCGCGGAGGTGACGGCGGGATTGACGTCCGTGGGACTCTCGTTGTTGGGGACGTGATCCGCACGCGGATGGCCGTCCAAGTCAAGAGGTGGAAGAATCGAGTTCAGGCCCCGACTGTGCAGCAGGTTAGAGGCAGCTTGGGCACTCACGAGCAAGGCCTCATCATCACCACCAGCGACTTCTCTAGCGGCGCTCGGACGGAGGCCGAACGCAAAGACGCAGTCCCCGTTGCCCTGATGAACGGTGAGCAGCTTGTCACCCTACTGGCGGCATACAGTGTAGGTGTTACCCGGCAGGCCCACGAGATCATCGACCTGGATGAGGAAGACGGCGATGCCACCGAGTGATGGCACACTAACACAGGAGCATGCAGAAATGCCCAACGTCGGTAAGATCGAACGTGTATCGTTGTCAGAAGTCTGGCAGAATGAGGCCTTCGATTTCACACCGTGGCTCCGGGACAACATCGAAGCTCTGAATGACGTGCTTCCCATCGAATTGTCAAATCCAGAGACGGAACAAGCTGCCGGAACATTCAGTGTCGACCTGACGGCCGAGGACGCCACGAGTGGCACGGTGATCATTGAGAATCAACTCACCAAGTCGGACCACGACCACCTGGGCAAGGTCGTTACCTACCTCACGTCCCTGGATGCAAAGGTAGCAGTCTGGATCGTTTCCGAGGCGAGGTCGGAGCACATCAAGGCAATCTCCTGGCTCAACGAGTCTCGTCTTGCGTCTTTCTATCTCGTCAAGCTGGAAGCTGTTCGCATTGGAGAGTCGCCTCCAGCTCCGCTGTTCACGGTTATCGTAGAGCCCAGCCTGGAATCCGGGATTGCCGGAGGGATCAAGCAAGACATGGCAGAAAGATACAAGCTGCGGATACGCTTCTGGACCGAGCTGCTCGAGAAGGCAAAGGCTCGCACCAAGCTGCATGCGAACGTCTCACCAGGCAAGGACAATTGGGTCGCTGCAGGTGCAGGGAAGTCAGGACTCGGCTTCTCGTATGTCATCCGCAAGCATGATGCCCACGTCGAACTCTTCATCAACCCCGGCGATGCTGAGCAGAACAAAGCTGTCTTCGACCAGTTGCTGAGCTCTAAGGACCGGATTGAAACGGATTTCGGAGATAGCTTAGAGTGGGACAGCATGGAGGGCAGGCTGATGTGCCGGATCAAGAAGCACATCGCCGTTGGGGGCTATCGAGACGAGGAGAAATGGGCGAACGTGCAAGATGCCATGATCGAGGCGATGGTTCGGCTGGAGAAGGCCCTTCGGCCACACATAGCTCGGCTATCGTCGTGACCATGCAAGGGCGCCAAGAGAGAGAAACGGTCTAACACGCCCTTCCGGAGCAACCAGCAGCATTAGGCTTGCCCAGGCCGATGCGCCCCCCTCTTAACCCGAGGCACGGAATCGGCGAGAGAGTGAGAGAGTTTGCGGCGGAGAGGCAAGCTCGGTGCCGTTGAAAGGCCTCGGACGCGCTCTCTGACCGCCGGGCGGAGAGAGCTTTGGGCGGTCTGGGCAGCCGTAAGTTCTTGCGAATACCGGCGGTAAACACAAAACACCGAAATGGGTGAGCCTCGGCGCTTGCTCGTAACTGGTGAGGCCAGCTGATTTTGGGCCGTTATCGAGTTCCTGGAACATCCCCGTCGCGAGGCTTGACAGCAGCCCGAACTGCCCCGGGCGTTTGAATCAGAGGTCGTGTGCCTGAATTCCGTTCTTGACCGAGCTGGGATCGGGTGTCATATTGTCTTGAATGGGCCCAGGGATGGTCTCTAGGCTTCGCTTCGACGAACTCAGGAAACGGGCCAAACGAATGCGTCAAGTGATAGACAGGGCTGATACGGAGCTCCAAGCGAGCGCCACATGCTCCGCGTTGCCCGAAGCCGTTCACCTCCGGGCCACCCACACACGTACGCGCGAGAGCACGTTTCCCGTCAGTTCCATCAACGAACCCGAGAAAGGAGGAAGGAAGAAGCATGAAGAAGGCACTCATTATCATCCTGGCCTTGGTCGTGATTGTCGTTCTCGTAATTCTGGCAACACTTGATCGCGGGGGCTCCGAAGAGGCCGTGAGAATAGGCATCCTTCTGCCTCTCACCGGACCAGCAGCCAATCACGGACAGGATTCATTGAACGCTATCCGGTTGAGGCTTGCGGAGATCGAGGAGTCTGGCGGACCGCACATCACGGTCGTGGTTGAAGACTCACAGTCAAACCCAACGCAGGCCCTCAGTGCATTCCAGAAACTGACGGATATCGACAATGTGCCCGTCATCATCGGGCCAATCAGCAGCAGCATCGTTCTCGGACTGGGACCAGTAGCCAACCAGCGGAAGATCCCAATGATCGCTATCGGCTCGTCCAGCCCGAAGATCACAAAGGCAGGCCCCTACGTCTATCGCCATGCTCTGCTCGCGGAAACCCAGTCGGCCGAACTCGCCAGATACGCAAAGAACATAATTGGGACGAGCCAAGTCGCGTTCTTCTACATGAATGATGAGACCGGCCTCGGCTACGCCAACCGTTTCCGCAAGGTCTACGAACGACTTGGCGGAAAGGTTGTTGCTGAAGAGACGTTTGACCGTGACAGCCGGGACTATCGGACGCAGCTTACGAAACTCAAGGGATCTGGAGCTACCGTCGTGTTCTCGCCAGGAATCCCGAGCTCCACCGGCTACCTGCTCAAGCAATCGGCTGAACTCGGGTATTCGTGTACGGTTCTTGCCGGCTATGGCGTCGAGGGACAGGACATCATCACGATTGCCGGCGACGAAGGCCGTCGGCTCATCTACACGTCAATGCCCTACGACCAGGCTTTTCTCTCTGCCTATGAGGACCGCTACGGCAAGGCCGCCACTGCGGGGGCTGGCCTTGCGTACGACGTAATGGGCATCCTCGCGAAAGCGGTATCGGGAGGTGCCCGCACCCCTGACGAGTTCAAACGTTTCCTAGACACGGAAAGAGGCTTCGAAGGCGCAACGGGCATCCTTGAATTCGACGCCAACGGCGACACTCAGAAGTCTCCGCTAATCTTCAAGACCGTGTCTCGGGGTAAGTTCGTCAGTACTGTCTCGCTCAAGCAGCAGGCCAGTCCGGAGGGGGAATGAGTGTATGCCCGAACACGATGACCACGCGTTGATCCGGAATATGGCCACCGATACGATGGAGCGCCTGTCACATGCTCTTGGCGACTCTCCTGTCTCATTCTACAGCCGCTTCCAAGGCTACGATGCCGAGATGAAGCGCGCAGGAGAAGATAGCTTGGCAGCGCTATTGCGCAATGCATGGCAAGAGAGTGGCCTGGAAGATAGCGGGCTGCATATTCCCATTGCGGTTGTTTATGTGCATTCAGAGGTCCTCCGTGCAAGGCTCGCAGCACCATGCCGACCTCATCGAGATAGCGACTACGACTCGTTCTACACTCAGTACGCAAGCACGATCTCAACCAGCCATGCTGCGAAGGCAGTTCTCGACCCTGCCAGACGTGATCATCTTGTTGGGGAGCTCATTTTTGATCGAACTCACAGACAAGAAGCAATCATCACTATTCGGAAACCCGACGTTGAATCGCTTGCCTTCATGGGCGCGTTGGACATCACCTATCCTTGTCTCGGAAACGGCACACCTACTCCGCGCGCAATGGAAGCTGCCGTGAATTGGGCTCGCGCCTTCTGGAAGGATACTGCTGCACCAAGCAACGCCTTCAATGACGACGCGGCGGCATCGCTCGGCAGATTCCTTGCGGCACCATTCCAATTCGTCTCAGGTGAGATGGTTAGGAACAGCTCCGGCAGGATACTTCCGCCCTTTTATCCCGGTGTCTGCTTTGCCTTTCCAAACGACTGGAAGGCCGTTCACTACATCTACTTACCTGAGGAATTGCTCTGCCCGCATAGTGCTGCGTGTACACTCATGGTGGTACAGAGACGTTCTGTGATCGACAATGCCGAGTCGGTCTCACGCGCTGTGTCTGAGAGGCTCATTCCCCTTATCCGGCAGGGTCTTACGAGTGTACTTGCCGGTCCGATTTCAAGAGTTGAGCAAGTGTTCCTTGCCAAGATCAACTCCCCAAACGGAGCGGGCCATAGCGTCATCTACCCAGACGATTACGCAGCGCAAACGGGAGCCCCAGAGCCCAGCATGCCGATCTGCGAGTTGCTCAGCCTTCTTGAACACGAAGATCACAGCCCTTGGATATCAGCCGATGTCGGCGAGCATGTGTTGAAGCCCCTCGAACTCCTGCGACGTTGCGACAGAAGCTTGTCTACTGGGTACCGCACCATCGCTCTCCCGCTCCTCAACGCAGCGCGACATCTCTGGTTTTCTCTCAAGCGCGATGCGGGATCGCCACCTGATGAGTCGGCACTTCAGGCTGATCTTGAAGCATTCGAACGTGGCCTTGAACACTTCAGACAAGCAGCCCCAGGTGAAGAACCCGACGCGAACGGGGACGGACTGCTCCAGATCCTGCAGATGACTCTTGGGTTCGAATCCGAGATGGCGGAGATCCCAACATATCGAGAGCACTTCATCCACTCCTACCATGCGTTTGTCACGGGCCTCTGCATTCTGCATTCTCTGGAAAAGTGTGGAGCACTGTCGGTTCCGGGCGAGGCAGTTCGTCGGAAGATGCTCCGCCAGTGGATGATTGCGTCGCTTTGGCACGACATTGCATACAGCGTACAAGTCATCGACAAACTCGCAAACCGCTATATCTCTTGCGTGCGTCGACAGAAGTTGGGCCCTGCCAACAAGTGGCATGCTGTTCCAATGGCGCCTCGATATGGCCATTTCCTGATTCCCACGGATATGTTCTGCGCCTTCGACACCAGCAGCAATCTTCATGGCGCTTTAATCCCGTTGCTGAGCACAGATCCAGACTACCCGAACAAAGTCATTGACAAAGTTCGTCAGGAGTGCCGTGGCCAACTGATCGCAGGCGCGCAGCACGGTGTGCTTGCAGCTGCGATTTTGCTGCGCCACGGCAGGTCACTGGCAAGCCAGATGCTCGACGCGCAGGCGGCTGGTGAAGTGGCCACGGCAGTGATGCTGCATCATTGCCACGAATGGATGAAGAGCCCTGATGACAGAGAGGAGACAGCCCCATTCCTTTCCGATGTTTACGACATTTTCGAACCATGGATGCGTTCCCCGTGGAGCGGATCGGCATGGCTTGCATCACTTCTAATGTTGTGCGATTGCTTGTCCCAATGGGGGCGGAACTTCGAACAGGGCGGTTCGCTCGAGGTTCTCCTAATGGCTGCCGAGAGACATCCATACACAGATACGACGGGTAGGACCAAGACTGCCCTTCACCTCAAGATGGTCTACCCTACGGCTGCCTCTCGGGATCAGATCAAGTATAAGCTGTGGTATGGCAAGCCGCTTCGATTCGTAAAAGGACTGTCTGCAGAGTGCGGAGCTGGGGACCGCAACTACGAGCTCCTCACTGAGAACCGGCAAATGCATGATCCCACGCGGCGCGTTGCCGATATCTGCCGAGACAAGAACCCAGCTGTCCTTGTGCAGGTGGGGAGGCTTGCCAGTCCAATCAGCCGACGAGATAAGGCCCAGCGTGGGTTGACGTTAGGTGCGAGAGTGAGACCTGGAGAGTTCCTCTGTGATTTCATAGGGTGGGTGTAATGAGAGTTCTCTTCTGCCAACCAGTAAGTGGTCTGCTGGAGCCCTCCGTCCACATACGGATGTGCTATGTTGAGCCCTTGGGAATCGAATACCTGGCCGCTGCAGCCGAGGCGGCTGGACACCATGCTTCTATTGAATACCCAGTAATTGCGGATTCAGAGATCGTCGAGGCAGTCATACGTGAGAAACCAGACGTTGTAGCGATCTCAATCTACACCTATGCCTTTCGTGAAGCAGTTCGGTGGGCACGAGCACTCAAGGATGCCTTCCCGGAGGCGATCCTGATCGCAGGAGGCCACCATCCGACAGCCGAACCAGAGGCTGTCCTTCATGCCGGGTTCGACTACGTCGTCATCGGCGAAGGGGAGCAATCGCTACTGGAATTGTTGTCGACCATTCAGTCTGGCCGAAGAGAATGCCTCCCAAATGGTGTTGCCACAATGGTCGAGGGGAGAATGACGACGGGTGCCGAACGTCAGAGGATTCGGCCGCTCGAAGCCGTTCCATGGCCCCGACGGCTTCCTCACATTCTTGCGGACGCCAAGAACTTCCAGGTCATCGACCCGCCGCCAAGCCGACAAGTGAATCTGGCGCAGGTCTCCTACTCACGGGGATGTCCGAACAACTGTGCGTTCTGTAGCAGCGCACAGATGTGGCGTCGCAAGGTCGTATGGCGCCGACCCTCGGACGTTCTTGACGAAGTTGAGCACCTCGTCGCGACGCACGGAACGAATGTTATCTACTTCCCTGACCTGGAACTGAACGCCTCCGCGAAACGCCTCCATGAGCTTTGCGACGAGTTTCAACGACGCGGTAATCCGATTCGGTGGTGGGGACTGTTCGCCCTAAGAGGACTGGATAGAGAACTGCTCGCGCACCTCTATGAGGCGGGCTGCGTCAAGCTCAGTCTCGGAGTGGAGGCTATCGGTGACGACGCACTGGCTCGGCTATGCGCTGGGAAAGCCCCATGCTGGGAAGACATTTTGACGATGTTCCAGACCGCTCACAACATTGGACTCATAACAAGAGTGTTCCTCATGATCGGGAACTCTGAGGATACCCCGGAGTATTACGAAGAGCTTTGCGCCGAGCTTCCTCGTTTAGCAGCGGATGACATGCGAGTGAGCTTCACGACACCGTTCCCCGGCACGGACCTGTACCGACGCGCCAAACGCGACGGTTTGCTAGCCGTCAAAGATCTGACCCAATACACCACGGAGAAACCAATCCTCCACAATCCCAGCATGACTCCGGCCCAAATGTTTGAGTGGCGACAACGCATCATAGATGTCTTCTACTCCAATGATCTCTATGCTGAGCGAACACGAGAAAGAGTGTGGAAACGGCCTGCTCTGCGGGAATCCTATCTGCAGTACTACGACCGGTTGCTGAACACAGGAACCTTGGGACAGGCAACAATCGAGAGGTTGTGCAGTCTTGTCGCGGCGATTTCCGCGAAAAAGAAGGGCACAACCTGCCAAGTAGTCTCACGAGTTTGAAAGTAAGGGCAAGAGCGTGCTGCAAGTCTTGGTCACAAGCATACCTTCCGGAGCGATCATTGCTCTGGTCGCTCTCGCCTTCGCCTTCCGCTACCGTGTATTCGCCTTCATTGATATGTCTCTGCCGGTTCTGTTCGTCATAGCTCCCTACGCAGCCCACGTCTGCATTCATCGGATAGGACTTGCCCTGGGAATCGCCTGCATCGCTGGAATTGCGGTTAGCTGTTTGCTAGCGGTCTTCCTGGAACTGGCCCTTTGGAAGAATCTTCGAAAGCGGGCCCCGGCGACCGTCCTCTTGCTCACGTCGCTTGGACTGTACACCGCGATGATGGCAGTCCTTTCGCTTGCCTTCGGCCACGACATTCGTTCTTTGCTTAACTCCGGCCCACGACCTACGGTGCGGCTTTGCGCCGTCGCTGTGACCGATGTCCAGATCTTGATCGTAGTGTGCGTTGCCGCCATCATTTCCTCGCTATCGTGGGCGCACAATCATACCCGCTTCGGCGCGCAGTATCGCGCAATGGCGAACTCAAACGAGCTTGCCCGTGTCTCAGGCATCCCAACGACGGCCCGCGAGATGCTGGTCACGATTGTCTCCGCACTTCTCCTGGCGATAGCCGGCATCCTGAACGCGCTCGATCTGGATCTCGATCTCACGTCCGGCTTCCAGCCGTTTCTTTGGGGTATTGTTGCCGCAATCGTCGGTGGCTTCCGTTCACTGCTCGGAATCGCTGCCTGTTCACTCGTCCTCGTGGCAGGCCTCTTTGCATGCGGCTGGTATGCTGGTACAAAATGGGAGGACTCAATCCTTCTGGTCGGGCTTGTTCTCACTGCCCTTCTCATACCAAGACCTGACCTGCATAGCGGTGGCAAGGGTGATAAAGAATGAACTACGGCCTGCACATCATGATCGTCCTGTGCATCTACATGATGCTGGCCACCTCCCTCAACCTTATCGCTGGGACTCTCGGCGTTATATCCATTGCACACGCAGCATTCTATGCCATCGGCGCATACACAACAGCACTGCTCAGAACGCAAGGTGACGCCTCGCTGGTGGCCGTGCTTGTCATGTCCATTATTACGGCGGGCGTTGCAGGCATGGCCTTAGCCATTCCTGCGATCCGCCTCAGAAACCTGTACTTCTTGATCGGCACACTTGCCTTCCAGATTCTGATCCAGAATCTCGCGATGAATTGGACGCCCGTCACGGGGGGGGCAATCGGCATCTCCGGCATCACTCCGGGAAGCGTGTTCGGTTGGCGGCCCGACGCACCGACGGAATTCCTGCTTCTCGCATTAGCCGTTCTACTGGGAACCACCTTCATCGTATACCTACTCACGAATTCGCCGGCTGGCCGCACGCTGCGTGCCATGCGCGAGGATGAACTCTATTCCGCAAGTCGCGGGAAGAATATCGGTCGCTACAAGATTCAAGCCTTCAGTATCGCATGCGCGATAGCGGGCTTGGCGGGATCACTTCACGCGCAGTACACATCCTTTATCACGCCGACCGGCTTCACCGTAATGGAGTCAGTCTTCATACTCTCGATGGTTGTGCTCGGGGGCCGAGGTTCTGTGTGGGGTGCTCTTCTCGGTGCGGCAGTCCTCGTCCTCATCCCGGAATCACTGCGCTTCTTAGGCTTTCCTACAGCTATAGCCGCAGAGCTGCGTATGCTCCTCTACGGCCTCGCCCTAGTCGCCTGCATGCTCTGGCGGCCGCAGGGCCTCATCGGCGAATATGCATTCGGAAGGGAGGCAAAACAGAAATGACCTCCCTGGCCAGCGCTCAGTCCCTGTCGAAGCACTTCAACGGCGTTGTCGCACTGGCCGACTTCTCCTGCACGGTTTCGGAGAATGAGATCCTCGGGCTCCTGGGGCCGAACGGGGCAGGAAAGACGACCCTCTTCAACGTCCTGACCGGTCTCCTTGCCCCGGATTCCGGCGCTGCCGACTTCAAGGGAAACGCCCTGACCGGTCGCACGGTTCACAAAATCGCCAATCTGGGGATCGCGCGCACGTTCCAGAACCTGCGCTTGATCCGTCGCATCACCGTGCTGGAGAACGTCCTTCTGTGCTTCAAGAACCAGCCAGGTGAGAACCTGATCAACGTCTTCTTCCGCCCCGGCCTCTGCAAACGGCACGAGGCAGGCATCCGTGAGAAGGCTGAGGTCCTGCTCGGCACGGCCGCACTGTTGGAGAAGTCAAACGACCTAGCGGACAACCTGTCCTACGGCCAGCAGAAGCTCTTGTCGCTCGTGTGCTGCCTGGCGGCTGACGCCGAACTCCTGCTCCTCGACGAACCAGTCGCCGGCATCGCCCCGGAGATGGCGGAGCGTATTCTCGCGATCATCGCAGACCTGCCGAATCTGGGGAAGTCGGCCATTGTCATCGAGCACGACATCGACGCTCTCAAAGGAATCGCGCACCGTATGATCTTCATGGACGCCGGCCGGAAGATCTGCGAGGGCGCCCCCGACGAAGTTCTGAACGACCCGCGCGTAATCGAGGCGTACCTTGACTGAGGCACCGGACATCCTGACGCTGACCGCCGCAGACACCGGATACGGAAAGAAGCAGGTACTCTTTGGTGTCGATCTAGCCGTCAAGGCCGGCAAGATCACCGCCGTCATCGGCCCGAACGGCGCTGGGAAGTCCACCGTCCTGAAGGTTGCCCACGGACTCCTTCCTCTCTGGTCTGGTTCCGCCGCGTTCAACGGCATACCTCTGAACGGCTCCTCTCCGGCTCAGCGGGTCCGGCATGGGATCACCTTCTGTCCCCAGGGCAATCGCGTCTTCGACGAACTCACAGTGCGCGAGAACCTCGATCTTGGCGGCACGCATCTCCCGGCCAAGGAGGTCGCGCACCGCATGGGCGCCGTCTTGGAGTTCTTCCCTCAGCTCTCACCCCGGTTGAAACAGACGGCCGGCACGCTGTCCGGCGGTGAGCAACAGATGGTCGCCATCGCCCGCGCCCTCGTGTCGAAACCCAAACTCCTCATGCTCGACGAGCCCTCTCTTGGCCTTTCTCCGAACGTCCTGCGCGCGGTGTTCGAGAAAATCGTCGAAGTGAACCACACTCAGGGCGTGACGATCTTGGTCGTAGAACAAAAGGTCCGCAGGGCTCTGACTATCGCTGATCACGTCTACTCCCTGAAACTGGGCAAAGTAGCCTTCTCCGGCCCCCCGGCTGACTTGACCACCAACCCCGAGACCCTGAAGGAGCTTTTTCTGTAAGCCCCGGAAAGCAGCATGGCTGTCCCTGCCGAAAACTACCTTCATCTTTCTGGCAAAGGACTTGCGCCTGTTTCTTCTGTGGAGACTCGTCGGCTGACGACCACTTGTTCACGTCCAAGATGTCACCGAGTTCGGCACCGAGGTGCGCCCGTTGTCTGTAAGTCTTGTGTTTTCAGACTGATAGAACTCACCTCTCTCACGTTGCCAACGTGAATGTCGTGGGTTCGAATCTCATCGCCCGCTTGCAGCCAAGGCCAGGCGGTAACCGCCGTCGGGCCTTGTGCTTGCGCCGTATCCACCAACACGTCAAAGCCTTGCGCCGATCCCACCCGGCCCGACTCCTCCGCCCGAAGTTCCTGCCAGTTGGTGCCAGGTAGTGCCAGTTAATGCCGCGAGGCGCTGCAATGGCGCTGCATCCGGCCGCTCGTGCTGCAACCGTGCTGCGGGGTGTTCGGCCACCAATACTGAGAGGCGTCGCCTCACGGGCCGCGGTCCGGCACCGAGTTGGTCACCGGTGAACCCGAACAGGCCAAGCCTCTGGGCCTCCAAAACCCCACGACGGTGGCCCGGCCTCAACTCGCGGCTGACGTACGAGATGGAGCCCCGTGTCCTCGAACATCTCCGCTATGAGGCGTCTGAGCCCCTCGAATAGCGCCGGCATGTGTGGAGGAACTCGTGCAGACTTTCCGATACGGACTCCATCAAAGCACTAACTTTCACCATGGCGCACCTCCCTGTGCGTTAACGAGTTACGCTTGTCTTGAACTACGCCGTTCATCGTCACGCGCAAGGTCTGCGAGCCAGTCAGATCAATCCCCGCTGACGTGTCCAAAAAAAGAGCTCAACCTGAGGATTTAAAGCTTGACAAGCAGCGTTGTACTCATGTAGTTTTTATGCAGTGCGTCGTTGTTCTTTTCGGCACACGGGGCCGCAGTAGAGCAGTAGATAGGTACTCACGTGCTGAGTGAGGACGTTTGACTAGCCGTGGTGTGGCGCACGGCAGTACCCGTCGTATCAGGTGGAAAGCACACCGTATTGGTCGGTTGACCGGTGTCGGTGTGGGGCGTGTCAGAGAAAGGGCATTGCGTTGTCTTGACATACTCGGTGCAGCACGGAGGTTGCGCGGGCTCTAGGCAATAGGTGGGAATGGAAGCATGGGCTTACGGGAAGTGCCTTTCGTGAGTAGTGCCCATACCAAGGGGGGATATACACAGCCTCCGGTAGCCCCCCGCGAGCAATACTACCCACACCTCTCTCTGTTATGTGGCCTGGAGATGCTCCGGCCCCGGCTGACCGGACGGCGGAAGGAGAGGCAGAAGTGACCCAGCCGACCGTCTCCACAGCCCATCGACCTGGCCGTCCTGCGTTTTCCTGTGTTCCCGCACCTCATCATCTGGCAGACCTGAGGGCCAAGCTATGTCTCTGAATTCGCGAGCATTCAATCTTCTCCATGAGCTGTACACCCGAGTACTGCGCCGCCAGCGGGTCAAGCAGTACGAGCTCAGCACGGGGCTGGCCGCACGACAACGCTGCTGGGCGCCAATGGAATCCCTGGAGAAGCGGCTGCTGCTCAACGGCACCTCGTCCGATCCCGCTCTTGTCGAAAGACTCGAGGGCTGGGTTGACTCATTCAGGGAGATCGGCGGAGAGGCGAGCGAGGTATATACCTACGTCACAGGTATCCAGGACGCACTCAGGAACTACAGCATCGAGGAAAATACTCCTGGCGGTCTGCCGATCATTGGCGACGGACTCAAGGATGCTGCGGGAGTCCTGGATCGGGTCAAGGAAGCCGTGGCGCTTCTGCCAGAGAAGGTCGAGGAACTGCGACAGGCAGGAATGGAGTTCACGGTCGACTTGGTGAAGGAGGCGCTGGTCTACGTTCTGCGAGACAAGCCGATCGACTGGTGGGGCCGATCGCTACTGTTGCCCATGGCCACAGTGAACGCCGACCGGCGCAGTTGGCCTGCCCGTGAGAGGCTTGACTGGGAGGAACCCCCGGGGACCTATGTGCCGACCGAATCAGACATACGACATGAGTTCATCGACACTGATGCGACAGACGAACTGCCAGTAGATGGCATCCAGTTCATGTTCACCGTTGGCGGCCAAGCGGACTACACAGGCGACACAGTTCAGTTCGGTCTTGGACTGCCGTGTTTCGGTTTGAGCGGCGATGCGGGCGTCGACCTCGAAGTGTTCTGGGAACTCGATCTGGCACTTGGGTGGGCCAACCCGCCAAGCGGGGTATTCCTGGACGGCTTCTACGTCGACACGCAGTTCACTACGGAGTTGGGCGATCCGACGAACGAGGTTCGCCTGAACCTCAAGGCTGAGCTGCCCGAGAGCTTCGAGTTTGAGGGGGAGTTGGGGTTCCTCAATGCCTCGGTGCAGCAGACGCCGGGGGAAAGGAGCTACCTGGACCTCGACATCTTCGTGGACATCGTGGACCTGCCGCTGGAGTTCTGGCAGGAAGACTGGTGGCCGTTGGAGTGGGGAGAGTGGCAGTTCAGAGAGGACAAGACTCGGAACCGCTTGACATGGCCGGAGATCGAGATCACGGCAGATCTCTACTTCATTCCTCTCGTTCGGCCATGGACGAGGGGGCAGGCGGAGATTCACCTTGACCTGGGAGCTGACTTTGGTACCGACGTCCTGCCGTCGTTCGGCACTCAATTTGGACTGGACTGGGCCTTTGACGGCCTGGGCGTGACCTTAGCGGGAGCGGTCGGCCCGACGGTGTCGTTGACGAATACGACGTTCGACCTCGGAAGTTTCCTGACCGGGGTTATGAGTCCGATCCTCGACGACGTCGCGACCGTCATCGAGCCGCTCTCGCCCTTCACGGAGGCCCTGAACCTACCCCTGCCGCTTGTAGACAAGATAACCGGCGACGCGACCCTGCTGGACCTGATCGGTAATGCCCCTGGGCTTGGCTTTGTCACCGCGTTCTCGGATATCCTCGGTCTTCAGTCAACGCTTGAGAGCCTTTCTGCCGGCGAGGTCACTATCGGTGACCTGACGATCGGACCATCCGAGGCCGATCTGCGCCTCCTCAATGAGATCGACCAGAGCATCATTAGTGCGGGGCTGCACCCCTATGACCTCGAGGCCGAGGTGCTCGAAATCATCGCGGCGTACGACGACTTCAACGCCGGTAGCGGGGGGGCTCCCAACGTCGGCTCCGAGGACGGTTGGATGAGTTTCGCGCTGCTCGAGGAGTCCCTTCACACCTACAGATTGCTGTTCGGCGATGAAGACGTCGAACTGTTCAGCTACGGGACGCCGCTGTTCAACTCTACGCCGCTTGTCTCTGAGCCGTTCCCCTTCATCCCGAACTTCGGTACGAACCTGGATGGTGGGATCACCACGAATGCCCAGTTGGTCATGGGATATGACATGCAGGGCCTGCGGCAGATGACTGAACAGGGGTATGACCCGGGCCTGCTGGGCGAGGGATTCTACGTTGTCGACAATCCCGGCCCGGAGGCGTCGATCATCGGCAGCATCGCGGCCCACGGAGGACTGGACTTCGATCCGTTCGGGCTGTGGAGCAGCATGTTTAACCACATCCCCGGCGCCAGCTTCAACATTGACGTCAACGCCGGCATCCAGGGCGGGGTCTACGCCTCGGTCGAGGCCCACTACGCCCAGATCGACGACGGCGACGGCGACGATACGAAGCTCCGGGTTGGGCCGTTGCTGGACAGCGGGGCCGATGCGATCATCCTGACCGGGGACCTCGGGGCCGACCTTGAGGCCTGGGCCCGCGTCAACGGGCACCTGGAATACCCGTCAATCCGATGGGAGGAGAGGAAACTGTTCGGGATCATCCCCTACTGGGTACCGGTAGCTACCACAGAAACCAAGGACGTGCGGCTGTTCAACTGGTCCATGAACATGGGCGACATCAAGGTGGCCGACTTCTCGGGTGCCCCGGGCGCGCCGTACATCCCGCGCCAGCTCCAGACCGACCAGAGCGACACCAGCCGGGCTCCATGGGAAGTATCTTCCACCGACCTGATCCAGTGGGCAATGCCTTCGGCCATGACGAGCGGGCTTGGCGCAGTCTACCTGATGACCGATGGATTGGCTGGGGAGACACATGGGACCGCTGGCGAATGGTACGTGGGCACGGGCGAGTGGTTCGTAGAGTACGAACTGAACACTCTGGCCAGTCCAACAGGCTACGATATCGACGAAGTGATCCTCTACGCGGGAACCGAAGACGCCAGGGCAAACCAGAAGTGTATGCTGTCGCTCAGGCCTGTAGGTGGCACGGAGTTCGTGTCTGTCGGCACGTTTGAAAACGCACCGTTCACTGAGCATGATCCTCCTGGGCACTACGCAACCAAGCTCACGATAGAGGGCTGGGACGGGCCTCTGATGACTGGCGTTGAGGCGGTACGCCTCGACTTCCTCGACGCTGTGCCTTTCTGGCCGGGCGGTTCCGTTTGGCGTGAGTTCGACGTCTTCGGCGAGCCTACCGGAGGTGCACCACTCCGCGAGGTCCCTCAGGTCCAACGGGAAACAAGCGGAAGCAGCCGCGCGCCCTGGACGCCGTCCGCCACGGATCTGATCCAATGGTCCATGCCGACAGCGGTGCCGGCCGGGGTGGCGGCCGAGATGTACCTGATGACAGATGGCTCGTGCGGTGCGACCCATGGTTCCACTGGGGAGATCTGGGCGCCGTACTCGACGTGGTATGCGGAGTACGAGTTGAACACTGCGGCCAGTCCGTCGGGATACGACATCACGGAAGCCACGGTCTATGCGGGAACGGAGGACGCCAGGGCCAACCAGGCCTGGACGTTCTCGGTCAGGCCCCTGGGTGGGTCGGAGTTTATTCCGATCGGCACGTTCGCACACGTACCGTTCGACCAGCACACCCCCGCGGGGAACCGGGCGACAAAGCTGACCGTGTCGAATGAGTCAGGACTCCTGGCCACGGGGATCGAAGCCGTACGCTTTGACTTCCTTGACGCGGTTCCCTGGTGGGGCACCGGTTCGGTATGGCGCGAGTTCGATGTCTTCGGTGAGCCCACGGGAGGTGAGACCCTTCCGGAGATCATCGTACAGAAGGAGAACAGCAGCGGCAGCCGGGCACCGTGGACCGTGTCGTCCACTGACCTGATCCAGTCCTCCATTCCGACGGCGGCGCCCGCCGGGATAGCCGCCCAGATGTACCTGATGACCGATGGTTCGGGAGGCCAGACCCATGGCTCTGGTGGAGAGATCTGGGCGCCGTACTCGACGTGGTACGCGGAGTACGAACTGAATACCTTGGTCAGCCCGTCCGGTTACGACATCACGGGCGCGACCGTCTACGCGGGGACCGAGGACGCCAGGGCCAACCAGGTCTGGACATTGTCAGTCAGGCCCCTGGGTGAGTCGGAGTTCATTTCGATCGGCACGTTCACCAACAGGCCGTGGACTCAATACACCTCGCCGGGGAATCGGGCCACCATGATAGCCGTATCGAGCGATGGTGGACCTCTTGCCACGGGGATCGAGGCGGTACGCTTTGACTTCCTTGACGCGGTTCCCTGGTGGGGCACGGGTTCGGTGTGGCGCGAGTTCGATGTCTTCGGTGAGCCCACGGGAGGTGAGACC
>Ga0180432_10004833_pt1 | contig 18250 bp, 16 predicted proteins | sample SS_ome_10_FD_132414 | JGI IMG/M metagenome (GOLD analysis project Ga0180432, IMG submission 132414) | Hypersaline lake sediment archaeal communities from the Salton Sea, California, USA - SS_1_MS_2 metaG | ecosystem: Environmental > Aquatic > Non-marine Saline and Alkaline > Hypersaline >...
ATAGCTCAATCGGTTAGAGCAGCGGACTCATAATCCGCAGGTTGCAGGTTCGATTCCTGCTGGGCCCACCAGTTCTTCATAACGCATGAAAAAACAACGCGCAGATCATATCGCGGGGCTCGACTTCGGCTCCAACAGCCTGAGACTGTCGGTCGCCCGTCTGGACAGCAAACGGGGTCTGGATATCATCCACCGCGAACGGGAGGCCCTGCGGCTGGCCAACGACGCCTTCCGCCTGCATGAATTCCGCGATCAGACTATCGAAGCTCTGGTCTCTGCCGCCACCGGTTTCAGCCAGGTCATGGACAGTTACCGGGTCAGTCGCTACCGGGCGGTCGGCACCGAGGCCTTCCGCCGGACCGCCAACGCCGCTCAGGCGATCGATCTGATCCAGGGTATGTCCGGCCTGCAACTGGAGATCCTCGCGGCTTCAGAAGAGGCCGAACTCGTCCTGCAAGCAGTGCATTTTTCGGCCCCCGAGTGCCCCGATCCCGCCCTGATCATCGATCTGGGAGGAGGCAGTCTCGAGGTCATCACCCCCGGCACTGAGGGCGGGACGCCCGGCATCGAGAGTCACGCCCTGGGACTGGCGTCCAGCTTCGAACGCTTCCTGCAGCGGCAGGACGCACCGGGGATCGATACCCGGCGACAGCTGGGAGAGCTGGCCGTCGAGATCGGCCGCCGGCTCGATTCACCCCTGCTCGACACTATCCCTGCCGAAGGTACGGTCGTCTATGTCGGCGGACAGGCCGCCATGCTCGATCATCTGGCCGTGGGCTGGCGGCTGTGGAAGGACGCCGATTCCACCGCGACCGGCATAGCCACCGAAGATTTCGAAAGGCTGCTTGAAATCGTCATCGGTACGGGATCCGAAGAACTGGTCATGCTCGGCATCCCCTGGGACCGGGCCCCGATGCTGGCCGGCGCCGCAGCCTTCTACCTGACCCTGGCCGAACGGGTCGGCGCCCGGCTGATCCGTCTGCCCCGAACCGGCCTGATGCAGGGGGTGCTCTTCACCGTTCCCCTCGCCGGTCATTCCTGGCCCGGAAAAACCGAACGTTGACAAGCCCCGTTTGCGTGACCTGATTGCATAGGCTCTACAGTTCAGGTGCATACCTGAAACGACGGTGTGCACACTCACCCGGGACGAGGACTGCATGAGGCGATATCTCATCCCACCTGAGCGAAGCCAGTGTTCGATCCCGATGAAATGCACCCCTCTGCGGGTGCATTTTTCGTTCGGGGGCTGATGTGAACCCACGGCCTGAAGAGGTCTTCGCCGCCCTCGACAGACGTTTTCCCTTCGCGACAGCCTACGAGAACGATAACAGCGGCTGGCAGGTTCACGGCGAGCGCCCGGTCGAACGCTGCCTGGTCGCGCTCGACGCTTCGGTCGACGCCATCATGCGGGCCATCGAAATCCAGGCCCAGCTGGTCGTGACCCATCACCCGCTCTACTACCCGCATCTGACCGCTATCGATCCGCAGACCCTGACCGGTGCCGTCACCAAGGCCCTGCTGACGGCTGAAATCGGATTGATCGCCGTCCATACCTGCGCCGACAGGCAGCCGTACGGCGTGAGCGGGGCTCTGGCCGACGCTATCGGGCTGCAGAACAAACACATCCTGGCTCCCGACGAAGAGGGCGTGTTCTACAAGCTGGTGACGTTCGTGCCCGACAACGGAGCCGAAGACCTGCGCTCGGCACTGGCTGTCGCCGGAGCGGGTGAAATCGGCAATTACGAGGAGTGCAGCTTCGCCCTGGCCGGAACCGGCTCGTACCGGCCGCAGGGTGGCGCCCGGCCGTTGATCGGAGAGATCGGCCAACTCGAACAGGTGAACGAGATCAGATTGGAAATGCGCGTGGCCGAGAACCGGGTCGAGCGGGTTCTCGCCGCTCTACGCCGCCATCACCCCTATGACGAAGTCGCCTTTGACCTGTACCGAACCTACCGCCAGGGGGAAGAGCTGGGACTGGGGATCCTCGGCGACCTGCCCGAGGCGGTCGAACTCGAGGCTCTACTGGGCCGCATCAAGGAAGCTCTGGGCGGAGTGCCGCTCGATGTGACCGGCCCGGAGAACGGCCAGATCACCACCGTGGCCGTCGCGGGAGGCAGTACGGCCAGCTGCATCCCGATCGCGCTGGCTCGCGGGGCCCAGCTCTTTATCGGCGGTGACCTGACCTATCATATCAGGCTTGACGTTGCCGAAGAGCTCGTCTGTGTCGACGCCGGACACCGGGCGACCGAACAGCCCGGGGTGCGCCGCATAGCCGACACCCTTTCCAGCGCCGCTGACCATAACGGATGGACGATGGAGGTTGAACTTTTCCTGGAGGATCCGGCACCGGGACGGATCGTCTGAACGTACCTGCCCGGCCGAGGAGACAGCACAGACGTGGCGATGAAAGAACAGCTCGAAATGTTGGCCCGACTGCAGGAAATCGACGATCAGCTGGCCATGCTCGAACGTTCAAAGGGCGATTACCCACAGCGGATCGAAGAACTCGAGGCGACCCTCAATCTCAAGTCCGGTACGATCGCCGAAGCCCGGGAGCGCAAAGCGGAACTGGACAAGGAGCGCCGTCATCTCGAACGCCATGTTCAGGAACGACAGGATCAGCTCGGGAAATTGCAGGGACGGTTGAGCGCAGTGAAGACCAACAAGGAGTGGGACGCACTGCAGAAGGAGATGGACGCCGTCAAAGAAGAGATCGGAACCGGCGAGGACCACCTGCTCGAGATCATGGATGAACTCGAGACCCTGGATGAAGCAACGGAAACCGAAGGGCAGGAACTCGACGATTACCGCAGCGGGGCCGAAACCGAGATCGCCGATCTGAAGGAAAAGCTCTCGACCGTGGACGTCAAGATGTCCCGGATCCGGAGCGAGCGGGACGCCCTCACGCCGCGGATCGAAGACAGCCTGAAGAGGATCTACAACCGGGTCAAGGCCGGCAAGCAGGGTACCGCCGTGGTCCCGGTCGTGCGGGGGGCCTGTGGCGGCTGTTATGCCAGCATTCCGCCGCAGACCGTGACCGAGATCCGTCGGGCCGAGCGACCGATCACCTGTGAAAATTGCGGCCGCATCATCGTCTGGTTCGGCGAGGAGGCGGAAGGGTGAGGGCCCCGTCGGGCCCCTCCCGCTTTACGGCTCACGTCGACGGCGCCGCCCGGGGCAATCCCGGACCGGCGGGCTTCGGCGTCACGATCAGCGTCGACGGGGCCGGCGAAGTGTACGCCCGGGCCGGGTACCTGGGCGAAACGACCAATAATCAGGCTGAATATCGGGCTTTGCTCCACTGTCTGGAGGCGCTCGAGGAACTCGGACTCGGGACGGGTATTATCAACTCTGACTCTGAATTGCTGGTGAAGCACCTCTCAGGTGAGTATCGTGTACGTGATAGCAGTCTACGTCTCCTCTGGGAGCAGGCTCGAGAGTGCCTGATCCGCCTGGAGGGGGTCAGCGTGCGGCACGTGCGACGAGAGGACAACGCCCGGGCCGATGCGCTGGCAAACGCAGGCATCGACTGGGGTGTGAAGAACGCTGGAGAGACGGCCGGGTAATCGCGCTCCCCGCCCCGCGGGGCAGAGGAGTGAGGAAAGTCCGGACTCCACAGGGCGGAAGGCTGGGTAACACCCAGGCGGGGTGACCCGACGGAAAGTGCCACAGAAAACAAACCGCCGGCCTGCGGGCCGGTAAGGGTGAAAAGGTGGGGTAAGAGCCCACCGCCGTTCCGGGCGACCGGACGGGCACGGTAAACCCCCTTCGGAGCAAGGCCAAATAGGGGAGCAGAGGTGGCCCGCCTCACGATGACTCCCGGGTAGGCCGCGTGAGGCGACGGGTGACCGTCGTCCCAGACAGATGATTGCCGCCTTCCCCGGTTCTCGGCAACCGCGGGTCGGCACAGAATCCGGCTTACAGGTCGTCTCTCCGTTTTTCACGTCCGGCCGCGCGCCTGTCTGTCCCATACGCTCGGAGCCCAGAGCCCGACGGGAGGAGAACGCGGGGCGTGAAATACCGCTGGCAGATCGAACCGCAGGTCCCCGTACCCGACCTGACCGTGCTCGCCGAGCGGACCGGTTTGCACCCCATCATCGTCAGACTTCTCCACGCCCGGGGATACACCACCCCCGCCGCGATCGACGAGTTCATCGCCCCCGATCTGAGTACTGGCCACGATCCCTGGCTGCTGGCCGACATGGAACCGGCGGTCGAGAAGATCATGGAAGTGGTGCGCTCGGGAGGCCGCATCCGCATACACGGCGATTACGATGTCGACGGCGTGAGCGCGTCAGCCCTGCTGGTCAGGGTGATCGCCAGCCTGGGAGGTGAGGCCGACGCCTACATTCCACACCGGACCGAGGAGGGCTACGGCCTGAACGCCGAGGCCGTCCGGACCGCCCACGGCGATCAGATCGATCTGCTCATCACCGTCGACTGCGGCATCAGCTCGATCGCCGAAGCGGCTCTGGCGCGCGAGCTTGGGCTCGATCTGATCATCACCGACCACCATACCCCGGGTCCCGAGCTGCCTGACGCCCTGGCCGTGATCAATCCACACCGCGTGGACTGCCGCTATCCTTTCACCGACCTCTGCGGGGTGGGAATCGCCTATAAAGTCGCCTGCGCACTGGCTCCGCCCACTGAAGGTCCTTCGCTGCTCGAATACCTCGACCTGGTGGCCCTGGGAACCACCGCCGACGTGGTCCCGTTGCTGGGTGAGAACCGGGTCTTCGTCAAGTACGGTCTGCCCCAGATGCGGCGCACACTCTGGCCTGGTCTGGCCGCGCTGATCGACCGGGTCGGATTGACCACCGGCGAGATCACCGCCGGCCAGGTCGTCTTCACCCTGGCACCGCGTATCAACGCCGCCGGCCGGATGGCGGACGCCGGAGACGCCCTGCAGCTTCTGCTCACCGACGATCCCTTCGACGCGGCCGAACTGGCCCGCCGGCTCGACGAACGCAATACCGAACGGCGCGAGGCCGATGCGGTAACCCTGGAACGGGCGGTCGAGATGGTCGAGGAACAGGGGGGCGTCGGGGATCGCTACGCTCTGGTGCTCTGCAGCGAGCGGTGGCATCCGGGCGTGATCGGGATCGTTGCCAGCCGGCTGGTGGAACGCTACCACCTGCCGACCGTTCTGGTGGCTCTGGAGGGGGACCAGGGACGGGGCAGTGCCCGGAGCATCGAAGGCTTCGATCTCTACGACGCCCTCAGCGAATGTTCGGATTTTCTCACCGAATTCGGAGGCCATCCCTATGCGGCGGGCCTGAATATCTGCCGCGACCGGCTCGACGAATTCACCCAGGCCTTCGAGGGCGTTGCCCGCAAGCACTTGGTCGACAACGACATCGGTCCGACTCTGAAGGTGGATTGTGAGGTTGCAATAGACGATCTGACACAGGATCTGCTGACCGGGCTCAAGCGCCTCGAGCCTTTCGGAGCCCGCAACCGCCGACCGGTCTTTCTGACCCGCAACGCCCGCCTGGCCGCCGGCGCCCGGCGGGTCGGCTCGGACGGTTGCCACCTCAAGATGCAGGTCAAATCGGAGAACGGAAGACCGATCGATGCCATCGGTTTCAATCTGGGAGAACGGATCGACGAGACCGAACGGGGCGAGGTCGACCTGGTCTTTGCGTTCGAAGAGAACGAATTCAGAGGTATTACCCGACCCCAGTTGCGCCTGAGGGATCTGCGTCCCTCGGCGCCGTGAATGTACATGAACCGGGACGTGAAAAGGAGCTGGATGTGCACCTGACTGAAGACGCCCGCATGCTCCAGGAAATGGTCCGCAGTTTCGCCGAAAATGAACTCAAACCGCTGGCTGCGGAGATCGACCGGGATGAGCGCTTCCCGCACGAGTCGATCGAAAAAATGGCCGACCTCGGCCTGTTGGGGATGACTATCCCCGAAGAGAACGGCGGCAGCGGCATGGATACCCTCTGCTATGCCGTCGCCATCGAGGAAATCGCCCGGGTATGCGGTTCGACCGCCCTGATCATGGCGGCTCATGTGTCGCTGGCCTGCCAGCCGCTGCATCTCTTCGGCACCCCCGAGCAAAAAGAGCGATACCTCGAACCTCTGGCTTCCGGGCGGGTTCTGGGGGCCTACGGCCTGAGTGAAACCGATGCCGGGTCCGATGCCGGCGCCACTCGCACTACCGCGGTGCAGGAGGGCCAGGAGTGGGTCGTCAACGGCGCCAAGCTGTGGATCACCAACGCGAAGGAAGCCGAGACGATGGTTTTCACCGCCCGCACCGGCGGTCAGACCGCGGGAACCCGCGATATCTCGTCCTTCATCATCGATCCGCGCAGCGAGGGAGTGACGGTCAACAAAATCCCCGACAAACTCGGCTGCCGCGGTTCGACCACCTGCGAAGTTGTTTTCGAGAACGCCCGCGTCCCGAACGAGAACCTGCTGGGAGAACCTGGAAAGGGCTTCAAGCAATTTCTGAGAATCCTCGACGGCGGGCGCATCTCGATCGGCGCCATGGCCCTGGGACTGGCCCAGGGGGCCTACGAAGAAGCTCTGAAGTTCACCCAGGAACGGGAGCAGTTCGGCCGGCCCCTGGCCAAATTCCAGGCCGTCGCGTTCATGCTGGCCGAAATGGCCACCCGGATCGAGGCTGCCCGCGGATTGATCTACGAATCGGCCCGCCGCAAAGATGCCGGTGAGAGCATCATCAAGAGTTCAGCCATGGCCAAGTACTATGCCTCGGAGGTGGCCCAGTGGGTCACGACCCGGGCGATCCAGCTCCATGGCGGATATGGCTACACGAAGGACTACCCGGTGGAACGGATGTGGCGGGACATGAAACTGACCACGATCGGGGAGGGTACCAGCGAGATCCAGTTACTGGTGATCTCCCGGGAGATTCTGACCGAATTATGAACCAGCCTCCTTCGCGAATAGACCTGGGCGGTCTGAGCCTGACTGTCCTCGACGGGGGAACTTTCCGGCTCGACGGAGCCGCCCTCTACGGGATCTACCCGCGTGTATTCTGGGAAAAGCTGAACCATCCCGATGCGGACAACCGGGTCATGCTCGGCATCTCTCCAGCGGTTGTGACCGGTCCGGAAGGATGTCTTCTCATCGATCCAGGAATCGGCAGCGGCTGGGGCGATCATGCCCGGGACCGCTATGACCTGCAGGGCCAACGACCGCTCGAAGAGATGCTGGCCGAAGCGGGTGTGAATCCCGATGAGGTCGGAACGATCGTCGCCACCCACCTGCATTTCGACCACGTCGCCGGGGCCGTGGCCGGCGAGGCGATCACCGGGGGCGATCTCTCCGATCCGCGCCTGCTCTCCGAGGGCCTGCTCGGACAACTCGAACCGGCCCTGCCCGAGGCCCGGCTGGTCGTGCAGCGGGCCGAATTCGAAGCGGCCGAGGCGCCCGATCTGCGTACGGCACAGTACGTGGCGGGTGCGGTGGCGCGTGTCTACGAACGGGAAGGACGTTTCGATCTCATCGACGGCGACGTCGAACCCATGCCGGGTGTACGCCTCGAACTCACCGGCGGCCACACGCCCGGTCATCAGGTGATCTGGATCGAAGGTCGCGACCAGACCCTGTTGCTGGCCGGCGATCTGATTCCGACCACCTCGCACGTCCGTAGCGAGGTCCTCGAAGGGGTCGATGTCGAACCGGCGGTATCAGCCCGCGTCAAAGCGGCCCTGCTCGCCCGGGCGGCCGAGCGGAACGCGTGGCTGGGATTTTATCACGCCCCGCGGGTGCGGTGGGGACGGATCAGGGCCGGCGCCGCAGGCGCCTACAAGATCGAAGAAACGGAAACCGTGCCGTCCCGGCGGCGCTGAGAACGTCCGGGACGATGAAGGTCAACAGAGACAGATCAACAGCTTCGGGAAAGGACTGAATATGAGCGCGAGCGCCAGAGAACCGGTTATCCTGAGTGCCGTGAGAACCCCTACCGGGACCTTCCAGGGAACCCTGAGCTCCCTGCCGGCCCCCGGCCTGGGTTCGATCGCCATCAAGGCCGCCATCGAGCGGGCAGGCATAGGAGTCGATCGTATCGATGAAGTCCTGATGGGTCAGGTGGTCCAGGCCGGCGTCGGCCAGGCCCCGGCCCGGCAGGCGTCGATCGGGGCCGGTCTGCCCGGTACGATCCCCGCCACCACCGTCAACAAGGTCTGCGGCTCGGGGCTGAAAACGGTCATGCTGGCCGCCGCCATGATCAAGGCCGGTGACGGCTCGCTCTTCGTGGCCGGTGGTCAGGAGAGCATGAGCAATGTCCCCTACGGGCTCTTCAAGGCCCGGACCGGTCTGCGGATGGGCAACGCCGAACTGACCGATCTGATGATCCACGACGGCCTCTGGTGCGGCTTCAACGGCTGCCACATGGGCATACTGGCCGAGTACACGGCCGAGAAATCGGGTCTATCCCGCGAGGATCTTGACGCCTACGCCGCCGAGAGCCAGGCCAAGACCGCCCGGGCCTGGGAAGAGGGTCGCTTTGAGGCCGAGATCGTTCCGGTCGAGGTCCCCCAACGAAGGGGAGAGCCGGTCATCTTCGATCACGACGAATCCTACCGGTCGGATACCACGGTCGAGATCCTGGCCAAGCTTCGTCCCGCCTTCGATAAGGAGGGGATCGTCACGGCCGGCAACAGCCCCGGGCTGAACGACGGGGCATCGGCGGTCGTGGTTGCGGCCCGCGAAACGGCCGAGGAACTCGGGGCGCCGATCCTGGCCCGGATCACCGGGTACGATCAGGCTTCGGTCGAGCCGAAGGAACTCTTTTACGCCCCGGTCCAGGCCGTACGGCGCCTGCTCGAGAAGCAGGGCACGACGATCAACGACTACGACCTGATCGAGGCCAACGAGGCTTTCGCCGCCCAGGCCCTGGCAGACGGCCGGGAACTGGACTGGGACTGGGAGCGGGTCAACGTCAACGGGGGCGCGATTGCGCTGGGGCACCCCATCGGAGCCAGCGGCGCCCGTGTCCTCACCACCCTCATTCACGCGTTGCGCAACCGGGGTCTTTCAACCGGTCTGGCGACGCTCTGCCTGGGCGGCGGCGGTGCCGTGGCCCTGGCGGTCGAACTCGAATCCTGATCGGAAAGGTTGGATACCGTGGCTATCGAGAAAATTACAGTCATCGGGGCCGGCACCATGGGCAACGGTATCGCCCACGTGGCCGCTCTGGCCGGACGCCAGGTTGCACTGGTGGATATCGCCCAGGAGTACCTCGACCGCGCCCGCGGCACGATCGAGAAGAACCTGGGCCGGCAGGTCAAGAAAGAGATCATCGACCAGGCCGCGGCCGACGCCGCTCTGGCCGGTATCGATTTCACCCTTGAACTCGACGCCGCCGCCGAGGCCGACCTGATCGTCGAAGCGGTCCTGGAGAAGGAGGAGACCAAGGAAGAGGTCTGGACCAGGCTCGATGCTCTGGCCGGATCAGACGCCATCATGGCCTCGAACACCTCCTCGATTTCGATCACGCACCTGGGAGCTCTGACCTCACGGCCCGAGAGATTCATCGGTATGCATTTCTTCAATCCCGTACCGATGATGAAGCTGGTCGAGGTCATCCGCGGCCACGCCACCTCCGATGAGACCACCGCGGCGGTGATGGCCGAAGCCACCGCCCTGGGCAAAACCCCGGTCGAAGTGCACGACTACCCCGGCTTCGTGTCCAACCGGGTGCTGATGCCGATGATCAACGAGGCCGTCTACGCCCTGATGGAGGGGGTGGCCGAGGTCGAGGCGATCGATACCGTCATGAAGCTGAGCATGGCCCACCCGATGGGTCCCCTGACCCTGGCCGATTTCATTGGTCTCGATGTCTGCCTCGACATCATGGAGGTCCTGCACAGCGGCCTGGGCGATTCGAAGTACCGGCCCTGCCCGCTGCTGCGCCGGATGGTGGCGGCGGGGCATCTGGGACGCAAGAGCGGTCGGGGTTTTTACGACTACAGCGAGTGATGCGCCCGGATACCGGCACCTCATGACAGGAGAAGCAGCGTGGATTTCAAACTCACCGAGGAGCAGGAATTCATCCGGCAGGCGGCCCGCGATTTCGCCGAGAGCGAGATAAAGCCCGGTGCAGCCGAACGGGATGAGAAGGCCGAGTTCCCGACCGACATCGTCAAACAGCTCGGCGAGCTGGGTTTCATGGGCATCGCCGTGCCCGAGGAATACGGCGGTACCGGAGCGGGGCACGTCGCCTATGCGTTAGCACTGGAGGAAATCTGCCGGGCCGACGCCGGGGTGGGCGTGATCATGAGCGTGAACAACAGCCTGTGTTGCGAGCCGATCTACCACTACGGCAATGACGACCAGAAGGAGCGTTTTCTGAAACGTCTGGCACCGGGGGAGATCCTGGGCTCCTACGCTCTGACCGAACCGGGAGCGGGAACCGACGCCGGCTCGATCAAGACCACCGCTGTCCGCGACGGCGACGAATGGGTCATCAACGGCGCCAAGGCCTTCACCACTAACGGCGATTCGTGCGACGTGGTCCTGACGTATGCCAAGACCGACCCGGAGGCCCCGAGCGGGAAGGGAATCAGCGCCTTCCTGATCGAGAAGGGGACCCCCGGTTTGGAGGTCGGCAAACACGAGGACAAGGTCGGGATCCGCTGCTCCGACTGCGTTCCCCTGAGTTTCGAGGACTGCCGGGTGCCGGCGGCCAACATGCTCGGAGAGGAGAACAAGGGCTTCCGCATCGCCATGGCCACCCTCGACGTGGGCCGGCTCGGCATCGCCGCCCAGGCCCTGGGGATCGGTCAGGCCTGCCTGGACGAGAGCATCGCCTATGCCAGGGAGCGCGAGCAGTTCGGTCGTCCGCTGGCGGCTTTCCAGGCCATCCAGTGGAAGATCGCCGACATGGCCACCGAACTCGAGGCAGCCCGCCTGCTGACCTGGCGGGCGGCATGGATACGTGATCAGGGTCGGCGGCACACCAAAGAATCGAGCATGGCCAAGCTGCTGGCCAGCGAAGCCGCCATGCGGGCGGCGCTCGAGGCGGTGCAGATCCACGGCGGCTACGGCTACACCGCCGAGTATACGGTGTCGCGTCTGATGCGCGACGCCAAGATCTGCGAAATTTACGAGGGCACGAGCGAAGCCCAGCGGATCGTGATTTCGCGCGCCATGCTGGCCGACTGAGAGAGGCAGCATTCATGACCCGGGGCCTGTCGTGATCGGTCCCCGGAGGGACTGGAGGAGTCAGATAATGAGCCAGACAACAGAGTCGGGCGGCGGGGCCGCGGTCGGGGTCGAGCGCGACGGTCATGTGGCCATCGTGACCATCGACCGCCCCAAGGTCCTGAACGCCCTGAGCATCGCCACCCTCGACGAACTGGAAGCGGCTCTCGACGACCTGGCGGCCGATGACGAGATCAGGGTCATCGTCCTGACCGGGGCGGGGGAGAAGGCCTTCGTGGCCGGAGCCGACATCACCGAGATCCAGCCCCTCGATGTCGCCGGCGGAGAGGATTTTTCCCGTCGCGGGCAGGCTCTGTTCCGCAAGCTCGAACAGCTGCCCAAACCCACCATCGCGGCCGTCAACGGTTTCGCACTCGGAGGGGGCTGCGAGCTGGCCATGGCCTGTGACATCCGCGTGGCGGCCGAGAACGCCCGTTTCGGACAGCCCGAGGTCAACCTCGGCCTGCTGCCCGGCTACGGCGGCACCCAGCGGTTCACCCGTCTGGTCGGTTACGGCAAGGCCGCCGAACTGATGATGACAGGCGATATGCTCAGCGCCGCCAAGGCCGCCGAACTGGGCCTGGTCGAACGGATCGCACCAGAAGGCAGCGCCCTGAAGGAAAGCCTCGACCTGGCCCGGGCCATCGCCGGCAAGTCGCCGGTGGCGATATCGGCCATCAAGCGGGCCATGGATGCCGCCTACGGCGATCACGACGAGGGCTACCGCACCGAGGCCCGGGAATTCGGGGCTATCATGGCCACCGATGACAAGGCCGAGGGAATCCAGGCTTTCCTGGAGAAGCGCGCCGCCGACTGGAAGGGCAGGTAGTGGCCGACAGTACACCCGAGGGACGCCCGCTCGAAACCACGAGCGGCACCCCCCTGAAAGAGCGGTACGGCCCGGAAGAGGTCGCCGCCTTCGATTACGGGACCGAACTCGGCGAACCGGGTCGACCGCCTTTCACCCGGGGGGTGTACCCCGACATGTACCGCGGCCGGCTCTGGACCATGCGCCAGTACGCCGGTTATGCCACTGCGGCCGAAAGCAACGCCCGCTATCGACTCCTGCTGGAGCGGGGCACGACCGGTCTCTCGGTGGCCTTCGATCTGCCGACCCAGATCGGTTTCGACTCCGATGACCCGCTGGCGGCGGGCGAGGTCGGCAAGTCGGGGGTGGCGATCGATTCCGTGGCCGACATGGAAACCCTTTTCGCCGACATTCCGCTGGATCGGGTCTCCACGTCGATGACGATCAACGCCACCGCCATGATCCTGCTGGCGCTGTACGGCGTAACGGCCCGGGAGCGGGGTATCGACCTGGCAGCCCTGACGGGGACGATCCAGAACGACATCCTCAAGGAGTACATCGCCCGGGGGACCTATATCTATCCCCCGGCCCCTTCGATGCGTCTGATCACCGACATCTTCGCCTTCTGCGCCGCCGAGATGCCCCGCTGGAACACCATCTCGGTTTCGGGCTATCACATCCGTGAGGCAGGGTCGACGGCGGCCCAGGAGATCGCTTTCACCTTCGCCAACGCCATCGCCTACCTCGCGGCCGCCCGGGAGGCCGGGCTGGATCTGAATACCGTCTGCCGGCGGGTCTCCTTTTTCTTCAACGCCCATAACAACCTGCTCGAAGAGATTGCCAAGTTCCGGGCCGCCCGACGGCTCTGGACAACAATTACCCGCGACCGTTTCGGGACCACCGACGAGGCGGCCTGGCGACTGCGCTTCCACACCCAGACCGCCGGCTCGACCCTGACCGCCAGTCAGCCCATAAACAACGTCGTGCGGGTCACCATGCAGGCCCTGGCGGCGGTCCTGGGCGGCACCCAGAGCCTGCACACCAATTCGATGGACGAAGCCCTGGCCCTGCCGACCGAAGAGGCCGTCACCGTGGCTCTGCGCACCCAGCAGATCATCGCCTATGAGAGCGGGGTGGCCGACACGGCCGACCCGCTGGGCGGTTCGTGGGCGATCGAGGCTCTGACCCGCGATCTGGAGGATCGGGCCCGGTCGTATATCGAAGAGGTCGACCGGTTGGGCGGGGCGGTGCCGGCGATCGAAACCGGCTACTTCCAGCGTGAGATCCACCGGGCCGCTTACGAATTCCAGAAAGGGGTCGAATCGGGCGCACGCACCGTGGTGGGGATCAACCGTTTCACCCAGGCGGAGGGAAGCGGGGAGGAGCTGGAGATCCTGCGGGTCGATCCCGCCCGCGAGCGCGCCCAGATAGAAGCCCTGACCCGTTTCAAGAACGAGCGCGATCCGATCGCGGTCGACGAGATGCTGCACGCCGTCCGGGAGTGCGCCCGCGGATCGGACAATCTGGTGCCGCGCGTCATGGAGGCTGTCTCGGCCCGGGCCACTCTGGGAGAAATCAGCAACGCTCTGCGCGACGTCTGGGGGACCTGGAATCCGCCGGGAGGACTCGACTGATGACCGACCCTGCCTCTGCCGCCCGCATCGATCACGTGGCCGTCGCCGTGGCCGACCTGGAGGAGGCGACCGCTCTCTTTACCCGCCTGCTGGGACGCGGTCCTGTCTCGACGGCCGAGAGCGAGGCCCAGCGCGTGCGGGTGGCGATGTTCGAGGTCGGGCAGAGTAAAATCGAATTGCTCGAAGCCACCGATCCCGATTCACCCGTGGCCAGGTTCGTGGCCAGGCGCGGACCGGGACTGCACCATATCTGCTATGCCGCCGCCGACCTGAAAGGTACCTTGAAGCGTCTGGAAACCGAGGGTTTCGAACTGCTCGGCTCCGGAGACGATATCGGGGTAGAGGGACGTCCAGTCGCTTTCGTGCACCCCAAAAGCAGCGGCGGGATTCTGAGTGAGTTCATCGCTGAAGAGGACACCAACCGGGAGAGAAACGATGTCCGAGATGAGTGAAGGTGACATGCGCAACTGGGGTATCGAGACCAGGGCGATTCACGGCTCGGGTGGCACCGATCCGGTGACCGGAGCCGTCACCAAACCGATCTACCAGACCAGCACCTTCGCTTTCCGAAGCGCCGAAGCCGGCGCCGCCATCTTCGCCGGAGAAGAAACCGGGTATATCTACTCCCGTATCGGCAACCCCACCACGAAAGCCCTGGAGCAGACCATGGCCCTGCTCGAGGGGGCCGAAGCCGGAGTCGCCTTTTCGAGCGGCATGGCCGCGACCACCGCGGTGGTCATGGGCTTCTGCCGGTCCGGCGACAACATCGTCCTCTGCCAGCCGGTCTATGGCGGCACCCACTCCCTGGCTGCGCACATCCTGCCCAAGGTGGACATCACGGCTCACATGGTCGACGCCCTCGATCTGGACCAGGTGCGCGACGCGATCGACGCGAAAACCCGCCTGATCTGGATCGAAACCCCGGCCAATCCGACTCTCAAGGTGGTTGATATCGCCGCCGTGGCAGAGATCGCGAAAGAGAAGGGCGTCCTCCTGGTGGTCGACAACACCTTCGCCACGCCCTACTTCCAGCTGCCCCTGGAACTGGGCGCCGACATGGTCATGCACAGCTGCACCAAGTACACCTCCGGGCACGGTGACGTGGTTGCCGGGATCGTGGTCGGAAGTACCGAACACGTCGGTATCCTGCGTTCCGAATCGCTGCGCGATCTGGGCGGATGTATCAGCCCCTTCGATGCCTGGCTGCTGATCAGAGGACTGAAAACCCTGCCGGTCCGCATGGAGCGGCACGAAACCAACGCCCTGCGGATAGCCGAATACCTCGAGGCCCATCCACAGATCGAGAAGGTCGCCTATCCCGGCCTGGAGAGCCACCCTCAGCACGAGATAGCATCCCGTCAAATGAGCGGTTACGGCGGAATGGTAACGTTTTACATTAAGGGTGGAAGAGAAGCCGGTTCCGCCTTCCTGAACCAGCTTAAGCTCTGCACCCTGGCCGTCAGTCTGGGGGATTGTGACACCCTCATCCAGCATCCCGCCAGTATGACCCACTCGACCTACTCGGTCGACGAACTGGCCCAGTTCCACATCACCGAGAACCTGATCAGGATCTCGGTCGGGATCGAACGCGTCGAAGACATCATCGCCGATCTCGACCAGGCTCTGGCGAGCATCTGACGCACCAGCCCCCCGGCCTCCCGCTTCGTGCGGGGGGCCGGCCCCCCGATTCAACCATCGCTCCCCGGGAAGGCACGCCGTTGTGTCTGTCCGCCAGCTCTGGACTCTGGCCGGAGCCTGGAGCGCCGGTCTGCTCTGCGCTCCACACCTGCCGGAAACAGTCGCCCCCGCACTCCTGGTCCTCACCGCCCTGGCCCTGATCGGCTTTCGCTTCATCAACGGCCGACGTCTGCTGGTAGCCGCTCTCTTCGCATCCGCCCTGATCGCGGGCCGAGCGGCCGATATCCGTATCAGCTGGGGCCCGTGGGGCGATTCCCGCCCCGCCCACCACGGCCTCTCGAATCCGGGCTACCGTCCCCTGCTGACCGCCTCTCGCCTCGAACCGGCGGACGATGAAGACACCGAACCGCTCGAGGTTCTGGCCCGGCAGCGTCCCGCCTGGGCTTCCGAACCGGTCTGGGGACTGATTCAGGGGGTTCTGTTCAACCGCCGCCGTGCGCTCGATGCAGAGTGGGCGGCGGCTTTCCGGGGAACCGGCGCGGCGCACATACTGGCCATCAGCGGACTGCACGTCGGCATCATCCTGGCCGCGCTCGTCCTGCTCGCCCGTCTGGTGTGCCGGCGCCGCTCTCTGAGTCTGAGCCTGAGTCTGCCTCTGCTCTGGGTCTATATCGTCCTGATCGGTTGTCCTCCTTCGGCGGTGCGGGCCGGGTGCATGGCCACCCTCGCAGTGGCGGTGATGCTGGCCCGGGTACGGACCGAACCGGAGCGTATTTTACCAGTGGCCGCGCTGGCGATTCTCCTCGTCAATCCCCGCCTGCTGGCCTCGGTCGGATTCCAGCTGTCGGTCGCGGCCGTAGCCGGCATCGTCGCCATCCTCGGTCCACGCCCCTCCGGACAATCCACCCGGCGTTCCCCGCTGCAGGCGGGATGCAACCTGCTCCTGCTCACCCTGGCCGCCCAGAGCGCCGTCCTGCCGCTGCAGATTCTCGTTTTCGGGACCTTTTCGCCTTTCGCGCCCCTGGTCAACGTCGTGGCCGTCCCCCTGCTCGGCATCTGGCTTCCGACCGCGCTGGCCGCCGTGTTGGCAACCGCGCTCGGTCTGCCTGCAGCGATGCTCGCAGGAGCGCTGTGCGAAGGCCTGGGCCGGCTCATGTTCTGGTGGATTGCGCTCTGGAACTCGCTTCCGGCCGCCCAGCTGCCGCTCCCGGTCTGGGCGGCCCTGCCGGCCCTGCTGATCGTCCCCTGCTGGCGCCGCGGAGGCCGGGCCGGCCTGATGGCCCTGCTGGCGGCCCTGGCTGTCGTCTGGAGTCCACTCTCTGCCCGCAGCGCCCCGCGGATCGCCTTTCTTGACGTCGGGCAGGGGGATGCCATCGTCATCGAGAGCGTCCGGCCCCGCCGGGTGGCGGTCATCGACGCCGGCCCCCGCTATCCGGGCTGGGATGCCGGGCAAGCCGTCGTCGCACCCTACCTGCGGAGCCGGGGCATCGAACGGATCGACCTGCTGATCGCGACCCATACCGACGCCGATCACATCGGCGGCATGCCGGCTCTGGCTCGACGTTTCCCGATCGGAGCCCTGGTGCGCGGCGAGTGGGCCGATCCCGCGCCTCCGAGCGCCGAATGGCTGCGCCTGGCCCTGCTCGACGCCGGTGTGCCGGATATCCCCGTCGCCAGCGGCGATCGCCTGCGGCTGGGACGCCGGGTGACGCTCGACGTGCTGGCCGGGGCCGATCCTTCGACCGTCCCGTCGAGCGCCAACGACCGCTCCCTGGTGCTGCGAGCCCTTCTGGGCACCGAGCGGGTTCTCCTGACGGGTGACCTCGAGCAGGATGGAGAGGGACGTCTGCGCCCGATGTGGGCGCATCTGCGGTGCGAGGTACTCAAGGTTCCCCACCACGGCAGTGCCGATGCTCTCTCGCCGGCCCTGCTGGCGGCCGCCTCGCCCGAGCTGGCCGTCATCTCGGTGGGGGCGCGCAACCGCCACGGCCATCCCGACCCGGCCACCCTGGCCCGGCTCACCGTCGCCGGAGCCACCCTGCGCCGGACCGATCGTCAGGGGGCGTACGTGCATGTGGCCCGTCGTTGACAGGTCGGGGGAGGGGCCTATGTTGAGGTCCATGAAAGAGAAAAAGCGAATTCTGAGCGGCATGCAGCCCACCGGCCGCATGCACCTGGGCAACTATGCCGGCGCCCTCTCGAACTGGATCGAACTCCAGCACGAATACGAATCGTATCACTGCATCGTCGACTGGCACATCCTGACGATCACCTACAACGAGACCGAGCGGATCGCCGACGATACCGTCGAGATGGTCATCGACTGGCTGGCGGCGGGGCTCGAACCCGACCGGGCCACCATCTTCGTGCAGTCGCTCGTGCCCGAGCACGCCGAACTGCACCTGCTGCTGAGCATGCTCATCACCCTCGGCCGGCTCGAGCGCAACCCCACCTTCAAAGAAAAGGTCAAGGATCTCGACCTGCGGGGCGAGGTATCCTACGGGCACCTGGGCTATCCCGTTCTGCAGGCCGCCGATATCCTGATGTACCGGGCCCACGCCGTGCCGGTGGGCGAGGACCAGATCCCGCACATCGAGCTGACCCGCGAACTGGCCCGCAAGTTCAATACAACCTATGCCGAGATCTTTCCCGAGCCGGAAACCCTGCTGACCCCTTCGGCGCGGATCCCCGGTCCCGACGGGAAGAAGATGTCGAAGAGCCTGGGCAACGTCATCCTGATGAGCGACGAACCCGCACGAGTGCACGAGGTGGTCCGTACCGCCATCACCGACCCGCAGAAGATCCACAAAGACGATCCCGGCCGGCCCGAGATCTGCAATGTCTTCGCCTGGCACGAGACTTTCAGCGCCTCCGAACGCGAACGGATAGCGGCCGAATGCCGCGAGGGAACCCGCGGCTGCGTGCAGTGCAAGGCCGAAGCAGCTGCGGCCATCGGCGACCACTTCGCCGATTTTCGCGAGCGGCGGGCCCG
>Ga0180432_10004834_pt1 | contig 18249 bp, 20 predicted proteins | sample SS_ome_10_FD_132414 | JGI IMG/M metagenome (GOLD analysis project Ga0180432, IMG submission 132414) | Hypersaline lake sediment archaeal communities from the Salton Sea, California, USA - SS_1_MS_2 metaG | ecosystem: Environmental > Aquatic > Non-marine Saline and Alkaline > Hypersaline >...
ACGGGCATCCAAGGCCCCCAGGGTGACCAAGGTGATGTAGGACCAACAGGCATCCAAGGCCCCCAGGGTGACCAAGGTGATGTAGGACCAACAGGCATCCAAGGTCCACAGGGTGTGACTGGGTCACCGGGTGACCAAGGTGATGTGGGCCCCACAGGCATCCAAGGGCCCCAGGGCGACCAAGGTGATGTAGGACCAACAGGCATCCAAGGTCCTACTGGTGTCCAAGGTCCAACCGGTATACAGGGACCACAGGGGGTGCCAGGGTCACCGGGAGACAAGGGTGATAAGGGTGACCAAGGTGATGTAGGACCAACAGGCATCCAGGGTCCACCGGGCGACCAAGGTGATGTAGGACCAACAGGCATCCAGGGTCCACCGGGCGACCAAGGTGTGACTGGGTCACCGGGAGACAAGGGAGACAAGGGTGACCAAGGTGATGTAGGACCAACAGGGTCACCGGGTGATGTTGGACCAACTGGCCCTCAAGGAGAGCCTGGCCCTGCTGGTTCTGAGGGCTCAGAACCGGAGGTTTTTTCTGGGGCTGACACGGTGGGTGGTCTCATACTTAATAATGTTTCATATATTGATATCCCCCTGAACAGTGAGAACAAAAAGACTGGGAACATGCTTCATACAGGTTCAAGTGCAGAGGTGCAGATTATGAAAGCAGGCACATATGTAATCAGCGGTTATGTTTCTGTGAGGACGAATGGTGGTTCTGGAAATAACTCTGCATCGGCGCGGTTGGCCCGGAATCCAGGAGCGGGGTACTCAGGTGTCACAGAGGCAACTGTTAATATGAGCGTTGACCAGGTGGGTTCGGATGACCGTGCATCTGGGTCTTTTTCCATAATTCTGGATGTAGTTGCTGCTGAGAAATTCAAGCTGCAGGTGATCCGGACAACAGGGTCATCTGTCAGAACGACCGTTGCATCTGGTTTGAGCATTCATGAAGTTGGGATTGGTCCAGAGGGTCAACCAGGTCCGACTGGTCCGTCTGGGGGCCCACAAGGACCGGCTGGTCCCCAGGGTCCGACAGGCCCTCCAGGAACATCCGCAGAGCAGTATTTCCACGCATATGACGCCAATGGCGGTGTCACTATCGAGGACGCATGGGTTGATGTCCCATGGGACACCGAGGTCAGGCAGGACGCTCCATATTCTCATGCAACCAACAGTGCTGAAATTAGTTTTACTGCCAGTGGATGGTATGATGTACAGTTCGAAATATCAGTTGAGGCATCAAGCGGGACATCGAGAACACAGTTTGAAAGCCGTATCGAGGTGAACACTGGCAGTGGGTACACTGAATTGGCTGGATCCAGATCTCTTTATTATGTTAGGCGATCTCCATATGGAACATCCTCAACAACACGTGTCCTGAGGTCCTTTAATGCGAATGACAAGATAAAGATACAGATAATGCGCACTGCAGGTTCAACGGATGGTCGCACAGCCATGAGCGGCAATCGTGTGATCATCAGATCAATGCCAGCATGATCTTGATCTACCTAGAGTCAACCAGCTCTTATACCGGAACCACATGGTGTGTATGGTGCTGCAACAGGTGTGTATGTGTGAGGATTTTGGCTGAAAAAATCCTCTAGGTAAGAGTAAGATGTCGACACCCAACAACAATGTTTTCAGAACCAATGGTTATGCCAATGTCGATGAAGCTTTTACCTCCACTTCTGGTGGCCTCAGAAACAATCCTGGGACGATGTATGATATTCGCATGATGAGCAGTTTACAGGGACCACATATCGACGGAGTTCTAGCAATCGACAGTAAACATCGTAACAAAGCCAAATATCCAAACCCAAATGCCTACAAGATCGATCTCAAAACAGTTTACAAGGATGTAGCACAGATCGAGCTTAAGCTTGCCCTGATCCCTAATTCCAGTTATCACCTGAATAGAACGAATAATGTTTTCTATTTCCAAGACACTAAGGAGCAGCTCGAAACTGGTGCAAACTATCAGATAGCTCTCCCCGTGGGTGACTGGCCCGCTGAGAATGACGAGGGCCCTAGTATCCAGAGCATTCTTGAAAGTGAACTTAACGAAGCGAGTCAGGGCAGCAGTTATTCCGTCCGTTTTTGTAAATACACTCGTAAATTCACCCTGAAACAGCTGGATGGTGGGTCTGGTATTTTTAACATTAGCTTTTGTGGTGGTACCAGGAAGGTTGGTCAACATGGCACCATCACTCGTAAAATATGCGGTGTCGATGATTTTTTGTCTGAGGAGGTACCAGTCGGTGACTATCAGAAGACTTACTTACCTTGTTCGATCGGTAAGGTTCTGGGATTTGATCCCAAGAATTTGGAAGGAAGACTTGAATATACCAGTCAAGGAGTCGTGCATCTGAACTCTGATCGTTATATTATCTTGCGCATACCTGGCTTGGAAAGGATTGACAGCAATGGCGATGCTCAGCAAGGTGCCTTCGCAATCATTGGTGCTGTTAATGCCGCTGCGAATAGTTTCATCCTCACTGGACGTGACATTGATCTTATCAACACTGAGACCTACACCAAATATTTCAACCCACCCTTACCAGAGTTGAGCCAATTGCGTCTGGAATTTTACAATTGCGATGGAGAACCTTTTGATTTTAATGGTATTGATCATATATTGATCTTTGATGTTAGGTCTCTGACACAGCAGAAACGCTATTAAATTCGATCCAAGGGTGATTCTGCCTCTTATACAGCTGCCATTGGTTACTGTGAGAGTTGGTTAGGGTTAGGCACTTAACATCCGGTCCGTTTGATGACATTACTTTTACTTCTGATGCTAGTATATAGATAGATTTACAACTAAAATGTCACTGGCCAATGCGGTTAAATATAGACTGTGGTGTCAGACAGAGGATACCTATGTGTACCCTATCTGTGAGCATGGCAGCGATGGGGGTGCGATGCCAACAACCTGTCCAAATGACACTAATCACGTTATAACTGGCACGGCACTGGTTGTTGGCGAGGTGGACCCTGTTCAGACAGTCAAGCTCCAGGAGGAAGAGACCGGAAAAGAGACGAATGGTGCCTTCAAAAGCAAGACGCTTCACATTGATGCTGTGGCAAACCAGACAACCTCAGAAATAACCTGGGAACCATATCCCATTGGAGCATTGCAGGTTTCATTTGTTGCGGAGGAGATGCATCGTGGAGATACAATCACATTATGCGTGGGTCCAGACACCACAACAGGTATGATTATTGGGGACGTGACTCCTGCAATGGCCTGGTCAGCTCAGAATTACACAACTGGACAAACAGTGACCTGGACTCACCCCACATTTGGGGAACGTGTTTATACGTGTATAATGGACACTGTTGCCAATGAGGCTCCTCCTGACACAACCTATTGGCGTCATGGATTTGCTCTGATGGTGTCACCAACAGTCCTCCAGAATGCATTACCAGGCAAGTACATAAAGCTGACAGATGGCATCAAACAGGATTCTGTTGACAGAATAGTATCTGTCGATCTTGATAATGACAAGATCTATGTCCATCAGAGCCCTACCAACAGCTTTCTTGCAGCGACACCGACATATGTTCAACAAACTACGATCATTACCAAGGACTGGGAGATTGCAGGTCCAGGTAAGCACATAATTGGTCAGAGTAAGGTTGGTGCATCTCATATCCCAACAGATGTCGTCATCAGTGTTGATTATACAAACAAGTCTCCCGATATTGACAAGGTGTTTGTGGGCATTGTGGAATATTTAGAGTGAGAAGTCAATTCAGACTCAGGAAATTGATGATTTGCTGAGAAACCTATTCTCATATCCCAATAGGAGAAGATATGAGAATATCGGTGGAGGGTCTGCCTGGTTCGGGCAAGACAACCATCCTTAAAATGATGGATTCGATGGGGTACAAATGCTATTATAATGGTAATCAAAGAGCCATTGATGTAAAGAAAGGGACAGAACAGGTAGAACAGACAGAGAGATTGGAGAGATCAGAGGATATAATCCTCTCCAGAAGACGTGCTCGGAGGAGCAGTAGAGAGGACATCCAGTTGGTTGAGAGTTCTCCATATATCCTCAAGAAGCTGTTGCGTAATCTTCGAAAACGTAGTCCATTAATCTACCCCCCTCTGGTTAGACCAAGTTCCCTTATAAAGAAGGATTGGAAGCCCGATTGCATTATTTTTCTGGATTGTCATCCAGACACAGCGCTCCAAAGGGTACCAGCTGATTACTATTTGACAAGTTTACAGATCACTGATCTATATGGCCATTATGACTGGGTATTGCATCCAAATAATTGTGATGTGCCTGTGTTTAGAATCAATTGCTCGGGATCTATCCTGGCCACATTACACCATTTCACGGTCGTAACCCAGGTTATTATTGCCAAGATAAACACGATTCCAGCTTCTCTCCTCGCATCAGTACCACTTATTCAGAATGAAATATCTCCATGCCAAGACAGTATTTCAGCTCCAGATCAGTCTCCAGCTCCAGTTCCAGTTCCAGTTCCTGTCCTGGACCCATTGGAACACTGTCACCACAGAGGAAGTAGACATAGTAGACATAGTAGACATGTTCATAGGGCATCGCACTCACACCGCTCAAGACCGAAGAGGTATTTACGCCCTGGTTCCAATACAGAGGAGCTTGGGTGGTTTGATCAAAGTCCCAGTTTTTCATCATTCATTCATGCTACAGAAAGCAGTGGAAGCAGTACTGTGGCTCACTCTCTGTGATCATCCTTCAGTGCAAGAGCCTTCAACAAATGCTCTTTGTAGTCGTAATATGAACATTTTGTCTCTGATGGTGGCAGATTGAACAGTGTTCGCAGACGCTGATCAAGGTGGATGAGTTGTTTGTCCACGGGATCCTGCAGATTGTTGTTCCACACATATTTAACTACAGCACGCATGCAATCACTCAACAAGATCTCTCCTGTGATTTGTGGTTGAGTGCATCCCATCAGTGCGAGACATTGCTTGTGCTCTTGCTTAGTGATCATAAGTATGCTTTTATTTGTGACAATCGTCTTTTTTGCTCTCTTCGACTTTGTTTTCGTTTTTGTGGGCGGTTTCTTCAAACGTACATCAATCTTGATAGGACCGATAGGACCTGAGTTGACGGCTGTCAGTGCATCATGTAAAGCTTGTTCCGTGAGTTCATCACTGCTTTGAGGGAGTGGTGTGAAACCCTGTTTCATCAGCCATTGATACATGAACTGCAGATACGCCTTGTCATCCGAACTCATTGCTAGGCTGCGATTCTTTTCCGCTCTCTCTAATAGTATATCTTGGGGCCACAGACTGGAAAGGCGCCAGTAGTTGTGATCCCCACTTAGTGATGGATGAAAGTTGGACAGGAGTTCATACTGGTTTGGCTCAACCATTTCAATGTGTAATGAGTATGATGTGCTACTTGCTGGCCAGAACACATTCATTTTTGCCAAACAAAATATTTGATTATATTAATTGAATTTCGATTCAAATAAAAACTGACATTTGTATTTATAAGTTTGATAAAAGTATACAAAAATTAATGATGCCAATAGATCCGGAACTGTTGCACTACTGTCGATCCTTGGGATGGAACATATTTACCGAAGGTCGGTACCTGAAAGACCTGTTGTTTGGCAAGATTAGATATGTGTTCCAACCATTATGGAGTACGTCCTGGTCAGGCGATCAGATCAACAATGATATTTGGATTAGTGATATTGCCTCTGCATTCAATAAACAAAAGCTCAAGGAATTGGGGATCACCCATGTTTTTACGACCGTCCTGGGAGTCGAACCAATCTTCCCGGAGGATTTTGAATACATGAACATCCCTGCTCAAGATATTTCCAGTCAAAATATCCAACAATATTTTGTGGAGGGGTGTGCTTTCATTGATAAAGCTGTACAGGGCGGTGGTAAGGTTCTAGTACACTGTGCATATGGTGTCAGTCGCAGCGGCAGCATGGCAATCGCATATCTGATGCACAAGACTGGTCGTAGTTATGATGAAACACTTGCATTTGTCAAAACGAAACGCCCAATGGTGCAGCCGAATAAGGGATTCGAAGCTCAATTGCGCCTCTGGGAAGAGCGCACAAAGCGCGATGACTGGGTGTATGACTATTGAAAAGGACCTAACACAATGCGCACTGCACTAGGAAACGATGCAGCAAGTGCATTGGTTCAGAAAAATGACATCATGAACTCAGGTTGTTATGACTGCTATCATCATCTCATCTCATCTCATGTTGTCATCGCCAGTTCCACCCATAGATTACGGCTCTGATCCACTGGTGCTAAAAACTCTGGAAAATATTCGTCCATCCACCGGTTGGAGGTACAGTGGGGAAACCGCTGCTGCCAATGTTATGGTTAGTAATGCAGCCAATGTGCATGATAATTTTCTGGTGGGCGAGCTGTTGCGAATGATTCGAATGGTGCCGGATGGTCTCGGATGGGTGGGATGGTTTGGACAAATGCTGTATCAATGTATTACGCTCCTGTTCATCAACCTGCTCGTTAAGCATTTTACACTAAATACAGTGTATTGGTGTTTGGATCACGTGCGATGGAAATCCTTGGAAATACTCCCACTGTTGGGCTATCGAACCTATGTGTTCTCATGCTACAAGCACGAAATTGGTGCTTTACAATGTGAGATCATATCCAGTCTATATCATGCACCCTCTGGATCTGGAACATGGACTACAAAGAGTGGTGTCCCTGCTGTATTTGGCACGAATTTTGGTCAACTCAAACATGTGGAGATTGCGGCTCCATTAGTAAAGAAAGTGGAGGATGAGTTTCAGACCAGTGTCGAAGATAGCTGTGGTGGTTTTTTCAGCAGATTTCTGTTATCTGGCAGTTACATCACCACAAATAAATCATCACCAACTTTAGGAGAGAAGGGTCTATCAACAAGTGCAAATGTGAAGGAGTTCCGTTTGCATTACAATGATGAAAGGATGCATCGCATCATTGAATGTATCAATGAAGAATGTGCCCCTGTAAATGATACCTATTACAGCAATATGGAATTCAATGACAAGGGCCGCTTTACTGTGAAATCAATGGTAAGTAATCCGCTGATTCCAATTCGCAACTATCATAGGCTTTCCAAATTGATTGGTGAATATTCGAAGACCCAGCGCAGTCTTGGATTCAAAAATGTCACAGCTATCAGTCTAGACGGTGAACCAGGTCTGGGCAAGACATCGTTCATGGATTACTTCTCACACAATCATTCTACACAATACAACATCATCTATTTGGACATGATCAAGAATTACAAAATTCCTTTCGAGACGGTATGCAAAGGAATGCTTGAACACATTGGTGCACTGAACAATGCATCCGGATTCAGAACCAAAAAACACCACAAGGGTATCGTCCTCATGGTGGATGAGATAGACAAATATATCGATATGCATCTGGAATATTGTGATAGCGAGGCATCAATGGACTCTGAATCTGAACCTACTGCTGCCTCCGCCCTTATACCTACCTCAAGAACTGACAATTTACTGAGAAGGCAACAAGAGCTTTTAAACGATATGATGCAGGGTTACGCCACGTCTTCTATGCAGCAACAGGAACAGAAACCAGTACCACGCAAGCCACGTAAGTCGCACAAGTCGCGAAGGTTCTACAAAAAAAAGATCCTGTACCTTTTGATGGATCTGTTCAATCGCAAGGTGACATGTCCAACATATATCATCTTTTGCACGAACAATTTTGATTCATTGTGGGATGATCTGGAAGATGACAAGCCCAATCAGAGACTGCATCTGGCAGCCCTCAGAGACAGGTTCATCCACATCCATTTTGAGAGACTTGACAAGGAAAACATTGTTGAGATACTGCAACATATCAACGGATTGCTCACAGGGGATGAGACTCTCGGTGAGAAAGAAATGCAAATCCTGGCTGGTAAGATCAAGGATGATCAGAGGATCACTGTGCGTAAACTACATCATCTGCTGATTAGGTGTATGTACGACCTCGAACTGTTTGTCGAACGACTCTCTGGAGAGCCAGCTCCCGAGGATGCACCAGCTCCCGAGGATGCACCAGCTCCCGAGGATGTACCAGCTCCTACAGGGTATATCATTCACAAAAAATTGATCTAGGTTCATATATATTGTATGCATCGTGAGATCAATAGAAACAATGAACACTCTTTCCTGTCCCACATGTTCTGCCAAGGTCGTGACTCCCTCATCACGATTCTGCTTGAAATGCGGAATGTGTATCAATGTACCTGTCACAACTTTCTGCAACAAATGTGGAATGAGGTCCTCCATGTGCAATTGCAGCGCTGTGGAGAAGAATGCTGCAATTGATGATGGTGTCGTTGCAACGCATCCATTGATGGATCCATTTACATTCCAAATGCAATGATAGAGTCCAGCCTTGGATTCAAGGCTGTTGACACACTTGGGTGGAGTCCCGCCTTGAATCCAAGGCTGTTGACACACTTGGGTGGAGTCCAGCCTTGAATCCAAGGCTGTCGACACACTTGGGTGGAGTCTCACTCCAGAATGATAGGACCAGTAAATATGCGCTTTGTTTCAAGTTGGGTCATAAGATGTTTGAGCTCGCAGCTGGTCATACGAATCCCCATATTTGTTTCATACCGATTGTTTGGGTAATCAGATCCATTGGGAGTACATGTATGTATCCCAGAGGTGCATGCCCAGATACATTGAGTGTCGGATCCCACACCCATGCTTGGCTGCGATTGCCTAGTGTGTCCTGGGGTATACACATTCTGGAGCCTGACGATCCAGGTGTCCCTATCAGTGGAGGGATCTGATTCTGCGACAAGGTAGATGGACACGCCATGGTGTATGTAGTATTTGTAGATTGGCTCCATATCATCAAGGGGACAATTGCTTTGGGTATCCGCCGAGAGAGGTGCTACCATCGTGTCACGTTACTTGCTACGTTACTTGCTATCGGCATAGAATATATTTTCTAGGAATTAACTATAGTAAAATTGTGATAATAAATGGTTAATCCAATGATATGGGGTGACAAAGCATGGACATTCCTCTTTTCGGTTGTTGGTGATTATCCAGACAACCCAGGGATCGATGTTCAACATTATTATGAAATGTTCTTTCGCAATTTACAACGTGTTCTCCCATGTGAGGTTTGCCGTGGGAACTACAGTCAGCATTTCCGCAAATGGCCCATAGATCGTTATCTGAAAAGTCGTGCTGCCTTATTCCGCTGGCTAGCCAATATATATAATGAAACTCGTCATGATATTAGCAAGGAGCCGCTCACAGATGCACAGATAATTTATCAGCTATTCGGGGAGTGTGCTGGATCAGTGCCACAAGAGATGATGCAAATATTCAGTATCCCACCCCGATCCAATGAGCAAATGGGTGGTGGAACCAGTCAACGTCTTATCCTGATAGTTCTAATTGTGCTGGTGGCTGTGTTCCTCTTGGTTCAGCAGAGTCAGGCGTAATCTGGAATGGTCTTGGACAGAAGATCGGAATCACTACTACTGGAGAAGCTGGCTCCAGAGTTAGATGAATCATCATCCCCATCATTGTCATTGTCATCATTGTCGTTGTTACCTGCTCTGATAAAACTCATCAGCTCCTTCCATACCTGATTGAGCTCTTCGCCGCGATCAGGTATGTCATCTCGACCGGAAAGGTGATCATAGCTCGGTACACACACAACCTTCTGGAGAAGTTCTGGCAAGACCTTTTGGTCATAATGAGCGCGTGGGTCAATGCGCTCAACCTCTTTGTCTCGTCTCAGATCCTTGACACGAATGGTAATGTTCGTCCGCTGTGTCTTGAGAATAGTGTCATCAAATGGCGATGGCGCACACTGGCCTAATTCGATTGCATCCGCAAGAGAATCGATGGAGTCTGTCAGGGCTTGACAGTGCCCATCGATCCAATTCTTCCAGGACCAACCGCAGTTATAGATCTGGACAATGAGAACACACATCAGGTGAAAAGAGACCAGAATGAGTGCCAAGTCTGCCGAGGTCAGTGTTTGCTCTGGTATGTGCAGGTCAAATCGGTTGGAGTCAAATCGATTGGCACCATGAAACGGGTGTGTGGGGAATCGACACACATATGGCTGGTCAATCATGATGTATGTATGTGAGAAAGAGCTATGATCATGCCTATGTATGTGCGACATATCCTGTCAATTTTTGTGAAATACAGGTGGATCCTTTTCACATCTTCCAATTCCATATCCACAAAAGTTGGTCTGGTGGTAGTCCGGTAGGTAGTCCGGTAGGTAGTCCGGTAATTTTCTGCAAACAAAATCCAAGGCATTTTAGACAATTCGAGTATGTCCGTATTGGGTCCTGATATCCAACAGGATGAAAAAGAACGCAATCACATCAAACAAAGTTTGACAACCAATGAGAGAGTCCTGGCTCCATCGGCGACCCAGGTGCTCCCTGGGTTGTGGATCGGAGATCGTTTTGCAGCGAACAATTTGGGCTGGTTGCAGGAAAAGAATATTGGTGCCGTAGTTAATTGTACTCGATCTCAGGGCTTTGCCTCTGGCCCAAGTTTAAAACAGGCTTTACGAGTGCCGGTCCGTGATAATCTGGAAGAGGATGAGATTCTCAAGATGAGCAAGTATCTTGAACCTGTCACCGAAAAAGTACATGAATGGATCAAGCATCATAATGTGCTGGTTCATTGTTATGCTGGACGCCAACGTAGTTCTGCAGTCGTCCTTGCTTATCTGATTAGATACGGAGATATACCTTTACAGGAAGCAATTGAGTTGTTGCAAAGCAAACGCCCAATCACATGTCGTCCCAAATGCAATTTTTACAACGCTTTGCTTACGTTTCAACATACAGTGGATCATCATTGATTCCAACATGCAGCAGCCACATCATGCATCTTGGTCCATAGGACCAAACATTTTCGGAGTGTAATATATAAGCTTTGGAATATAGGAAAGAATGACCAAGTCAAACAGTAATCAAGTGGGAGGTACCAGTGATTTTAGCAGCCTTTGGCGCAGCTGGGAGATGTCGCCAGCTGAGCTTAGTCGTATCACTCTTGAAAGGATTGATTGCGCTCCAATGTTCAATCCACTGCGAACTGGTACAGTAATTCCCACTGGAAATTCAGGAATTACGCCAACCGGAGTGTATTTGGCGAATACTCCAGCCACTAAAGATAGCTGTATCACCATGGATTGTTCTGGCAAAAAGCCCTTGCCACAAACTGGTGGTGGCAAGAAGAAGAAGTGCTGTGGACTGGTTCGTACCCCAGTATACTACAGTGAAACAAATGTCAAGGGAGGTTGCACCATGCCACCAGCCAGGCCAATCGGTGCTGAGATCGGGTGCAAAGCCAGAGCCATGACCAATGCCAATGCTGATTACGAGACTTACCTTCACCTCAAAGCAATGGATGCCAAGGAGCGAGTTGATCGTGCGCGAAAATGCTGCTGTGGATCAGGAGTGGGCAAGTGTGGATTGGTCGGATGTGGATGCGGATGCAGGTCGGGTGGACCTTGCAGGTGCTGAATCTGTATACACTCCAACCAGTGTGGCTGCATAAAAGGCTGTATAAGTGTATAAGAGGAGGATTAATAGTTTCTGATTCGGAAAGCTTTGGTGCTCTAGACCTAGCTAATAGTAATGCAATCACAGTAACTGAGACGCGAAAATTCACAAACATTTTGGAGGATTAAAAATAATTTTCCAAACTCAAAAATCTCAGAAAAAAGTGCACGCTACAGCAACGGTAGCTGTATAAGAGGAGGGTTAATAGTTTCTGATTCGGAAAGCTTTGGTGCTCTAGACCTAGCTAATAGTAATGCAATCACAGTAACTGAGACGCGAAAATTCACAAACATTTTGGAGGGTTACAAAATGTGTGTAGACAACATAGCATGGCTAGTATGACTGATTTCTGTACATTGCTCCTCAAGGGTCGTAATTGGATATGTGGTCGCCGTTCAGTAGAGGAGGTTGTACCAGGGCTTTGGATAGGAGACATATCGAGCCGATCTGTTTACAACAGCTTTGATTGTGTGATCGATTGCACTGCTGGGTGTCAATCAAAGCGTGGTGATGGAGGTGACAGACCCACCTGCCACATTGTTTTGAGCCTATCTGATGTAACGAGTCCAGACTTTCGCCAATATATTGACAAACAACGAGCCATGTTGAATGCCATACTGTTGGTTACACCCATCATCGACACCCATCTATGCAGTGGCAAGCGCGTCCTGGTGCATTGTCGGGCTGGTAAGCAAAGGTCTGCAACAATCATAGCAGCCTATCTGATGTTGTATCGTGAGGTCCCTATCGACAGAGCTATATCACGACTACGACAGATCCCCGGATGTTTCACTCCGTATTGCAATTTTGAACTGGCACTCAGACAGTCGAACTGGCACCAACTGATCCACAAAAAATGATCATAGAATCCAGAAAATTCTATCAGAAGTAAATATTTCTCACAAACAATATGTACTACACAGAAGACGAGACAATGGCGACGGTCATCAAGGATTCAAGCAGATCTAGTGTCAATGGGATTGGGAAAGATGAACCAATGACTCATGAGGAGCTGTCAGTGCTGCGTGAACTGGAATCCAAGGAATATATTCTCAGAGAGAACCCGGACAGGTTTGTTATGTTTCCAATTCAGGAGAAACCAATCTGGGAGTATTACAAGATGGCCGAGGCATCATTCTGGAAAGCGGAGGATATCAAAAACATCAGTCAGGACCTTATTGACTGGGAGACTAAGCTCGATGATAATGAGAAACATTTTATCAGGATGATTCTGGCATTTTTTGCAGCGAGCGATGGTATTGTTAATGAGAATCTGGCAGAGCGTTTCATGGCCGAGGTTCAACTGCCCGAAGCACGTGCTTTCTATGGTTTTCAGATCGCAATGGAGAATGTTCATGGTGAAATGTATTCTCTGCTGATTGATACTCTGATCAAGGACCAGAAAGAGAAAGCATTTCTGTTCAAAGCTATTCAAAACATCGAGAGCATTAAATTGCTGGCGGAGTGGGCTCTGAAATGGATTGGTAGTGATCGCAGTTTTGCTGAGCGTCTTGTCGCCTTCGCATGTGTCGAAGGTATCTTCTTTAGTGGTCCATTTTGTGCACTCTTTTGGCTCAAGAAGCGTGGTATCATGCCGGCAGTAACTGCTAGCAATGAGTTTATCAGTCGTGATGAAAATTTGCACATGGAATTTGCGTGTCTTTTGTACAGTTATCTGGACCATACACGCCTCAGTCAAGAAACTGTTCATAAAATTGTCAAGGAAGCTGTTCACTTCGAGAAAAAGTTCATTCTTGAGAGCTTGCCATGTCGTCTGATCGGTATGAGTGCTGATAGCATGTCCCAATACATCGAATATGTCGCCGATCGCCTCCTGGTTCACCTTGGATATGAGAAATTCTGGAACTCTGAGAATCCATATGACTTTATGGAGCCATGCTCATTACCTGGCAAGACCAACTTTTTTGAGCGCGATGTTAGCGAATACAGTCAGAGTGGGTTTGAACAGGGAGCAACCGACCCTGTCGTGATTGATGATGATGCTGATTTCTAAGGAGGATGAGCAAAGCATCAGAAGAGAAAGAATAGTAAATGTTTCACCTTCACCATACCCATGAGACTTATTTTCCCAGATGTATAATCACTATTAATTTGGTAGTGATTATATCCAAAGCACCCTGGTTCGCACATGGACCTCTCACCCCTGACCTGGTTCGTGCATGGACCTCACCCCTGGCCTGGTTCGGTGCGCGGACCTCTCACCATTGAATCTCTGCCAATCCCTTTGAGCGAAGGTATTCATTTGCTTTTGAGAAAGGCTTGGACCCGAAGAATCCTCGGTTGGCGCTGAGGCCACTTGGATGGGCGCTGGTAATAATACAATGTTCATCGACATTCCTCAGAATGTTCTGTTTCTGTTTAGCGAAGTTGCCCCATAGAATGAAGACTAGGCTCTTTTTCTGCTTGCTGATCATGGTCAGGATACGGTCTGTGAATGGTTTCCATACATTCATGTGGGCTCCTGGTTTCCCTTGTCTGACGGTGAGTGCACTGTTGATCAACAGAACTCCTTGTTGTGCCCAGTGGGTCAAATCACCATGATCTGGTCTCTGCCATCCGGGAAGATCTGTTGCAAGTTCCTTGTATATGTTCTGCAGACTGGATGGAACCTTGACTCCTTTTGGAACGGAAAAGCTGAGGCCCATAGCCTCGTCCACCTTGCTATGATAGGGGTCTTGTCCAACGATGACGACTTTGGTCTTGTCAAATGAGCATAGGTTGAATGCATTGAATATAAGCTGTTGTGGTGGGAAAATCTTGATGTAATTTCCAAATATGGGCATCTCATCTTTCTCGAAAAATGTATCTATCTTTTGCAGTTCTGATGCGATAGTTGGGTCTGCAACTAATTGGTCCCAGCCATTGATGGTCAGTCCCCGAATTGTTGTGGTCCAATCCTCATTCTCACTCCAAACTGTCTTTGGTTGGGCAACTTGAACCTGGTTATGTGGTTGGACAGGAGCCTGGACCTGCGGTTGGACAGGAACCTGGACCTGCGGTTGAACAGGAACCTGGACCTGCGGTTGAACAGGAACCTGGACCTGTGGTTGGACAGGAACCTGGACCTGCGGTTGGACAGGAACCTGGACCTGTGGTTGGACAGGAACCTGGACCTGCGGTTGGACAGGAACCTGGACCTGCGGTTGGACAGGAACCTGGACCTGCGGTTGGACAGGAACCTGGACCTGCGGTTGGACAGGAACCTGGACCTGTGGTTGAACCTGTGGCTGGACCTGCGGCTGGATCGGAACCTGGACCTGTGGTTGGATAGGAACCTGGACCTGCGGTTGAACAGGAACCTGGGCATGTGGCTGGACAAAAGCACCAACAGCTGCTGGGACAGATGGCGGTGGTGCTGGTACTGAATCTCGAAAACGGGCCAGTGAGAAGATAGGAATAACCTCTTGGTATCTGTAAATCCGGAAAGAGATAGTCTGGTTCGCAAGTGCTAGGTTGCGCGCAAGATCATCTATGACACGGATATATGCATCCCAATCGCCGCCAAAATCTTCACAAAATCGTTCACGGATGGCGATGCTGGTTGGCTTGTATTGTGTACATAGTTGTTTTAGACACTGAGTGAACCAGACGAGGCGTTTTTCTTGACTATCATTGGGATATGGCTTGCTACCTGGATAGAATGTACTCAGGACAACAGCCACTTTCCCCCTAACAATGAGACTCCCTGGAGCGCCTCGAGACCCACTCACCTTGCGCGCTTTGTAGATATCTGCTTCTGGAAACTTTCGAAAGATTTCAGAGGTCAGTGGTTCACGGCGCGGTTTGATGCTATTCTCAACACAGTTTGCAACGCATAGGAGATAATCCTCCTGTGCAGCAAAAAAATCTTTCTCCTCAGAAACGTATTCAAGCATTCTTCTGCGCAGTTCTGTGCAGTCCTGTGCAATATTGAGTTGTGGGTTGAAATCCATGTTCCAAATCAGGTCAATTTCCAAATCCCTGTCTACACATATATGCTTGTCGCGGTGAGTGCAGCCAAAGCGAAGTATGTTCGCCAACTGAATGATTTTTGTTCAGTTCAGAGGATTTCGGCAAGAATTTCCAGAGTGTGCTCTGGATTCTTGGTAGCATACCCGATGGTATCTGGATGTGAAAAAAGTGGGAAATCATTGCCCCATGGATTGCAACGGTCCCCAATGAAATAGATTTTGTCATACATATACGAACCATCATCAGACTTGAGATGTTGTAGGCAATATGTTTTGTCCCAACCTTTGGGGTGAGCACCAAGACCTATTTGTCCACCAAGTTGAAAATCGAACTGCAATTCCTCTCCAAGCTCTTCATGCATTGCATGAATCATGGTTTCTCTGATCTTGTGAGACTCATCATATCTGGCAAATGTTTCGCGTTCTTCCTGGGTGACATTGGAACCACATGGAGTGATGTAGATGAGCCCAGAGCGAAAATCAATGAATTTTCCTCTCTTGTGTGGGAGCCCGGTAAGGTTTGCAATGTATTTGAGTGACCAATCTAGCACTTTTTGCAGAGCTCTCTCGGGTACGGCCTCACGTAGGCTTTGATGATGTATCTTTACCTCATTCTTGTGAGCAACCAGACCATTTTCAGAGAATAGCCATTTGAACTGTGCAAGGAACTGATCATTGTTGTCATCTGATCCAGCAGATAGTTGCCATTTTATACGTTCTGCCGAACTGCCTCCAACAATACCGAAATCATATGTATCTCCATTCTTGTCCATGATTTCTTGCAAAGCTTGCTTGATGTGATCCTGTAGTTGGTGTGTAGATGGTGCGAGTGTTCCATCCACATCGAAAAGAATCAGATGCTTCATGACCCTGAGTTGTATATGTCTATCTGAGGAAATATCCTTGAAAATTGAAGCATGGTATCAGGCACATGTGACAATTTCATTCAATTCAATTCACAATATTCACAATGTCGGATTCAACAGATATTAAGAAACCAACCCCCATCCGATTCTATGAGAGAGAATATCCAGAGACGGGTGATCTGGTCGTTTTTAAATATGGGAAAATGGAGGATGAGAAACTTGTACACGTGACCCTACCAGAATATCTGAACCGTGGTGCATGCATCCTCCTGAAAGAGCTTACACGTAGCAAGAGAGTGCGAAGCTATCAGCGCCTCTGTCCGACTGGGCAGTTGGGAGTGGGAGAGGTCCTCAGCACAGAGAATGATGGGGAATATATTTTCTTGTCGGTTAGGACCCTGGGCAAGGGTGACAAGGACAGATATATGGATTGGTTCTCCAAGAGCAAGCGATTGCTCGGCTTTATGAGAAAGATCAGTCTGGGTAGTGGCATGGACATACAGACAGTGTGTTCTAGAATTAGCTGGCCCTTGCTTGCCGGTAACCATGATGATGCAGAGATTCGTTATGTTCGACACCCTCTCGATATGATCGACCACCCAAAGAAACTTGCAACCAAGTCTGATTATTTCATTTCTCTGTTGGGTCAGGATAATTTGGCTCTACTTGAGGAGTGGCATGAACCATTTTTTGGCAAGCCAACGTATGAGAAGGTATTCAAGTTTGGGCTGATGAGTTATCAAGTGGATGGATGTGAAGATATCAAGAGTACACTAAACAGTATTTCAGAGAAGATCAAACAATCATTTCCAGACATTAAACAAAGCATCAGTCTGCGTGACCAACCGATTTATGAGCTCAAACTGAGTGGACTGGACGAAGAACAGCTTGATGAGATTGTCAGTCGGACGATGGATGATCTGACATCTTCTGGGTTGATCTTCAGACCATTCTAAGCTATTTCAGCGGTTTTGTAGACCGTGTATCATTCTCACTCACTCTCACTCTGCTTTTTCTTCTTGTTGGGTGTTGCCTCTTGCCTGTCGCTCCAAGATAGCTGTACATCTCCCAATTGAATGTATCCATCTGCGAGGGTGAGCCCCAGGAACTCGGCAAGGGACCGAGATTTCAATAGATCATGATGTACTTTGATAGTATATTCGTTGTTGTCACCATTGCGTTTGCGCTTATGCTTACGCATATCACTTTTCCTCTCCATGTCAGAATGATATGCTTCCATGTATTTTTGCTTATTGTTAGGAATCAAGATCCATATCCCGAAATTTAGAGTAATTTCAGGATAATTATTCAGGGTTGCTACTAATCTCAGATGGATTTTTCCAACCTCCATAAAGAGCTCCACTCCATAAACAGCACATTTAGTGTGCCATAGTGATTTTGAAAGTGCAGAACCTATTTTGATCTCGGGTTCAATGTCATCGCTCATCTGTTCCCCGCCAATGAGATCGAGCAAGCCGACTGTATCATGAACCGATTTGGTCCTCCAGCTATAAATATCGCGAGTGCCCAACACTTTTAGTACATCAACCAATGTAGCCGCCATTGTCAAATGGTGATATATCACTCAGTTGCATGTCTTGGTCAATTTTTGTCTGGTTGTTAGACATTTACATCTACCGTCTCACCATCACCCTCGCTGGATTCAGTGCCATCTCCCGTTTCACCATCGCCCTCACCGGATTCAGTGCCATCTTCTGTTCCACCATCGCCCTCACCGGATTCAGACCCATCAGACCCAGTTTCTCCATCATTGCTGGATTCAGACCCATCAGACCCAGTTTCTCCATCATTGCTGGATTCAGATCCATCAGACCCAGTTTCTCC
>Ga0180432_10004835_pt1 | contig 18243 bp, 18 predicted proteins | sample SS_ome_10_FD_132414 | JGI IMG/M metagenome (GOLD analysis project Ga0180432, IMG submission 132414) | Hypersaline lake sediment archaeal communities from the Salton Sea, California, USA - SS_1_MS_2 metaG | ecosystem: Environmental > Aquatic > Non-marine Saline and Alkaline > Hypersaline >...
CAGACAACCCCTTTTCATCCATATTTCTTAGTATCTATCCTGTCTCAGTCCTTTTCTTATCTATCTGCCGTCCTCTATGTCCGTTCCATTCGAGGTGCCTTTTTCTATCAGCTGTATGGAGACCTCCAGGCCTAGTTCATGGAGTATTCGATGCTCTATCTCCCTGACGAATCGCCTCTGCACCTTCATCTCATCAAAGAACACCGTCTCCGTGATCTCCAACTGAATGTCCATTACCTCATCACCGTTGTCTCGATACAGCACTATCCGAAACTTAGGCTCTTCCTGTATGATCTCCTTGAGAACATGTTTTATCTGGTACGGATAGATATTGACGCCGCGAAAAACGATCAGGTCATCCGATCGCCTTTTGACCGGCTCTATCTTTATGTGGGTTCTGCCGCAGCTGCATGTCTTTTCTGAAAGATACAGGCGCGTGATATCCCCTGTCCGGTAACGAATCAAGGGGAAGGCCTCCCTGGTCAGTGTCGTCAAAACAAGCTCGCCCTCTTCCCCATACGGCAGCGGCTTTCCGGACTTCACATCGACAATCTCCGGAATAAAGTGATCTTCGAACAGGTGAAGTCCCTTCTTTTCCCGACACTCCGAGGCAATTCCCGGGCCGAACACAGACTCCACGCCGTAGTGAAAATAGGTCGACACGTAGAGGTTCTCCTCTATCTCAAGGCGAAGCTCATCCGTCCATGGCTCGGCACCCAGTATTGCATATTTCAGTGACAATCGCTTCGGGTCAATACCGGCATCTTTCATCTCGCGAACCAGCCTCGTCGCATAAGATGGCGTGCATACGATGGCGGTGGATTTATAATCCTCGAGGATTCGAAGCTGCCTCATGGTGTGCGTCGTCGATGTGGGGATGACCGATGCCCCTATCTTTTCCGCGGCATAGTGATATCCAAACGCCCCCGGAAACAGCCCATACGCCAGAGTGATCTGCAGAACGTCGTCCTCGTCCAGGCCCGATGCGCATAGGGTTCGGGCGACCCGGTGAGACCAGTTTTTCAGGTCCTCCTTTGTGAAGCCGGTGATGCCCACATCCCCCGACGCCGCGTGGATGCGCACCACGTCCCTGAGGGAAACGGCAAACAGGTCATAGGGATAGCTTTCCTTGAGGTCATCCCTGGTGGTGAACGGGAGCTTTGCAAGATCCGATATCGATTCTATGGCGTCCTTTTCCGGGTCGAAGCCCACCTCATCGAAACGCCGGCGGTAAAACGCCACGTCGTGCCGGATGATACGGTTAATGGTCGTCTGAAGCCGCTCCAGCTGGAGCTGCATCAGCTCCTCCCGAGACATCGTCTCGTATTTTTCATCCCAAATCCGCATAGTCTTCCTCCCGGCCGAGATACGCCTCAATGACTTTCTCATCGTTACGGATTTCTTCCGGCGTTCCCTCTGAGATCTTTTTCCCGTAATCGAGCACCGCGATCCTGTCACAGATGCCCATGATGAGATTCATATCGTGCTCTATCAGAAGCACGGTGATTCCCCTCTTCCTGATCGCCCGGATAAGCTCCATGAGGTCTTCTGTCTCCCTCGGGTTCATCCCCGCGGACGGCTCATCCAGTAGCAGCAGCTCCGGCTCCACCGCCAAGGCCCGGGCGATCTCCACGTGGCGCTGCTTTCCATACGGCAGGCTGTCGGCGGGGAGGTTCCTTTCAGACTCGATTCGTACGAAACTGAGAAGCTCATTGACCCGTTCACGGTTCTCCCGCTCCTCACGTCTCACCATCCTTCCCCCCACGATGCCCCGAACGAGTCCCGCCCTGGTCCTGATATGACGTCCTGCGACCACGTTTTCGAACACCGTCATGCCGGTGAAAAGCTGGATGTTCTGAAATGTTCGAGCGATGCCTGTCCGGGTGATATTGAAGGGCTTTTTGCCCGTCAGCCTCATTCCCTTGAAATAGAAGTCTCCGGCAGTCGCCGGCAGGATGCCGCTGATGACATTGAAAAAGGTCGTCTTTCCCGCGCCGTTGGGACCGATCAGCCCCATGATTGTGTTTTCCGGTACCGAAAGGTCCACATCCGTCAGCGCCTTCACGCCGCCGAAGTCCTTGTGTATCCCCTTCGATTCAAGCATCATCATTCGTACACCTCGCGGTATCCCTTGCCAAGGTACGCCCGCTTTATCTCTTCATTGTCCAGGAGCGTCTGCTTTTCCCCCTGGAAGGTGAATTTCCCCATCTCCATGACATATCCTCGATCCGCCAGGGCCAGGGCCGCCCGGGCGTTCTGCTCGATCAACAGGATGGTGGTTCCCATCTCCTTGAGGTCCTTTATCGTTCGAAATACCTCGACCACCACCTTCGGTGCGAGGCCCATTGAGGGCTCGTCGAGCATGATGAGCTTCGGCCTGCTCATCAGGGAGCGGGCGATTGCCAGCATCTGCTGTTCCCCCCCGGAGAGGGTTCCCGCGGATTGCTTTTTTCTCTCGGCGAGTATCGGGAACAAGTCATACACCTTCTTGAGGTCCTCGACAATTTCATCCCTGTCTTTTCTACTGAAAGCGCCCAGCTCCAGGTTATCTCCGACTGAGAGCTTTGCGAATATCCGTCTCCCCTCGGGGACGTGGGATATCCCCTTTCTGAGGATGCGCTCCGCCGATAGCGTGTCAATCTTTCTCTTGTGAAACAGTATCTCCCCACGCTCCGGCGTAATGAGGCCGGAGATCGTTTTCAGCAACGTCGACTTGCCGGCGCCGTTGCCGCCGATGATCGTGACGATTTCACCCTCATTGATATGAAAGGTGATTCCCTTGAGGACGTGTACGTTTCCGTAGGAAGTATGAATGTTCTTTACCGTGAGCACACGAACTCCGTTTCTACTTGACCCGATATTTTCCCATGAGTCCCTGAGGACGAACGATCAGAAGGAGCACCAGGGCCGCTCCGTACATGAGGTTCTGGTAGTCAGCAATGGCACTGATATTCTGGTAGTCGGCGACGAACGTGAGATTCAGGTGCTCAGCAGCAAACTTGTAAATGGTGGGAAGATATCGAAAAAATTCGGGCAGTAAAAAAAGCAAAAATGCTCCAATGATCGATCCCGGTATGCTTCCCATACCGCCGATGACAACCATGCACAGCACCAGTATTGATGCTGACAAACCGAAATCATGGGGCTGTATGTAATGGATATAGGAGCCGTACAGCGATCCCGCCGCGCCGGCAAACGCGGCGCCGAGACCGAATGCCAAAATCTTATACTTTGTGGTATTGATTCCCATCACCTGGGCGGTCACCTCATCATCTCGTATCGCTTTCAATGCCCGCCCGACTCTTGATCGGGTGATACGATACATAAACAGGATTGTCACAGCCATGACCGACCAGTTGAATATGAAAAATTCGAGCTTTGTCGCCAGCTTATTTCCCGCAATGACCGGGCTCGGGATGCCGAATATCCCGTCGGGACCGCCAAGGTAATCTATGTTCAAGATGACTATTGTCACGATCACCCCAAATCCCAGGGTGACGATGGCGAGATAATCGTCCTTCAGGCGAAGGGTCGGGATGCCCAGCAAAACTCCCACAATCCCCGCCGCACAAAACGCCGCGAAGAACGACAGGATATACGGCAGGTCCATATACGTAACCATGACCGATCCCATATAGGCGCCGATCCCGAAGAAGGCGGCGTGCCCCAGGGAGACCTGGCCGGTAAAACCGATAATCAGGTTCAACGACAGCGTCAAAACCACGTATATCGACGCAAACAGGAGTAAATGGAGTATCAGATCGATCATATGTTGATTAGACCCTTTAGCTTCTTTTTCCCATGATGCCGGAGGGCTTCACTATAAGCACAATAATCAATATTGCGAACGCCACGGCATCCTTGAGGCCTGACATGATATATGCGGCGCCCAGGTTTTCCGCCACCCCGATAATCAGGCCGCCGATGATCGCCCCCGGTATACTCCCCACGCCGCCCAGGATGGCCGCGGAAAACGCCTTGAGCCCAGGCAGAAAACCCATATCCGGATATGTGTTATATTCAATAGCCATCATCACTCCGGCTGCGCCGCTCAGAATAGATCCGATGATAAAGGTCAGGGTTATCATTGTATCCACGTTGATTCCCATCAACCGGGCCGTTTCGCCGTCGGTGGCAGATGCTATGATGGCCTTCCCGTATTTCGTTTTATTGATAAAAAGATATAATGCCGTCATGAGTATCCCGGCGGTAATGAGGACGTAGATTTCAAGGGCCGGTATCTGGCTTCCGAAGAGATGAAAGGGCTCGAGCTCGAACTTCAGGGGAAAGGGTCTCTTGTCGGGTCCGAAAAGAAGCCGGGCAAGATCCTTCAGACAGATCGACACCCCGATGGCGGCGATCAGCGGAACCAGCGGGTTGAGGTTTCTGAGAGGGCGAAACGCCAGGCGCTCCATCAGCATGCCCACCGCCGCCGCCACGATGAGAGCCACAGCGAACGCGGGGAAAAACCCGATGTGCAGGGCACCGATGAGCATCACCGCCGCATATGCGCCGGCCATGTATATCTCGCCCTGGGCGAAGTTAATGATCCCCAGGATACCATATATCATGGTATATCCCAGGGCCACCATCGCGTAGATGCTACCGGCCGCCAGGCCGTTTATAAGCTGCTGAAAAAACATAATAGTACTTTACGGGGAGATACGGGAGGGCCTTTTGGCCCTCCCGTTTGGATGCTATCGTGTCGTGTGTTAGTCCATCTTGACGTATTTTCCTTCGATCACCTCGAAGACATAGATGCCGCCCTTGACGACATCGCCGTTTTCATCGAAGCTGAGCTTCCCGGTGACACCGTCGAAGTCGCTTACGTTGTCGAGATAATCCTTGATCGCAGCAGGATCGGTTCCCACTTCCGTCATGGCCTCAGCAACGAGATAGACCATATCATAGGTGATGGATGCGAACATGATATTGTTGGGATCGTTCGGATTCTCCTCGATGTACGCGTAGTATTTCTCTACGAACGCTTCGTTCTTCGGTGTGTCGTAGTCCTCGTCGTACTCACCGGTGATGATATGCCCCTCGGCAGCGTCTCCCGCAAGCTCAATGTACAGGGGCGCCATGTCGCCGAAGCCACCCAGCGAGGGAGCGGTTATGCCGATGGTGCGGGCCTGGGCGATGGCGGGTGCGGTCTCCTGGAGGTATCCGGGGATGCACAGCAGATCAAATTCGAAGCCCGAAATCTTCGTCAGCTGGGCCTTGAAGTCAGTATCTCCCCGCATGAAGGATTCTTCTACGACAACCTCAACGCCGTACTCTTCGAAATAGAGCTTCAACAGCTTCGAGAAGCCCTCACCGTAGGGCTCATTGCTGTAGAGGATGGCGGCCTTTTCCACGCCGTAATTTTCCACGGCGTATTTCACCAAGGCCTCGGACTGCATGTCGATCCGAGAGCAGCCGCGGAAGATGAATTCCCCGGCCTCCGAAACCTTGGGAGAGGTGGCGTTGGGAGAGATCAGCACAACGCCGTTATCCTCGGCGATGGGAGCCGCCGCAAGGGTATTGCCGCTCATCATGGGACCAATGATAACCGGCACGTTATCCAGCGAGATGAGCTTGTTGGCGGCGTTAACCGCGTCGGTTGCGTTATCCTTCGAGTCCTCGAAGATCACCTCCAGCGGACGGCCGTTGATGCCGCCGGCCTCGTTGATCTCCTCGACTGCAAATTCAACGCCCTTCCTCGCCGGAAGACCGTCGGACGCACCGAGAGTCAGGCGAAGGATGGCGCCGATGACGATCGGCTCGCCGGCCGCTTCATCGACGGCCGGGGTGTCGACATCGCCCTCGGGCATCGGCTCTTCCGGCTGGCATCCGATCACGCACAGGGACAACCCGAGCACGATCGCCAAAAGAACAATACTCAGTTTCTTCATGTGTTACTCCTTTGATAATGTATCACGATATATGACCTGTTTTCCCCCCTCTAATAATTCCTGCATGGTGGAGCGCTCCACCAGCTTTATATTCGCTCGAATTCCGAGGAGCTCCAGAAGATCGCCCTGTATACGGGTTATGATATTTTCAAGCCGTTTGATCGTATCGCTGAAGAGTGCCTCACCCTCCTCGACGTGTATATCCATGTGATCGAGCTCCTTTACCTTGTACATCTCGATCACAAACGGTGGCGCCTCACCCAGCACATCCGCAAGGACGGATTTGATCTGGTCCGGGTATACCTTGACGCCCCGAAATGTCAACATATCATCCGATCGCTCCATGGGGACATCCATCACCGAAAACGTCCTGCCGCAGGGACACCCAGCATCGGGGATGATTCGTGAAATGTCCCCCGTTCGAAAACGGATCAGCGGAAACGCCTTCGTCGTGATAGTGGTGACGACAAGCTCCCCCTCGTCACCGGGAGCCACCGGATTCCCGGTCTCGGGATGAACCGCCTCGACGATGAAATGGTCCTCGGAGATGTGCAGCCTCCCCTCACCGCACTCGTACGCGATGCCCGGCCCCATCCCCTCGGGGATTCCGTAGGCCGTGCTGACATGAACGCCGAGTCCCGATTCGACCCGGGACCTGTCTGCATCGGTCAGGGGCTCGGACACCAGTATGGCCCGGGAGATATTGAGGTTCTCCACCTGTATCCCCTTTTCCTTTGCCAGCCATGACAGGTGCAGTGCATGGGACGGGGTCGTTACGAGGCACGAGGTACGATAGTCCGACATGATCATGAGCTCTTTCGCGGGATTGAGATAGCTCATCGGGATGACCGACGCCTCTATGTGCTCGGCCGCCGTTCTCATGCTCCGTCCCCAATTGGCCATACCGAAGTCGAACGACATCTGGACGATATCATCGGCGGTCACTCCGGCGCCGGTATAGAGCCGTGATATCAGCTCCGTCCAGACGCCCAGGTCGTTTTTCGTATACCCGATGACCGTCGGTTTCCCGGTAATGCCCGAGGTGCTGTTGATGCGTACGATATCACGAAGGGGCACGGCAAACAACCCGTAGGGGTAGTTATAGCTCAGATCGTCCCTGGTTGTAAACCCGATTTTTGAAAGATCCTTTACAGATGATACGTCCCTGGGCGATATATCCCTATGCTTCATCTCGCCCTGGTAGAACGCAATGTTTTTATACGCCTTGTTGAGGGTACTCTGTAGCCGCTCGAGCTGAATCTGATCGATGTCGTCCCGTGATATAGTTTCATAGCGACGATTAAATAGTCTCATGGATCACTCCCAGAATTCCCGGTAATCCCGACCGAGATATGCCCGCTTAATGTCTCCATCTCCCAGAAGCTCTCTCCCCTCCCCCTGGATGACGACGCTTCCGGTCTCTATGACATACCCCCGATCTGAAATTTTCAGTGCCGCCCGGGCGTTTTGCTCCACCAGAAGGATGGTCAATCCCTGCTCCTTCAGGGAGACGATAACCTCAAGTATCTCCATGGTGATTTTCGGCGCCAGCCCCAAAGACGGCTCGTCGAGCATCAAGAGCTTCGGCTTCGCCATCAACCCCCGGGCGATGGCCAACATCTGCTGCTCCCCCCCGGAGAGGGTTCCGGCCCGCTGTCTGAGCCTTTCCTTGAGAATCGGGAATACGGAAAACACCGATTCCATATCTTCCGATATGGCTTGTCTCTGCCATTTTCTGTATCTTAGATATGCACCCAGCTTCAGGTTGTCCAGAACCGTCAGGGATGAGAAAACCTGGCGGCCCTCGGGGACCTGGGAAACGCCGATGCTCACGATGTCTTCTGGTCTTTTCCTGGATACATCCGTGCCGTTGATCGATATTTGGCCTGAATGAAAGGGCACGACACCCGAGATGTTGTTGAGAAGCGTCGTCTTTCCGGAGCCGTTGGCGCCGATGAGCGAAACGATCTCCCCGGGCCAGACATGCAGCGAGATGTTGTCCAGCGCCCTGATCTTTCGGTAATATGTGGAGAGATTTCTGACCTTAATCACCGATATCTTCTCCCAGATACGCCTCGATCACCTTCTTGTTGTTCTGTATCTCCCGGGGCGTCCCCTCGGCGATCATCTCTCCGTAATCGAGCACGACTATCTCCTCGGAGATGTCCATCGTCAAATTCATATCATGCTCTACCAGCATGATCGTAATATCGAGCTTCCTGATCTCTTCAATGAGCCTTGACAGGTCCTCGGTCTCCCGTTCGTCCAGGCCCGCGGCGGGCTCATCCAGGAGCAGCAGCTTCGGCTCCGCCGCCAGGGCCCGGGCGATCTCCAGGTATCGCTGGTGCCCCAGGGGAAGGGCCAGGGCGTTTTCCTCGGCCCGGGGGGCGAGGCCTACGAAATCCAAATAATGCATCGCCCGCTCTTTTATATCCTTTTCCTCCCTCCTGACGAAGGGAGACCTGAACGCGCTCCCTATGATGCCTTTTACCAGTCCGGCGGACGACAGTCCGTGACGTCCCACCATGACGTTTTCCACCACCGTCATGTTGTCAAACAGCTCGATATTCTGAAAGGTCCTGTTGACACCCAGGGCGGCCACTTGGTGGGGCTTGAGGCCCTGTATCTCCTTATCAAACATGACGATCTTCCCGGATATCGGGGGGTAAAATCCGGAAATCACATTGAAGAGCGTCGTCTTCCCGGCGCCGTTGGGGCCGATGATCGCCTTGATGGATCCCTCGGTCACCTGAAAGGTAACGTCCCTGAGGGCGTGCACGCCACCGAAATTGATGGAGGCTTCTTGTATCGAGAGCATCATCGAGCGAGCCTCCCCTTGATTCTCTCGATGACCCCACGGGTCAGCCCCTCGGGCAGAAATATCATGATGAGCATCAATATAAGTCCGTATACGACTATTTCATAATCCTCGAATACCATCAGAAATTCCGGTAGGAGCGTCAACACCGATGCCCCGAAAATGGCGCCCCAGATGCTCGCCATCCCGCCGACCACCACCATCGTCACCAAAACGATGGAAAAATGAAACCCGAAGGAGCTGGGGCTGATAAAACCGATGAAGTGTGCATAGAGGCTTCCGGCCAGCGAAGCGTACAGGGCGCTCAAGACGAATATGGCGAGCTTGTAGGCCTGTATATCCACCCCCAGGCTTCCCGCAGCGGCCTCCGATGTGTGTATCGCCCGAAGTGCCCTCCCGATGCGGGAGTTGATGATGTTCGCGCTGATCATCAAAATGATGATTGTACACGTCCATATGAGATAATAGTATTTCAAATCGGTATCGAAGACGAATCCGAAGGCCGAAAGCTCCGGGATCCCCCGGAAGCCGGACGGTCCCTGGGTGATAAAGGACATCTCCTTGAAGAGAATGCTGACGATGACCCCAAATCCGAGGGTCGCCATACCTAAAAAATACCCCCTCAGCCGAAGGGACGGCACACCCACAATGATCGCCACCACACCCACAAAGACCAGGGCGATGACCAGGGCCGGAATGGGGTGAACGCCGTATGAGGTGGTCAGTATCCCCGATGTATACGCCCCCAGGCCGAAAAATGCCGCGTGCCCCAGGGATATCTGGCCCGCGTATCCCATCAGCAGGTTCAAACCCAGGGCCAGGATGGTATTCAGGCCGATGATGATCAACACGCTCAGGTAGTAGTCGTTGTTCAACAACAGCGGGAGACCGAGCATCACCCCGGAGAGCACAAGAACCGCTATTATATTACCACGTGACGACATCCTATACCCGCTTGATATCCCCGATACCCAGAATCCCGCTGGGTCGTACAAATAACACCACCAAAAGGGCGATAAAGGCGATGGCGTCCTTGTAGGCCGATGATATGAGTCCCGCCCCCATCGATTCCAGCACCCCCAGCACGAATCCACCCAGGATGGCCCCGGGGATGCTCCCCAGCCCGCCGATGATCGCGGCGCAGAATCCCTTGAGCCCCAGCATCACGCCCATCTTATACGACGCCGTGGTCGTCGGTGTAATGATGATTCCAGCGACCGCCCCCAGCATACCCGACAGGGCGAAGGTAATCACCACCATCCTGTTCACCTTGATGCCCATCAGGCTCGCCGCCCTCGGGTTGAGAGCGCAGGCCTTCATCCCCTTTCCGGTGATGGTGTTTTCAAAGAAAAAGTGAAGCAGAATCAGCACCGTCAGGGTAATGCCGATAATCCAGATGGCCTGGGGTGTTATGGCGGCGTTTCCGATAAGAATGGGCGTATCTCCGGAAAACGGCGGCGATGCATATTCCCCCTTCCCCCAGGCCCAGGACTGCATGGCGATCCCCCGAATGAAAATGGACGCACCGATGGTGATGATGATGAGGGATATGTGATTCGGGTTTCGTACCGGGCGTATCACCAGGAGATTCACCAACATCCCCACGATGGTTACGCCCGCCACCGCCATGACAAACGCCGCCACAAGCGGTATTCCCGGGATCATGGAAAATGAAACCATGAACAACGCCCCCAGCATGACGAACTCGCCCTGGGCGAAGTTTATGATCTCCGTCGAGTGGTAGACGATCGTAAACCCCAGGGCGACCATCGCGTAGATGGAGCCGTTGGTGACACCGCCGATAAAAAATTGGAGCAGTCTATCAAAAAGCGTCATGGAATACAGAAAAAGAGGCTAAACGAAACTGCTTAGCCTCATATGATTCATACAAACACAGGATGTCGTGTGAATAGTACCACTATTCCACGATCTTCCATCCACCGTCTTCAATCACCACGATGACGAAGGCATCCTTGGTCAGTCCGGTGTGATCTTCGGGCGTCATGTTGAACACGCCACTCACGCCTACATAGTCGGTCGTCGCCTCTATGGCATCCCTGAGGGCGGCCCGATCGGCTCCCGCCACTTCCAGGGCATTGGCGATAATACCCATGGCGTCCCATGCGTACCCACCGAAGCCGGACACGTCGATCTCGTATGTGGCTTCATACATATCCCGGTACTCCATCAGGGCCTCATACTGCACGTCGCTCTCGGGGAGCTGGTCCAGGACGAGAATCTTTCCGGTGGGAAGGATGTTTCCGTTGGCGGCGTCGCCGGCGTACTCGATGTAGCTGGGCGATGCAACACCATGGCTCTGAATCAGGGGCAGTTCAATGCCGAGCTGCACGAGGTTCTTGGCGATGATGGCCGGGCCCGGGTTGGTTCCCCAGCATACGATCGCCTCAGCATCGGTGCCCTTGATATTGGTGAGCTGCGCGGTCATGTCGCTGTCTTCTTCGCCGTAGGCTTCTTCGGCCACGATCGTTATCCCGGCTTCTTCCGCCTGAGCCTTGAGCTGCTCTTTCCCGCTCTCGCCGTAGCCGTTGGAGACGGTGATGATGGCGATCTTTGTGACGCCTTCAGACGTGAGGTATTCATAAATCTTCTCAACGGCATGCTCGTCCGTCTGGGGCGTCTTGAATACCCAGGGCTTTACCGGAGATGTGATCTTGATGCTGGCGGCACATGAAATGAGGGGGACTTCCTTTTCCTCTACGGTGTCGATAATCCCCAGGGTGTTCCCCGAGAGGCTGGGGCCGACGATCGCCAGGACGTTGTCCTTCTCGATGAGTTTCTTGACGTTGATCACGGTGTTGGTCGGATCGCCCTCGTCGTCATAAATGATGACTTCGAGCCGATGCCCGTTGATTCCGCCGTTCTCGTTGATCATGTCGGCGAACATCTCCATGGATTTTTTCTCCGGATCGCCCAGGAATGATGCCCGGCCGGTCACGGAGAAAACACCGCCGATGACATAGGGCTCGAGGGTTTCATCGATCGTGCCTCCGCCGGACGGTTCATCGGTCACGGGAGGTTGTTTTTCACATCCCCCCATTATCAGGGCGCATGAAAGAATCATCGCCAGGATAATGTATAACACCACATTCTTTCTGTGCATACGTTCCACCTTTCAATATAGTGCAAGAAAAAATAATTTTATGTCAATTATAGAGCGTACACCTTTTCACCCGGGAGCACCGTGACCCCCTTTTCGCCGAGGACCTTGATGGCGCGGTCGATTTCGTCGAAGCGAAAGATGATGACCGCGTCCTCGCCGCTTCTCTCCACGAATGCGTACATGTATTCGACGTTGAGGTCCTCGGATTTGAGAATATCGAGGATCCCCGCCAGCCCGCCGGGATTGTCGGGAACCTCAACGGCGATGACCTCCGTCTTTCCCACGGTGAAGTTGTTTTTCTTCAGAACGTCCTTCGCCTTTTCGGTGTCGTTCACGATGATTCTGAGAATACCGAAATCCGTTGTATCGGCAAGAGAGAGGGCCCGGATGTTGACGCCGTTTTCACCGAGTATCCTGGTGACTTCGGCGAGTCGTCCCGATTTGTTTTCAAGAAATATCGAAATTTGCTCAACCTTCATGGCGCCACCCTCCTATATCTTTCTCTTGTCAATGACTCGAACGGCTTTCCCCTCGCTTCTTTTGATGGACTTCGGCTCGACGAGCTTCACCGTTGCGCTGACGCCGAGGATATCCTTGATGTCGTGCTCGATGCGCTTTTCGAGATTCTGCAGGTTTTTTATCTCGTCGGAGAAGACCGTCTCGTTGACCTCCACGTCGATCTCAAGCATGTCCAGCGCCCCGTCTCGATCAACCATGATCTGGTAGTGGGGCTCCACCCCCTCGATTTCCAACAGCACGCTCTCGATCTGCGACGGAAATACATTGACCCCCCGGATGATCAGCATGTCGTCCGAGCGGCCGCTGATCCGGGCCATCCGGGCATGAGTCCTCCCGCAGACGCACTTCTCGTAAGTGAGGGAAGAGATATCCCGGGTACGATACCTGATGACCGGAAAGGCCTCCTTGGTGACCGTGGTGAAGACAAGCTCACCGGGCTGTCCCGGCGGGAGTACCTCTTCGGTGACCGGATCGATGATCTCAGGAATGAAGTGATCCTCAAACACGTGCAGGCCGTCTTTCGCCTCCACGCACTCGGTTGACACGCCTGGGCCGATGATCTCCGACAGCCCGTACAGGTCGATGGCGTCGATGTTCAGCTTCTTCTCGATCTCCTTTCGCATCACGTCCGACCAGGGCTCTGCGCCGAAGATGCCCGCCTTGAGCTTCAGCTTCTTGAAATCGGTCCCCACCTCCTCGGCCACATCCAGAAGGTGTAGGGCATATGACGGGGTACAGGTCAGGATGGTCGGCCCGAAATCCTCCATGATCATGATCTGTCGCTTGGTGTTGCCGCCGGAAATCGGGATCACCGACGCTCCCAGCATCTCCGCCCCGTAGTGAAATCCCAGGCCGCCGGTGAAGAGGCCGTAGCCGTATGCGTTATGGATGATGTCGTGCTTCGTGGCGCCGCCCGCGGCCAGGGTTCTGGCCATAAGCTTCGACCACATCTCGATGTCGTTTTTCGTATACCCGACGACCGTTGGCTTGCCGGTGGTGCCGGAGGATGCATGTATCCTGACCACGTCCTCCATAGGCACGGTGAAGAGCCCGAAGGGATAGTTGTCCCTGAGGTCCTGCTTGTAGGTAAAGGGCAAACGCTTCAGGTCATCGAGAGATGTGACGTCCTTCGGTTTTATGCCGGCGGAGTCAAAGCGCTTTTTGTAAAAAGGTACCTTCTCATACACCCTCTTTACAACATTCTGCAGGCGCTTGAGCTGAAGCGCCTCCAGCGCCTCTCTCGGCATCGTTTCAAATTCTTCGTTATATATCATATGACTCCTCCAATCTACGCCACCCTCTCGACCGATCTTCCCGCATCGAACGCCTTGAGGTTCACATCGAATATCTTTTTCGGCAGGCGCTCCTTCATCACGTCACTCCACACCGTGACAGGTATATCTATATATCTGGAAAGGTGGCCCAGGATGACCGTGCTCACGGTCTTCGGGTTGCCGACCCCTCGGGCCATTTCCACGCCGTCCAGGATGACCGTTTTCGGGAAGTTTTCTCTTACAAGCTCGGGTATCTCCTCAGGATAGGTCTGTACCCCCAGGGAGACCGATGGCGGATTGAGACGGTACTTATTGAGAATAATAACCGAGTCCTTCTTCAAATAGTCGGTGTAGCGAAGGGATTCCAAAAGCTCCAGGCAGTAAAGGATATCCACATCGCCCTTCCGGATGAGGGGCGAGTATACCTTTTCCCCAAAGCGCACATGGCTGACGACGCTGCCGCCTCTCTGCGCCATGCCGTGGACTTCGCTCTTTTTCACGTCATATCCCGCCGCCAGGAGCGCCTCGGATAGTATGTTCGAGGCCATGATGATCCCCTGACCCCCGACTCCCGCCATCAGAATGTTTGTAATTATTTCTGTCACAGTCTACGGTGCCTTCACGATTGCGTCGAATTTACACAGCTGCCGGCACATCGTACATCCGATGCAGAGCATCTCGTCGATGACGGCCCGGCCCTTTCTTCCCTTGCTGTTCTCCCCTTCCGAGTCCCAACCGATGGCGGGGCATCCCAGCATGATACACGCCTTGCACCCGGTGCACTTCGAGTGATCGACTGTCAATACATCCCATTCTTCGCGTTTTGCGCCCCTCAACAGCACACAGGGCGCCTCGGAGATGATCACCGATATCTCATCCGCGTCGAGCTCCTCGGTGACCACGTCCATCGTCCCCTTCATATCATAGGGGTCCACCGTACAGACCCGGTTTATTCCCAGGGATTTCGCCAGCGCCGGTATGTCCACACGACCGGTATCCCGGCCCATCAGGGTCTTTCCCGTGCCCGGATTTTCCTGGGCGCCGGTCATGGCGGTGGTGCGGTTATCCAGGATGCATATCGTCGCTGCCGATTTATTATACGCGGCGTCCATGAGCGGGGTGATCCCCGAATGGAAGAATGTCGAGTCTCCGATGACCGCCGCAACCTTTCCCCTCCCCTCTTCTCCCATCACTTTATCGATCCCCACCGCGTGTCCGATGCTGGCCCCCATGCAGAGACAGGTATCGATGGCCTTGAGCGGCGGGAGAAACGCCAAGGTATAACAGCCGATGTCGCCGGTGACGAAGGCCTTTTTCTTCGACAATGCATAAAACACCCCCCGATGGGGGCATCCTGGGCACATGTTCGGCGGCCGGGGGGGAAGTTCCGGCTTCTCTATCGGGACCTGCTCGGTAAACACGTATCCGTCAAGGCTTGAGGCGACGATATCCGGGTTCAGCTCCCCCAGAATCGGGATTGAGTCTTTTCCCGACACCTCAATGCCCATCCCCCGGACCTGTTCCTCGATAAAGGGGTCCAGCTCCTCGACCACCAGAAGCTTTTTCACCTTCCCGGCGAACTCCCTGATGAGCTTCTCCGGGAGCGGATAGACCATACCCAGTTTTAAATACGATGCATTCGGGAAAATCTCTTTTGCATACTGATAAGCGATCCCCGCGGTGATGATGCCGACATCGGTGTTGATCATCTCGATGACGTTCTCACTGAAATCATCGGCGAACTCCCGAAGACGCTCCATCCGCTCTTCCACAACGACATGACGCTTTCTCGCGTTTGCGGGCAGCATCACCAGCCGCTCCGGGTCCTTCACCAGGGAGACCTTATCTGCGTGGGTGGTTCTATCGGGCTCAGCCAGAGAAACCGCCGACTGGGAGTGAGAAATGCGGGTTGTGCTCCTGAGAAACACCGGGGTGTCAAACCGCTCGGATATATCCAGTGCCAGAGCCACGTAGTCCTTGGCCTCCTGGCTGTCGGATGGCTCCAACATCGGCACCTTGGCGAACTTCGCGTAATTTCTGTTGTCCTGCTCGTTCTGGGAGCTGTGCAGCTCCGGGTCGTCGGCGGTGATGAGCACCAATCCCCCCCGTATCCCGGTATAAGACAGGGTAAAGAGCGGATCCGCCGCCACGTTCACCCCCACGTGTTTCATCGCCACGAGGGTCCTGGCCCCGGCATAGCACGCACCGACGCCCACCTCCAGGGCTACCTTCTCATTCGGCGACCACTCGCAGTAGATGCCGTCGTATGAAATGAGGTTTTCCAGAATTTCTGTGGAGGGTGTGCCCGGATACGCCGACGCAAACAATACGCCCGATTCATACGCGCCCCGGGCAATGGCCTCGTTCCCACTGAGAAGCTGCTTCCGGTTTGTTTCGGCCATTTACTCTTCCTGGGGTTCGTCGTCCGTCATGGTGTCATCTGAGGAGTCATCAGACGAATCGCCTGTCCCCTCTTCGATATCCAGCTCGAAGGCGCCCGGATCCTCGAGGAGCAGGTCCTCAGGAGAGAGCGTCAGTTCATCGTATTTATCGGAATAGCGCTCTGCCTCTTCGGTGTTACCCGCCTTCTCCAGCACACGTATCAGGTAGGTCAGGGCTTCAAGGTCACCTTCGTCAGCCAACGTCTTGTATACGTCCGCCGCCTCATCATAGGATTCTTCGGCCTCCAGGGCGTATCCCCGGTTGATAACGGCAAGTCGCTTGAGGGGATCATCAAGCCTTTCGGACGCCTTTCGATACATCTCGGCGGCTTCCGAATATTCCTCAAGATCATACAGCACATGCCCCCGGTAGAGAAACGCCATGGGACGTACTTTGGCCATGCGGTATTTATCGGTGACGGTGGAAAAAGACAGCAGCGCCTTCTCCAGCTCGTCGGTGTTATATCCGGCGTCGTGATACGTGTTCACGCCCCGATTGAAGATTTCCTTGGCCGCCGTTTGTCTTTTAAAAAGGATGATTGAAAAAACAATAGCGGCGATCGCCAGGGTGATGACCGCAACGGCCGCTATAAAAAGGACTTGTTCGTTCGTCTCAATGAAATCCCGAATCTTCTCCCAGGTATTGGAGAATTCATCCCGCTCTTTATGTACTCTCTTCTTTGAGACTTTAATTTTTTTTGCCAACGTATATACATCTCCCGGCTCTCAGCCGTATTTTGGATGGAAAATAAAACGGTGTAGTTACGCCCCTTCCATGTTGACCTTCCCCTCAAAAAACGCGCCGTCGGAGACCTCCAGGTTCCTACACTCCATATCCGCCGCGATATTCGCCGTGGCGGCAAGGTGAATCTTATTGACGGCTTTCAAAAAACCATCCACCTTGCCCTCTATCATTACGTCGGTGGCGGTGATCTTTCCGGTCACCTTCCCGCTCTCCCCCACATAGACGCTGGCGTTGATATCGATATCTCCATCGACTTCACCGTTGATCAGGATATCTTCAGAGCCGGTCAGGTTGCCGGTAAACTTCGTATCGCTGCCGACAACGCATTCGCAGTGACTTCCGGAGCCGTCAGAGACTTTTCTATTCATGCAATACCCCTATCATATTTTTTCAGTAAAAATAAACAGTTAAAGCTATATAGCAAAATATCAAATCTTTGTCAAGGGCTAAAAGACCAACGGTAGCATGATTAGTCTGAAGGTGCAATACAATTTATAAATTCTTTATGATTCCGCTAAGCATACAGTTGTCCCGACGTGATCTTTCTGATATGATGATGTCGTTGGATTGGATTTTGTCGGTCACAACATTTATATATCATCATATACTGTATCCTGATATTGTCTCATACCGCAAGGAGGCTCCTGCCATGTCGTCAGACCCTCGCCCGAAGGGAACGATCGTGTTGACGAGAAGCCAGATTACCGATCTCGTCGACCTGAGCGAATACATCGATACCGTTGAAGACGCCTTTCGCATGTATGCCGATGGCAAGGGCTCCGGCATCGGCATGCTCCATGCGGACATCACCGAAGGTATCGAGTTTCACATCAAGTCCGGCGGCATCACCCTGAAAAAGCCCTACTTCGCCCTTAAGGTGAACGGAAGCTCCTTTCAGAACAGGAAGAAATACGATCTTCCCAACATCATGGGGGCGATCATCCTCTTCGACGGGGAGACGATCTTCCCCCTTGCACTGCTCGATTCCATTGAGATCACCATCAAGAGAACCGGGGCGGCAACAGCCGTGGCGGCGAAATATCTGGCACGACCCGATTCCGACACCGCCTGTATCGTCGGATACGGCACCCAGGGCAAGATTCAGCTCACCGCCCTCTCCCGGGTGCTGCGCCTCACAAAAGCCTTTGTGACCGGCAGGAATACGGAGGGCGGCAAATCTTACGCCGACGAGATGTCCCGGGAGCTCGGCATCCCGGTCTCCTTTATCCCCGATATTGACGACGCCGTCTCTCGAAGCGACGTCATCGTCACGGCGACCCCCGCACGGGGTCCGCTCTTTGACGCATCCGCCCCCTCCCCCGGCGCGTTCATCGCCGCTGTGGGGGCGGACAGTCCCGACAAGCAGGAGCTCCCCCCGACGCTCCTGGGCCGGGGCTCTGTGATCTGCGACATCACCGATCAATGCGCCCG
>Ga0180432_10004839_pt1 | contig 18230 bp, 15 predicted proteins | sample SS_ome_10_FD_132414 | JGI IMG/M metagenome (GOLD analysis project Ga0180432, IMG submission 132414) | Hypersaline lake sediment archaeal communities from the Salton Sea, California, USA - SS_1_MS_2 metaG | ecosystem: Environmental > Aquatic > Non-marine Saline and Alkaline > Hypersaline >...
AAGAGATCGATAAAGACCTATAAGCCCGTTACTGTTGAGGAAGGGGATGTGGTCCTTGCCTTCGTAAGGAATGTTGTGATAATAGACTTTCCCGATGATAAGGAAGACACCACTGGGGACGGAAGAGGCAACACTACCAGCAGTGGGCGTACTGGAGGTGCAGGGCGTACTGGAGGTGCAGGAGGTACAGGTGGTGCAAGGCCGTAAGTTGGGTTAAAAACGGAAAATGAAAAAGGGGGCGAGTTTTGCTCGCCCCCTTTGTTTCTATAAAGGTTTGTCTTTTAAGCGATCTTCTGCCCGGCCAGCGGCGGCGAGGAGCTGAAGGCCTCGGTGATCACGATCTTCCCGAACTTGCCGTCGAATGAGTCGACTATCCCCTTCACCTGATAAGCGATCGCGTCCATGGTAAGGACCATCAACGCCGTCTCCTGGCCGTTTTTCAGCCCCTTAAGCTCCGGGTTGGAGGCGGAGACCTTAAACGCCATCGACTTCATGTCTATCGGGTAGAGGGACATCACCGGCACAATGAAGGGGTACTCCTTTCGATCCGGGACGAAGGCGAGCGCCTTTATCGCCTGCATCTGGTCGAATTTCTCCTTCACGGTAAGCGGTATCTCGACCCCCTTATCTCCCCTGAGCTTTCCCTTTTTCCCCTTTACGGCGAAGAGGTCCGCCACGATTTCGAGCTTGCCGATCTTCTTTGCCGGGTAGTGCTCCTTTATCTTGATTGAGCCCGCCTGTCTGATCTTCGTGTAGGAGTTGTAGCGGAACATGTCGTTGTAGGCGATCCTGTCGAAGTAGGGGCCCACGTTTGCAAAATCGTCGTTGAAGTCTCCGTTGATCTGACCGAACTTGAGGTCGAGGTTTACCGCCATAGTTCCGACCTTCTTGTTCGCCTTTAGGTTCTCGAAAGATTTCCACATCAGGAACTCGCCGAAGATGAGGAAGTCGGCTTTCGGCTCCCAGGTGTCTATGGAGGCGATAAACGCGATGTTCGGCTTTCCCTCTTTATCCAGCGTCGCCATGAACTTGGCTATCATCGGCTCGGAGTATAGATTGTAGAGCTCTTCGGGCAGGAACATAATATTTCTCCCATAAATAGTCTGGTATAATATATTCTAAATCACTTCAATTTAAACTGTCAATGAGGTTTCTAATCAATAGACCATGTCTAAAACAGGATTTAAGGTAAACAGCCATTCAATTGTGCATCCCAACGTTTGCATGATAAAATCTACTTGACCGCAGATTTGCTTGCTCCCAATGAATAGATCAGATATAAGACCACGATCGTAAAGATAAATAAATCCGATACCATTGCAATCGTTTCTTTTTGATTTATACCTTCTGATATTCTGCCCACATGAAGTAAACCGGCAATCCCCAGATAGAGACCACCGCAAAAACCGCCGGCTTTTCGCCACGAAGGCACAAATAACGAAATAACCGCCAGAAGCCCCATTGATATGTTCGCAAATCCTATTTCTTTGATCGCCACAAAACAATTGTCTGTAATCTCGAGAATCGATGCGGTAAATCCAGGGTTTAGTGTCTGAGTCAGCCCGGCTGTCAGTAAGCGAATCCCGACTCCCCAAAAGATAAACCATTTGGCCGATGTTTCGATAACCGGTTGCGAAAATTCTCTCTTTTTATTATATGCTCTTTCGATTAAAATCGAGATGAGAGGGAAAACAAACATCACGGCTATGATGTAATATAAATAGTATCCATCCATAAATTTCCCTCAAATACTCTTTACAGCCCAATACTCCATACCCCTCATAGAATAATACCTTTCCCTATCATCCTTAAATCCCATCATTTCCCTTCCCTCTCTAAAAAACGATCTCCCCCCCAATTATCGGCCCAACCACCACAAAATATTGGTCTTCCCCCCCAGAGTTTACTCGCTCTCGTCTTCGAGCCTGGTCGCGCCGGACCACCTGACGTCCTTTACTCCCTCGCTTGAGGCGATATCGGCGAGCCGCTCCATGGTCTCCTTTTCCATCAGGGGTGTGTCTTCGAGGGCAAATTTGAGGTCGAGCCTCTTGTACTTGTCTGTGCAGAGGTTGTTGAAGGCCAGAAGCTCGTAGCGCTCGACCGCCGGCATCTTGTCCGCGATGAACTTTGCCACCCTCTTTATATTTTCTTCCTGGTCGGTCATACCCGGAATTATCGGTGTCCTTACCCAGATGGGGATGTCGCCCTTTCCGAATTTCTCGGCGTTTTCCAGGATATTCTTTAGGTTTACCCCTGTCATCTTCTTATGGAGCTCCTCGTCCATCTGCTTCAGGTCGAGAAGGATCAGGTCGACAAAGGGCAATATTTTGTCGTAGGTGCTGCTGTTGAAGACCCCGGTGGTGTCGATGGCGGTTTCTATTTTCGCCTCCTTGCAGAGGCGAAGAACCTCGGCCGTAAACTCCGGGTTGATCGCCGGGTCGCCGCCGCCCAGGGTGACGCCGCCGCCGGAATTCCTGTAGAAGGCCTCGTCCTTTGCCACCTCCTCGAAGATCTCCTCAGCGGTGTATTCTTTGCCGATGACTTCCAGGGCCGCCGAAGGGCACGCCTTCTCGCAGAGGCCGCACGCGGTGCACTTCACTCGGTCTATTACCATGCCGTTCGGAGTCAGATCAAGAGCCCCCTCGGGGCAGACCTCAATGCAGTCAAGCGCGGCGATACAGCGAACGCCGTACCACATTAGCTCCGGCTTCGGATTTATCCCCTCCGGATTGTGGCACCAGAGGCACTTTAAGGGGCATCCCTTTACAAATACCGTCGTCCTGATCCCGGGGCCGTCCTCGGTGGAGAAACGCTGGATGTTAAAAACAGTTCCCTTTGTCACTTCTACAGCTCTTTCGCGACCCTCGCTATTATCTCGTCCTGCATCGCCCTGCCGATGGAGACGAAGTAGGCGTTGTATCCGGTTATCCTGACAAGGAGGTTCTTGTAATCCTCCGGCTTCTTCTGGGCCTGCTTAAGGGTGTCGGAGTCGATGATGTTGACCTGAAGGGCCGTCCCCCCCTTTTCGTTGTATGTCCTCAAAAACGACATCATCTTCTCTATCCGCTCGTTGTCCCGAACGAGGGAGGGAGAGAAGCTTATCGTGTGGGAGTCGCCGTTGGGGGCGGTCTCCAGGCCGAGCTTGCCCACGCTCATGGTTACGGCCGTGGGGCCCTTGGTGTCGGCGCCGTTTACGGGTCCGATGCCGTTGGAGAGGGAATCCCCCTTCTTTCTGCCGTCCGGAGTAGCCGCCGTTGTTGGGGCGTATGCGATCCAGTAGTTCCAGGAGAGGTACCCCGCGCGGTATTTCCTGCCGGTGGCGGGGGATGTGTGCTTTGTGCTCTCAGTACACCAGAACTGGGATATCTCCCTCGCTATCGGGTCGGCGTAGTCGTCATCGTTGCCGAACTTGGGGGCCTTGTTTATCAACGTCTGCCTCATCTTTTCGTGCCCCTCGTAGTTGCCCTTTATCGCCTCTATGATCTCGCCCATCGAGAACTTCTTGTCCTCGAAGATAAGCTTTTTGACGGCGGCGAGGGAGTCGGCCGCAGTGGCGAGAGCAATTCCCTCCACCGTGATGTAGTTGTATTCAGGCCCGCCGTTGTTGACGTCTCTCCCCTTTTTCTCGCAGCCGTCGACCAATGTGGAGAGGTAGACCGTAGGCTCGTACTTGGCCCTCAACTCGTCTGAGATGTTGTAGATATCGATAAGCTCTTCAAGGATAGCCTTCAGCTGAATCTTGAAGGCGTCCATGAACTCGTCGAAGGTCTTGAACTTCTCCGGGTTGCCGGTCTTGGGGCCTATTCTCTCGCCGGTGGTCATGTCCTTACCGTTGTTTAAGACAAGCTCCACCGCCTTTGCGATGTTGAGGTTTACGTCAACGGTGCCGGAGCGGTCGTCCCCCTGCAGCGTGTTTTCGAGGCAGCCCACCGGTGCGTAGTCCCAGAGGCGCTCTTCCGGGAGGCCCTGCCACTTGAGGCCCTTTATCGAGTTCTCGTCGAAGTTGATCAGAAAGGGCGAGCCTTGGGCGCCGGCCAGCATCTCGGAGACCCTCTTCAGGAGCTTGTCCGGGGTCTTGTTGTGGATCCTGATGTTAGGCTTCGGCTCCAAAAGGTTCATCTCCTCGATAACGTCGAGGATCAGCCAGGTCAGCTCGTTGGAGGCGTCCTCGTAGTTCTCGTCGAGACCACCGATTGTGATCAGCTGACCGAAGCCGGCCGATATCCCCTGGTTCTCGCCGATGCGTCCCTGGTAATCGTATACGTAGTTGTGCTTTATCCAGAGGCACTCCAAGAGCTCCTTCGCCTCACTCTTCGTGATCTTCTTTGCGTCGATGTCCTTCTTGTAATAGGGGTAGAGGTACTGGTCTATCCTGCCGGGGGAGAGGCCGGGACCGGGATAAGACTCGTCGGTCATGACGAGCATGTGGGTTATCCAGAACGCCTGAAGGGCCTCGTGGAAGGAGCCCGCAGGCTCCCAGGGGACCTTCCTCGATATCCTTGCGATCTCTGTGAGCTCGTCCTTCCGCTTTTTGTCCTTGGTCTCCTTGGCGAGCCTTTCCGCCTCATCGGCGTAGCGGTTTGCCAGTATCTTCGGCACCTCGGCTGCTGTGATCATCGCCTCGAGGTAATCGATCTTCTTTTTATCTTTCGACCTTTTTATCTCGGCCTTGTATTCTTCGGTCAGCCCCCTGAAGCCCTTCTTAAGGACCTTTACGTAATTCGGGATGAGGTGGCCGGGCGTTATGCCGGAGTTGCCGACGCCGAGGTCGTTCGCCCTCTTTGCCCTCTTCCACCACCTGTCGTGCAGCTTCTTCCACTTCTTGAACTCCTCCTTGGTGAGAGAGCCTGACATGGCGGAGTTGAACTGACCGCCGACTATCAATTCCCCGTCCAAAATATTCACCGGGAGGTAGCTCTCGGCGACCTTGTTTATAAAGGTTGCCCTCCTCTTGGGCAGAGACATCTTGAAAAAGCCGTTCTTTACGTCGACCTTCTTGGCGCACGCCAGGAGGCTGTCCGAAAAACAGGGGACGAACGGATAGACCTCCGGGACCACGGCAAACCTGTGGTACGGAAATACCACGTCCCAGGGCGTCCCGTCGGTAAAGGGCATAACCTCGTTTCTGAAGTAATCCCTTCCCTTGAAATTCCAAAATTCATCCCTCAGTTTTTTTATCCTCGGGGTGAGTTTATCCGATGGTGTCCAGAGCTCTTTAGCGGATACGGTGCATGAAGCCTGTGCCATGTCTCTTCCTCCTGTTCAGATTTTTAGCCAGTTAAATATACTATCTATTTCAAGTAATATTATCAACCTTTTTCAGCATCCCCTAATCTTTTTGCCGACCCCCCCAGTCTTTCTTGCCGATTCCCAATATTTATTTCCGACCCTTAATATTTCGATGCACACTAACCTTTTTTGGTTCACCCTATTTTTTTTAGCTGCCACCAATCTTTTTGCCACCCCCCGAATCTTTTTTTGGCCCCCCCTTTTATCCTTGACATTATAGCATATGTAAAGATATATTTAAAGCAATAAATGGAATGATCTTTCAAAAATTATTTTCACTAGGGGTGTTTCGGCTGAGAGTCTAATGACAACCCTATGAACCTGATCCGGGTAATACCGGCGGAGGGAAGTGAAGCCCAAAACCGTGGGGGGCAGACGTGATGAGTGGAACGGATGGGGTGAGAGAGTAGAGGGGGGGATTTTCGCGGTTATTGGCGAGAAGGGGCCGGGTTTTTCCCAAGGCCCTTTTTTAGTTCAAATTTTCTAAAGGTTCATTTTCTTTGCCGACCCCCCGAGAAATTTCTTTAGGGGGTTTTTTTATGGAAGGAAGAATTGAGACAAAACGGGTCATAATATTGGTCGAGATCGCGCTGGCGGCGGCCCTGGCGATAGCCCTATCGATGCTGAAGCTCTACAGGCTTCCTCAGGGTGGGTCTTTGTCCCTGGAGATGATTCCTGTCTTCTATATCGCGATTGTTCACGGGGGCGTGGCCGGGTGCGCGGCCGGGCTGCTGATGGGGATAGGCCAGCTCTTCTTCGGCGCATACATCGTCCATCCTGTACAGCTTGTCCTCGACTATCCGCTGGCCTTTACGCTCCTCGGGGTGGGCGGTTTTTTATCGACATTGATCCCGATCAGAAAGGCGGACGAAACCTTCGACTACAAGCGTGTCGTGCTGGTGTCGATACTGGTCGCCACCCTTGGCAGTCTCTTGAGGTATATCGTTCACGTAGTCTCCGGCGTAGTCTTCTTTGCGCAGTACGCCCCGGAGGGATCGAGCGTCCTGATCTATTCCATCGTCTACAACGCCGGGTACATGGTTCCGAATTTCATCCTGAGCGTCGTCCTCGTGGCGCCCCTTGTCATGGCGAGGGGGACCCTGGGCAGAAAGATGTGATGGCGTTTTATAGGGTGGGCTTTATTTAGACGGTCCCGGCTTGGGATCGATCATCGAAAAGGATCCGGTTTTGGGGGGACGGATCTTCGTGCCGGGGATTGAACGGCGACGGAAGGGATTGAATTGTTTCTTTATCGAAAAACTTTTCATTTGTGATACTAATCAACGAGTTTATGTGACAGTGGTCATTTTTGTTTAGCGGAGAGTCCTGTAGAAATACGGTCAAGGTGAAAGCGGTTGGATGTTTAAAAAAACTTCATCTATGGTTTCTAATGCGAAATCAACTCGATGAATGCTTAAGCGGGTGAAATATGCGGACGGTTATCCTCTCCGGAGGGGTTTATAGAGATCCCGAGTTCTGCAGGAGCTACGTCGACGGGGCCGATCTTATCGTGGCCGCCGACGGCGGCGGCGGGATGCTCCTTAAATTTGGGATCCCCGAGGGAATACCGACGATCCTTGTCGGTGACATGGATTCGATCAACGAAGCCGATCTCGTGAAGCTCCAGTACCTCAAGAAAAACGGGGGGGACTTGGAGATCGTCCGGGAGCCGGTCGAGAAGGACTCCACGGACACGGAGCTCGCCTTCAACGTTGCCCTGAAGCGGGGTGCGGACGAGATAATAATCCTGGGGGCGCTTGGGGGCAGGGTGGATCATGCCCTCGCGAACCTGTCGCTTCTGATAAGGGCGAAGAGTGAAAACGGCAAAGGAAGGAAGAAGGTCAGGGCGAAAATCGTCGATGAGCGTCAGGAGATTGCCCTTCTCGACGTCGGGGTCAAGAACAGGATAGAGGGGGATTTTGGGGAGACGGTCTCCCTGATTTCGCTCAACGGGGACGCGGAAGGTGTCATCACCAACGACCTCAAATATCCCCTCTCGGATGCGGTCCTCGTGCAGTTTTCGCCCCTCGGCGTAAGCAACGTGGTATCGGGATCGGATCCGTGGGTCTTGTTTAAAAAGGGGCTGATGCTTCTTGTGAGGGTGAAGAATCCTTAGCGTGGGGATTTCTTTCGACCGCTCCTCTTCATTTCCTTTCTGTTTTGTCATTCCCAACTCGATTGGGAATCCAGATAGATATTTTTACTGGATTCCCGCTTACGCGGGAATGACATATGCTTCTTAGGCTTCGGCCTTAATTGAACCTTCCACTGACAAGCAGGAGCTTGTCAGTGCCACCCTACGCACGGGCCGTCCCGCTGTCTTGTCATTCCCGGCTCGACTGGGAATCCAGATATATATCACTTCGAGGCCTCGATCATGGCTCTCCTTATGTCGGGGAGCGCCCTCCTGGCGGCCCTCTCCCCCTGGAGGAAGAGATAGTCCTTCTTCGTGAAATCGATCATCCCTACCCCTCCCACTTCCGGCCTGATGACCACGTCCGACTCCTTCAGCTTGTGCCTGTTGATCTCATACCCCATGATGTTGAAGGTCTGGAGTATGATGTCCACGACGTTGTTGATGTTGAAGTTCGTCGATTTCGCCGAGATGTCAACGGCGATCACGATGTCGGCCCCCATCGATCTCGCCACGTCTATGGGTAGGTTGTCGACGACGCCGCCGTCGACCAGAAGCCTCTGCCCCACGGTGACCGGTTTGAATATTCCGGGGATGGCGCTGGAGGCCCTGACCGCCGTCGAGATCGAGCCGCTTTTAAAGACCACCCGCTTTCCCGTGTAGAGGTCGGTGGCGATTGCCGCGAAGGGTATCTTCAGATCCTCGATATTCTTGACGCTGATGTTGTTATCCACAAATCTCAATATCCTCTCCCCCTTTACGACGCCGAGGCCGATGTTGAAAATGCTGAAATCGAAGATATCCTCGACGGTTATCTTTCTGGCCTTACTCTCCAACATATCCGCATTCGCGTAGTGGGCGTAAAGGGCGCCGGTCAGGCTCCCGGCGCTCGTCCCGACGATGATATCGATCGGTATCCCCTCCTCCTCGAGGACCTTGATCACGCCCACGTGGGCGAAGCCCCTGGAGGCCCCCCCGGAGAGGACGAGACCGATCCTTGGCTTCGGTTTTATGGCCGGTTTTTGCATTACGGGCGGCCGACACCCCTGAAAAGAGAGCCCAAAAATGGAGAAGGTCAAAATTAAAAAGGGCAAAAGGGGCAGGATGAAACCTCTCCTATTAAGAGAATGCTTTAAGCCGGTATATCTTCCTTCGGTTTTTCTGTTTTTCATGGTCCGCCTCCCATATTCATATAAAAAACGCTATGCAAAAATCGCCATATGAAAATCGGAATATCGATATCGACTATAACACGTTTAGACACCGAAGGTAAGCCGTAAAGTTCCATATTTGATGTGAAACGAATAAAAATACTTGCGTCTTTTATCGCTTTCATTTAATCTGTTTTATATGGAAGAGAAAAAGGACTTCAGGCCGTCGTACCTCTCCCTCTACGAGTCGGGCCTCCTCAAGGAGAGGGTCGAAAGGCTTCACGAGTTTCTAAAGAGCTGTGCCCTGTGCCCGAGAAGGTGCGGGGTGGACAGGACCATGGGAGAAAAGGGGTACTGCGGGGCGGCGGAGCTCCCCATGGTGTCTTCCGCATTCGCCCACTTCGGCGAGGAGCGGCCGCTGGTCGGGGTATACGGCTCCGGAACGATCTTTCTCACTCACTGCAACCTGAAGTGTGTTTTCTGCCAGAACTACGATATCAGCCACGAGGCGAGGGGCGAGGTGATCTCGACGGAGGAGCTGGCCAAGCAAATGATAGCCCTTCAGGCGAAGGGGACGCATAACATTAATTTCGTCACGCCGACCCACTACGTCCCCCAGATTGTGGGGGCGCTCCCCAGGGCGGTGGAGATGGGGCTCGAGATCCCCCTCGTCTTCAACTGCGGGGGATACGAGTCTATGGATGTGATCAGGCTCTTGGAGGGGATCTTCGACATCTACATGCCGGACTACAAGTTCACCGACCCCAAATCCGCCGAGAGGTATCTCGATGCGCCGGATTATCCGGACGTGGTAAAGGCCGTCTTGAAGGAGATGCACAGGCAGGTCGGTGTCCTGAAGGTCGATTCAAGGGGAATAGCCACCAGGGGTCTCCTCATAAGGCACCTCGTCATGCCGGGGGGGGAGGGCGAGTCGAAGAGGGTTTTCGAGTTCATAGCGGGGGAGCTCTCCCCCGATTCATACGTTAACGTCATGGAGCAGTACCGTCCCGAATACAGGGCCTCAGAGTTTGCCGAGATTGCCCGAACGATAACGGGAAGCGAGTACATCGAGGCCGTTCGGCTTGCCAGGGGGGCGGGCCTGTCGAGGGGATTTTAGTGTCCGGGGCCGAGATAAACGCGGATATTTCCGCGGCTTTAAACAGGAGGGGGATGACGGTTTATCGCCATTCGCCCACGTCGGAGCTGATATTCGGGGATTTGAGCGAAGAAAAGGAGGCGGCCCTCTACAGCGCCATGAAGCGCTACTCGGCGAGGCTCCTTATAAGGGATATAATAAAACATCAGGACGGTTTTCCCGTCGAGATGCCGGGGAGGTTCTCCTCGGCGGAGGCAAAGGCCAGGGATATCGGGAGGCTTGTCGAGCTTGGGATAGTCGAGGAGGAGGGGGATCGCTTTCGGCTTGCGAAAAGACCCGTCAGGAGCTTCGGGGCTACACTGGAGTGGTTCGTGGCGCAGGTCATGGAGCGGGATTTCTCCTCGCCCTCTATATGGGGGGTCACGTTTTCGGGGGCGAAGTCGGGGGGCGATTTCGACGTGGTCTCGTTTTTCGAGGGGGAGTTGATATACATAGAGGTTAAGTCATCGCCCCCGAAGGGTATCGAGGTGGGTGAGGTGGCTGGCTTCTTGAACAGGGTGAACGCGCTCCTCCCCAGGGCGGCGATATTCTTTGTCGATACCCACCTCAGGATGACCGACAGGGTGGTCCTCCTGTTTCATCAGGAGTTTCTGGAATCGATGAAAGACCCCTTTCCAAGGAGGTTGGATATCCAGAACCTCGAGCGGGAGATATTCCACATCGGACACAGGATTTTTATCTGTAATGCCTCGAGGAATCTGGTCGGCAACTTTACGGTCTGCTTGAGGGACTTTTTGGCCCGGGGGCTTTCGGTTCTGTGAAGGGGGCGTTTTTTTCCTGAGGGGTTGGCGGGACGAAACAAAATGTTGATTTATTCCGGTCTTTGCTGTATTGGTAGTAGGGGCTTTTTCATATAGTCGAGAAAGAAAGAATGGATTAATGAAGGGAACTATCGTAAACATTATTGCGGTTGTCTTTGGGTCTCTCGTCGGGTTTTTCTTTTCCTGGTTCGTGACGCCCAAGATCAGGAGAATCTTGATACAGGGTCTGGGCCTCGCCGTTATCCTGATAGGGATATCGATGGCGATAAAGACGAACAACGTCCTGATCGTGGCGGGGAGCATGATCCTCGGCGGCCTCCTCGGCGAGGTCATCGATATCGAGGCGGCACTCGACCGCTTCGGGGAGTGGCTGAAGTTGAAATTCAGATCGGGGTCCGGGACGTTCGTCACCGGGTTCGTAACGGCAAGCCTCGTCTACTGCGTGGGGGCGATGGCGGTGGTGGGCTCCCTCGAAGAGGGGATAAACAATGATCCCTCCATCCTCTACGCAAAGTCGCTCCTTGACGGCGTGGCGTCGGTGGCCTTCGCCTCAACCCTCGGAATCGGGGTTATATTCTCAATAATCCCCGTCTTTATCTATCAGGGTGCGCTGACGGTGATGGGAATATATCTAAAAAATTTCCTGACGGACGCCGTAATCGCCGAGCTTACCGCAACTGGGGGCCTTCTAATCCTGGGGATAGGGCTCAACCTTATCTTTGGGGGGATTGATGATGTAAATGATGGTGGGGGGGTAGACGGTTCCGGGGAGGGTGGAGATGCAGTGTCACCGCACCGCTTGAAAATCAGGGTGGGAAACCTACTTCCCGCCCTCATATTTGCAGTTGTCCTCGCGTTTTTGACGGAATATTTTTCTGGTTAAAAGTGATATATATCACATTTTCATTTTTATGGTTCCACTAAAAGGGAAAGTGCTTTACAAACAGGTTTTTGTGTAGTATTATAATAACAAAATAAGGCAGGAATATTTTGATGGGGTGAAAGGGATAAATATATTGAATCTATATGGTTTTGCGTCTTTTAATTATGCTGATTTCCTTCATTTCCCTGAAATATGTAATCAGTGAGCTGCCAGTAATCATGGCATGTAGTCAATAAACCAAACAAGACAATAATTAATGGAGAAAAAAATGAAGAAGTTCGCAATACTGTTGCTATCGCTGGTTCTTATTTTTGGTCTTACCTTTGCCGGATGCGACATAGTCAAAGACCTGATGGGCGGGGGGAAAGAAAGTACCGATACGCCAACACCGACAACACCGACAACGCCGACACCGACAACACCCACACCGACACCTCCAAGCTCTCACAGCCAAAGCGGGTACTTAAACGGTCCCGGAGATTCCTATACCTTTTCCGTGGATGCCGGCACGACAAAGCTGGTCGAGGTTCCCTTCAAGTATCCTGAGGGGTCCGCTGACTTTTGGGTCAAGGTAATCGGCAAGGATGGAACTACCGTCCTCGGAGATTTTGATCTGGACGAAGGCGAAATCATCCAGCTTATAAACGGTGACGTGTTCTATTTAACCATCTATTCCAGGGGTGGTGCTGGATACTGGTCGACCAATTACACTGTTGGTGGAGGAACAGGGGGATACTGATATTATAATACCCCTGTAGGACAATCCTGCATGAGTTGATTTTCCGTGCCCGGTAAATCTTGCGCCTTCAACGTATTGTTGTATGGGTATCATCGAAGCTCCCCTTGAATTAATCCAAGGGATCGGAAAATTTCCAGTTCAGGGTTGTGGACCCCGGAAGTGGCTCCCTTTTACTTAGTTCCAATCTGGACTACGGCGGGATTATCCAGCTTACCGGAGAATGGTCCTTCAGCCTTACGATCTCCGCGACCGGCGGCTTTGGAAACTGGAGCGCAAGTTGGTATAAAATCGAGGCCGAAACGTTCTGTATTAAGGCGTTTGGGTCGATAGGATAGAAGTCGATTTCAGGTATGTTGCAAATGAGGACGCCGAGACTTCCGCTATTGCTGTTTTTAGCCTTTGGCCTGACGTTTGCCGGCTGTGAGAAGGTGTCTTCCATCCTTGAGGGGGGTGGGAAGACGCTGTCCACCGATTCATCCGGATCGGTGACAGGGACCGACGCCCCCGCTCCCGACGTCGGTATCCCGACTGAAAGGAAGGGGCCGATAACCGAGAGGGGTTACCTGAAGGGCCCCGGTGACTCGTACAGCTTCAAGGTGACGGCCGGAAATATAGACGAGCTGAGGCTCTCTTTTCAAATCCCCGGTGAGCCAGCGGATTTCTGGGTCAAGATCACCGCCGAGGACGAAAAGACGCTCCTGGACGACATAAAGCTGAGGAAGGGATACGATATAGTCCTTCTAAACGGGGGTACGTTTCACCTTACAGTCTACTCCAGGGCGGGGGAGGGAAATTGGTCGGCAACTTATATCCTGAAGGTGGATGACAAGGGTACGGATACATCGGGCATTGTTGATCCAGATTCCAAGTGCACGGTCATGGAGAATTCGGCGTCGGGAAGCCTCGACGGACCCGGAGAGTCCTGCGAGATTCCGATTGAAGTGGACGATTCTCTCGAAGTGACCTTCACCTACCCAAAGGATTCGGCCGACTTCTGGGTCGAGATTACGGGGCCGGGCGGCGGGACAAAGATCGGGGACCACGATCTCGCCGAAAACAATGTCGTTACCCTAAACGGGACGGGGAAGTTCAAGCTCACGATCTATTCGAACTATGGAAGCGGAAACTGGAGCGCAACCTGGTAGGGTTGCGGACGAGATATGATGGGGGGAGGGTTAGGTGAGAAGTTGATTAGATGAGTTTACAAAAAAACTGAATAGATTTTTTAGACAAGGGGGGCAGAATATGCCCCCCTTGTTGTTGGGACTATTTTAAAAAGTTTCGCTTTGATGGTATCTATAAATACGCTGGAATTCTACGAAGACGATGATTTTTTTCCGCCCTATCCTTTCCTCTATCTTCGCGGAGCCTAACACTGACAAGCTGACGCTTGTCAGTGCCACCCAACACGCTCAGACCACCTCTCTGGATTCCCGCTTACGCGGGAATGACATATGTACCGTCACTCTCAGCGCCAACGGGAATCCATCCTGTCATTCCCAGCTTAACTGGGAATCTATGCAGTCATTCCCAACTTGATTTGGGATTATATCCTTCATCCTCGGTTTGATTGGGGATCTATACTGTCATTCCCAACTTGATTGGGAATCCATATAGATATTTTACTGGATTCCCGTTTCCCAAGGGGATGACATATAATATATAATACTCATTGACACAAGCCGCTGGATTTAAGCTTCCAGGGTAAATGACATGAATACCAGACCTCAACGGGTGGCGGCGGATAGAGGAGGTTACCCGCCCGAGGCGGCCTTTTCGGCCTCCTTAACGTGACGCTCGATAACCTCGCATTTCTCATTGCTTTTTTCGCACATCTTAAACGCTTTTTTCAGCAGCTTTAACGCCTTTTTGTTCTTGCCCATCTTGTAGAGCACCCAGCCCTTTGTGTCAATCTTGGCGAAGTTCTTCGGATCGTCCTTAAGGGCCTCGTCGATGAGACTCAACGCCTCATCGAGGTTTTCTCCCTTCTGGGCGTAGCAGTATGCCAGAATATTGTCTACGTCCGATTTTGGGATCTGTTCCTCCGGCAGGGGGTCCTTCCGGTATTCCTTGAGGAAGTCGATGAACTCGTCGTTGACCTCGAGCATCTGCCTTTCGAGGCCGATTCTGTCGTATATGTCGAGCATTGAGTTGTAGGACGTAAAGATTATTATCTTTGCCTTGTCCGGCTCGGCGGCCCTTGCACTCTTTCCCCTCTTCAGAGCTTCGGAGAAGTGGATCAGCGCCTCGTTGAAGTTAGAGACCTGGAGATAACACCGCCCTATCCGAATCTGAATATGGCCTATGAGCGCATCTTCCGTGGGTTTGGCGTCCATTATCATCTTCAGGACCCGTTCGTAATACTCCGCGGCGCCGAGATAATCCTTTGACTCGTAGAGTTTATCTCCCCGCAACAGGTAATCTTCAGGGCTCTGGAAGGCAAAAGAGGCCGCCGGCCGACAGAAGAAGAGGGCGGCCGCGATAAGGGCTATGACAATAGCGCCGTTTTTCCAACTTGAATATATATCGGAACGGAATATTCTTTTCACTCTTACCTCCAAATTAAGAGTTATTCCACCGGTGTCCTGTCGAAGTTGATGATCGTCTTGTCCACATCGATCTCCTGCACACCGTGGGGCGGTGTCATCGAGAATCGAGACTCCTCGATCGGGGTGTTCAGCTTTACGTCCTGGTACTCTATCTCGATCTCCACGAAGACCAGGTCGCTCGGCACCCGGTATTTCAGGTTCATTGGAAATATGTTTTTGTCGATCTTTCTGAAATTGGAAAATGCTCCGTCGATAATGAGGTTGTTGTATCTGTCGTAGAGCTTCATCCCGGTTACGAAAAATGTCCGGGCGTCAACGTTCAGATAGGCCATGCCGCGGGTACGGTCCTCCGGCATGATGGTCAGTGTATACTCCTCTTTCTCGAGGTCAAAGGTCATCTTCGACGGAAAGTATTTCGAGTGGTCGATCTTCCCCTGAATAATCTCCACCACGTCGGTGGATTTGAAGGGGAGCGGGACTATCATTGAGAGATTCTTTTTTGAGGCGAGCCCGAAATAGAATCGGTTCTCGAGGGGGGAATATATGTAGATTCTCTTGTTGTCGGTCGCCAGGAAGAGGACGGTCTGTCCCAAGGGGCCCAGACTCTCGAGCCTCAAATAACCGGGCCTCTTTGCGAGGATGATCTCGGTAATCTTGTACTTATCCCTCTTGGATGAAACGGAGATCTCTGCAACCCCTCGGATTGATTCCAGAACGCCGTTTGTCTCCTTGACCTTGTTGAAAAGCTCCCCCGTGCTCTTTACCTGAACCAGGGGGATATCCAGCCTCGCCTTGTCCGCCTTTCGAGGCTTCGAGGTCGCGCATGACAGCAGAACGAGGGTGATCGAAACGAAAAAAACGAAAAGGGCCGTCCTTAAACCTTTCCTCAAGAAGACGGCCCCGGCTGTCCCTCTAAATAAGGTCATCTATCCTCTTTCCCTCTTTCAGATATTCTATCTTCTTCTTCAACGTCTCTATCTGATGCTCCAGATAGCTGTTCAGGTCCATTCCGAGGGACTTCTGATATATGGAGAGCACCTCGTCATCGGTAATCCCGAGTCGGTATTTGACGTCACCGAGGTGTTCGTTTATCATCGGGTCGTCGGGGGACAGGGTAAGGGCGCGCTTTATCTCTCTCAGGGCGTCTTCGTACCTCCCCTTTTTGTAATAGACCCAGCCGAGACTGTCGATGATATAACCATCGTCCGGCTCCAGCGTCAGGGCCTTCATGATCAGCCTTTCCGCCTCGTCCAGGTTTATCCCCATATCGGCGTAAATGTAACCCAGGTAGTTCAGGGCGTCGGCGTTGTCCGGGTCCTTCTCGATCACCTTTTTCATAACCTCGATCGATTTCTTCAGGTTCCCGGAGCGCTCCAATACGGCGCCGTAGTAGAAGAGGTGGTTTATCGATTCCGGATCGAGCTTTACCGCCTTCTCTATATACTTGATCGCCTTGGCGTGTTCCTTCTTGTTCAAATACAAATTGGAGAGGAGGTGGTAAAGGTTTGCATTTTTCGGCTCCAGCTTCAGGGCGCGGTTTATCTCCTTTATCGCCCCGTTATAGTCCTCCCTGTCCTGGAGGATATAGGCTATGTGAATCATGGAGTTGGTAAAGTACTCGGAGGTCTCGGGGATCTTACTGAATTCCTCGAGGGCCTTGTCATTCTCCTCAATTTTAGTTAAGCATACCGCCAGGTAGTACCGCACCTTTTCATTTGTGGGGTTGTTGGCAAGGATTACCTTGAACTCGTTGACGGCGGCCTCGTATTTCTCCATATCGTAATAGATGAGGCCCATCTTGACTCCGATCTCGTCCTTTTTAACCCCGTAGAGCTCCATCTTCTTGAACTCGGCTATCGCGTCTTCGAGGCGGTTCAACAGGATATATATCTTGGCGAGCCTGTGCCTTAAGAGGTTGTTGCCGGGATACTTTTTCAATAGGCTCGTGTATTTCTTGGCGGCGTCCTCGTAATTGCCCCTGTCCTCGTAAAGCAGGCCAAGGGCGGCTATGGCTGATTCAAATTCGGGATCGTATCTCAGGGCCTTTACAAAATACTCCTCGGCTTTATCATTATCGTTTCTGTAAAGCTCGATCTTGCCGAGGTAAAAATAGATATCGGGTGACTTTGGATATATCTTCAGGTATCTCTTGAGAGTCTCTATTGCGTTATCGAATTGTTTGGCTTCTATGTAAATGGTGGAGAGCTTCAGGTAGTGGTCTTTGTCCTTTGGCGTCAGCCCTATGATCTTCTCGTATAGCTCCGCCGCCTTTTCAACGTTCCCCTGGCTTGCGTATATCTCGGAGAGGAGCTTTAATATTTCGATGTCTTCGGGCGAGAGGATAAGCGCCATCTCTGCCTCGATAAGGGCCAGGGCCGGATCACCGCTGGTGCTGTAGAGCTTTGCGAGCCCGAAATGGAGCTTTGCGCTCTTGGGGTTGTACTCTATCGCCTTCTTGTATTCCTTTATCGCTCTCATGATATCCCCGTTCCAGGTGGAAACCTGCGCCGCCATAAAATAATATTCCGATATCGCCTCGGAAGAAGTGAGATCGTCCGGTTCGGAGATGGTCGTCCCTGCAGCCGGTTTCGCCGATTTGGTCGTGGAACAGGAGACCGTGAATACAAGTATAGACGATAGAATCAAGACTAAAGCTGCCGATACAACATCCCTTGCTATATATTTTTGCATTGTGTTTTTACCTCCTGATGCTCCGTTTATTTTTAATATCTTTACACTTATCTGCAATATTTCATCTATATAAGTATATCAGACAGGCCGAATGTCGTCAACGGATTTTTAAATCATTGTCTTAATACATACTGAAGTGAAGGGGCGATTTTTTCATTGAAAATTCGGTTTGTCTATTTGACAGCGGGGGATTTTCTCGGCCGTGTATCGTCGCCACTTGAAAAGCCAATAACCACCTCTTCCCGTTTGGGATATGGTACGACGCCCTTTTTAACATTTGAGGTCTTCGGCGATCTCGTCTCACACTGTTTTCTCATTTCTTTATTAAAGGACAGAGCCGCCCCGTCATTAAATAAAAACGGCTAAAAATCCTTGAAAAATGGGTGAAAATCATCCAATTAGGGGCTTAAACACGAAAAAATCTGGTAAAAAAATACATTTTTCTTGACACGGCCCCAAAACAAGTCTATAGTTTACGTGAAGGTGGGATAAAGTGGCATAAAATGGCAGAAAGGGGAGGATGGGGCCATTAGAGAAGGGTAAATCGGCCCCGTGTGGGATTTGTGGTGAAGGGTGGATCGGTTTTAGTCGATCGGGGGATTCGGGTGGGAAGGGAAATGGAGGAAAGTGGGGAGGGGAAGATCGATCTTGGGCGGTGAGGGGAAGGGTGGCGGCGGAGAATCGAAGTTCCCGAGATAGCGACGGGAGAGGTTTCTCTGCCCCCGTCTTTCGTTATGCCGGCTTCAGTTGCGAAAAGCCGGCGGTGGGGTCGTTAAAAACCGGGTCGTGAAGGCCGGGGGGGATTTACACGAGATGTTTCGGGGCAACTACGAGCATACCATAGACCAGAAGGGGCGGTTGAGCATACCCTCGAAGT
>Ga0180432_10004842_pt1 | contig 18227 bp, 21 predicted proteins | sample SS_ome_10_FD_132414 | JGI IMG/M metagenome (GOLD analysis project Ga0180432, IMG submission 132414) | Hypersaline lake sediment archaeal communities from the Salton Sea, California, USA - SS_1_MS_2 metaG | ecosystem: Environmental > Aquatic > Non-marine Saline and Alkaline > Hypersaline >...
CGTCGTCGTCGATATTGTCGTCGCCGTGTCGCCGTCGCCGCTGCCCGCCGGTTCGCCCACGCACAAACCCAGATTCGCCACCGGTCGAGCCCGCAGCCGCGTCGGGTCGTCGTCGCTGCCGGCCGTGATGGCGGCCGCCGTGATCTTCCGCACTTTGACCGTCGTCACAAACGACCAGTCGCTGCCGTTCCAGATCACCTGCCGGGCGTCGTGCTGCCCGTAGTCGTCGGCCGGCAGGTCGGCGATCAGTTCCACCACGATCGGCGCGGCGGCCGTCTGGATCGCCGGCGCACCAGCCCGGCCGCCGCTTTCCGTGCCCAGCACCAGCCCCGTCGCTTTGTTGATGTTCCGCGCCTGTTCCAGCCCGAAACCGTGCAGCGTGTTGTCGCTGGTCATGGTCAGGCCCCCGTATAATCGGTTTTGGCACCCGGCAGCGGCAGCGCCGACCAATCGGCTTCGCTTTGGATTTCCAGATAATTGAACAGCGCCCCGGCCCCGGCCAGCACCACCGGCACGCCGCTGAATCGTGCCGGCGTTTGTCCGTTGATCCGGCAGCTGGTCCCGCTGATCACTTCAATGATTCGATACGACGCGTTCCCGTCGTGCAGCGGAGTGTTCGGCGTTTGCTTGAACGTCAACATGCTGCCTTCGTGCGAATCGATCAGCACGTCGGCCGACAGTGTCACGACCGACGCATCGGGTCGAGTGTTCATCGACGCCGTGCCGATCACTCCGTTGGAAAACGTCGGGACCGTGGCTTCGCCGTGCGCGTTCAACCAGACCGCGTTGCTGACGTGCTGCCCCGTGTTGTCAGTGATGCGCTGCCGTTCGACTTTCTTCAGATTGCTGTCGCCCTCGGCTTCGTAAATGTCGAAATCGACTTCCGACCAGTCGTCGTTTTCCGTCGTCCGCGTGTAGTATTGCAGTTCATGCAGGCCGCTGTTCGGCAGCAGTCGGCCGTACCCCTTGCGGTCGTGATGGATTTCGTATCGCGTTTCGTAGTAGTACGTGCCGAACGATTCGGATTCGTTTTCCGGCAGCACCAGATTTTTCATCCACAACGTGCGCGGCGCGTAGTCTTCGCCGAACAGCGACACCGTGTTCGCGTTCACCGTGTTGTTGTACGCCTTCAAACCGATCGGCCAGAGTTGCGATCGGTACGTGATCGGCATGATTTCATTGTTTCCGACTTTCGTCAGCCCGCCGTACAGATCGCCGGCCGTGTTCACGGCCGGCTGGCCGTCCACGTCATAGAAACACGGTTCCTCAACATCCACACAACGCAGCCCGCCCGTCACGATCTGCAGCAGCGGGTCGGTTTCTTCATCTTCCAGTTGCTCCGTCGACCATTTGATCGTTAGAAACCAGGTATAAACGTCCTCCCACGGTTTCAGACCCCGCGTGCGGCAGGTTGCTTCGCTGTCATATCCCAGCGTTGAGACGTGCGGCACGGGCATGGCCGGGTCGATCAGCAGTTCCGGTTGAGTCATCGGCGCGTCAACCGTCACCAAATGCCGCGTCGTGTACGTTTTGTGCCCGCGTTCATCCTGTTGGAATGCCGGGCCTTCGCCGTCCAGATCAATGATCGAAATAATTGTCGGCATGCTACGGCCCCACTTTCACCAGTTTAGCGCGGCGTTCGCTGACGCCGATCAGTTCACGCGCGTTGGCGTTGAAATCGATCAGCTGCTGCAGCTGCCGCTGGCTGATGTCGTCGCGGCCGTTGATCAGATCGACGATCAGCTGCGACCCTTCCACCGTCCGCACGTCCGACACCGGGCGACTGCCGCCGTTGATCCGTGCCGCGTCCTGCCCGGCCAGTTCGATCTGCCGGGCGTGCAGTCGTTCCAGTGCCCGCCGGTACGTTTCTTCATCCAGCAGCGGCGTGTTCGTTTCCGGGTCGATCGCGTCGCGCAGTTCTTCCAGTTCCTGCAGTTCCAGTTCGACCCGTTCTTCGGCCGTCGTGTTTTCGTCTTTGACCTGGTCGGCCTTTTGCCGCAGGTCCGACAGCCGCTGACGTTCGGCCCGTTCGCGTTCGCGTTCGGCCTTCGTCAGTTCTTCCTGTTGCTTCAGCAGTTCGTCGCGCGTGTCCCTCAGTTCGGCGTACCGGGCGACCACGTCTTCGGGCACGCCGGCGTCGAGCATGTCGGCCAGTGCCTGGCTGGCTTCGTCGGCCGTGCCGGTCAGTCGGTCGATTTCGTCCTGCAGGTCGTCGATCGCTCCAAGAGCCCCGGTCGCCTGGTCGATGATTTCCAGCTGAAGCTCCGCCCGCACCGCTGAATCGATCGGCTGTTCCAGCAAATCGAACGCCGCGTCGACTTCCAGCAGTTTGCGTTGCAGCTGTTCGGCCGGGGGAATCGCCTTTTCCAGCATGTCGGCCACGCGATCGGCCGCCGACTGGTCCACGTTGCCGCCCAGCAGTGCCAGTTGCTGCACGGCGTCGCCGGCCGCCAGCAGACGCAACGCCTGTTCGGTTTCGCCACGAACGCCCGCGATCGTCACCGCCAGCCGCTGCAGCGACGTGTCGGCCTTCACAATCGATTCGGCCCCCTGCACGGTCACGTCGGGGCCGCCTTCGATGCCGTCCAGCGTTTCGCCCAGTTGTTCCAGACTGGCCGCCGCTTCGTCGTTTTTCTCGCGTGCCTTCTCCGCTTCCTCCGCCGACTTCGACAGCACCAGCGACACGCCCGCCACGGCCCCGGCAGCGACCACCGCACCGGCCGCCAGAGCTTTCCAGCCCAGCGGACCCGCCAGAGCCATCAGCACCGCCTGAGCGGCCGCAGCGGCCTTGACAGCCGCCGAATAGCTGGCAATCGCGAAAACAATCACCTTGATGATTCCGCCGACGGCGATCAGTGCCCCGCCGATCGTCACCAGAGCCAGCCCCAGCGCCCCCAGAATCGTCACCAGTGTGCGGTTTTCGGATACGAATTCCGCCATCGATCCGGACGCCCGCGACACCGTGTCGGCCAGATCGGCGACCGGCCCTTCAACCGCTTCGCCCAGAGCAATCGCCACGCCTTCGACCGCCGACAGCATGCGACGCAGCGAACCACCAATGCCCGAATCCATTGTGTCGGCCACGTCGGCCGCTGCGTTTTCCCAGTTCTCAATGTCGCTTTGCAGATCCTGGAACGCCCCGCCGGCCGCCCCGGCCAGTTTCAACGCGGCGGCCGAACCACGACCGAACAGCGTTTCGAAGATCGCCAGCCGGTCAGCGCTGCCCAGTCCGTCGGTCTGCTGCGCGATGTCTTCGATGATGGCCGACATCGGTCGCATATCGCCGGCCGCGTCCGCCACGGCCACGCCCAGCGCTTCGACTTTCTGCCGCGTCGCGTCGGCCGACAGGTTTTTGTACGCGCGAGCCAGTGCCGTGCCGGCCAGCGAACCGCGAATGCCGTTGTTCGCCAGTATGCCGATCGCCGCCGCCGTCTCCTGCAGACTGGCCCCGGCTTCGAATGCGATCGGGGCGACGGGTTTCATCGCTTCTGCCAGATCTTCCATTCCCTGCGCGCTGCTGTTCACCGTGGCCGTCAGCGTGTCCGCGACTTCCTGCGAATCCTCCGCCGACTTGCCAAACTGCGCCAGCGTCGACGCCATGATTTCGGCCGCCCGTGGCAATTCCGTTCCACTGGCCCGCGCTAGGTTCAACGTATGTTCGGTCGCTTCGTCGATCGACCTGGGATCGAAACCGGCCCGCCCCAGTTCCGCCATTGCCCCGGCCACCTGCGCCGCCGTGAATGATGTCGTTCGCCCCAGCTGCTGCGCTTTCGCGTTCAGTATGTCGAATTCGGCGGCCGTGGCCTGAGTGACCGCCTGCACTTCTTTCATGCGATCGGAAAACGGCACGAACACCGCCAGCGCGGCGACGAACGGCAGCAGAATGGTCGAACCCATGCGCAGCGCGTCGGCCCCGATTCGCTGCATGGAAGCCCCGACGGCCCGCATGCGTGCCTGCATGCCCTGCAGCTTGGCGTTCATTTCGTCGTCGTGCAGAAACATCCGCACGAACGCGCGACCGGCTTCGACACCGCTGCGACTTGCCATTCGTTAAAGCCCCACAAAGGCCGACACCATGTCGGCGACGATCGCTTTTCCGTCACGCGGCGGACGTTGATAGTCTCGCAACGGGTTGAGCTGGTCCGGATGCACGTTTCCGCCCCACATGTTTGACAGGTCCGCCCGCAGCGCGCTGGTCTGGTCCCATCGGTCACGCCGCACCGCTCGCGCCATCCAGTGCAGCTGCCGCAACGTCAGTTCGGGGCCGCGATGGAATAGTTCACCGGGTCCGCAGCCCGCAGATCCGGCGAGTTCCCAGACATCGCGCCACGAATAGCCCCCTGCACCATTTGTTCGAACTCCGGGCTGTTCACCAGATCCGTCGTCACTTCGTCCAGTTCCAGCATCGCCGCCGTCGTCGCTTCCCGAGCGATCTCGACCGCGTGATGCAGTGCCGGCCGCGCCCGGTTCGGGAAAAAATCGATAATCGCTTCGGCGACCGCCATTTGAGCGGCTTCCAGCACGTCCAGATCGAACGCGTCGGCGAACGCCTTTTCGTCGATGCCCCGTTCGGTCGCCTGGTCTTCGCACAGCCACCACAACACGCGGCCGCACAGTTCCACGTCTTCGGCCATTTCGATCAGCGCGTTGCGTGCCGACTGCACGCGCGACGTGTCCACGAAATCGACGCGCCCGTCGGATAGATTCCGCACCCGGTTGGCCGTGTAGAGGCCGATCAGGATCGACCATTCCAGGCCGTTCCTGTCTGTGAATGTTCTTGCCATCGGTTTGCCCTGTTTGCGGTTTCGCTGCTGCAAATGTGGAACGCGGGCTCACCGCCGCAGCGAATCAGTCTTTCGCCTTGTCGCCGCTGTCCGCTTTGTTCGCCGGCAGATTGATGGCCGAACTGCCGGCCGTCGGATCGCCTTTCTTTCTGGCCCGTTCGGCGTATTGCATGCGGTCGTCGTCCGACTTCCGTCGCCGGTGAATGACTTCGACTTCCTTCACACTGCCGTCGGGCATTTCAAACCGCTGTTTCATCTTGCGCGTCACGATGTCCGGTTTCTGTTGCTGCTGGTTTTCTGGCATGGTTGCGCCTTTCGCTGTTTGTTTGTGGGTTCGCTGCAATGTGGAACGCGAGCCACTGCCGACGACGTGCGGCCGTTACGATGCCGCGACGGTCACTTCGGCCGGGGCGAATGTCGATTTCGCCGACGGTTCCAGCACCACTTTGCGGGCGCTGCTGTCTTCCAGTCCCTGCGTCTGGCTGAATTCCGTGACGATCACGTCCATTTGCATGCCGACGGAATCGTCGCCGCTGGCCGGAATCGGTCCATCCATCGCCAGCACGCCGATGTACGCGTTGTTCGTTGCTTCGAAGTTCGACAGCAACGCCTGGTACAACGCGTTCCCGGGTTCGTGCGTCAGCGTCAGTTCGATCGATTCGACCCGCAGCCCGCCGAGTTTCCCTTCAACGGCTTTGCTGCGGTTTTTTACGCTGGCCGTGTTCTTCTTGCGGTTCACGCTGCAGTCTTCGACGATGTCGAGTAGCACGTTAGTGCCCTGCCCGACGCCCGACGTGTCGATGTAAAAGTTCATGTTTAGGCCGTTGTCAGCCATGTTTCTGCCTTTCGAAATGCGCGGCACGCGGCCGCCGGTTGGTTGTTACTTAATGGCGTCCGCCCACCAGCCCGCCATGCGTGGTTCGGCTTTCTCCGCTGCCGGTCCCATAAACGGACGCGGCTTGATGCGGCCGCTGCCGTGTTCCAGTTTGTGCGCGATTCCGGTTTTTGCCCGTTCCGGCCCGATCACCACGTCGCCGCGTTCCGCGTCGGCGGAATACACCAGCAGCCGTTTCAGCGGACTGTCGGACGAATGCAGCAGCGGCGGCCGCCCGGGTTTCGATGTTTTTTCGGGATACGGGGCCGGCACTTCCAGCCCCTGGCGTTCGCGAATCTGATTCCATGCGACCCAGCGGTCGAGTTGTTCATCGGTCAGCGTCGTTTCGGTGCGATGTCGCTTGGCGCGTTTCAGTGATCGCCGCGCGACTTTGCGAGTGAACCCGCCGACACGGTTCAGCCAGCGACGCGTGGCCGTCAGAGTCGCCCGCTGCAGCGACTGCGTCTTTTGAATGAAGCGAAAGTCGAACGTAATCACCGGACACCCCGCTGATACGTGATCGACAACACGCTGAAAAACACAGCCTGTTGTTTCAGATGGTCCTCGGAAAACAGCGGGTCGAAGTCGCACCGCGTCAGGTCGTGACCGTCCAGCAGCGTCATTGATTCGTCGACAAAACACTGCACGGAATCCGCCAGATCCAAACAGCCTGTCAAATCGTTCTGATTATTGCTTCGCAGTTGTTTGACCAGCCCCACGTCGAACGAAACATCGCGTCGCGACTTGCGGCGGTTGCGAGTCCCGCGCACCAGCGACACCGGCACGATCCAGCAGTGCCAGCCAGTGCCCATCTGGCTGCGTTCAATGCGTGGCGTCGCGTTGATCGTGGCGCTGATCGGTTCGCCGAAATCTTCGCCATTCAGTGCCGACTTTGCGGCTGTCAGCAGCGTGCCCATCGTCATGCGGACACCTCCGACAGCAATTTCGAAAACAGTCGCACCACCGACCGCCCACCACGGTCGACGGTCCGACTGATGATTTCATCGGGGCCGAATGGCTGCAGGTCGTAGGTCTGGATCACGCCCGCCACCGTTCGCACCACCGTGTCGAACTGTGCCGGTTCGATCGCGTCGCCGTTGCTGTCGACCAGCTGATCGACGGGCACCAGCCAGTCGACCGATTCGCTGATGACCACCACGCCGCCGCGTCCAAACCCTTTCCACGCCGTGCGACCCTGCACGACATCCGTCAGCGTCACGTCGAACACGTTCGCCCGCGCGTACTGCACGGAAACGCCCGCCACGTTCGCGACGGTCGCCAGACTGTTCGAAATGGCCGACTGAAACAACGACACCACACGCCCCCAAAAAACCCGACAGGCCCGCGTCCGTGCAGGCCCTTAGCCGGGTTACTTTTCTACGCCGCCGTCAGCAGCGCCTCGTCGTCGGCGATCGAGTCCGTGACGATGATCGGCACGCCAAACGATTCCGTCGGAAACGGTGCCGGCGCTCCGCTGGTCGTCGTCGCCGTGCGGGAAGACTGCAGCTGCCGCTGCGATCGTCGCGACATCGCCGCCCGCAGGTACGGCCGGTTTTCCGAAGGAATCTTTTCGATCGCCTGAGCGATCAAATCGTCGGTCAGGCCCTTGCCGGCTTGCGCGGTCAGGTTGCAGATCCGCACGACATCGTTCGCGCTGCCGATCTGGAAGCCCAGATAGCCGCTGGCCGCCGTGTAAAGCATCGGCAGCGTGCCGGTCGATGAACCGGCCACCCGCTGCACGACAGGGTCTTCGACTTCGATGTTTCCATCGTTGCCGCCAATCACCTGCACGCCGCTATCGTCGGGTTTCACACAATACAGCCACACGGAAGAGCCCGTGTCGGCCGTGCTGCCGGTTGCATCGACGACCATTGTGTCGTCGCTGTCGTCGTAGCCGGCGTTGTCGCCCAGTCCGGCGAATCCGCCGCTGTCGCCCTTCGTGCCGGTGCCGTACCAGATCTGCGTTTCCGCGTGAAACATCGCCTGGCGAATGTGCCGAATCAGTTCCATTTGCAGGTACGCGTCGCGGCCGTTCTTGTATGACTTGGCCAGTTCGATATCGACGGCGAAACTGCAGTCCAGGATCTGCAGCGTGACGGTCACCAGCGTGTCCGTGCTGTCTTTGTTTTCGCGTCCGTCGTTCACCGCACGGAAACCGACGACCGGGGCCCCGGTTTCCTTCGTGTACTTGTGAACGGTCCCATTCGATGCCGGCCCCGCTGGCAAAGACGCCAGAACCGGCGCTTTGTTCAGCAGATCCGTCACTTCCAGATCGGCCAGGTTGTTGTCGTTGATGAGGACAAGGTCCGCCAACGATTTGAATGTGTCAGCCATCGCGCTGAATTCCCCTTGTGTGAAATTTGGAGCGCGGCTTCAATGGCTGATGTCTAGGGCAGCAATTGCGGCAGCGCCGTAATGTTGTCTGGCCCGCCGGCACGTTGGCGCGTGTCGGCGGGTTCCTGTTTCGTCCGTTGGTCCCGGCTTAGTCGGTCGACTTTCGTACGGCCTTGCCGCCGCTGAAAATCTTCGCTTTCTCCGGAGCGTCGCCGTCGGCCGGGTTCTCCCCGTTCAACGGTGCCGCCTGGCCATTGCCTTCGCCGAATTGCTTCAGCTTGTCGTTCGCCGTCTTCAACTCCGCGTCGCGTTCGCCCAGCTGCTCGCGCAGTTGTTTGGCTTCGTCTTCGGCGAGCGTCGCCCGATGGTCAGCAAACTGCAGTCGTGCGGCGTCGAATGACAAACCGGCCTGCAGATACTCCATCGCCTTCGCACCGAATGCGTCGTTGAATTGCTTCAATGTGTCGGGCGTGATCGTGCCCGCCGGAACGGCCGCCGCGTCGGTCTTCTTTTCCGGCGCTGGCGTGTTCGCGTGTTGTTTCGTGTCGTCGCCGTTGGTTTCGGCTTCCGTCGCGTTGGTGTTCGTTTCTTTGCTCACGGTTGGTTGCTCCGTTTGAGTGAAAACGCGCACCGACGGAGTGTCGGCCGCGTCCGAAAATTGTGTCGCCGTCGCGGCGTCGGCCCCGTACGGACAAATTGCGGCCGCACGCAACGGCCACTTGCGGGCCACGTAGCCCGGGCCGTCAAACTGCCGGCCGTTCACTTCCGTGGTCACGTCCTCCGGAATCCATTCCAGCTCTGTGCCTTCGCCGATCCAGTCGATTGACGCTTCGTAGGGCATGCCCGCCTGGCCGCGTTTGTGTACCTGGTCGGCCCGGTCGTTGTCTTCCAGCACGATCAGCGACCCGGACAACTGCAGCCCGTCGTCGGTCACTTCGAACGCGTCCGCGAATCCCAGTTCGACCGTTTCGTCGTGCCGCCAGTCAATCGGGCAGCGGTCCTTGCGCAGCTGCATTCCGTCGAAGTCGTGGACAATGCGGCCCCAGTACCAGTGTTCGATCGGTTCGGCCGATCGCGCCACCATGACAAACGGCCGCAGGTCGGGCGAATCGGCGTTCGCTTCCATGAACTGCAGCGGCCCGCTGGTCAACTGAAACGCACTCGCCGGCGCGTCGGCCGTGGCGTTCGTGGTCGGGGGTCGGGGCGTTCCGTGTTCGTGCTGCGTCGTCATGCGTTCGCCTCCGCCGGCAGGTCCGCGTCGAACGACAACGACAGCGGCAGTTTGTTGTTATTGAACATCAGCGAAATGCCGTCGGCCTGCGCTTGTTTCATTTGAGCGGCGATCGTGGCCACGTTGTCCCGCCAGATGCCCAGCCCGCGTTCGTCGCAGATCTGCTGGAAGTCTTTGAGACCAGCGGCGGCCGCCATCAGGTCGGTTGTGAGTTCTTCCTGAGGCTTCCACCACGGAATGCCGCGAGGAACCCATTTCCAGCGCAGGTCGTCCATCGCCATCGACGACGGCAGCACCAGTTCGCCGGTGCCGCTGAATGATGTCGGCAGCATCCAGCGACGCAGCCGGAACAGCGTGTAACGTCGATGCAGTTCCAGCTGGTCTTCGCGCTTGGTGACAGCGGCCCGCTCGTAGTGCAGCCAGCCCGACCGATTTCCCGAGTACGTGGATTTTGACGAGTCGAGCAGATCGTAGGGCAGGTCGAGGCACTTTATAGCCAACAGGATCGACAGTTGCAGAAAGTCCTGCGTCTGACTGGACGGGTTTTTGCTTTGCAGCAGTTCCACGCCTTCGCCGCTGTCCAGGTCAAACCCGCGAACGCCCTGGCCGATTTCGTAGCCCGCCCGGCCGTGTTCCGCGTCCGCCGGCAGCTGGCCGTCGTCGTCGGCCCCGTTCAACGCCAGATCGTCGCCCAGATCGTCGGCCCCCGCTTCACGCGTAAACGCGACCCCGAAAATCTGGTCCAGCTTCACTTTGCTTTGAATCAGGTCTTTCGTTTCGTAGATGTCCCTGAATTCGTTCAGCGCCCCGGCGATCGGTGAAATGCCGCGTACCTGGTCGAACCGCCCTTCGAAACACGCCAGCAGCATCATCTGCGACGCCCGCACGACGCGTTCTTTCAGTTCGCCGTCTTTCTGGCGTTCCGTCAGACCGTAGGCCAGAGCCCGACGGCCCGGCCCGACTTTCACACCGTTCGTCCATTGCTTCGCGTCGCGGCGTTTCTGTCGGGGCGTGCGAATGGCGTTCGATTCCACGCCCTGCAGATGTCCCGAACGCAACTGCAGCAGACCACAGTCGCCGTCGAGTATCTTTCGCACTTCGGCCAGTCGTCGCATGCGGTTCCACGAATGGCGGCCGCCGATGTCGCAGTTTTCCGGCCGGCTGTCGCGTTCCATCAGTGCCCGCAGGTCGTTGTTCAGTCCTTCGTCGGCGTTACACGGCTGGAAGTCAAATAACGTCGTGTAGTCCAGATGCCGCCGCACGGCCCACGCGAACAGCACCGCGTTTCTGTGCAGGTCCATCGCGTTGCCGGCCAGCCGGTCGCGTCGCGTGCTGTTCAGAATCTGGTCTTCGGATCGAATGCGACCGGACACCGCCCGCCGCTTGCCGTCCGGGTTCAGCGCTTCGTATGTCGCGCTTGCGGCCGGCGTCGATTCCGCCGCGATAAATTGCTGCGGGTCGGCCGTCTGCAGGCCGTTGACGGTTGGAAACATCAGCGTTTCCCCATTGTCAAACCAAACGTACGCCGCCGGCGTGGAACGTGTCCCAGTTCCTGCCGCAGTCGTCGCCGTTCGCGTCGCAGTTCCGCCAGATCGACGCGCACCGACACGCCGTCGATCACGGTCATGGTCGCACCGGTCGCCAGGTGTTTTTCGATTTCGTCCAGCCGGGTTTGCTTTTCTGCAGCGCTCGCCATGCACAAACCGTTCGGCCTAGCGTGTCAGATGCCCAGATAAACGGCCGCCCGAAATGCAGTTTCTGCATTTCAGCCGACGAATTCGTGCCGCTTGGCTGTGATTGGCTTCCCGCAGGCCCCGCAGTTGGCCGCCCAGAAAATGACCGCACCAAACTGGCGACCGTCCGGAGTGCGCCCCGACCCTTCGACCCGACGTTCGACCCGCTTGCGGTTTTTGCGATCCACCGGGGCCGCCACGGCCCCACAATGAGGACACGGCGACGGCGTGCAGTCCACGACCGGCCGGTCGGCCGTCTTCGCCCCTTTCGGTCGTCCGCGTTTCGCTGCCGGTTTCGTCGCTGTCGCTGTCTTCTTCGCCATCGTTCTACCTTTCCATAGGGCCGGTTCTCACCGGCCGTGCTGTTCTGTTCTCACAACAACGAACCACCCCGCCGCCGCCGCTTGCGTCGCCTGGTCGGCATCGTCGGCACCACATTGGCCGGAGTGTCGCAGCCCCGAAACGATGCCCCGGCGAGCAGGTCGACCGTGTTGTCGAACCAGTGATTATCCTGCGGCAGTTGTTTGAACTGGTACACGACCCGGCCCTTGCCCTCCGTGCGCACCGCGAATTCGGCTTTCTGATGTTCGGCGAATCCCTGATGATCGCCGCCACTGAACAGCGTCAGGCAGCCCGGTTCGCCCGGACTGGTCGCCCAGCGGTCGTGTGTTTCCGTTTTCCAGTAGTTCGTGTCGATGTTCAGCCGCGGCGCGTCGTTGCGTGTCTTGCGCGGCGGTTGGTAGCAGTTATTCCCAGCGACCGAACCGTCGGGCAGTTTGCGATCGCCGAACGGCGTGTCGCTGGCGTTCACTCCGAATCCCCGGCACAGCATCACGCGGCCCCGATAGGCCGGCTGCCGGATTAGCTCCAGCGCCGCCCCGTTCACGACCGCCAGTTTGTGCCCGCAGTCGATCAGCAGCAGGTCGATCTGAAAATCGGTTGCTTCGTCTTCGGCTGTCCAGCTGCGATCCAGATGGTTTGTGCAGTGAGTCATCAGCGACGCACGAATCGCCCCGTCGAGCCCCAGACGTGGATGCGCCCGCTGCATCGTCCGCCGCGCTTCGACTTTCTGAAAGTACCGCTGGCGCTGGTCGGGATACGTGCCGTAATCGATCACCGCCGCCGAACCGTCGTCGCCGATGGCCCCAATTGCCCAATACAAAACGTCGTCGTGAACGTCGACGTGTTCGATCAGTCGCAGCGTTTTGACCTGCACTTGAGGGACCACGCCGCGCCGCAGGGGATGGCACTTTCGTTCGATTTCCTTCGCACTCAGCCAGGCCTTATCCGACGCGTGCGCCGCCTCCGGTTCGTTCTGCAGTTCCGACGCGAACGCGCGCGGCTTAATTAGCAGCCATTCCATCGCGTGCTGAATCGCCGATATCTCCCGCACGTCGATGGTGCGTTTGCCGACTTGCTTTTGTTTCCGACGAAACCGGGCTTCCCAGCTGACTTTTGCGCCCTTGTCCATCGCTTTGCGGTTTTTCTTGTAGAACGCCGTCGCTTTGCGGATGTCGCGATAGGTGCGCAGCGACTGCCGTCTGATTTCCTTGTATTCTTCCCATAGGTCCAGATTGTCGGGCGGCTGGATCAGAAATTTCTTGCGGATGCCGTTCCAGTCCGGGTTAAGGTCCACATTCAGCAGCTGGTCCGCTCCGTCGTCCGGATAGATCACCGTGACCGTCGCCAGCATCGCCAGCCCTTCGTCGGGGCCCGCCATCCCGGCGACATCCGCTTCGATGATGTCCAGCCGCGTTTGCACCTGGTCGGGCGACTTCGCGCTTTCACGCGTCTGGAAGTCATCCAGCAGCACCACCGTCGGCCGGATGATTTCGCCCGTTTCCAGCGTATGTTGAGGCCCCCGGCTGACAGCCCCCGTAATGCCGCCGACCATAAGAATGGCGCCACTGCTTTCGCTGCCTTCGATCGTTGGAAAGATCAGTTCGTCTTTGCCCCACTGAATCGCCGTCGGCACGCCGCCGCACGTCTGGCCGGCCTGGCGGTTTTTGATGCCCTGCAGACAACGCACGGGAAAACAGATTTCCGGGAAGTCTTCCAGCAGCAGATCGTTCGTTTCGAATTCTTTTCGCAGCCCGCCCAGCGCTTTGCGTGCCTTTGGATCGGTCGCCGCGATCAGCACGCCGAACCGATGGTGCCCGTACGACACGGCCCACGCCAGCGCCCGAATCACGATCGTCGTTTTTCCCGTGCCGCGTGGCATGCCAATCGCCAGTTGTCCGCCATACAGCAAAACCGTCTGCAGCGCGTCGATCAGTTCCAGGTGATCGTCAGACCAGCCCAGACGGACGGCATTCGGCGTGTACGTTTCCAGATACAACCGCAGATTGAACCGGCAGGATTCGCGGCGTTCCGGATCGACGGGCGACGGGATGGTGCCGATTTCGCGTCGAGCGGCCGCGATGCGTCGTTGATACTCCGCCGACCGTTGTCGCTGTCGGTCGCCGGCGTCAGGCGTCGGCGTTGGTGTCGATGTCGTCGCCGTAGTCTTCGCTGGACGTTTCCGCGATGTTTTGCGGGCCGAACGGCGCGACGCCCCAGAAACGCAACCGGAACCCGTCCGCGTGTTCGTGCGGCGTTTCGGGGCCGTTTTCTTCTTCGCTGGTTTCTTCGTGGCCGGCCGCTTCTTTGCTGGTTTCTTCTTTGCGGCGGATTTCGTGCGCGATGTCGTCCGTTTCTTCGAGCCACTGCCGGAAGACTTCGAGCCCGACCGCAAGCGCGTCGTTTTCTTCGCTGCTGGTTTCTTCTTTGCCATTCATTCGCCGACCGTTTGCGGTTGGATGTCTTCCAGCCGTTCCAGCCCCAGTCGCACCGATTCGTCGTCGTACGGTGCCACGACTGGCGGCGGGTTCGGGTTGTTGGCCTGCGAGTACAGCCAGCCGGCGACGCCGGCCAGCGGAACCGAACCGCCCAGCAACGCCCCGGCCAGCAACGGCAGCAACGACCCGCCGCCGCCCGACTGGCCGGCGACCACGATCGGCGTCGGGTTGGTCACGTCGCCTAGTATCGTTTGCGTCATGTCGTCATCCTGCAGAACGTCGCGTTCGCTGGTATCGCCCCACGCCGCCCGCCTGGCGGCTTTGTTCTCCGCTTCCTGATTGGCTTCGCTCATGCGCTGGTGATTCCGTAGCGCCTCAAATCCCAGCAGCCCGGTCAGTAGTTCCAGCTTCGCCTTCTTCAGGCCGATCGCTTCCACTTGCTGCCGAAACGTCGGCGACGATGTTGGCGAATTCATCAGCTGCCCCGGTTTGAATCGCCGCCACGGTCCGCGCCGCGAATGAATCCATTCGGGCGCGTGCCTGGCGGTTGTCGTCGATCAGTTGTCGGATCTGGTCTTCCATCGGCCGCCGTTATGCGCCGCCCGCCTGAGTGGTCGGCGACGCCACGGGCGTGCCCATCACTCCGGACACCGCTCGACTTTCAATTGCGCCGATTTCGGCGAAATTGGTCTGTACGGTTCCGGCGATCGCTCCCATGACGGCATCAAACACGCCTCGGCTGTTGCGGTTGCTCGCCTGCATGTTGGTTGATGATTCCGTCAACATTGCGTTGGCCACGTTGGGCGAAAGATCAATCTGTTCTGCCATTGGTTCGTCTTCCTTCAGTGAGATTGTGATAACGCCGTCACCGATGATGGCGTCGTCTTCGTTTGCTCCCGTCATTACTGCGACCGGTTGAACCGTTTCAAATCCAGCACGATCGCGTCGTCGGGGCCGTAGGTTTCGTCGTCGATGATTTGCCCCGATTCCATCAGCACCACCCGCCGCCGTTGTTGTTCCACGGCCGACAGTCGGGCCGCGATCGACTGCCACTGTCCTGCGCCGCTGTCGCGGCCGTCCTGCCCGTCACGACCTGCCGGCCCCCGCAGTTGGTCCCGGTTTTGTTCCAGCCAGTGCTGCACAACGGGCGTGATCGATTCCTGCAGCTGCTGGCGGCTGATTTCCAGCACCGGCGGCGGCCGTTGTTGCGGTTGCTCGCGTGGCGGCTGTTGCGGTTCCACGGGTCGCGGCTGCTGCACGATCGGCCGTTCGTACCGTTCCACACGCGGCGGCCCCAGTCCCAGCGGCTGAGGGATCACACGTTCGTATTTCTCCGTTGGCGGCCGGCACGAATACGGCGTACAGCGTGGCGGCGAACCGTACACGCCCGACAGAAACCGGCAGCAATCCGCCGTCGAAACGAACATCGTTCGACGTTCGTTTGTCAGATAGCCCCAATGCACGCCGGCCACACCGCTGCCCCCGTCGCAATCGTCCACCATGACCGCGCCGCCGCTGTCACCCGGTGCCGATGTCAGGCCCCCGGCTTCGATGCCGTCAGCCGTCAGTCGCCCCCGAAAACAAAACCGGTTTCGTGCTGAATGGCCGTATCCGCAGACCGACACCCGCGTGCCGACTGGCACGCCCGTAATAAGTTTCGATTCATGCCACCGGCCGCCCGCAACGACAAACGTGGCCAGATCGTGCCGGCCCGACACCTGCACGCGTTCGCCCCGGTGCCAGTCGCGGTCATCACCGACCCAGATTTCGCGGCCGGTTTCCACGACGTGCCGATTTGTCAGAAACACGTAAACCGTGCCGGCGTCGCTTTCGCGAGCCCCCACGCATACGGCGCTGCCTCCGCCCTGCAATTGCCCGCCGCTGGTCAGTCGCACCGGATACGTTCCCGCGTCGGCCGCCGACACCAGACACACGGCCGCCAGAATCAGTTGAATCAGTCGCGTGATTGTCATTCTTTGCACCGCCCTTTCGCTGCGCACAGTTTCCACTTCCGACCGCTGCCGCAGCTGCATGGTCGGTTGCGTCGGTCTTGAATCGGTTTCGTCACCGGCACGCCCGCGAAAATGCCGGCGAACCGCGACGGCTTGTCGGCGTCCGCCGCCGCTTTCTTCAATCGTTTGGCCATGCTGTTCAGTTCCGCCGCTTCGATGTCAGAATCGTTTCGTGTTCGTGGCCAGTCCGGCCCGCACCATTTGTTCGGACAGGGATTCCGCCGCCGGCTGGCCGTCATCCAAACGCCATACGTTCGCCAGCACCCGGCCGAACGTCAGCGAATCGCCCAGATCCAGACCGCCGGGAATATGCACCCGCACCGGCCGCCCGTCGATCAGTGCCACCAGCCCGGCCCGCGATCGCAGCCCCCGCCGTTTCGTGTCTTCGTCCTTCGTGCGTGTTTCCGGAGCCCAGCAATTCAACAGCCGCACCTGGTACCGCATGCGTGATTCGCAAACGATCGAATCGCCGTCGATCACCCGCACGACGATGGCGTCGACCGTCAAGCCCGGAGTCGGGGCCGACGACGGCACGGCCGACGGCACGTTCACCGATTCCGGCCACGCCGCCGACATCAGGGCCCAGGCCACGATAATGACCGACAGCAGTGCCGTCGCAATTCGCCAGCGGTTCCAGTGCGGTTCGTCCGGTCCCATGTCAGCCCCCGTAGGTTCGAAGTTGTTTGTACGTGCCCTGGCGAACCAGAGTTCTCAGCAGCCGGCCGGGATTGAACCGGGCCGGGTTCGATCGATTCATCAGGCAGCAGCGTTGCAGCACGGCCGCCACCATTTCGCTGCAGAACAACGATTCCAGATCGGCCCGTCGAAACGGCGAATACGGCAGCAGCCGCAGCCCGGAAAATGCCGCGCCGGTCGTGTCATAGCTGGCCGGCGGTTTGTCTTCGGTGCCCACCCACTTGAACAACACCCGCCGCAGGTTCGCCCGTTCCAGTTCGTCCAGCGTGTCGACATCCGTCAGCCGATACTGAACCACGCGGCCGCCCGGCTTCACATAGTCCGCGACACGATCGTCGACCCGATGCACCTGAACGCCTTTGACCGGCATGCCCGATTCGAGACACAAACGCCGCGACATCGATGTCGATTCGAACCAGTAGCACAAGTCGTGATCGGGATGGTATCGCGTGCAGGCGATTGCAACGTGCGACGGTGACCACTTCAAACCGGCCGGGGCCGTCAGCCAGGCGGTCAGGCTTGTTTCCAGACTAATGCCCCGTGACAGCCAGTCGACGCCCCAGCACGCGAACACGTCGCCCGGGGCCGTGTCGTTGGTCTGCTGCAGCTGCTGCAGAATGTCAGTCCGGCCGCTGGTCATGCCGCTGCCTTCGTTGCGATTGCTTCGGAATAGGTTTTCAGCGTGCGATCGAGCGGCCGGACGTTCCAGACCGAACCGGCGATGCGCAGTTCGGCAATGTGTTTCAGGTTGTACTGGCGAGGCTCGACCACGACCTGCACGCCCTGGCGTTCGTGTTTGCTTTTCGCCGGCAGAAACCGGGACACGTCCGCCGGGTCCAGCACGTCCAGCGTTTCCGTCTGGATGTAATGCCACCGGGCCGACTGAATTTTGATCCACAAATACAGCTGGCGGCCGCGGCCTTTGCCCAGCTGCCGCAGCGGCGAACCCTTGATGCGAAACGTGCTGCCGTTCTGGATCACATGAAAGTCGGCCGGCTTCTTTTCGCGTTTCCGCTGCCGGTTCACGCTGCGGGCATAGTCCCAGTTGATCGGCCCGCTGACGTTCGCCACTTTCGCGACGGGCCCCAGATCGTTGCCCCGTTTCAGAAGCCCCGGATCGGTGATTGCCGTCAGCCCTACAAATTCGGTTTTCTTGCGTCTTCGCAAACGCCGGCCCAGCTCGCTGACAGTGATTGACGCCACAAATTCGGCCCCCGACAATGGACGGACCCGGCCGGAGTTGGCATGGAGCCACACGAGAACGGCCGGGCACCCGCGTTCCACGACGGGCACTTCTTCCGCCCTAGCCCGGCAGCCTGTCAACAACGAAAGCGAAATCCATGGTCATGCAAGCCCACGGACCGGACGACGAACCACGAAACAAAACGATCGGCCTGCAGGTTTCCCAGCGGGAAACAATGGCCATTCGCAGAGCCACCGCCCGACGCGGCCGCCATTGCAGCCGATCCATCAGCGGCGTGATCCGCAATCTGCTGGACGAACGCAAACTGCGCGAGCTCCTGCAGGACGACGCCGACATCGAAGCGGCCCGCCAAAACTGATTCCACCGCCGGCACTTTTCCGCCGCCGGCACTTTTCCGCCGGTTGCCCACCCGGTTGCCCACCCGGTTGCGTTCCAGCGTGGCCTCTGCCGCCCGGCCGATTCCGGCCGGGCACCCGCGTTCCACGACGGGCACTTCTTCCGCCCTAGCCCGGCAGCCTGTCAACAACGAAAGCGAAATCCATGGTCATGCAAGCCCACGGACCGGACGACGAACCACGAAAC
>Ga0180432_10004843_pt1 | contig 18223 bp, 14 predicted proteins | sample SS_ome_10_FD_132414 | JGI IMG/M metagenome (GOLD analysis project Ga0180432, IMG submission 132414) | Hypersaline lake sediment archaeal communities from the Salton Sea, California, USA - SS_1_MS_2 metaG | ecosystem: Environmental > Aquatic > Non-marine Saline and Alkaline > Hypersaline >...
GGCCTACTATATCCACTTCTCCAAGGTCGAGGCCATGGAAAAACCCAAGGAGATCCTCCTGGAGGAAGTGCTGGTCAGCCGCGACTATTCGGTGCTGGTGCCAGTGGCCACTCAGGAGCAGGCCCGCATCCTGGGCCAGATCGGCGCCGTGCTCGCCCAGGATTATGGAGGCGAGGTGCTGGCACTCCACGTCGTCAAGGTGCCACCGCAGCTTACCCTGGGCGAGGGGCGACTCCTGCTCAGAGAAGGCCGGCCCTACCTGGAAACCGTTATCCGGCAGGCGAAGGAACGGGACGTGCCGGTGCACACCATGATCCGTCTGGGCCGCAACGTGGCCGAGGCGGTGCGCAAAACGGCCCTGGAGAACGCCTCGGACTTGATTGTGATGGGCTGGCCGGGCTACACCAACACCGCCGGCCGGCTGTACGGATCGGTCATCGATCCTATCGTGGACAACCCTCCCACCGACATTGCCATCGTTCGCTACCGGGAATACCGGCCCCTGCGCTCGATCCTGGTGCCGGTGTCCGACGAACCCAACAGCCGGCGGGCAGTCCGGATGGCAGTGAGCATGGCTCGCGCCAGCCAGAACGGTCCGGTGAAAGTCACTTTGCTGCACGTGCTGCCGGTGGGAGCTCGCAGCGCGGCCATAGTCCGTGCCGAACAGTGTCTCGACTATGTGTTGGAAGGCATCGAGGACACGTTCGTCGAAAAGCGCCTGGTTGAAGGGACCGACGTGGTGGACAGTGTCATCAACGAGGCGCAGGCGGGCAGCCACGATCTGATCGTCGTGGGGGCCACCGAGGAACCGCTGTTCCGAAACCTGCTCATGGGCAGCGTCTCGGGCCAGATTGCCGGGCGTGCCCCGGTGACCGTCGTCATGGTCAAGCGGCGCAGCAGTCCCCTTCACTCGTTCCTGCGCCAGACCGTGCTGGAGCCAACTACTGGGACGCAGCCAACTACCTCGACCCAGAGGGGGAGCACAGAACCATGACGGGCACCAAGACCCTTGCCCTGCTGCTGCTTGTCGCCGTGCCTGTCCTGGGAGCCTGTGCCGGGGGTCCGGCGACGGGTGAGCTGCCACCGCCTGGTGCCGATGTTCGGGTCACCCAGTTCACCGGCTACGAGGTGAACAGCTCGGAGGGAAAGTGGCTCGGCGAGGTGGCTGGGGTGTTGTTGAATCCGGAAACGGGCGAGACCGTCTATCTCGTGCTGTTCTTCAGGGAACCCGGGGTCTATGGCCGGGCGCTCATGGTCAGGGACCCGAGGCGATTCATTCCCATCCCGTGGGCATTGTTCACGCCCGATCCTGAGGGGGGTACACTCAGCCTCGACGCCGATGAGATGACGTTGATGCCGGCACCCTATCTAAAGAAAGCGCCGGCTTCGTTGAGCGCAGCGCAGGCGCAGGTAATCGATGACTATTGGCGATCTGTGGGCGGCGAGAGGGACCAGCCGGATTTCTATTCCGGCCCTGAATGATGTACAATTCGACTATGAATTCTGACGACCGTCCATTGCGCCGGGAGCAGACAGAATTGCGAAACGGCAGGGCGGCCCCGCGAGTTCATCGCTGGCTGCCCTTCGTCTACGGCATCGGGTTGGTGGCGGTGACGACCCTGCTGGGACTCCCCTTGCGCTCGTTCATCGACCCTACCAACCTGGTGATGCTCTACCTGCTGGCGGTGGTCCTGGCCGCGCTGTGGCTGGGACGATACCCGGCCGTACTGGTCTCCCTGGTGAGCGTGCTCGCCTTTGACCTGGTGTTCGTGCAGCCCTACCATACCTTTGCCGTCGCCGATGCCCAGTTCGTGCTGACCTTCATTGCCCTGTTGAGCGTTGGCCTGCTGATCAGCACGCTCACGGCTCAAGCCTGCGAGCAGGCCAACGCCGCCCGGGACCAGGCCACGCATACCCGCACCCTGTACGAGTTGAGCCGGGACCTGACCATGGTCCTCGATCCGGCCGACGTGGCTCGGACTGTGATGAATCACATCGACCGGGTCTTTCGAGGAGAAGCGGTCGTCCTGCTCGCCAATGGCCGGAGCCTGGAACCCGCCCTCGACAGCCCTGGGTATGATCTGGACATAGATGAACGGGACGCTGCTGCCTGGGCCTATCGGCAAGGTCAATTGGCAGGACGTTGTACCGAGGCCCTGAGCGAGATCAAAGGCACCTATTTGCCCCTCAGCTCGACCCAGGGTGTGGTGGGGGTGTTGGGGCTGCAATCAGTCGGGCAAGCCAGCCCCCTGACGCCTGAGCAATGGCGGCTCCTGGGGGCCTTTGCCAGCCTGACTGCCCAGGCGCTCACGCGAATCGACCTCACCCGCGAGGCGCGGCAGGCGCAATTGCTGCGGGAGAGTGAGAAACTGCAGGCTGCTCTGCTCAACTCCATCTCCCACGACCTGCGCACCCCGCTGGCCTCCATCACCGGGGCATTGAGCAGCCTGCGCGACGACGCCGCATACCTTGACGAGACCGCGCGGATGCTCCTGGTCAACACGGCCTGGGAACAAGCGGACCGGCTCGACGATTTCGTCGGCAACCTGTTGGACATGACCCGCCTGGAAGCGGGGGTCAGAAAGATCCAACCAGAGCTATGCGACGTACAGGACCTGGTCGGCGTGGCCTTGGAGCGATTGGGCGACCGCCTGGAAGGACGCGATATTGTCCTGGAGGTGCCCGACACCCTACCTCCGGTACCTATGGATCTGCCCTTGATGGCCCAGGCGCTGGTCAATATGCTGGACAACGCCCTCAAGTATGCGCCGCCAGGCCGGCCAATCACCGTCAAGGCCGAGGCGGCCGGCCCGGAGTTGCACCTGGCCGTCATCGACGAGGGGCCGGGCATCCCGGAGGAGGACACGATGCGTATCTTTGACAAATTCTATCGTGTGCAACGCTCCGCCGAGGTACCGGGCATCGGCCTGGGGCTGCCCATCAGCAAGGGCATCGTGGAGGCCCACGGCGGGTGCATCTGGGCCGCCAATCAGGCCGGCCAGGGCGCTGCTTTCACCATCGTCCTGCCGATCCTGGAGGGGACGGAATGAATGAGAGCGGATTGCGTGTTCTGGTGGTAGACGACGAGCGGGCCATCCGCCGCTTCCTGCACACCTCGCTGGCCGCCAACGGCTACGCCGTGTTCGAGGCCACCAACGGCGCCGAGGCGCTGGAGAGTGTGGTCAGGGACCGGCCTGATGTGATGATCCTCGATCTCGGCCTGCCCGACATGGATGGCACCGAGGTGACGGCCCGCCTGCGCGAATGGTCTCGTATTCCGATCATCATCCTCTCAGTGCGGGATCAGGAAGACGACAAGATCGCAGCGCTGGATGTCGGGGCGGACGATTACCTGACCAAGCCCTTCGGCGTGGGGGAATTGATGGCCCGCATGCGCGTGGTCCTGCGCCGCATCGCGCATCCCGAGACGGAACCGGTCTTTGCCACCCGGGACCTGGTCGTAGACCTGGCACGGCGCCTGGTGCGTGTCCGGGACCGTGACGTGCAGTTGACCCCTACCGAGTATGATCTGCTGCGGGTGCTGGTGATCCACGCCGGCAAGGTGCTCACCCACCAGCAACTGCTGCGCAAAGTATGGGGCCTGGGCTACGAGCGCGAGAGCCACCTATTGCGGGTGAACATCAGCAACCTGCGGCAAAAGATCGAGCGCAACTCGACCAGGCCAGAGTACATCATCACCGAGCCGGGTGTGGGCTACCGCCTGCGTTTCGAGGTCTGAAAGGGCCTGACAAAGGACCATCCACCAGGCGAGGCCCTCTCCTACCTCCCTGCCTTCACAACCCCAGGATCAGCCGGGCGATGGTAAAGTAGATTAACAGCCCGGTGACGTCCACCAGGGTGCTCATCACCGGGCCGGAGACGACGGCCGGGTCGATCTTGAGCCGGCCGGCCAGCAGGGGCAACAGCGAGCCCAGGCCGTTGGCCCACACGACGATGGCAAAGATGGCCAGCGACACGGTCAGCGCCAGCCCCTGGCTCGAGCCCCAGGTCAGGGCACGGCCGTAGGCGATGGCGGCCATGGCCCCGCCCAGCAACAGGCCGACGCGCAGTTCGTGCCACAGGGTCTGCAGCGCATCCCGCAGCTCGATCTCGCCCACGGCCAGGGCGCGGATCAGGGTGCTGGTCGTCTGGGTGCCGGCGTTACCCCCGGTGCCGATGAGCAACGGCACGAAAAAGGCCAGGGCGACGACGGCCTCCAGTTCCTCCTCGAAGTGGCGCAGCACGCTGCCGGTCAGGCTCTCCGTCACGAACAGCAGCAGCAACCAGCCGGCGCGTTTACGAAAGACCGACAGGATGGGCGTGTCCAGGTAGGGCCGGTCGAGGGGCTGAGCGCCGCCCAAGCGCTGGATGTCCTCCGTGGCCTCGCCCACCAGGACGTCTACCACGTCGTCCACGGTAACCACGCCGAGTAGCCTGCCGGCGGGGTCCACCACCGGCAGGGCCAGCAGGTCGTAGCGGGACATGAGCCGGGCGCACTCCTCCTGGTCGGCTCCTGCCCGGACCGAGATCACCTCCCGGCCCATGATCTCCTCCAGGCGGCTGTGGGGCTCGGCGACCACCAGTTGGCGCAGGCTGACCACGCCGGCCAGGACGCCGGCCCGGTCGACGACAAAGAGGTAGTAGACTTCTTCCGCCGCCGGCTTCCATTCGCGGATGGCCTGGATCGCCTCGCGGGCTGTCATCCTGCGCCGCAGAGCCAGGAACTCGGAGGTCATCAGGCCGCCAGCGCTGTCGTCGGAATGTAGCAACAGGGGCCGCACCTCTTCGGGATCCTCCAGGCCGGCCAGCACAGCCCGCGCCTGCGCGGGGGGAATGTCCCCCAGCAGGTCGGCGGCCTCGTCGGGCTCCATCTCGTCCACGACGCGAATAACCGCCTCGGGCGGCAATGCAGCCACCAACTCGGCCACATCCTGGTCATGCAGCTTTTCCAGGATGTCAGCCGAGTCGGCGGGGTTCAGCTCCGGCAGGAGCGCGACCTGCTCGTGGTCGTCCAGCTCCGAAAAGAGGTCGGCCTGATCGGGCGGGCGCAGCGCTTCGAGGATGGCGCTCGCACCGGCCAGGTCGTCGCGCTCCAGGGCAGCGCGCAAGCGCGCCAGGACGTCGTCCAGGACGAATGCTTCCATGACACACCTCCGGGATTGGGCTCCCCCGGAGGCGTGGTTTGCGAGGTGAAACCTGCCTTCCGAGGGGCTAGAATATCTGGTTGGCAGGGTGAAGACGGGACATATGTCCCCTCCTACTCGAAGGAGGTTCGTCTTCTGGTTTGATCTCTTCCATCGTCCTCTATAGCTTTCTCACTGTGGACCCGATCATCGGCCCACGGCATACGAACACAAGTCACCACGTAAGTCGCCGCTCCCGTCTTCCAGGAACGGCGGGAAACAGCAAGATTGTACTTCTCTTTCTGCCGGTTGTCAAATGCCGCGCATTGCGGTGACTGTTTCAAGAACGGGGAACGCGTACGCCATCACCAGCGTCATCCTGTGCCCACTCGCGCTGCCCAGATGTGTGGCACACCTGCGATTCAGTCGTGCCGCTCTCTTGCCCTATCACTCCCGTTCCCAAAAAGCGATGGGTCTCACCGCTGACGTACTGCCACGGCGGGAGACGGGGCAAATACCGCTCCAGATCCCACTGCTGATGCAGGATCCAGCCGTCCGCTATCGGACCCTGGCTTCGACGTCGGACAGGGCACTGCTCTCCGGCGCTTTGACGGTGACCCGCAGGTCTTCTGGGTGCACGGTAATGCCCAGCGTCTTACGCTGCGCGTAGATCAGCTCGAATTCGATGGTCGTCGTGCCGTACTGGACGGAATGCACCGTCATTGCTACACCCGGTCCCGCTGCCTGGCAACCTCGATCACGCTGTCGAGGATCGCGTCCGTATCCCTGGGCGTGAGGGGAATGTCGTACTGGCCCTTGACGCCGTACAGGTACTCCCCCTACCTGGACGCGTCCCAGGATTTCTGTGGCCCGTTGCAGGTACTCGGCTTCGCTGATGCGGCCCTGCCGGTAGACCTCAATGCTCTCGTTCCATCCGCTCGGTCACAGTGCGCTTGACCCGGTGGGCAATGGTATCGGCGTGAGCCGCCGTGGTCGGGAGCTTGGTGATCTCGGCCTCAAAGGCTTCCACGTCAAAGATGTTGACCTGCTCCACCAGGGTGACCACGTCCGAGGATCTGATGTGGTCGTCCAGCAGTTTACGCACCCGACCGCGAACACCCGCAGGGCCGCCGTGCCAGGCAACGACGTGACAGCGCGGCAGATCCGGGATGCTGTGACTGGCTCACTCACCAGCCTGGCAGGGCTGACAATACCGCACACAAGTCGGCCAACGGGTCCAGGCAACTCGTCGAGGTGTATCAGGGGGCCAGCATCGCAAATAACGTCGAGAGGGGTTCTACTCATCGCCGTGCAGACCCCACTCCTCGGCGAAGGCATTGAGCACAGACTGTGGGTTGTGGGCGATCTTCTCACGCGCGATCAGGCTCTCGTCCAGCGTCAGGTCGCCGAACTCCTGGTGCAGGTTGGTCATCGCCAGTTGGGTCACCGCTCATTTCCAGTCATCGATATCGCAGAAAGTGTGGCGAGACACTTTTTTACCTCAGCCTTCTCGCCCAGTCGGTAGAGCGGGCTTCGTAGCGCATCCTCGTTCATCCGACGATCATCTCTGGCGAGGAAAAGGGGGGCATCTGGGTCTGCGCTATCCTCTCGCTCGGCGAGGTAGCGCCACAGAGCACGTCTGGCTGCCTTGCCCAGGAAGATGGTGCGCCCTTAACAAGCTGTATGCCTCCGGGTTCATCGCTCGGTGAACCGGGGGGCGTAATGGCAGCGCCAGAAATGGCTTTTTCGGTCTCAAGTACCCTCGGCAGGATTCGAACCTGAGACCTGCGGGGCATTAGCTCCAATCCTGTCAGGTACTCTAAAAAGCAAAAAGGCACCGGAAAAGGTGCCTTTTAGGTAGCGGGGCCAGGATTCGAACCTGGGACCTCCGGGTTATGAGCCCGACGAGCTGCCTCTGCTCTACCCCGCAACGCGCTAGAGATTATACACCAATCCGCCAATTGCGTCAAGGAATCCCCACATCACTCACCAAAGACTAGTTCCCACCATTCGGCCCAAATTGGTTGCGCCTCCGGTTCGGCAGGTGGTGCGAGTTGTTGGTCACCATCTGGTTCCTCGCCCACGTCTGCGGGCGGCACGACGACCACCTCTCCCTGCCTAGCCATCTTGGCCTCCGTCCGCGCCCAATGTTCCACGTACTCGTCAGACTCGACGTACGTCAACTGTGCTGCCAGATCGTCGTGGCGGGCCTGCTCGGACGCCATTGCCTGCTCCAATCGTACTTCCTCGACCCGCATCTGCCGCGCAAGTGCCAACTGCCGGGCAAACCCCCACACGAGGGTCGCCATTACAGCGAGGGCAATGATGGCGGCGATACTGACGGCAAACTGACCGTGATTAGGTTTGGGGAGCGCCACGACAACACCTCCTAGCAATGACAAGACGGAGCGAAACGCCAACCGATTTTATGATACCCCGATTCCGTCTCAAAGTCAAGCTCACCTGGTGATTGCCTATCGATCAAGATCGGGGTTGACAAAGCGTGTCCACATCTCACCACAGAGACACAGAGAAAACACGAAAATGTCCTATCTCAGCGCCCTCCGCGCCTCTGTGGTGAAAAAACGATCACCCCGAATAGACATCTGCATACTTGTGGGTAACCACCGAAAGCTCATCGGTGCTGGCAATCGCATCTCGGTGAGATGACAGGCCGGACGAGTGCTCCTCGACCGTGATAAAAGCCGCCAGGATACACAAATCCCCAAGACGACCGTGCTGTCTTGGGGAGAGGTGCCGAAGGTGGGAGTTGAACCCACATGGGCATAAAGCCCACTGCGCCCTGAACGCAGCGCGTCTGCCTGTTCCGCCACTTCGGCTAGCGCAAGTATTTTACAACAATCGTCTGGGTTGTCAAGGCAAGGTGATGCCCCTGGCCTCCGTCTCGCTCACAAAAACGCGGCGCGGGACGATCCACCAGTCAGAAATGGTGCGGAAGCGGTCTGAGGAGTACATCAGGGGGCCGATCTGCACGTCGTGAATACGCTCGTCCACGCCGTAGGTATAAGCGGGTACGTAGAGCAATAGGGCCGGGACTTGTTGGGCAAAGATGTCCTGGAACTCGTAGTACAACTCCCGTCGTCGCTCGCGATTGACTTTGACCCGTGCCTGCTCAATGACCTCGCTGATGCGGCGATGAACGAACCCGGCATAGTTTTGCCCGCCTCCGATCTGCGTTTCGTGCCAGAAAGGGTAGGGGTCAGGGTCGCCGGGCAGGGACAGGTGCACCATGATGGCCTCGAAATTGCCACTCTGCAACGCCTCGTGCACCTCTAGCTGTGAAGCGGTCTCGACCGTAACTGTGATTCCCACAGTGGCCCATTGCTCGGCCAGCATGCGCGCCACCCCTATGCGTTCCGGCTCGCTAGAGGTGAGCAGCGTGAATGCAAAAGGCCGGCCTCCATTTTGTCGCACTCCATCCCCTTCTGCCGGTAGCGTCCATCCCGCTCCGTTCAACAGCTCGCTGGCTGTATTGGGATCGTGTTCGTAGCGCACGACGTCATTGTCGTATGCCCAGGTGCCGGGAACCAAGGGGCTGTGGGCTACCATAGCTTGTCCTCCCAGCGCCTCGTCAATTATCCGCTGCCGGTCAAGCGAGTATAGCAACGCTTGCCGCACCTCCTGCTCTTGGAACAACCGAGTTCTAATATTGAGAAAAACGATACCATACTCGGCGATCTGGGCAGAGAAGAGATTGAGAGTGGGAAAATCGCGCGCGCGCGGCAGATCGGACGCCGGTATTTTGGCCACCCCTTCTATTTCACCCGCCTCGTAGGAGCCGAGGGCGGCCTGATGATTTGGATAGAAGCGAAACTGAACACGGTCCAAGTAAGATTGGGGGCCATAGTAGCGTGAGTTTTGCTTCAACACTATAGTGGTGACAACCCCATCCTTTACCTCGATCCCTTCCACTTGGAAAGGCCCGCTTCCCACCGGGTTGAGATTGAACCCCACGTTCGGCGAACTGGCGACGGGCACTCCTTCCAGTATGTGAGCGGGCAAAATTCCAACAGTAGTATAGTCGAGAAACGGGGCGTAAGGGTAGGGCTCGGGTAGCGTAAAGCGCACTTGATAGCGATCTAACTGCTCGACCGTGACTTTTTGCCATAGATCGTGGCCTAATTCAGATGGACCGGTATAGTCAGGGGATTGCAGCCAACCGATAGTAAAGATCACGTCCTGGGCGGTGAACGGGACGCCATCGTGCCAGTAAACGTCTTTGCGGAGGTAGAATGTGTATGTCAAACCATCGAACGAGACATCCCATCTGCTGGCCAAGTCAGGCTCCACCTCGCCGTGCCTGTTCAGGCGCGTCAGGCCACTGAACAAAAGGGCACAGATGTCACGGTCAGTCTGGCTGCTGCCCAACAAGGGATTCAAGTACTGGGGGGGGCCGACGATACCTTCGACGTATGTGCCGCCAGACCCAGGGCGAAGTACAGTGGTATAATTGATGGCCAGGTAGGCCAGCAAAATGCCAACCAGCACGACGCCGAGGACGACGAGGAGAACCTGCCAGCGGATATGATGAGGCACGTCCTTAATAAACTCCCTTGTACCTGCGCTCGCTCAACCCAAAGGTGCTCCGGGGTAGACGGTCCCCGAAGCACCCTCCGCGCAACCGAGCTGTTGTAGATTGGGCCTAGCCAGAAGCAGCGTTATTCAGAAATAACGTTGCACTGCCTACGTGACTTTACTCGGAAAACACGTGTCAAGAACGTCAAGTTATTCTTGAACGACCTGTTAGCCGGTGATGATTACGTTGAGAATAGTGATCACGAAAAAGGCCACGGAAAGGCCGATGGTGATATTGAAGAGCGTGCGCTCGACGCCGCGCCGCGTTTTGTAGACGGCGGTTTCTGTGCCGCCAAATATCCCCCCTAGACCGCCGCTCCGCACTTGCAAGAGGATGACGGCTACCAGCGCGACACTGATGATGATCTGCACGATGTTGAGATAAACTTCCATTTTGACGTTCCTCCAATTGGGCCAAATTATAGCACGGCCCGCGTCTCTCGGCAAGGTTAAGGGGTCAATAAGCTGGCAAGAAAAAGAACGCCAGGGCCAGGATAACGTACACTACCAACAACTGCGCCCCCTCCATCCAGTTCGACTCGCCATCCAACGCCACGAGCGCCGTAATCAAGGATGCAGCGGCCAGGGCGATCAACTCGAATTGGTTAAAGACTAGCGTCAGTGGATTTCCCATCAGCAGGCTGATAAAGGTCAACACCGGAGCGACGAACAGGGCCACTTGCAAGCTGGAGCCAATCGAGATCTCCATGCTCATATCCATCTTGTTTTTCACAGCTACCTGAACCGCCGTCAGGTGCTCAGCGACGTTGCCCACGATAGGAATGACGACGACGCCCAGAAAGAACTCGGTCCACCTCAGGCTCTCCAGCACGGGCTCAACAGCGCCCACCAGAACCTCGCTCGACCAAGCGATGAAAGCAGTCGCCACGCTCAGCACGCCCAGCGCCTTTCTCATAGACCACGAGCTCTGTCCATGGTCGGATGAATGCTCTGGCAGGTCTGCGGCGGTGAAAGAATACACCAGTCCCAGGCCATAAACCACTATCATCGCCACCGCCACGCCCAGGCTGAGATATTCGACCGCATTGTGATTGACCATCTCTATGGCGTGACCGAAGAGAGAGGGCACACCCAGCGCTATGATGGCCAGAATCAACATCGTCGAATTCACACCCGCGCTCACCCGATCAAAGCGCTGCTGACCGTTCTTGAGCCCGCCAAACAGAACGCTCAATCCCACGACCAGCAACAAGTTGCCTATGATGGAGCCAGTGATCGAGGCTTTGACCAACTCGAGCAGGCCAGCCCGAATGGCAAAAATGGTAATGATCAGCTCGGCCGCGTTGCCGAACGTGGCATTGAGAAAGCCGCCCATACGTGGCCCGGTGTGAGAGGCAAGATTCTCAGTCGCATCGCCGGTCATCTTGGCCAAAGGCACCACTCCTAGTGCAGCGGCGCCAAAGGTGAGCAAGGGTGGCCCTCCCAGGTACTTTGATATGAGGCCAACGGGCACAAAGACGAGCAACAGGTAAAGCGGTTTCACAATACTTCTCCTCGCCGGCAATTATCGTCGTATGACAGCTTTGAGATTATAGCACGTCTCTTTCCTTTGGCAATTTCTTGCCGATGGCATTGATTTGGAGTACAATACCGGTCGTAAAATAGATACGCAGTGAGCGGATGGGGACGTTATTGGAGTAGACGATATGGAACCTGTATTGCTTAACGACAGGTATCGGCTGCTGGAACTGATCGGTTCTGGTGGAATGGCGGTCGTATACAAAGGCATAGACACATTGCTCGAGCGCTACGTGGCAGTAAAAATGCTGCGCGAGGAATTCGCCAGCGACCCGGCCTTTCTGTCCCGCTTTCAGCGCGAGGCCCAGGCCGCAGCCAAATTGGACCACCCTAACATCGTCACGGTGTACGACGTGGGACAGGATGGCGAACGACACTATATTGTGATGGAATACGTGGATGGCCGCGATCTAAAGTCCCGGATTCGCCAGCAGGGTCGCATGAACGTGGCGGAGGCACTGGATATCGCCGCCCAGGTCTGCGCCGGTGTGGGGTATGCCCACAAAGCGCGCCTCATCCACTGCGACATCAAGCCCCAGAATGTTCTAGTGACTCGGGATGGCCGGGTCAAAGTGACCGACTTTGGCATCGCGCGGGCGCTCTCCGAGGCTGGTCTCACCGAATCGGAGACGGTGTGGGGCAGCCCCTTGTATTTTTCGCCCGAGCAGGCGGCCGGCGACCCTCCTACTCCTGCGTCCGACGTCTACAGCATTGGCGTCGTGATGTACGAGATGTTGAGTGGCTCTCCTCCTTTCCAGGCGGAGAAGGCGACGGCCCTGGCGCTCAAGCATATACGCGAAGAACCGCTCCCCCTGACCATTCGCAATCCTCAGGTGCCGGCTCACCTGGAGTGGATCGTTCGCAAAGTGCTGGCCAAGGAGCCATCGGCGCGTTACCGCACCGCCGAGCAGTTAGCTCACGTTCTCGAAGAATATCAAAAACAGAGCGAGCAGATGACCGGGTGGCAACCGGTGGTTCGGGAGCAGCCACGGCTCGCCACCGCAGATTACGCCGCCGAGGTCGAGCCGCTTGCTGAACCGGAGCCTGTCTCCAACAAGTTGACCTGGGCGCTGGCGGCGGTTGCCTTTATCGCCGTGATGGGTCTCGTTCCACTGTGGCTGTCGGTGCGCCACGCCTATTCCGGCCCGGCCTTGCCGCCCACATCCACGCCTACCCCGCTGATCACTCTGACGCCGACGCCACAGTTGGTCTCTGTCCCCAACTTGGAGGGGCAAAAGATAGAGGAAGCACAAAGGGCGGTGGAACGGATAGGGCTGCGCTTTGTGCTGTTGGAGGAGCGCGACGAACCGGGGATAGAGGGAGGGATCGTACTGGAGCAATCCCCGGCCCCCGGCGAACTCATCCCGCTCGATGCCGAGGTCTCTGTCATCGTGAGCACCACCGGGCGAGAACTGACGATGCCCAGCGTGATAGATTATCCGGTAGAGATGATACAGGATGGCCTCGAGTCGGACGGGTTGCGGGTGACCGTCAAAGAAGTGTGGAGCACCCGGCCGGAGGGCATGGTAATAGCCCAAGAGCCAGAATCGGGAGCGCCCGTTCACGTCGGCGACGCGGTGACGCTGACCGTGAGCGGCGGCGTCGAGATCAAAATCCCCCTCAATGTCAACTTGGATGACCAGGTAATGCTGCAGAGCGCCGAACTGCGCCAAGAGACATTTCGGCCAGGAGGGGTGATTGCCGTCACCCTGCGTTGGCGGGCGCTGCGCTCTATTGATACTCACTACGTCGTGTTCGTGCATCTCGTGGACGATCCCGGCGCCCCCGCATTGGCGCAGCAGGATATAGAACCCTTTACGCCCACTACAGAGTGGGTAATGGGCGTGGAGGTCGTAGACCCACACCAAGTCTCCGTCCCGGCAGATCTGCCGTCGGGAAGGTATCAACTGCGCGCCGGCATGTACCCCCAGGGGCGATCCAATTACCAACTTCCGGTGGTGGACGCGGGCCTCACGACAGTGGAATCGGGTAGAATCCTGATCGCCGAGATCGAGATAAAACCTTAAAGTGACACATTCAGCGATTTCTGGTATAATGAGTATGACAACAATTCCCGTTATGGGTGAAAAGTCAGGTCGTAGCCGCGACTTTGCAATCGCGTAGGGTGGTTTACGCGGGAAGGTACACGCGATAGCGAATCGCCTTAATCCGACGAAATCGCGGCTACAAAACGGGAATTGCTATGAGTCTGACAAGTTACGCAAATCAGCAAGTGGAGGAAAAACGTGAATTCTAGACCGAGGGGCGGCAGCCCACTCATATATTTGATTATCCTTATTGCGGCCGGGTTCTTGATGTACAGCTTTTACTCGCAGCAAACGGAAGATGTGGCACACACACCACTGACAGGCGTGGCAGCGCAAGTGAGAGAGGGAAATGTCGTCAGTATCCGCGTGGAAGGGGATGATCTATTCGTAGAACTACGGGACGGCACCGAGATCGTGTCCCGCAAGGAAGGCGAGTCTACCGTCGTGGAGCAGTTGCAAGCGCTGGGAGTCAGCAACGAAGAATTGGGCCAAGTCACAATCAACCCGACACAGCCCCCGGATTGGGGAGCGTTGTTGAGCGCCGGCGGCTCAATACTGATGGTAGTCGCTATGCTGGCGGTTGGTTACATAATGTTGCGCCAGTTTCAGGGCGCGAACAACCAAGCTCTCTCCTTCGGCAAGAGCCGCGCCCGGATGTACACCGGCGACCAACCATCGGTCACTTTCGATGACGTGGCGGGAGTGGAAGAGGCCAAGGAGGGACTGTGTGAAGTGGTCGAGTTCCTCAAAGAGCCGGAGAAATTCGTTCAACTAGGGGCCCGCATCCCCAAGGGCGTGCTCTTGGTGGGCGCACCGGGCACGGGCAAGACGCTCCTGGCCAAGGCAGTCAGCGGAGAAGCAGGAGTGCCCTTCTTCTCCATCTCTGGTTCAGAGTTCGTAGAGATGTTCGTCGGCGTGGGAGCTTCGCGGGTGCGCGACCTCTTCGAGCAGGCCAAGCGTCACAGCCCTTGCATCATCTTTCTCGACGAGATAGACGCCGTCGGCCGCCATCGAGGCGCAGGGCTGGGCGGTTCCCACGACGAGCGGGAGCAGACGTTGAACCAGATACTGGTCGAAATGGACGGGTTTGATACAGACACAAACGTGATAATCATGGCAGCCACCAACCGGCCCGACATCCTCGACCCGGCCCTGCTGCGCCCCGGTCGCTTCGACCGACGAGTCGTGCTCGACCGGCCCGACATCAAGGGACGCGAAGGCATCCTGGAAGTGCACGTGCGCGGCAAGCCTATAGGCGAGGGGGTAGACCTAAAAACATTGGCCAAAATTACCCCCGGCTTTGTGGGCGCCGACATCGAAAACCTGGTCAACGAAGCAGCGATACTGGCCGCCCGTCACGACAAAAAAGTCATCGAGATGGAGGAGCTGGAAGAATCAATCGAGCGCGTGATCGCTGGGCCAGAGCGCAAGAGCCGCCTGATGTCCGAGGAGGAAAAACGCATCACGGCCTATCACGAGGCCGGGCACGCGGTGGTGGCCCACGTCCTGCCCAATTGCGACCCGGTACACAAGGTCTCCATCGTCGCGCGCGGGATGGCCGGTGGTTACACCCGCGCGCTGCCAGAGAAGGAAAGAAATCTTTTGACCAAAGCCAAGTTCAGGGACGATCTGGCGTTCGCACTTGGCGGGCGGGCAGCCGAAGAACTGGTGCTCGAAGACGTAACGACTGGCGCGGCCAATGACCTGGAGCGCGTGACGGAACTGGCCCGCGCTATGGTGACGCGCTACGGGATGAGCGAAAAATTAGGCCCGATGACGTTCGGTCAGAAAGAAGAGCTGGTTTTCTTGGGCAAAGAGATCGGCGAGCAGCGGGACTACAGCGAAGCGGTAGCCCAGGAAATTGACCAAGAAGTGCGTGCCATAATCCACGAGGCTTACGAGCGGGCCATGGATGTCTTGACGCACCATCGAGAGCAATTGGACCGGGTGGCGCAGCAATTGATGGAAGTCGAGACGCTGGACGCCGACGAGTTCGTTGCTCTGTTCGAGGGCGCTCGCAGTAAAAAATCCCAAGCACCCCAAAGTCCGCCTCCCGTTTCCGGCATAAAGCGGCCCGTGCCAGAATCAGCTTTCGACAAACCAAGGCCCACCCTGGACATGCCTCCCGCGCCAGTTCCGGCATAGAGTGAGATGATCGAAGCGCAAATTACCGAGTACAGGAAACACTGGCGCGAGCGGGCCGCGCGAGAGGCTGCTCGGCAGCGCGCGTTAGCATCGCAAGCCCGCGCCAAAGCCGAGCGAACAGCAGAAATGTTGGTGCGCGAGTTTGGGGCTAGCCGCGTTTACCTCTTTGGCTCCCTGGCTCGAGGGGACCAGTTCTATGAACGATCTGACGTGGATCTGGCAGTAGACGGCATCGCGCCGGGACGCTTCTTCAAAGCCTGGTCAGCAGCCGGGGTTGATCCTGAAGTCTCTATCGAGTTGGTGGACTTGGACGAGGTCGGAGAACCAATGCGAAAACTGATCTTGAAATACGGAGAGTTACTCTGTGACGCGAATCCAGATTGAGCGGCTTATCGCCGAGCTTGAAAATGAACTGGCGCACCTTGAGCGCATCCAGGCCCAGGTCCAAGACGCTCGCTCGCGTTTCGGTGATACGGAGCCAGACGAATTCAGGGTGCAGGGTGTGGGTTTGGTGCTACACGACTTTTACAACGCGGCTGAGAACATGTTCAAGCGGATTGCCTCAGAACTGGGCGAAGGAGTACCGCAAGGTGGTGAGTGGCACGCTATTCTGTTGCGCAATATGACGGTTCGGATTCCTACACTGCGGCCACCTGTAATTCGCGCCGAGACTGCCTCGCTGCTCGACGAATTTCGGCGCTTTCGTCACCGCGTGCGCCACGCTTATGGGTTTACGCTGCGCTGGTCAACACTCCACGGGCTACTACTCGAGTTCGACGAGGCGCACCAAGCACTCGTCGCCGATGCGCGCCAGTTCGTGACTTTTCTGAAGGCCATGACAGAAAAGGAGTAGCCAAACTGACACACAAGTCACGCAAACGCAAAGGCGGAGCCGGCCGGCTCCGCCTTTGTGCTTCCAAGGCCCTCGAGGTTCTCTGGAAACCTTGAGTGTCTAACCGTTACTCGGCTTGCTTTTTCTTCTCCTCCTCGACCAACACACGGCGCAAAATCTTGCCCACCATTGTCTTGGGCAATTCGTCGCGGAACTCGACGAACTTGGGCACCTTGTAGGGGGCCAGATTCTCCTTACAGAAAGCGATGATCTCCTCCTCGGTAGCCGTCTTGCCCTCCTTGAGGACAATGTAGACCTTGACCCGTTCCCCCTTGCCCTCCACCGGAATACCTGCGGCAGCGACCTCCATCACCGCCGGATGCTCGTAGAGCACATCCTCGACCTCACGGGGATAGATATTGTAGCCGCCTGCGCCCAGGATCATGTCCTTTTTGCGGTCCACGATCTTGAAATAGCCATCCTCGTCCATGACGGACATATCGCCGGTGTGGAGCCAGGGACCGCCGCCGTCGGCGTGATCTCGCAGGGTGTTAGCCGTCTCGGTGGGCATCTGCCAATAGCCCTTCATAACCTGCGGGCCGCGGATACAAAGCTCACCCACCTCGCCGACCCCCATCTCTTTCTCGCCAGTGTCGGCGTCCATGATCTTGACCTCGGTGTCGGGCCAGGGCACGCCGATGGTGCCGACGCGGTTATCGCCAAAGATGGGATTGGCGTGGGTCACTGGTGAGGCCTCACTGAGACCGTATCCTTCCACCAGCCGGGCGCCAGTGATCTCTTGGAACTTTTGTTGCACCTCCACCGGCAACCCCGCCGCGCCACTGATGCAGGCCCGGATGGAACTGACGTCGTATTTACTCAGGTCTGGATAGTTGTTGATGGCGACGTACATCGCCGGCACACCGGCGTAAAAAGTCGGCCGATGCTTGGTGATGCTCTTGAGCACGTCCTCCAAGTCACGTGGATCGGGTATGAGGAGCATTGCCCCAGCGATGATGGTGCCAAAATTCATGCAAGTAGTCATGGCATAGCTGTGATACAGCGGCAGCGCCGTCACGCTCACGTCGCCTTGAGCCGCCTCCGCGTTCATCCAGACCTTGCACTGGTAAGCGTTCGCCAGGATGTTCTTGTGGGTCAACTGAGCCCCTTTGGAGACGCCGGTGGTGCCGCCGGTGTACATGAACACGGCGGTGTCTTGCATGTCAATCTCTACTGGCGCAGGTTTAGCCGGTGCGTTATCGAGAATGTCCTTGAACCAGTAGGTGTTGGCGTCGCCAGAGATGTCTACTCTGTGACCTCCCTTCTTCTCCTTCAACAAGGTAAAGAGTAGATTGAGCACCGGTGGGAAGTAGGTCTTGATCTTGGCGACGACGACGTGCTCCAATTGAGTCTCTGCCCGGATCTGCTTGATGATGGGATACATCATACTGAGGGTGACGATGACTTTGGCGCCAGAGTCGCTTACCTGGTGCTTCATCTCGCGGGCCGTATAGACGGGATTGCAGGGCACGACGATGCCCCCAATCCGCAGGACGGCATAGTAGGCGATGGGGAACTGGGGCATGTTGAGCAGGTGGATGGCTACCCGATCTCCCTTCTCGACGCCCAATTTCTGCAACGCAGCGGCGAAGCGATCCACGGCCTGGTTGTACTCGCGGAAAGTGAGTTTGGCGTCCTTAAAGATGAGCGCCGTGTGGTCGGGGTACTTGCGCGCCGTCTCCTCCAAAACGGCAGGCATAGGAGTTAGTGGATACTCTACGTGCTCCGGTACGTGGGGCTCGTACGATGTAAGCCAGGGCTTTTCCATGGTTACGTCTCCTTTCCCATTCAGGGGTAATTGAGCGGGGCACGTCTCTGGCGTAACGCATCCCCGAATCAGATATTTGATAATAGTATAATGAAAATCGAGAGCATTGTCA
>Ga0180432_10004844_pt1 | contig 18217 bp, 19 predicted proteins | sample SS_ome_10_FD_132414 | JGI IMG/M metagenome (GOLD analysis project Ga0180432, IMG submission 132414) | Hypersaline lake sediment archaeal communities from the Salton Sea, California, USA - SS_1_MS_2 metaG | ecosystem: Environmental > Aquatic > Non-marine Saline and Alkaline > Hypersaline >...
AGCTTCGAAAGACTCATTGACAGTCTATGGCATGCGATCTCGGTTCTACAAATACCCAATCTAACGAGAGGAATGATCAGTTGTCTGAACTAGACTTGGACGTAGAGGCGGCCTACGATTTTTATAGAAAATACATTCTTCTTGTACAAGATAAGGCCGAGGTGTACGAGAAGTACGGATTTTCTATCCAAAGAGCAGTTGGCTCCAAGGACTGGGAAGTCTTTGCAGCTATTCTGCTGAGGGGAAAAGCCAAAGGTGGGGTAGGAGCTGACTTACAAAAATACGAAATAAAATCAGCCGTCGATGGCAGTTCTTACGAATACCAATATCATAAAAATACTGGTTTGGAGAAGCTAGAAGAAGACAAACAGGTGGACCACGTATTTATTGCACGAAGCCGTGATTATCAGGACATCGAGGTTTGGTTAGTAGAAAGGGTATTTATGCAACCAAAGTTTGAAAAATGGCAACCCGAATTGATAGAGAACTATAAAAACGATTTGCGACAAAGATTCCGCAGATCAATAACTCACAACTTTGTTAAAGAGCATGGCACTCAGATTATGCAAATTGCACAAGGTGAACTGACCAATTTTTTGACCCAAATCCCCCTACCTCATATTTTTGCCGACTTGCAAGATGCCAACGCTTCCCCGGATACAGATGCTCAGACTTTTAATTCAAATCGTAAAAGTTAGCGGATTCAGTATATTCTCAGCAAGCCAAGTTATGACAGGAACACAAACGGCATCTCCAAACCCTGTTAGTGCCTGAACAGTATCATCGGGAATAGGATAAATATCCGGGACGCCTTGGAGCCTCGCGTATTCCCGGGGAGTCATGTGTCGCATCTTTATCGTACCTTTACCCGCTCTAATAATGATCTGTCTACTACTTCCTCCTCTCGCTGTTCGAAGACATCCTGCTGTATTCCCACGTCTAACTTCTGCCCTTTGTTCTCCCTTGCGCATTCTTCTGTAAATAGTCCGATAACGATATGCTGCTTCTTGTTTTAGGTCCTCGACTCTCTCGAGATGCGAAGAAGCCATCATCTGGATATGATGAGAAACTTTCTCTTGGCTCCACCAACGAGGATCTTCATCCGGCATATCCTCAATAATTTCTTCCAATCCATCGCTCCTCCTATTTGGAGGAGGGTTGACCGAAAGAATATGCCACTGCAGATCTCTATTTTTCAAGACCACTTCTTTCAATCTGGAGGTTGCGAGAGCCTTGGAGCGGCGCTGAAACCTACTAATGTCGTTGTTCGCACTCGCCCGCATTCCCACGGCGAAAATACGAGGTCGGCTTTGAGGGGTAAATCGAACAGCGTTTAATGAATATACATCACAACTATAACCAAGTTCATTTAACGCCTGTATAGTCAGCCTAAAATCACTCCCGTCGTTTGAGTAAAGCCATCCCTCAACATTTTCAAGCAACACTAGCGACGGTTTGTTTTCCCTCTGTCTTTGGAGAATTTCGGTGAATCCCCAAAATGCACTTGAATGTTCTCCATTAATACCGTTTCCCTTTCCTGCCAACGATAAATCGATACAAGGAAAAGAAGCTGTAGCCAAAAAAGTTTGAGGAACCAGATTCACATCAAGCTGGTGTATGTCCTCGACATGATATCTTTCTCTAGCATCATCATAGTATGCAGAATACATCTCGTATTTATCTTTGGAGAAATCATTCGAAAACAGGATTTTCCATCCTGCTTGCTCCAAACCTAATCTCACCAAACCTATGCCAGCGAAATACTCTACCGCTGTATCACGTCCTGCAACGGGCCTTTTCTCGAAAGGTCGCGTATTTGTCGTAAAATCCAAGAAATCTACTTGAACAGTTTTCTCAAAGGACATATAATCTCCCTGTATCAGTCATCGAACTGTCTACCGCGGAGCAACAAGATGCCAGATAACCTAACCCCAGAAGATCGCAGAAAAGCAATGCGGGCTGTTAAAGGAAAATACACCAGCCTTGAGCGTCAGCTTTTCGCCATGCTAGCAGGCATGCGCCTGAAAGGCTGGAAAAAGCATGCCGAAGAACTCCCAGGAAAACCAGACGTAGTATTCTCAAAAGAGCATCTTATAATCTTTGCGGACGGATGTTTTTGGCACGGGTGCCCCGAATGTAATAAAAAGCTACCAACAACAAACCGCGAATACTGGAAGAAGAAAATCGAGCGAAATATCGAAAGAGATCGACAAAACACACAAAATTTAACAGATCAAGGATGGTGTGTGCTGAGAATTTGGGAACACGAACTCAGAGACGCCGAGGGACGAGCTAAGGTTCGGGCTAAAATCCAAAAAGTGTTAAGCAAAGCTCTCTCCCCTGGCTGACACGTTGCAAGCTAGAATAATAAAGCTTTCTATCTACACTATCTCCCTCTGTCTTGAGGAACTATACGAGCATCTCCTTCCTTCATTATCCAGCGTCGCTCAAACCTCCGCCACGCTGGTAGGCCAAGCGAATCTCCAGCAGTCCCAACCAGCCGAATAGCGCCACGATGATCACTGTCATTGCCGCGTGTTCTAGTCCCGTCATTGGCACGCCCCCCACAACCCCCTTCCCTCAGCCCGTGCCTCCCGCTCCGCCTCCAGGAACCGCTCCGCGTAGCGCACGTTCGGCGGAATCGTCATCACCTGCGCGTACCCCTCGCTCAGCAGCACCTCGTTGACCATTGTACCATCAAGCCACACGTAGGCCAAGAGCCGCCCGTATTTGTCCCGCTCCTGGACGTCCAGCTCCAACCGAACGGAGGAGCCGACCGGCAGAAGCGACTCGGTGAAGGCCGACGCCTCCTCACCGTAGCACTCGACCGGCTTTTCGGGATGCTTCGTCTCTGGAGTGTTCACACCGATGAAGCGGACCGTCTCTTCACTATCGTCCACTTGCACGACAATGGTATCCCCATCCACGACGCGCACAACGGCAGCGCGGCCCGGTGGGCTGGCAACCACCTCTGTCTCATCAAGGGCGATGACGATCTCCACCGTGGCCTCATTCCCCTGCACACTGGCGATGCGCACCTCCAGCACGCGCCCGGCGACCAGGGCGTACACGCGGGTCTCGTCGGGGCCTGTGTCTGAGGCGATTATGAGCGCGGGTGTAGGGGTAGCCTGGGGCGTGACGGCGATGGCGGCCTCGTAGCGGATGCGGGCGACCTGCAACTCGGCCTCGGCGATGGCGACGGCCAGCGGATCGGGCGCGGGGTGCAATTCCTGCTCAAGCCGCCAGGCGGCAGGGGCGGCCTGCGCCTCCAACGTCGCCAATTCCACCCGGGCGACCTGGTAGCGCCAATCGTCGCAACTCCCCTCTTGTTCACACCGATAGAGCGCGTCGCGGCGGTCCTGGATTCCCCCGGCGATGACTGTAGCGCGAGCTTCGAGGGTAGGCAGAAAGAACGGGTTAGGGGTCGGTGTGGACAGGGCGGCGTGGTAACGGGCCTCGGCCAGCGCCAGATTAGCCTCTGCCTGGGCAACGGTGAGCGGGTCGAGACCGGCAAGGGTAGGTGTTGGGCCTGGGGTGGGCGTCGGAGTTGGCGAAGGCGTGGTAATGAGAGCACGATAGGTCGCAAGGTCGGCCAGCGGTTGGCCGATGGCGACCACATCCCCCGCCTCGACCAGGATCTCCTCGTCGGGATTGCGCACGTGGTCGACGCGCACGGTCACGGCTCGCGGGGTCGGCGTTGGGGTGGGGGTGAGGGTCGGGGTGGAGGTCGACGTGGGCGCGGGGGTCGGTCGAGGCACGACGGCGGCGGCTGAGGTGGCGGCGGTCGGCCAGAAAAGCGGCGTCAGACAACCAACGAGCAACAGACCGGTGATGACCAGCTCGCCGGTGGACGCTGGCTTGACGTGCGAGATGTGAAATTGCCACGGACCGGGCCACAATAGCGGAATGCCCTCCTCGCCGATGACCATATCGACCACGATGTGGCTGGCGTAGGCGGACGTGAGCCAGATCCAGCCGTCGCGAAAGAGCAACCAGGTCAGCGCGGCAACGAGAGGCAGCGCGACGGTCAGCGAGTGGGTCACGGTGCGGTGGCCATAGCGACGCTCGATGGACTCGGACAGGTGCGGAAAGAGCCGCCCGATGTGGGACGCGCCGGAATCCAGGTCGGCGGCCAGGGCGAAGAGGGCGCAGAATATGACCAGGCCGGGGTGAGGCGGCGGGCCATCGGTCAGGGCAGCGTACCAGGCCAGCGGCAGCAGTCCGGCAAAGACGTGGGACAGCGGGCCGAGGTGGTTTTTGATGTCGCGCATTTTTTCCTATAAAGGCACGCGGGAAGAAATTCTCGCCTTACCGTCTCGTCCACAGCGTGCGAAAGAGCATCGGACGGAGCAGGATGTAGCCCATCATCGCCACCAGGCTGACCCAATAGGCATCGTCGCGGCGCAGGAGCAGCAGCACGGCCAGGAGCGGCACGAGGATCAGCCAGCCCAGCGGGATGTGCTTCTTCGTCGCCGACCGCCACCGGCGCATCTCCCGCAGCGTCCCGCTCCTGGCGCGGCGGGCCAGCGCCACGACGGTGGCCGGGTGACCGTTGGACAGGTCCAGAATACGGCGGGTGACCGCCTGGCGGTCCTCGACCTCGGCGGGCAGGTGGCGCTCGGCCAGCGCCTGCGCCTCGGCGCGCTGCAGCGGCGAAAGGTCTCGGACGTCGCAGCGGGGGATGAGGGGCTTGATCTTTTCCTCCTGCCGCGGCGTGGCTGGCGCAGTCGCGGCGATGGCGACCTCGCCGGCGGCGTCCATCAGGCGTGGGACGGTCCGGCGCAGTCCTGAGCTGGCGCGATCGTAGTTGTCGAGGAGCAGGAGCGTCGGCTCGGCCTGGAGCGCCAGCGCCGAGATCTCGATCAATTCGGGGATGGTGACCCTCGCGGGGATAGCGGCGTCGGCCTGCTCGATCAGGCTGATCAACACGTCCTTGTGCGGGTGCGCCAGGTCGAGGTAGATGTGGCGGTCACAGCGCCCGTTGGGGTGGTGTTTCAGCGCGTGGGTTTTCCCGCTGCCCCGCTCGCCGAGGTAGAGCGTGGCGGGCGCCCGGGTCGGCTCCACGGACTGGGAGCCGAGGATGGCGGGGAGGTGTTCGGGGTCCAGTGAGGCGGTTTGTAGGGGGGTTTGTAGGTCCACCTGGGGGATCTGCAGGCCCCGAAGCCTCTGCACGAATGCAGCGGTCGCCCTGCGTTTGTTCCCCACTTGTGGATCCTTCGCCAGCCAACCCCTCCGTTCCCAATCGGAGGCCAATCGCCGCGCCGCTCCCTGCCCCATCCCGCCGTGCGCCTGAATCTCGCTCAGGCCCAGGTAGCCGTCGTTCTCCTCCAGCGCCCACGTCGCGAGCGCCAGTTCCTCCGCGCTCAGTGTGTCAAGCGGCTGGCCAGCGGGTGGGTGGGTCTGTGCAGGTGCAAGCGCCCGTCCCGCGCCGTCCAGGATGACGGAGAGCGCCTCGTCGGGCGTGATGTAGGCGACGCGGCCGGCCACCGTCTCGTGACCGTCACGCGAGAGGTGGAAGTACCCGCGCCCAAGCATCTTGAGCTCGACGTTGAAGTTGTAGCGGGTGTTGACGGGGATCGACCACTGCAACCGTTGGGTGGCCAGGATGAGCACGTCGCCCAGGGCCGCGCTCTGCTCGGCAATGAGGTTGAGAGCGTCTCTCACGGCGGATTTGTGCTCAGGATGCCTTGTGGCGCGTTGGACCTCGTCGGCGACGAGCAGGTAACGAGGATCGTCGTCGGTAGCCTTGCGCAGGCCGCGCTTGGCCAGGCCCGCGTAGCGGGCCGGGAGGGTATCGGCCATCTCCTCGAGGGCGACGACGAACTCGGCCACCCGGTCGGCGTCGTAGTAGCGGACGCCGTCCACGTCGGCGTAGCGGTGCAGCTCCGACCCTTTGCCGTCGAAGATGACCACGCCGGCCCATTCTTGGTGCAGCGCCTGGGCCAGAATGCGATGCAGCGCGGTCGATTTGCCGCTTCTCGTTTTACCGGTGATCAGGAGTCGCATAGGCCACCTCCTTTGACCTCTCCCTACACGGACACTGAGATTATTGTATCAGAACAGGTGTTCATAGTCAATCCCCTAGTAGTTTTTCTAGTTGTTCTGTTGTTGAGATAATGATATTGAACGTACAGTTGTTGTAGATGGGGCCAGTTTGAAGGTTGTTATTTCCAGTGGCAATTTGGCCGCTGATTTCCCCGTCGATGTGTGCTTCCACGTTTTTGAGAGGGGTCAGTTGCGATTGGTGGTTGTTAGGTTCAAATGGTGTTCCTTGTTTGTTTCGGTGAAGATCATTGATCACATCACACAAGTGTTGAACTTGCTTATGCAGTTCCTGGTTCTCCGCCACCAGTGTTTGAACCAAGCGAAGTAATTTAACGGTTGCCCGTATCTTCTCAATAAAGCTGTGTATCATGTTCAATTATACTCAAGACGAGAACGAAAGGGTACGCACTTTCTGCTCCTGCCCCTGAATGCTAAACGAAATCGGGGCAAAAAATTCACCACTCTCTTTGCCTACCTGTTGATATGTGTTTCAAGCAAAAGCTGCCCCATCTCCAACTGTCGATCTACGTATTATATCCGCAGCCCGCAGGTGGGGGTCGCCTCGACTATACTGAACCGTTGCTCAAATGATAAAACGTAGATCAGAAGGCAGGCGTGGTGAAGGCCCAGAGGGGCAATGCTCCTCCAGGGAGGTCGGCGCGAAACGCCCCCTGCCCGCCCAGTCACGCCGAAAAAAAGAACCCCCAAGCCCCGAAGGACCTGAGAGTTCTCTTTCGTTCCGCTGCGTCTGGCTAGAAGGGGATTTTGTCGTCTTCTGTCGGTGCCGGTGTTGGGGGAGCCTGGGATCTGCTCTGGCTCTGGCCAGCTTCGTTCCCGTTATCGCCGTGCCCGGTAGGGCGCATTTCGACGTGACACGGTTCGACTGCAAGAGCGACGTGGCCGACAGACAAGGCAGTCTGTGGAGCTTTGCGGAACAGGCTGCCGGTCCTCGTGAAGCGATCTAGGACGTGGCTAGCGAGACAAGGCAGGCTGTGGCTTTAGGCCACAGTCCGCCGCCGTCGCCGACCCCAGGAAAGTGTATCACAACTGATATACTTTCGCGTGTACACGAGGGGTAAAAGCACGCGGCCGTGCAAGAACATCGTGCACTGGCGAAGAGGGCGAGAAACAAGTATAATTGACGAGCGAGACCTCATCGATAGAAACAGGAAAAGGAGGACGCTATGGATAGCTCGGCAATTATCATCATCGCTCTCTTCGCAATAGTCATCGTCGCCGCCTTTCTCGTCTTTCGTCAGCGCGGCAGGGTCAATATCAGGGGGCCGTTCGACACGGGGCTGGAACTGGACGCATCCAACGAACCCACCCCACCCTCGCCCGGCGTGAGAGTCAGAGACGCCACGAGCGAGGGGGGCGGGCTGCTGGCCGAGGATGGCACCGGTCGCGGCGCGGACGTGGAGAAAGTCAAAGTCAAAGACGACATTCTGGTGAGCAGTTCCCCGCCTCCCAGTGCTGACCCAAAAGCAAAGCCCCCGGCGTAGACCGGGGGACAGCGGCGACAATTAAGGCGGAAAAGCTGGCGGCAGGTGGAGACATCAGCCTCCACATCGGCGACGTGATCCAAGCCGCTGCCTCTCTCCCCATCCCCCTCCAGCGCCCACCTCGCGCCACCCACTTCACCGACCGGGAGCGCGAGCTGGCCCGACTGCTGGCCGACCTCCAGCCCGGCCGCGTGGCCACCCTGTGCGGCCCGGGCGGGATCGGCAAGACAGCGCTGGCGGCCGAGGCGGTCTGGGAACTGGCCCCGGAGAACGAGCCGCCGAAGCGCTTCCCCGACGGGATCCTGTTCCACAGTTTCTACGGGCGTCCCGACACAGCCCTGGCGCTGGAGCACATCGTGACCAGCTTCGGCGCCGAGCCAAGGCCCAGCCCCGCCAGCGCCGCCCTCCAGGTCCTGGCCGGGAAACAGGCGCTCATCATCCTGGATGGCGCCGAGGAGGCCGACGACCTGCGGACCGTCCTGAACGTGTGCGGGGGCTGCTGCGCGTTGGTCACCAGCCGCGCCCGCAAGGACGCCGTGGCCGAGCGGCAGGACGTGGAGCCGCTGGAGGCCGACGACGCGGTGGACCTGCTGCGCAAGTGGGGCGGCGACCGGACGGCCGACGACCGCGCCGCGGGGCAAATCTGCAAGCTGACGGGCTACCTGCCCCTGGCGGTGCGACTGGCGGGCCGCTACCTGGACGAGACCGGCGAGACGGCGAGCGAGTATCTGACCTGGCTGGAGGAGACGCCGCTGGAGGCCTTGAGCCACGGAAAACGACGGCAGGAAAGCGTGGACGTATTGTTGAAAAAAAGCCTGGCCCAGGTGAGCGAGGAGGCTTGCCGGGTGCTGGGGGTGGTGGGACTATTGGCCCTGGCCCCCTTCGACCGCGCCCCTATCGCCGCCGCCCTCGATCTATCCTCTCGTCAACTGCACAAGCCGCTGGGCGAGCTGGTGAGCTACGGCCTGCTTTCGCACAGCGAGGAGTGGTACGAAGTGAGCCACGCCCTGGTGCACACCTACGCGCGGAAGCGGGTGGAGCCGGAGGCCGAGGCGGTGACGCGGCTGGCGGCGTACTACGACGCTCTGGCCCGGGAGCAGCAGGAGCGAGGCTTGCCCGGCTACCGCCGCCTGGACATTGAGCGGGGTCACGTAATGCGCGTGCTGCGTACCTGCGCGGAGCAGGGGCGATGGGAGGCGGTGCGCTCCCTGGTGTGGGCGGTGGAGGACTACCTGGATATCTGCGGCTACTGGACGGAGCGAGTACAGGCACTGGAAACGGGAGTTGAGGCGACGCAAGCACTGGAGCACCGGCGGGATGAGGGGGCATTTTTGGGCAACCTGGGCTTAGCCTACAGCGACCTGGGGCAGGTGGAGAAGGCCATCACCTACTACGAGCAGGCCCTGGCCATCGCCCGCGAGATCGGCCACCGCCAAGGCGAGGGCGCTCATTTGGGCAACCTGGGCTTAGCCTACCGCGACCTGGGGCAGGTGGAGAAGGCCATCACCTACTACGAGCAGGCCCTGGCCATCGCCCGCGAGATCGGCCACCGCCAAGGCGAGGGCGCTCATTTGGGCAACCTGGGCGTAGCCTACCGCGATCTGGGGCAGGTGGAGAAGGCCATCACCTACTACGAGCAGGCCCTGGCCATCGCCCGCGAGATCGGCCACCGGCAAGGCGAGGGCGCGGATTTGGGCAACCTGGGCGTAGCCTACCACGACCTGGGACAGGTGGAGAAGGCCAGAGAATACCTACAGCAAGCATTAGCTATCTTTGAGGAGATCAAATCCCCATACGGTGAACTGGCTCGCCGTCAACTGGCCGAGCTTGGCTGATAAAAGGGATTCGCAGCAGTCAGCGTAGAAAAAAAAGAAGCCCCTGGGCCGATGGGCCTGGGGGCTTCTCTCTTCCACACAGCAGTAGCGACACGGCCGCCGCGCTCCTGGCCGCGGCCTGTCGCCGTGTGGCGGCGCGCTCCCCCGGCCGCCACCGGCCTCTACCAATGAAGTCGGGCCTTGGCGATCAATTCGAGCTTGATCATCCACTCCGGCCACAGACCGATCAACCTGGTGATTATCAAAGTCACCGCTGCCGCCGACGTCGCGACGGTGATTTTCAAGACATTCTTCTTCACAGCTTTTACCCCTTTCGATTCCAAATGGTGACACGGGGACGTCCCGGCTGAGGACGGTCTCGCGTCCCCGTGTCACCATCTACTGCTCAGATCAACACCTCCTGTTGATCGTCGCCTCGAAGTAATGCGCGGCCTTCCGCCAGAATCTCCTCCGGCGTGCGGTCATCGTTCTCGCGCTCCTCCTGCATCTCCCGGTACTGCGCGTTGAGCTTTGCCAGCCGCTCCCGCTCGATGGGCAGCATCCCCGGCGCGCAGTCGGTCCAATCCTCCGGGATGGTCTCGGTTTCCCCCACCCGCCAACTCTCGCGGGCGATCTCCTTGGGGCTGGGCGCGCCGTGGGAGAGGTTGAGCGCATTCTTGAGCGCCCTTTTCCGGGCTACCTGCTGCCACGTCCAGCCCTTCGGCGGGTCAATCGGCTTGCCGCTTCGGTCGGTGCGGTCGGCCTTCGTCACGATTCCCACCGCCGAGGTAGCCGTGATCTCGTAGGCTTCCCCGAAGTCGGCCCCGGCCTGCACCAGATCGCGGAGCGTGGCGCGGGCGTCGTCGCGCAGAATCCAGCAGCGGAAGCCAATGGCGTCCTTTGGCAATTCATCCTCGTCGAGCGGCTCGTACCGCTCCGAGTACGGACACTGCCGCTTGGCCCATCTCACGAGCACCTTGTAGCCGTCCACAAGGACAAACTGACCCCGGCTGACAAAGCCGTAGATCTCCCCTCGGAACGGGTTGGCGTCCAGGGCGATGGCGTATTGGGCCAGGGCCATCGCCTGGGCTGCCTTCATCCTGTCGCCGCCAGGGAGCATGCTCTGAATGCGACGGGACAGGGCGGCGATGTCCTCGCGTGTTCCCCACTCCTCCAGGCTGACGTCGGGCATAGCGGCGAGCGCGGTATTTCCATTTCCGTCTTGTTTCTCAGTCATCGGTCTCTCCTTTAGAGATAGTATTCTTCCAACGTGTCGGCTATCGGTTCATCCACCGCTTGCGGTTCAACGTACCACAAAGCGGCGTCCAATTCCTCTATCTGTCGGCGCGTCGCGTCCAGGGCTTTGATCACGTCGGACTCGTCGCGGGCCATCTGTGCAAGTTGGTCGAGCATCTCACCAACCTTGAAAGTGATCCCTTTTGCTTCTTGAATTTCGTAGCGGTGCATTGTTCTCTCCTCCTACCCATCGTAGGCAAAGTCCAGGCTCAACAAGTTCTCGTCGCTGGCCTTGCCTGTGGCGATCCGGTATCTCACGTGTCTCTCCACGTCCCGGCGGCGGCGTATGATCTGCGAGCGCGAGCGGATGGGCCAGGGCTTGCCCCTCCAGGCGCGGGCGCCGCCCGGCCACTGCCGCACGGTGTAGCCGTTTTCAGCGCACCAGGCCAGCGCGCCGTCGAGGTCAAAGTCTATCGGCTTCACCTCGCCCTCCATCGGTACGTCGGCGGTCTCGTCGCGCCGTTGGAACTTGGTCACGATCACCTTGCCGCTTGCCTGGATGCGCGTAAAGTCTATGCGGTCGGGGTGCATTGCTCCACCTCCTCCTCCAACAGCAAAGCCAGAACCTGCTCGACCTTCGAGAGCGCCTTTTGGATCGCGGCGAGGGGGTCCTTGTGGTAGTGCTGGACGTACTGCCAGACGTTGCCGGTGCGGTCGCCCAGGCCGTAGAGGTGCATCAGGACGGACGCGGTAAACTCGGCGATGGTCTCGCGGTACGGGTCTTGACCGCGCTTCTTCTTTGGGCCGTCCACGCGAGTGTGGGCGGCGTGCGCTAACTCGTGAAAGAACACAGCCGGGTCGTGAGTGCCCACGTGGATCCGCTTACCGTCGCAATCGCCCAGGCGGTCAGGGGGAAGGGGCTGCCAGGTGACGGTCACGCCCCAACGTTCGGCCACGTCCACCAGGGGCGGGAGCTTGCGAGGGGTGTAGTCGTGCTCGGGCAGCGGCTCGCCCTCGGTAGTGTGGAAGGGAAAGACAGGGACGGCGAGGAAGCCGATCACCTTCGCGGTCTCCTCGTCGGTTTCCCCGTCCTGCTCCTTCTTGACGCGAGGGGCCAGGATGAAGGCGGCGCGACTGCCCTTCTGTACCTGGCGGCCCACCCTTTGCCACTGGCGGTATCCCCGCAGGTCAGTACTGCCGGTCTGGATGTAGGCCATAATGCGATTGGAGAAGGACCACCCATCGAAGGGGACGGGGCCGCCCTTGCGCCGGAGGCGGGCGATCTCGACCACTGGGGAGAGGTCGCCACGCTTGAACTGCTCGACCACGCGAGCGAGGGCTTGTTGAGCTTTGGGTGAGAGGTTCATCGCCGCGCCTCCAGGAGTTCCATCACACGCATCGCGGCCACACCATCCACCAAGTAGATGTCACCGGCTGGCGATTCGCCAAAGACGAGGGAACCAAAAGGCCCTTCGTAATCGAGGACAAAGCGCCAGCCCTGTGCAGTCACAAAGCGGCGGGGGTTACTGGTGACGGATACCTGCATCTCGGGTATCAGCGTCACGATCTCGCGGTAGGTGTCGTAATCGGGATCGAGCGGATTGCCGTTTCCGGCAGGTTGAGGTATACTGTTGTTGCTCATTGGAGACTCCTTTCTGATGAGCTTGGGCCGGAGAGTGGTAGTGCACTCTCTGGCCTGTTTTTTTTCACGGTTTATCGATCTTCATTCTTTCCTTTGATTGATTGCCATACACATTCCCTTTCTACGATATAGAACAAACGTGCTAGAACAGCGACGCCTGGGCCGGAGCCAACGACCACGCGCCAGCGAACAGGCCAGAAGAAACGCGAGACCAGGAGCCGCCCCAGGAAACCGGACGGGGAAAACTGCCCCCGCCACACCAGAAAACAAACACAGGCAGCCCCAGGCCAGCGGCCAGCGCCAACGAGGCCCACGAGCCAGAACCGCCCCCACAGAAGCAAGCGGAAGGCGAGGGAGACGGCGAGACGCCAGCGGGGCAGGGCCCAACGACGAAACCGACGAACGCAGCGCCAGGCCCCGAGGCGGCCACAGCGCGAACCAGGGCGACAGAACGACGGACAAACGCAGCGCGACCCAGGCCGAGCGAAGAAACGCGAAAGACACGAGCACCGGGGCAGGCGGAACGGACAAGCGCATCTGCGCCAGAGGCGCAGCCAACAGCCACGCCACAGCCCGCAGCCAGGGCCGAGGCCACCGCGCCGCCGACCAGGGGGAGAAACGACGGCGGCAGGTAGCGAGAGCCGCAAAAGCCCACCAAAGCCGAGCCGCTAGCCACCGGCCACCGCCAACGAAGCAGAGACCGGAACCGAGACGACCCACACGCCGGACACGAACGAGGAGCGCCGGACGCGAGGAGCAGCCGAACCGGGCAACCGGGCCGCCCAAAAGCGAGCCACAGAGGAAGCCGCCGACCAAGAGGACAAGCCGAGCCGGGCGACCCAACCAGAACAGGAGCGACGAGACGGAGAAACGACCGCGCCGACGAGAGCCAGACCAGCGCCCGCAGCGGACAGGCCGCCAGAGGAGAGAACCGCAGCAGCGGACGGAACAGGCAGAGCCGAGCGAAGAACCGCACCAACCAAAGAACCAGAAGCCACAGCGCACCCCCAAGAGACACCAGAGAGGCGGGACCACCCCACCAACGAGACAAGTGTACAACAAGATATGCTAAAAAGCAAGACAAGATTACCCAAAGATAACCCAAACCCCAAAATGGTGACAGGGATGGCCACCGGCGCGCCCGCCGCTGCCACCACGCCACGAACCAGCCCAACGCCGCGACCGCACGCACGCCCCACACCCGCCCCTTGGGCAGACCAAACAACCCCCGCCGTACGCGCCGAAGGACCCACCCCGCGGGTGACCACCCCAACGGTGGAGGCCGGGGGTTAAGGGGGGTGAGGGGAGGGGGGAGCGTGGACAAGGTTGCTTTTTTGGCAAATGGCTTTCGGGGGGAGGGGAGAGGGGGGATGGGGGCAGGCGGGGGGGGACCCCAATTTCCCCCCTCTCCCCTCCCCCCGCGTGTGACGGTCGAGGTAAAACCACGCAAACAGTTCGGCTTCTGAGCGTTTTCTTTTCTATCGCTGGTTGATGGTGGATCCAATTTTGGGGGAGACAACGTATGACGGTTGAGGTAGACGGAGTCCGTTCACATCCCAGGCTGAGGCGGCGGCTTGCACAGGCACGGGGGACAGGTCCGGGCGAGACACATTGCGCCGCGTCGAGTCGTGGGGCGTGTGATCACATTCAGCCCTAGATCAACGATCAACAAAAACAATAAGAAGGGGAAAAAGAGCGAGAGACTGACGAGGACAACGTCCTGCGGCGTCGTGTGGTGGCACACGCCGCCACACGGTAGAGGCTGTTGCCGCTACGGGGCAACGCGGCGACAGAGCAAGTCCGCTCAGCAGAGTGTTGGCCGCCAGTCATCCCCCAAGAGGATTTGTCAGAATCAAGGCTCGTACAGCGGCGGACTGCCGGGAGCCAACGTCTTGGATAAACTCCGCACTTCCTCGACGTTGACCTGCCAGCGAGGCCCATCCTTCCTCGCCTCGATGCGCCCATCCCGCGCCCAGCGGCTCAGCGTGTTACGAGGCACACCGGTCAACGCCTCGACCTCGCGGAGCGGCCGGAAGCCATTGGCGCGCAGTGTGCTCAGATCCCGGTCGGCGAGGTGCTGCACGTCCTCGACGGCGATGTACCAATTCACCCTGAACTTTTTCGCCCTTACGTGGCCCTCCTGGGCCCAACGGGCCAGGGTGGAGGGATCGACGCTGACGTGAGGCGCGATCTCCCGGAGGGGAAGATAGCCCTCGGGTGGAACTGGCGACTGTCGTTCCTGTCGTCTCGCGTGGGTTTTGGTCGTTTCGTTCACTGTGACCTCCTGTAAGCCAGTGTACCACAAGATTACTCAAAAGTCAAGATAAACTGGTCACCCAAGGATGCGTTTCGGCGTGGAGCGGCTCGACTGCAAGAACAACGTGGCCGACAGACAAGGCGGTCTGCGTAGCGTCGTGTGCGGAGCAGGCCGCCGCTTTTCTTCGAGCGACCGAGATGGTGGATAGCGTGAGAAGGCAGTCTGTGGAGCTTTGCGGAACAGGCTGCCGCTTCGCGCCGACCTGAGAGAGCAAGGGGGAGGGAAAAGAGCAAAGGACTGACGGGGGCAACGCGGCGATAGATTGGATTGCATTCTTAGACACTCAATATGACTGCTTGCTTGGTATTACTCCTCGGACGCCACCACGTGGATTTGAAACATCGCCCCAATACCTTGGTATTAAGTGAATATGTACATGGGGTACCGTCTGACCAGCAGCTTCACCTACGTTGACACCAATGTTGTAACCGTTCGGACTATATTTTTGATCTAGATGTAACCGAGCCTGCCTCAATAAGTCAAAAATAGCTGATTTCTCCTGTGATGTTAATTCGAAGAAACTTTCGACGTGTCTGAAAGGAATCACTAAAAGGTGTCCTTGATTTACAGGAAATCTATCTTTTATGACAAATGCTAACTCGTTAGAAAAGAGTATTTCGTCTTTCTCCTGAGAGCAAAAGGGACATTCATACATGGACCACTCTACCCCTCTTCTTGCCCAAGAGATGTGTGCGTTCACTGAGAATACCATCAACCTCTTTTTTTAGTTCCTCATAACTTTCATGCACATAACTATCAAACTCGTTTGGATAGTAATCTTCTGGTTTTCGGATTTCAAGCGGACGGCTTGAAGTTGCACTTTTCAAGATACCACAGTGTCCTAAAAAGCGAGTAACGCTATAAGGATAGTAGTTCTCTCTAATAAGGCTTGACCTTGTGACAAGAAGCCTTTCTATCCTCTTATTGTTCTGTAATATCAACTCAACAACTGATGAAATGCCGATTTCCTCAAGTATTCCAGGAAGGTTGTCCAAAAGCTCAAAATCGCTCCCCTTTGTATCCTTCAATCTCTCAGCCAAAACCTTGTTTTGCATAATCAGAGCTAAGAGCGGGCCATACAGTTCATCCAATTGCCGCTTCTTGAAATCGAGCGTTTCCTCGGTCACTTCAAGAAATCGGGCAAGACGTTGTGTTCTAATGGAGACCAAGACATTTAAAAATAAAGTGACAAGAGAAACTATTGCTCCTATTACTCCAACAAATACTTCAGGCTCTTGCAGTAAGTTCATTCTTTACTCCTTGCGTAGCATACACATCAGGAATGCGACTCAACACCCCGACGAACATCTCATTGCAGGTCCAAGGGTGACACTCGGCGAACGCCAAAAATACAAACACCCGCCACACCGTTCGACTTGACGATGGACGGGCCTATGCTACAATGTCGTCTGCCAGGGCGGCCCTCCCGCCTTGGTCACTGCCTCGGGCTCTACGAAAGCGCCGGGGCGTTTTGCTGTCGGCTATAGTGTAGCACGATTCGCCCGTTTGCGCAAAACGTCAACCGCCTCCCTCTACTACCACCCCCGCTGCTCCCTGCATCCAACTCTCTTCAGAATTTATCCCAACCTATCCACGCCAAATCCAAAGCCAAATCAGGGAAAAGTGGGGAAAAAACTCCTTGACGGCGATGAGGTTTCCATTATGATACAAGTGGTACACTGCTTTCAGATCCCATCCCGTTTCTAAATCTCATATCTAAACGTGCGATCCTGGGAACAGAGACAGTGTACCGCTACTCCAACTGACGATCCCAACACCCTGTTTGGGAATAGTTTTGTATTGAGGTCGAGATGCGCGAGAAGTTGGAATTCCAGGCGGAACGCATCGAGGCGGTGTTGTCGATACACAAGGTGCCGGCCCGGGTGACCGGCGGCACAGTCACGCCTCGCTGGATCCGCTTCCAGGTGCTCCCGGCGGTGGGCGCAAAGATCTCGAAGATCAAGGGGCTAAGCGAGGAACTGGCCGCCGCCCTCGATGCCCAGAACTGCCGGGTGTCCCGGCGCGGAGCCGCGATCGCAGTCGAGGTACCCCGCGCCCACCCGCAGCCGGTGCGCCTGCTGCCCCTCTTTCGCCAACTCGATCCCGCAGGAGCGTCGCTCACTGCGGGACTACGCCCCGACAACATTCCATCGGTGACCGCCACCCTGGGCCTGGCCGACGACGGCGCGCCCCTGCTCATCCGCTTGCCTTCCCCCGACGTGGCCCACGTCCTGGTAGCGGGGACGACCGGATCGGGCAAGACCGCGCTCCTGCAGGCGATGATCCTCTCCCTGGCGATGACGAACCCGGCTCCCTCTCTCTTCCAGCAAGAATCCCAGGGTGGGGGGCTGTCGATGGTATTGATGGATCCAAAAGGAGGCGCTTTCGGCCTCTTCAATGGATTGCCCCACCTGGCCCGCCCGGTCATCCGGGAAATGGAGGAAACGACCGAGGCGCTGCGGAGCCTGGTGCGCCTGATGGAGCGGCGGGGAACTCGCCGCTCGCAATCCAAAACTCGCAGCGCACGCATTGTGGTAGTCATCGATGAGCTAGCGGATCTCTTGATGGTTGGCGGTAAGGCGGTGCAGACGCCGCTGACCCGCCTCTTGCAGCGCGGGCGCGGGGTGGGCATCCACGTCATTGCAGCGACGCAGAAGCCAAGCTCCGCCGTGCTGGGGCCGCTGATCAAGGCGAACTTTCCCGTGCGGCTGATCGGGCGGGTGACCAGCACGACGGACGCCCGAGTGGCCAGTGGATGGAGTGGGACGGGGGCGGAGCGGCTACTGGGACGGGGCGATTTCGTCGCCGTGGCCGAGGGGCGGGTGACGCGCTTCCAGGCGGCCTACGTCACGCCGGACGAGATCCGGGAAGTCGTGGCCCGATTGGCGCGGGGCGAGCCTGTCCTTCCGGCAAGCTCGCGGCAAACTCAGTCGGGAGCTCCAGGGGATCGTGCTCGCATCCCCGCTTCTCCCCGAACGTCCCTGCTGCCGGGGCCGGTGCGCGCTATGCGCGAGCTGACCGGAGTGTTGCGAGGAGCGTGAGGAATGACCGAGCAAGGGAATCGCAACGACGGTTGGAGAAAGCTCAAGCTCTTTGCCGGGCTGGTGGCGCTGGCCTTCGCCGTGACGCTGGCGGTGATCGTCGGCAACCGGTTGAGCGAAGAGGCCTTGAGCGTACTGGCCGGGGCGGTGTGTGGGGTGGGGGCGGCGATCCCCACCAGCCTGCTCGTCGTCGCGGTCAGCCAGCGGCGCAGCGAGTCGCGGGACTCCGAGTTCAGCCGAGCCGGGCAGCCGCCCACGTCCCAACCAAGACTCTATCCACCGGTGATCGTGGTCCAGCCGCAGAGCGGGCAGCGATGGCCCGACAACTGGAACCAGATGCCGCCCTCGTTGATGGCGCCGACGGAGCGGAATTTCACCGTGGTGGGTGGAGCTTATGAGGATGAGCAGCATCTGAAGCATATCGAGTAAATGTTGGGTCGCGGTGGGGTTTGCCGCGACCCAACATCGAACTATTCATTACAAAAGTTACTAAATTCTCGATTTCGCCGTCAGAATTGGAAGATCTGTAATTGATTTTCACTAATGTCTAGGGAGATTTTTCAACTTGTTGCTTAATGAGTGCGAGCGATTCAGCATCAACGCAAACCTTGACCAATCCA
>Ga0180432_10004845_pt1 | contig 18215 bp, 20 predicted proteins | sample SS_ome_10_FD_132414 | JGI IMG/M metagenome (GOLD analysis project Ga0180432, IMG submission 132414) | Hypersaline lake sediment archaeal communities from the Salton Sea, California, USA - SS_1_MS_2 metaG | ecosystem: Environmental > Aquatic > Non-marine Saline and Alkaline > Hypersaline >...
CTTTGCCCTCAACCCAGTCCTGCCACAAGGATACCACTTTCCCGTGGATTCGTCTGTGACTTTTGTCTCGCATCCGGGCGCGGGGGAATCTCGTCGTTCCAGACCTCGCCGACGCCCCAGCAGCATACCGACCCGATATCACGAACCTCCCCGGGTTTCATGGCAGCACGTCGACGGGCCAGAGCAGAGGGACCAGCGTAATCGCGATCGCGTAGACCAGGACCGTGAGCGGCAGCCCCACCTTGGCGAAGTCCTTGAACTGGTAGCGACCGGGCCCGTACACCAACAGACAGGACGGCTCCAGAGGCGTGAGGAACGAGCAGCTTGCCGCCAGAGCTATCATGATCGCGAAACTGCGCGGGTTCAGGCCCAACTGGGCGGCCGTCTGCAAGGCTATCGGCACGACGACTGCCGCAGCAGCCTGGTTGGACATGGGCTGGGTGAGAAGCACCGTCAAGGCGAAGAACCCGGTCAACAACCAGATCGGCTGAGAGTTCCCCACGACTCTGGCTATCTGCGCCGCCAGGAATTCCGCCGTCCCTGTCGCCTGCATCGCCGCTCCCAGGCTCAACATCGAGGCGATCACCATCAGAGCCTTCCAGCTAAGCCGGCCGTATGCCTCCTCGGGCGTTATGCAGCGGGTCACGAACACCAGCAGTGCCCCCAGGAGCATCGCGACGGGTAGCGCCACCAGGCCCGAAGTGGCGGCAATCAAGACTGCCACGAAGATCGATAGCGCCAGCGGCGCTCGCTCTCTGTTGCGACGCTCCTCTCCGACCTCGCTGAGGAAACGGAAGGCATCCCGTCGGGCCAGTGCTGCAATCCTGGCACGATCGCCCTGCACCACCAGCACGTCACCCGTGCGCAGTCGAATCCTGCTCATCTTGAGTCTCAGCTTCTCACCATGGCGACTGATGGCCAGAACCTGTAGACCGTGCCGCTCCCGAAGGCGAAGGCCTCTCAGTGTCCGTCCAACCAGAGGCGAGCCCGGCAGCAGGATCACTTCCACTAGTCCGATGTCTCCGGCTTCCGAGTCGGGATCAGCAAGCTCGACGTCAGCTCTGATGTCGATCCCGGCCTCCTCCTTCACCCGGAGCACGCTTTCTCTCTCTGCCTCCACCAGCAGGACGTCACCCTCGTCCAAAGACGTTGCTGCCTGAGGCACGACCTGGGGCGCGCTGTCACGGACGATGCGCATCACGGTCAGACCGAGGTCTCGACCCAGGCCGGACTCCTCCAGCGTCTGACCAACCAGTGGCGAGTCCGGCAGAATCACGACCTCGGTCATGTAGAGGTCCACGCTGAAATCCTCCATCTGCTCCAGAGGGATCCGATCGGGGATCAGCCGTCGACCAACTACCAGCATGTAGAGCACGCCGACGGCGGCAATCAGAATGCCGACCGGGGTCAACTCGAACATGCCCATAGCCGGCAGGCCATACTCGGTCATCAATCCGCTCACGACGATGTTGGTGGAAGTACTCACCAGAGTGATGGAGCTGGCCAGAATCGATGCAAAGGCCAACGGCATCAGCAGTCGCCCGGCGCCAATCTTCGCTCGCCGGGCCAACCCGATGACGATGGGGAGGAAGAAGGCCGTCGCTGCCGTGTTGCTCATGAACGCACCTAGAGCCACCGCGGCCACCATCACCACCAACAGAAGTCGGTCGACTCCGGCCCCGCTCCAGCGTCGCAGCGCCCGACCGGCCCAGTCGGTCACTCCTGTGCGAGTCAGCGCTTCCATCAGCACCAAGAGCCCCAACATCATCACGAAGACATCGCTTCCGAACCCGGCAAAGGCCTCCTCGGCCGGCAGCAGTCCCGTCATGATCAGGAAGACCAGTATGCCCAGGGCGGTTACGTCGACAGGGATCCGATCGAGCGAGAACAGAACGACCGCGGCAACCGTGGTTCCAAGAAGAAGCAGGATCTCAGCATTCATGGTCCCATCCAGTCCTGGTATTGAGGCTCTGAGAGGGGGCTCGGGTCAGGCATTGGAGAGCAAACGCAGACTCTTCGACCCTACCGCCCTCCCGCCCGGCGGTTTCGCTCCACACCTTCCTGTAGAAACGACTGACCTACGCGTGTCGTCGTCCGCTCAGCGCAGGAGCGCATCAGTCTTGACCCGCACAACGCCATGCGAGGCCTGGGCCCGCCCGCCCTCACGGAGGCGAGACGCGGGCGCTACACGCCCAGTTCGTCCAGTACGCCGCGCACCACCTCGGCCGATCGGCACAATGCGTCCTGCTCGGTCTCGCTCAGCGGCAGAGGCAGAACTCGCTCGACTCCTCCGGCATCCACGACCGCAGGCAAGCTGAAGTACACGTCACCGATACCGTAGCAGCCGGCGGCCAGATGAGAGACGGCCAGAATGGTATGCTGATCGCGCAGGATGCTCTCGACGATCCGCAGCAAACCCACCGCAACGGCGAAGTGAGTTGAACCCTTGCGCCGGATGATCTCATAAGCTGCGTCGCGCGTCTGGCGAAAGATGCGCTCCTGCACTTCGGGGGAAAGCGAGAGCCCTTCACGGCCACAATAATCGGTCAGGCCCATCCCTGCCACCGTCGCCAGACTCCACACCGGCACCTCGCTGTCGCCATGCTCCCCGATGATGTGCGCGTGCACGCTATGAGGGTCGATCCCCAGGTAGTGCCCGAGCAGGTGGCGGAAACGAGCTGTGTCGAGCACCGTTCCCGAGCCTATCACCCGCTGGGCGGGGAGTCCCGATGCTTTCCACGCGACGTAGCTCAACACGTCCACGGGATTCGTGGCGATCAGCAGGATGCCGGTCTTGTTATGCCTTGTGACACGAGGAATGATCTCACCGAAGATCGCCGCGTTCCGCTTCACCAAGTCCAGACGCGTTTCACCGGGGCGCTGGGCCGTTCCGGCAGCAACAACGATCACGTCGGCGCTGGCGCAGTCGGGATAGTCCCCCGCCCATATGCGCGTCGGGTGCGAAAGGGGGGCCGCGTGGCTGAGATCCATGGCCTCCCCCTCGGCCCGATTGGCGTCCATATCGATCAGCACGATTTCCCCCGCCAAGCCGCGCAGAAGCAGCGCGTAGGCGAAGGTGGATCCTACCCTGCCGGCCCCGACTACGGCCACCTTGTGAGCCCGAAAACTGTGATCCTCCATCTTCATCGCCACCTCTCGGACCCGCCCTCGATCCATTCGGTAGTCTTCTGAGTCACGAATCGCCAAACAACCGGCTTCTCGACCCCTCCAGGCGCAAGCCGAGGATCATCGCAGTACCCTTCCGGCCCGCGAGTTCAGCAGGAGCTTTTGCGTTTGGCTGGGGCCCCGCCCTTGACGTACCTCTGAGGCTCCTTCTCGAAGGTCACCTTACATCCCGGAGCACAGAAGTAGTAGGTCTTGCCCTCATACTCTGTCTTCGCCCGAGCTGTCTTTGGGTCGACCTCCATCCCGCAGACCAAGTCCTTTGCCATTTCACTCGCCTCGCTTCCTACTGGGCTCCAGAGAGCGCAGCCGCCCGTTGCGCCCGAGCTGGCCAGAGTCATCGGCCGATCATCGCGCCGCCCACCCTAGGGCGAACTCCGCAGCCCAGGTGATCAGCAGTGACTGGAATCCTATCTATGCGACGGTTCGATATTCGCTCTTCGCAGGAGATTGGCGTTGCTCACCACCGTGATCGAGCTCATTGCCATTGCTATCTCGGCCAACACCGGATGCATCAGCCCCAGAATGGCCAAAGGAATCATGACCACATTATAGAAGAAGGCCCAGAACAACCCCTGCACCACCTTGCCGAACGTAGCTCGCGAGAGCTTCACCGCACTCACCACTCCAGAGAGATCCCCTCGTACCAAAGTGATGTCCGAGGCCTCGATGGCGATATCGGTACCCGTGCCGATGGCGATGCCCACATCAGCCTGGGTAAGTGCCGGCGCATCGTTGATGCCATCACCCACCATGGCCACCAGTGCCTTGCGCCTTGCCGGTCCTCCCCAGAACTCGCGGCCCCGTCCATCTCGGGCTTCTTCGACACCTTCTGCTCGTGCCAACTGGTCCTGCAAGCGCCGTATCTCGGTCAGTTTCTCACCGGGCAGCACCTCCGCCAGCACCTCGTCGATCCCGGTCTGCTCGGCGATGGCCTCCGCGGTGCGGCGGTTGTCGCCGGTGAGCATGACCGTCTTGAGCCCCAGTGCCCTCAGCTCCCTTATCGAGGTGACCGAGTCAGTCTTGAGCGTGTCAGCCATCGCGACCATTCCGGCCAATTCGCCGTTCAGTGCGATGGCCATCGTCGTCTTGCCCTCTTCCTCCAGACGTCGCGCTTCCTGCTCCAGCGCCGCCAGGTCCACGCCCTCCTCTTGGAGAAAGGCCCGACTTCCTATCACCACAGCCTGCCCATCGACGGTGCCCTTCACCCCCTTGCCGCGCACGGCCTCGAAGTCGCTGAGCTCGCCCAGCTCCAGACCCTGCTCCTCTCCTCGCCGCGCGATGGCCCTGCCCAGAGGATGCTCGCTGCCAACCTCGACCGAGGCCGCCCAGCGCAGGAGTTCTCGCGGAGACGCGTGGGAGCCCGGCCTGACTACGGTATCGGTCACGCCGGGCCGTCCCCTGGTGATCGTTCCCGTCTTGTCGAACACCACCACCCGGACATCGCGCATCGCCTGGATCGCCTCACCGGAGCGGATCAGGATACCGTTCTCGGCACCGATCCCGCTGCCAACCATCAATGCCGTTGGAGTAGCCAACCCCAGCGCACAGGGACAGGCTATCACCAGGACCGAGATGGTGTTGATCAGAGCCAGTGTGAAGCGCCCGAGCTCCGGATCCACCCAGGGCAGGAACGAGCTGGCCCACTCCGTCACCGGGCGCAGCGTCGCAGGGAAGAGATACCAGACCAGGAAAGTCAGGACAGCCACTACAATCACGATAGGCACGAACACGGCCGTCACCCGATCTGCGAAAGTCTGGATGGGCACCTTCGTGCCCTGAGCCTCTTCAACCAACCTGACCACTTGAGCGAGGAAGGTATCCTTCCCCACGCGAGTGGCACGCGCCTTGAGCAGACCGTCCTGGTTGACCGTTGCGCCAATCACCTCGTCGCCCGGTCGCCGGGTCACAGGCATAGACTCTCCCGTAGCCATCGACTCGTCGACTGCGCTCTCGCCTTCGATAACCACCCCGTCGGTGGGGATCTTCTCCCCGGGACGGACCAGCATCACGTCGCCAACGCCAACCTGGTCGACGGGGATCTCTCGCTCCTCACCGTCAACCAGTATGCGAGCTGTCTTGGCTCCCAGCTCGAGAAGCTTGCGGATGGCCTGGGACGCTCGACCCCTGGCGCTAGCCTCCACGAAGCGCCCGGTCAGGTGGAAAGCCATGATCATGGCCGAGACCCCGGCGTAGGAGGCAATCGGAGCGAAGAACGTTGCTATCCCCGACAGGAACGATGCCCCGGTACCCAACGCTATGAGCGCATCCATGTTCGGCATTCCGCGAATGGACGATTTGTAGGCCGACACGTACACGTGCCGTCCTACCCAGAAGAGCACCGGCGTCGACAGCAGCAGCATACCCAGCTTGAAGATCGTAGGGCTAGGCCAGGCCACGCCCACCAACATCTCAGGCAGCATCCACAGTATGATCGGTCCCGTGAATAGCCAGGCGAGCTGCATCCGCCGGCGCGCAGTCTCCATCTTGCGTACCTGACGCGAGAGCTCCTCCTCGGCGAGCTCCTCTCCCGTGGGCAGCACCTCGTAGCCCACGTCGGCCACGGCCCTGCGGAAGTCAGCCAAACCTGCCACCGTGGGAATGTACTCCACCATGGCCTTCTCGGTGGCCAGGTTCACGCTCACGCTCAGGACACCGGGCGTCTTCGCAAGCGCCCCCTCCACGTGAGCCACACAACTCGCGCACGTCATTCCAGCGATGGGCAGGCTCTCGCTTCTGGTGCTCACATCGTAGCCCGCTTCTCGTACGGCCTCCACCATTCCGTCGAGAGTGACTACCTGAGGATCCAGATCGACGCTGGCCTTCTCAGTCGCCAGGTTGACGCTGACTCCTGCCACCCCCACCAGATCGCGGAGCGCTCCTTCCACGTGGGCGACACAACTCGCGCAGGACATACCCTCGATGGGCAGCGCCATGCTTTCCCGCTCCCCTTTTCTCCCCACGGCCCTACTCCTTGCGATCAACCCCGCTCGCAGTGGTTGCGCCGACTAGCTCTTGCCACAGCGAAGCCACTCTCGCTTCTATCTCGTCCCGGACCCTCCGTATGTCGTCCGTGCTCCGGCCTTTGGGATCGTCAATGCCCCAATCAACTGTCTCCACGAAGACGGCAGGGCAGTCTCCCTCGACACCGCATCCCATGGTTATAACCCTCAGAGCTCCGGTCACCATCTCCTGAGTCAGCATACGCGGCCTCTTTCCGCTTATGTCGACACCCACTTCCGCCATCGCCCGAACCACATCCGCGTTGATCTCTTGATCGGGCACCGTGCCCGCAGATTGAGCAACGATTCTGCCATCAGAGATCCTGTCGAAGAAAGCTCGAGCCATCTGGCTTCGACCCGAGTTATGCACGCATACGAAGAGCACAGAAGGGACGCTCCCCGCTTCCATCGCTACACTCCTATACCTGGATTCGGATCACCCAATCATCACGATGGCCTTCAACGCTGAGCAGCTTCAGCTTCAGGGCATCCACGGCCATCGGGATCTCCTCCTTCGACGCAGGGTGCGTTCCCAGCACCTCGATCACATCCCCCGGCAAGGCCCTTCGTGCCGCCTTGCGAACCTCCACCAGCGGTATGGGACAAACCTCTCCCCTGCAGTCAACTCGTATGTCGGTCATCGACTCACCTCATCCAGAGAACTCCACTATCACCTGGTCCACATCCCACAAGGGCGCGATCTTCTCGGATATCTCCTCCTTGATGTTCGCGGCGAACTGGTGGTCGACGGGCAAGTGCACCGTTACGCTGACGACCCCTTCCGTCACGCTGACGTCTTGGTCCTCGACCAGCTTGGTGCGCACCACGTCCAGACCGGTGAGTGGGTTCATCACCCGCTTGAGACGCTTGCGCACCACCTCAGTCGTCGTCGGGTGTCTCTCCTTGACAAGACCGTGACGCTCTTCGTAGTTCTCTATGGCCGCTCGCAGCCCGTCAATAGCCAGGACCGAGCAATGCGTCTTGATGGGAGGAAGGCCCCCCAGAGCGTCCGACGCCTGTCTCCAGGTGATCTTCTTCGCCTCCTCGAGAGTCTTCCCCTTGGCCAACTCAGTTATGATCGAGCCCGTCGCGATATTGGAGGCACAACCGTACGACTCGAACTTGATGTCATCGATGCGACTGGAATCCGGGTCTATCTTCAGATACACCGCTACCATGTCACCACATGCAGGGCTTCCTTCTACAGCCTTACCGTCGTGATCCTCGATCTTCCCCACATTCCGCGGATGCTGGAAGTGCTCCATCACGATCTCGGTATACTGCAATGGCATGATCACTACTCCTTTCCCAACGGGCTGATCGCTCGCAGTCTCTCCACCACCTCGGTGAGGCTATCAGCCACTTCCTCAACGTCGCGCGTCTGATTGAATCGCCCGAGAGTTAGCCGGACCGAGCCGTGAGCGCGCTCGTGGTCGCCACCTATCGCCATCATGACGTGGCTGGCCTCCAACGAGCGGCTGAAACACGCCGAGCCTGTGCTGACGGCAAAGCCCCTCATGTCCAAATGCAGGAGAATCGACTCCCCTTCGACGAATCTAAACGACACATTGGCGTTGTGCGGAAGCCTCTCCAAAGGATGACCGTTCAGACGAGAATGGGGGATCTCCAGCAGTCGTGCGATCAGGCGGTCCCTCATCACTCGAAGCCCGTTCGTCTCCTCGGGCGTGATCAACTCAACCGCCCGGGCAAAGCCAACCGCCCCGGGAACGTTCTCTGCACCGGCGCGTAAGTCAAACTCCTGAAAGCCTCCGTCCATCCATTTGACCAACGGAGTCCCTTTTCGTACGTACAGCGCGCCCACGCCTTTGGGGCCATGGATGAGGTTGGCCGCAACCGTAACCAGATCAACCGGCACCTCGCCTACATCCAACGGCACGCGAGGAAAGCTGTGCGTCGCGTCGGTGTGGAAGAGCACGCCCTTGTCGCGACAGATCTCGCCAATGGTGGACAGGTTCTGCAACGTTCCTATCTCTTGATTGGCCGACTGGACGGAGACCAAGATCGTTTCCGGGCCAATCGCGTCTCGCAACTGCCCGAGATCCACTCGTCCGTGCTCGTCCACATCCAGGTAGGTCACCCGGAACCCCTGCCTCCCTAGTGCCCTCGCGCTGTACAGCACCGGGAAGTCCTCGATCTTGGTGGTGACGATGTGTTTGCCCTTCTTCTCCTGCAGCGCCAGCGCCACTCCTTTGATCGCCATGTTGCTGGACTCAGTGCTCCCGGATGTGAAGACCAACTCCTCAGGGGTCGCCCCCAGGTAGCCCGCGATTGTCGCCCTGGCTTCTTCCAGAGCGTCCTTCGCCTCAATGCCCGGAGAGTAGCCGAACTGCGAAGTGGCGACCGCGTAGGTGTCGAAGAGGAAGGGCACCATTGCCTCGTGGACCCGCTCGTCCAGGCGCGTTGCAGCAGCATTGTCCAGGTAGATGAACTCCTCGGTCATGTCTGCTCACTCCTTCCCCGTGCCGCTGACGACCTCAAAGGAACAGGTGATGGCTCCGGTCGGGCATACTTCCTCGCATAGGCAGGCGCAGTCCGTGTCCTCAGTGCACTCACCCTGCCGGAGACATCGCTCCGGGGCAATGAAGACCGGCCCTCTTTCTCCAAGTTCCACCGCGTGACAGGCGCATGCCTCTACGCACAGACCGCACAGCGTGCATCGACTCTCATCAACCTCAGGTAGCATGTACCCCGCGCTCATAGACCATCTCCTCACATAAGCGAAACGACCATCCTCAGTGTACTGCACGGATGGTCGTCTGTCTGTGACTAAAGTCCCTATTCTCAAGCACCCGAGGCTTCCCCTTCCAGCCCGTCTCGGTTCATGATGGCCACGCGCCCCCGTTCGCGCCGAATCAGGCCATCCGCCGCGAGGGCTCTCAACGTGCGGCCCACCATCTCCCGCACAGTTCCGATCTGGGAAGCGATCTCCTCCTGCGTCCAGCGCTGTGGCGGCAGCGCACCGTCGGCCTGAGCCAATAGGAACCTGGCCAGGCGCGTGCGCACCGTGTGCAGTGCCAGTCCTTCCACCATGTCGCTCAGGCGCCTGACCTCGGAAGCCAGATACTTGAGTGCAGCGAGAGCAAGATCGTGATGCTCACTCATGAGCTCCCTCAGGCGTTGGCACGGAACCGAGTAGACTTCCGCGCCCGACAGGGCATCCACCGTCGCCAGATGGGCACCTCGGTCCAGAGCCGCGACAAACCCAAACACCTGGCCCGGCCCCAGGTAGCCCAGCACTTGCTCGCGCCCTTCGAGGGACAGGCGCCTGGTCCGCACCACACCCCTGGCGACGAAATACACCACACGGCAACCGTCGCCCTCCAAGACGATCACCTGACCACGCGAGAAACGGCGCTCGTCAACGTGGGGCGCGATCTCCTGCAGGCTCCTGTCGTCCAGCTCCTTGAAGAAGGGCACTCGCGCCAACGCCTCGCCTGTGACAGCCATAGACCTCCTACCGTCCCTCAGTCAGCACCCGGAGGTTCTGCTATTTCGGCTTCGGCCCCTCCCATCACCTCGAAATGCCGCTCCACAAATGCCGGTAACCCGGGTTGTTCCAACCCATCATGCGGCCTCCCAGCATGAACCACGATGAGGATAGCGCACTATCCCCCTCCCGTCAATCACGGTTTGGCCACTCACACCGCTCACCTTGCTAGACGGCAGTTCCCCAGTAGACCGCGAGGATGGCTCGATGCGCAAAGACCGCAGTCGATACCACTTCCCCCGTCATCCTTCCTATTGAGGCTTGCTCTGCCCTTGACAGCATCCCCGGCGCGGACCTCTCCTCGCCGGTCTGTCACGGCAGCCCGTTCAGGAAGCGGGCCACTTCCTCTGCGAATACGTCCGGGTACTCCTCTTGGGGCAGGTGACCACACCGGGGAATCACCACCAGCCTGGCATCGGGCAGATGGTTCACCAGGTCAGCGCTGCGATCAGGGGGCACAATACGGTCGTCGTCGCCGGTTATCACCATCACAGGTACCGCAATCTCGTGAAGACGCGGGACTAGATCCTCGATCCGCTGCGAGATGGTGTACTCCCACAGAGCCCGATCCCAATCCTCGACCTGCAACGGCTTCGTGTATCCCTCCATGATCTCGTCTGTGATCCGCTTTGGATCGTGCCAGGCCAGACGAATCGTGCCCTCCCCGCTCGAACTGATCGAGCGCACGAGCAAGGGGCCCAGCCGTCGCATCTGTGGGGTGCCCAGCAGAGGGTTGACCCAACCCGGCGGGCCGTCACCGGCACCCAAGGCGGGTGCCACCAGTACCAGCGCTCTCACTTGCCTTGGATACTCAAGGGCGGTCAGAACCGCGATGCGCCCCCCGGCAGAGTGGCCCACGAGCACCGCTTCCTCCATCCCCTGCCGGTCCATCAGCCCCACCGTCAGACTTACCTGACTCTCAGGGCCATACGGGCTGTCACCATGCCAATCGCCCGGCATGGGACGTTCGGTCAGGCCAAACGCCGGTCGGTCGAAGGCCACTACTCTACACAGAGCGGCCAACGGCTCCATCACCTCTCGCCACGAGAAGAGACTCGCGCCAAAGCCGTGCAGCAGCACCAGATCAGGAGGACCCTTCCCGATCACCTTGTAGTGCACCCGAAGACCGTTGATCTCTTCGAACAAGCTACCGCTATCGGCCAACTCCTCGGGCGGCAGGGTGTCGTCAAGGGGCCGAACCGGAATCAGGAAGGGCCCCACCGTGAGCAACAGTACGACGATGCCCGACCCTAGTAGAAAGGTCCGCCTCAGCCGTCTACGTCCCACGAGTCAACTCCTCAGTTCGTCTGTCTGCCCGCTCGTCGCCAGCGACACAGACTCTCTTCCAGAGTCGCGCACGGTCGCGCGCCGGACCGCCGAGGACCAACCGACAGTGAGGTACGAGCCTGGCGCAGTACGGCCCTCGACGATGAGGCGTACAACGGCGGCCTCAGACGGTCTCGGCTCGCAGGGCCGCCACCTGCTCTGCGTTCAGCAGCTCCAGCGGACGAGCGACCAATGGGCCGTCCTTCAGCGCCGAGACCTGCTCTTCGTAGGTTGGAGTTCCCGCGACTCGATAGACTATGCCTATGGGAATGCGATCGCCCCATTCCTGCGCCTTGACCCAGGCCTGCGTGCGGTCCGCGGGATCGTAGCCCTGCTCCTCCTCCAACTTGTACACCCTGCTCTTGTAGAAGCTGTACGCGCTCTCGCGATTGAAGGACACGCAGGGCTGCAGCACATCCACGAGGCAGTAGCCGGAGTGCTGCAGGGCCTCACCGATCAACCAGACCAGATGCTGGAACTCCATCGCATACCCACGTGCCACAAACGTGGCCCCTGCCGCGATGGCCAGCGACAGTGGCTCCACCGGCCGGTCGATGGCCCCTTCCGGAGAAGTCGCCGTCCGCATGCCGGGCTTGCTGGTCGGGGAGTATTGTCCCTTGGTCAGACCGTACACCCGGTTATTCTGAACGATATCCACAATGTCGAGGTTGCGTCGAACGGCGTGCAGCATGTGCCCCAGGCCCATTCCATAGCCGTCCCCATCCCCATGAACCGTCATCGTCTTGATGCCGTGATTGGCCAGCCTTGCCCCCGTGGCCACGGCCACGGATCGTCCATGGATGGTATGGAACCCGCTCACGCGCATGTAATGTGGCAGCTTGCTGCCGCAGCCGATCCCGGTGAAGATGACCACCTGGTGAGGCGCGATGTCCTGCTCGGCCAGTGCCATCTTCACTGCGTTCAGGATACCGTAGTTACCGCACCCCTTGCACCAGGTCGGGCTCTCAGTTCCCTCGAAGTCCTCTCGACTCACCATACTCCACCTCTCTGACGAGCATTTGGGCGAATCCGCTGGCTCGTGGCGGCACGTCAGCCGGCACGGTTCAGGATGTACTCAGGCGTGAAGGCCCGCCCATCGTACCTGAGGATCTGGCCGTCAACTTGCCGACCCGTGTTGGCTCGAATCAGAGTGGCCAGTTGCCCGGTAGCGTTCATTTCCACACAGACCAGCGTCCGGGCCCCTGCCACTTCCGCCGCGACCGAATCAGCCGGAAAGGGCCACAGGTCGACGAGATGCAGCATGTTCGCGCGGCCTTCTTCCTGAGCGTTCAGTCGATCCACGGCTTCACGCAGCGGTCCGTAGGTCGAGCCCCAGCTCACGAACGTAGTCGCGGCCTCCTGCGGGCCATACGTGGCCGGACTCGACACCTCCTGCGTCATGCCCACCAACTTTCGTTGCCGCTTTTCCACTTGCGCCGCACGCATCTCGGGCTCCTCGGTGATCGCGCCGGTTTCATCATGCTCATTGCCCGAGGCAACGTAGATCGCCTTGGGATGGCCGGGGAAGGCTCGCGGGGAGACTCCCGAGTCGGTGATGCGATAGCGCAGATACTGACTCCCCAGGGAGTCGAGCTCCGCCGCGGTCAGGATCTCGCCCCGCTCGATCGTCACCGCGTCGAAATCGAGGGCGTCCGCGTCCAGCGTTCGCACGGCCACCGCCAGATAGTGGTCGCTGAGCACGAGAACCGGGACCTGATGCTTCTCTGCCAGATTGAAGGCCCGCCATCCGGCGTTGAAGCACTCCTCGTGCGTGCCCGGCGCCAGAAGGAACCGAGGGAACTCCCCCTGCGAGGCATAGAGCATGAACAGCAGGTCGCCCTGTTCTTGACGCGTCGGGAGACCGGTGGACGGGCCCGGCCGTTGAGCATTATAGATCACCAGGGGCGTCTCCGTGATGCCGGCCAGGCCGAGGGCCTCCGCCATCAGCGCGAAACCTCCGCCCGAAGTGGGCACCAGCGCCCGCGCGCCCATGTGAGCTGCACCGATGGCCATGTTGATGGCTGCTATCTCGTCCTCGGTATGCTTGACCACCACCGGGTAGTCGATCGAATGGGCAGCCATCCAATGCAGGGCCAGCGAGCCGGGCGTCATCGGGTAGCCCGAGACGAACCGGCACCCCCCCGCCAGAGCCCCCATCGCGAACGCGTCGGTCCCGTTCATGACCATACGCGGCGGAGCGTGCGCAATGCGCTCCAGCTTGAAGTCATAGTCCGTGGCTCGGCGCCGCCCTTCACCGTATCCCGCTTCGACCGCGGCCAGGTTGCCGTCCACCACCTCCTGCCCCTTGCGAGCGAAGTTCTGGCGGATCACCGACTGCAGGGGCTCCAAATCGAAGCCCGTGATCCCCGCTGCCACCCCCAGGGCCACGGTGTTGCGGGCCAAGAATGTGCCCGCCGCTTCCCTGGCCATGTCCCGCAAGGGAAGTGGCACCGGCAGCACATCTGGTCCCCTTAGGTGTTCCTCCACTCCCGCGAAACTGGAGTCGTAGATGACCGCCCCGCCACTCGCGATGCTCGCCACGTGACGCGGGATCGTCTCCTCGGTCAGAGCCAGCAACAGATGCACGGGCTCGTCATGCGAATACAGGGGCTGATCGCTGACGCGAACAGAGTAGTGGTTGTGGCCTCCTCGGATTCGCGAATAGTAATCCGGCAGGCCGAAGATATGCAGTCCACCCCTCGCCAGTGCCGTACAGAAGCCGGCACCACTGGACTCGACCCCGTCTCCTGCCGCGCCCCCGATCCTTATGGTCATGCTGTTAGTGATCATACTCACCCCCTTGGTACGCGCAGCCCGCCGCCCATACCAACCGCAGCCAACCGTCCGCCGGTAACCGGCTTGCCTGCACCGGTTCCCCGGCCCCATCTCGCAGGATCTTCGCCCCCACCTCCTCCAGACAGACCCGACCGGGGGAGTATCTGACATCGATGCCGCAACGATAGCCGTTGCCTCAGTTCACGGGCAGGCCCGCGGTGTGTCGAGCGATGGCCGCGGTCAGGTGTGCCCCGAAGAGCGTGATCCAGCCGCTGATGTAGATCCAGAGCATCAGGACTGCCACAGTCGCCAGCGAGCCGTAGGCGAACTCGTACGTTGCCAGGCCGCTCTCCAGATACCAGGCGAAACCACCGGCCGCGCCCTCCCAGGCCACGGAAGCCACCAGAGCTCCCGGGGCAACAGCGGACCACCGCACCCGGGTCTTGGGTACCAGACGGTAAAGGCTGGTAAACACCAGCAGAGTGACAAGCCTGGGCAGTAACTCCGTGTACAGCCTCCACAGTGATGTGTCGTACACGGACACTCCCCCCAAGATGGGCATCCGCAGGCGTCCCACGACGCCCATGAGAGTCGAAGCGACGAAGGAAGTGATCAGAGCAAGCGCCGAAAGACCCACCATGCCAAACGCTACCAGACGCTCCTGGTAGACGTTTCTGGGTTCGGCCTCAGGCCATGCCAGGTTGATGTTGCGCGCGAGAATCGTGAACACGCCGCTGGCCGACCACAACAGGCCCAGCAATCCCAACAAGCCGATCGTCCCACGCAGCTCCAGAACCTGACGCAAGTTGCTCTCGATCACGTCCCTGGAAATCGGAAAGGCCTGGGCCACGAACTCACGAACCTGGGCATAGACTTGCTCACTCTCGAGGAAGTAGCCGCCAACGGCCACGAGGAACAAGAGGAGGGGAAAGAGAGAGAAGAACGCGTAGTAGGCCATGCCGGCAACAGCCTCGGGAGCACGAACCAGGGTGAAGCGTCGCATCGCATCGCTCAGGACGCGCACGCAACACCGTACCAGCCCCTTGGCCCGTGAACGGGCAGTCTTCAGAGCCTCGCTGACACTATCGCCGGGACACACTGTCACCCTCATCTGAACAGCGTCCTGCGCCCGTGTCACATCTTTGGCCGAGTCCCTATCGGCGCCGACGCCTGCAGCATTCCCGTGGGATCAGACTCGACCAGCTTCCAGGCAACGATCAACACACGGGCCCGCCAACTCCAGCAACCATTCGCACCAAGACACAAAGGGCACACCGGAGAGGTGTGCCCTGCGCTTAGTGCAATCTAGAACGCCTTCTCAGGCTTCCAGACCTTCCACACCTTCCCGGCCAGGTCCGGCCCTGGCTTCAGAGTAGGCTTGCCGGGCTGCCAGCCCGAGGGCGTGGCTTCGCCGGTGGCCCTCACGTGCTGGTAGGCCTTGACCTGGCGAATCAGCTCGCTCACATTACGACCCACCGGTGGGGTGAGTACTTCCATGGCCTGGATTATCCCCTCTGGGTCAATCAGGAAACGGCCACGGACGTTCACGCCTGCCTCGGCGTCGTACACGCCGTACACGGTGCCTATCCGCCCGCCCTGGTCGGAGAGCATCGGATAAGGGATGCCGCCCTCCACCATCTTGGATAGCTCTGTCTCATTCCAGATCTTGTGGCTGAAACGGCTATCGGTGCTAACCGAGAGCACCTGGACGCCCAATTCCTGCAACTCAGGATACTTGACGGCAACTGCCGACAGTTCAGTCGGTCAAACGAAGGTGAAATCCCCTGGATAGAAGCAGAGCACCACCCACTTGCCCCGGTAGTCGGAGAGCTTCACATTCCTGAAACCCTCTCCAGCAACGTAGGCCGAGGCCTCGAAATCGGGCGCTTCCCCGCCCACACGTGCCACCGCCATTCTCGCTTCCTCCTTCGGCCGCGCGCCCCCCTCAGCGGAGAGCGGCCCTGGGACCAACGGTCCCGCTGCTTTCTCCACACAGGAATCCACTTCCTTGCCCACCAGATCCCTCCTTTCGACTGTTCCAGGTCTTCGGTCCGTTTCCTTGACCCTGTGCTATCGAATGTAGAATCATTCGCCACAAGGAATCTCTCTCATTGTACTGTGGATCAATCCTGAGGTCAAGGGGAAATCGTGTTGGGTCAGGTTTATGTTCCCGATGGCTTCAATCCAGCCCGCAGCGCTTCGTTCTTCCTCTCGCGTCAAGGGCACTCCAGAGAGGCGATCCGCCGTCTACTTGGCACAGCCCGGCATCGCACCGCCGCCAAGTCCCCGGAAGAGTCGCACCAAGGCGCCGAGGATCGGGCCGCCATCCGCAATCACCTCCGCCGAGTAGATCCACCCGCCTCCGTCATGACCGCGCACCACGATAACGCTGCCCTCGTACGGAAGCAGGTCGATCTCCTCACTCTCCGGCGACCGAGCGGCCTGCATCGGCATGCGCGTCAATCGGCAACTGCCCCCAAGTGGGCGCCGCCGCAACAAGGGCTGGAACTCTCCGCTCTCAACGATCCCCACGAGCCAGTCCTGGCCCTCCGCCAGGTCTCGATCCAGCGCCCCGGCCAGATACAGAGTCGCCCCGCAAGCCGCTGCCGGGCAACCGATCGTGAGACCCAGCATTAGCGGCGGCAGAAGAACAGCCAGCACCAGCACCAAACAAGTGAGTCTGGTGTCGTGACCCTCGTCTGCTGGCCCTTTCTCCAGTTGCACTCTCACTCTCCCACACTGTCGGCCACGAGTGTTCAGAGCGATCACTCGTGGTCCGCTGCCTACTGATCTGCCCTGTCCCCAACACCAGCCCGCACGATCTCCCAAGCTTGAGCGCGAGCGTGGGCCTCCAGCTGAGCGTCGGGGTTCACGGCCACAGGATGGCCCACCCGTCGCAGCAAGGGGATGTCCGTGTAGGAATCGGCGTAGGCATAGCTTTGCGACCACGTGACCTCATCACCGTCGCCCAGGTAAGCCTCCAGCCGCGAGACCTTGCCCGGTCCCTGGCATGTCGGAGTCTCACAGGCCCCCGTGTACCTCCCGTTCTTGGTGATCAGTGGTGTCCCCACCGTCTCCTCCACCCCTAGCCGACGGCCGATCTCGGCGAGCAGTGGAGAGAACGTACCGGAGACGATGACAACGCGATGACCGCGCGACTGATGGTCGCGCAGCCGGGTCATCACTTCAGGGCAAACCAGGGGCGACACGTACTCCTCAGCCAGCCAGATGAAGGTGTCGGCCGCCTCCTCGGGGGTCCAACCCCTCACCGTCCAGCCGAGGTTTCGAATCCACCTGCTTCGGACCGACTCCTTGGGGAACAGACCGGCACGAGAGAGATACCAGAGAGGCATGTGCACTACCAGATAGGAGTAGAGCTCTGGCAGCTTCACGTGGTGTAATCGGTGGTGTTGGGCGATACCCTTGGTGATGTGCCCGGTGTATAGCGTACCATCCAGGTCGAACACAGCCAGCACCATGAACCACTCCCCCCTCAGCACCTCACCAACAATCTGTCGGACCACCCGATCCGCTTGATGGGGTAGCCGACACCGTCGAATGCCGTCTTCTGGAGACTGGACTCGCCCATCCAGGTCTCACGACAACGCATAGATGGATTGGGATTGTAGCATGGTCGCTCTGCCAGAGTCAAGCCAGAGAGCGCAACTCTCTTCCCTCATCTGCAAGGCGTTCGCATTCCGTCGACGCTGGTGAGGCGCTCTCCGCCCCATTCAATCTCGTGGTCACCTTCCACAGGGAGTGAAGCAGCTCTCGAGGTGCTGTGCGGAGAAGACTGACGCTTGGAGGCCGGACAGACAGCGTGGAGGATTCGCAGAATGCAAAAAAGGTTCCCTTGGCGATGACCTACTCTCCCAGGGGCCGCCGCCCCAAGTACCATCGGCGCTAGAGGGCTTAACTGCCGGGTTCGGGATGGGACCGGGTGTACCCCCCCCGCTAGAATCACCAAGAGAACCTTATATGCTATTGTTATAGGAACCAAGACGCGACTAGCGCCCTAAGTACTGAACAGAATGCGCGGATTCAACTCAACACCATTACACATATGTAGATTAAGCCCTCGACCATTAGTACGGCTTAGCTGAAGGCATTGCTGCCCTTACACTTGCCGCCTATCAACCTGGTAGTCTTCCAGGGGTCTTACCCGGTTATCCCGGTGGCTGACCTAATCTTGGGGCGGGCTTCCCACTTAGATGCTTTCAGCGGTTATCCCTGCCAGACATGGCTACCCAGCTATGCACCTGGCGGTACAACTGGCACACCAGAGGTCTGTCCACTCTGGTCCTCTCGTACTAAGAGCAGCTCCCCTCAAGTCACCTGCGCCCACAGCGGATAGAGACCGAACTGTCTCACGACGTTCTGAACCCAGCTCGCGTGCCGCTTTAATGGGCGAACAGCCCAAC
>Ga0180432_10004846_pt1 | contig 18213 bp, 10 predicted proteins | sample SS_ome_10_FD_132414 | JGI IMG/M metagenome (GOLD analysis project Ga0180432, IMG submission 132414) | Hypersaline lake sediment archaeal communities from the Salton Sea, California, USA - SS_1_MS_2 metaG | ecosystem: Environmental > Aquatic > Non-marine Saline and Alkaline > Hypersaline >...
ATGCTCTTCCCATCTTCCTATCACCATGCCTCGCAACATGTCCCTGACAACCTACTGATTCTTTGTCAGCAGCTCAGAACAATGGCGTGCTTTACGGATCAAGAGGTCCCGCCCCGAGATACCGGTCGAAGTGTGTCACTAGCTTCTCGAGCAGGTATCTGGCATGGTGTGGTCTCCGCGTCCAACCGTGTGTGGTTCCTGGTGCAAAGGCGAAGTCGAAGTCCTTACCTTGCCGCATCAACTCCTCAGCCAGCATCACAGTCGTCTTGAACGGCACCACATCGTCCTGCGTGCCGTGAATTATCAGGAGATGATCCTGGAGATTCTCGGCGTACTGCGCCGCCCCGCGGGCGAACGCCTCGGGATGGCTTTGCGGACGCCTGACGATGGCCACGTCGTCAGTCCCGAAGAAGTAAGGGTCGACAGCCGCGGCGCCGGCCACCCCGGCCTTGAAAACTCCCGGTTTTTTTAAGAGCGAGTAGACCGTGAGCAAACCTCCGTAACTGCTGCCCCAGATGCCGATACGGTCGGGGTCCACGTACGGCAGCGTGGCCATATATTCGACGGCGCTGTGTAGATCCTCGAGGTCCTCTCCGCCGAAGTCCATGAGGAATTCCTCACGGAACGCACGTCCGTAGCCCGTGCTGCCCCTCACGTCCACTTGGACCACGATGTAACCTCGTTCCACTAGCAGCTGCTGAAGCAACGCGTTCCTGCCACCCCAGCGATTCCGCACGGTATTGGAATACACCGGGCCGAACACCACGGGATAACGCTTTGCGCGATCGAGGTCGACGGGCTCCAGCACCCGGGCGTGCAGGGTGTAGTCGTCGATCCGGCTGGGGAACGTCACGTACCGCGCACGGGCCCAGGACCTTCGGCCAAACTCCGCTGGAGGCGACGTGGTGATCCTGCGCTCGGTGGACCGTCCGTCAGCCGCCACCAGATAGAGTTCAGTCGGACTCAGGTCATCGCTGTGGAGGATTGCCACAATTGAGCCGTCGGGTGACGGATACGGTTGGTTCTGACCCGGCAGCGTACTGATGCGCGTCGCGGTGCCTCCTTCATCCGAGATCTGGAACACGTGTCTCTCGTAAGGACTCGGTTCGTTGGACTGGAAAAAGATCGACCCGGTGCCGGCGTTGACCAGGGGTGCGCCCGTGACATCGAAGCGTTCATTAGTGAGCAACACGGGAGGGCCATTCTCGGAATCCAACAGGTAGAGCCCGTAGCGATCGCCAAGGTCGCTGAGGAACAGGACGCGTTTGCCGTCGGTATGCCAAGCCGACCCGATCGACGTGTATACCCGCGTGTCTCGTTCGTCGTGCCAGATCTGTTCGAGACGACCGCTGGCAGGGTCGACCATGTGGAGCCAGCGCTCTTCTGCAGTGTCCGACTCTCGATCGATCAGCAACTTCCCGGACGGGGACCAGGAGAAATCGACTACTCGGTTGCCGGTAGGGTCCGGCAAATCCAGAAGGTTCAGCTCGCCACTTTCGACATCGTAAAATCCTACGGTGCGATGCTCATTCGGATCACCGGGATATCCACGCCGATGGTTGTTGACTAGAGTCTCGTCTCCGAGGTAGTAGGGGAACGACACAATACGCATTTCGCGGCGGTCGACGTAGTGCACCGCGATCGTGCGACTGTCCGGTGACCAGCGATACGTGGGTCCTCCCCAAACATAGGGTCCGATCTCAACGTCGGGGCGGCTGTAAGTTCCCAGCGGTACGCTGGATATGGAGGGAACTCCCACTCGCGTCGCTCGGGCGAGCAAGTTGGTCTCGAGGTTCAGAAGCCAAAGGTCGCCCTCCTGGAGGAATGACGCGTATCGGCCGTCCGGAGATACGGCGAGGTTCGATTTGCCTCCGGCGGTAGCGGTAAGGCAAACGCCTTCGTCTTCTCCTCCTCCTGTTGTTTCGATTCGCCACACGTCGCCTGCACGAATGTAGATGAGCGCAGCTCCACTGGGCGTCCACACAAACTGACTCACTCCCCCAGTGCCCTCGGTCTCCCGAGTAAGCCGGTGCAGTTCGGTACCGTCGCCTTCGACAATCCAAATCTCACGACGCGGCATGGCGGAATCGTTCCAAAGAAACGCGAGTCGGTTGCCCACGGGCGACCAAGCCGGAGCGGACGGCGATGTTCCGGTGATCGAAGTCTGCGAAACAATCCGATCGACGGTGAGTGCTGACTCTTGGCTAGCGCCGCCGGCAGGCGCGAGCAGGAGGGTCAGTGCGAGAATCTCACGAATGAGCTGGTTGCAGCGACGTTTCGCTATGTGCGGCATGTTGATCTTCTTTTGCGGGAAAGTAAATGGACGGACGCAGCACGCTCGACTCAGCCCGCCAAGTTCGCCGCGACGATCAGGTCCGCCGCCTTCGGGCTGGTGGCGATCGGCATGTCGTGCAATGTGGCCAGTCGGATGAGCGCTTGAAGGTCTACGTCAGTTGTGTGCTGCGCATGCGGGTCGGCGAAGAACACGACAGCGTCGAGCTCGCCGGTTGCGATCATGGCTCCGAGCTGGAGGTCGCCGCCCCGCCCGCCGCGGTTCAGACGGTGAATCGATAGTTCCGGATGGACGCTGAGCAACATGGCCCCTGTCCCACCCGTGCAGATCAGGCGGTGACTCCGCAGAGCCTTGGCATGCCGTGCAACCCACGCGGCCAGCTGTGATTTGCGTTCGTTGTGCGCCACGATCCCGATACGTCGAGGCGCCGTCGATCGGCAGGCCGCGTCGAGTGTGATGGCCAGGATGGACTGCACCTGCGCCGTAAGGCCGTCACCGTCGGCGGGAAACTCCCCGCTCAAGGCGGCAGTGCCAACCGTGAAGCCGGCAGCGCCCGCCTCGGCCACCGCTCTCACCCTCTCGGCGCTGTCGATGCTCCCCGCTACGATCACGGGCTTGTCCGTGGTGGCGCACACGGTCCGAATCAGCTCGGGGACGTCGCCCGTGAAGCGATATGCGAGCAGGTCGAGTCCGTGCACACCCTCCAGATCGGTCAACGCGCGGGCGCTCTCGGCGATCTCGTCCTGAGAACCCTCCAGTACGCTCGGATGGCCCACGACCCTTCCAGGGAACGGGAAGTAGCGAATCGGATGCGAGCGGATGATTGGAACGACGCGAGCGGGGCGGGTCCCGCCGAGTAGATAGTCTACGTCGAGTTCCACGGCTGCCCTCGCCGACGTCAGCTCGCTTTCCTCGTCGAGGCTGACGACTTCGAGGTACGAACGCCCCCCGGCGTACCGGATCTCGTCGGCGAGGATCTTGAGTTCTTCGAGTGGCAGCCCCACGTCCTTGAACCCGATGTGGTGCGCACCTCCCTCAAGAGCCTGACTCAGCCTGGCGCGTGCGTTTGGCACGGTCGCATCGTTCGCGGTAAGCATAATGATGAAGTCGAAGCTCATGGCACGACTTCCTCCCAGATATCTCGTATCTCGTCGTCCAAACCCGTCATCTCCCAACGGATGAGGGACATTGGTAAAATCCCCTTGGTGTGAAACTCGTCGTGGAACGCACCGAGATCGAATTCCTCGCCGAGCTGACTCGCCCGATCGGAGATCAACTTCTCCATCATGATCTTGCCCAAGACGTACTGCGAGCCGGTGGATGGCCGGCGGACATAGGTCTGTAAGTCATAGCGTCCAATGTTGGGCTCCATGTAAGGGACATTGTCCATGATGTACTGATTTGCCTGGTCGAGCGTGAACTCGCCGTTGTGTATCTTCAACTCTGCCATTACGCGAGCCCCTCGCTTCATGAGAGCGATGTATATCAACTCGCGGGCTCGTGGGACCTCATCCAGAAGTCCGGCATTCAAAAACATCTCTTCGATGTAGGTCGCCCAGCCCTCACTGCGGAGTCCATCGTAGTGGTTTCTGCGGATTGGATTCGTGACTTTCCTAGCCATAAACCCATCGAATCGATGTCCGGGGATAGAGGCGTGGATGTGGTTGTCGAAGGCGTTTCGATATTGGAGTTCTTCCCAGAAGTGTCTTGTCTTTCCACCTCTCCAGTAGGCGTCCGTCTCGAATTCCGGTGGTGTATCCGGGGGAAGGGTGAGCAATTCTTGTTGCTCGATTAGGGCCCGGATCTGACGCTCCGCCTCACGTACCCTCCCGTCGTACTCTTCCTTTGACGTAGCGAGTTCGAGAGGGGGGATGCCACGGTGGTCGTTTTTGTTCTTTTCGATCTTTAGGTAGGTGCGCCAACGTGCGAGTTCTCTCTCGCCCAACAGAAGGAGGTCGTCTGTGTCGTAGGGAGCGTAGAGTACGTTCCTGAGGTACCAGTTGAAATTGTCGAGCCCTACTCCTCCTGCATCCGTCATGCCGTCCAGGTTTTCCGTGAGCCAGTCTCGGTAATCTTCGATGGCTATCAGAGCAGCCTGTGCGTCAGGCACCATGGTGGAGTGTGATTCTGTTAGGCGCTCGACCAGGTCGCCGTACCAGCCCACGGTACCAGCGGGCGGGATCTCTCGGAGAGGCTCCCCCTGTGCGACACCGTCGTAGTTCTCGAGAAGGAAAATCGCCACCTTGGCGAGATCGGGCACGGGCGAGGTCAGGTTCGTTTTCGCCTGCTCCAAGATTTTGGGGACGGCTTTCAGCCGCATCTGGAAATCCGCCTGCTCCTCTTGTTGGATCGGCACTTCGGTGTAAGGAAGCCGATGCACGAGGTTCAAATACAAACTCGGGTCACGCGCCCAAAGTCGGGTCACCCTGTGATCGAATTCGAGCTGGTTGATTTTGGAGTTGACGACCAGGTAGTCGACTTTCTGAGGGATCGTCCAGTCTTCGGGATCGATGGATTTCAGGCGTCGACGGAACTCGGGGATTCCATCCTCCCGAGTGTTCATCGCCTCCGCACTGTAGTCGGGAACACCGTCCACCATTCTTACTTCTCTGAACTCGAGGAATTCCTCATTGAGTGTGACGAGGTCTTCGTATGAACCGGTGGGAGGCGGGGCACAATTGGAACTCAAACCGATACCCAGCAGCACGAATACCGCGATCGAAGCCTTGGTCGATCTCATTGCGACTCCTCGTCTGGTGAACGTCCTGACGTTGCTCAACCTGCACCCGTGAAACGCTCTGCGCCAGGTGTGTAACCTCGACGACACCGCCATGGTTGGAGCGCAGCCAGGCCATCCCCCGGAGCGGGCCTTAGGTTTCTTTTCAACCTACAGCCCGCGAAGGGGGAGTGGCCTGGCGAAGCGATCCTACTATTCGGCAACTCGACAGGCCCGTTCCGGTTCAGCATACTGTACGGGGGAACGAGAAGAGTTTGTTCATTCTACAAAGCTGCCGGGAGATCGTCTTATGTCCGTAGCCGTCACACTCGGACGTTTCGCCACGGGTTCGGTGGTTCGAGCCACCGCTGCCACTCTTATTGCTCTTGCCGGTGCCAGCGTGGGTGTGGCACAATCCGTCGAAAATGCGGAACGCAGCAGGCTCACCATAGACCGACTGTATTCCCTGCCGAGTCTCATCGGTACGGCGCCGCGCGGGTTTTCGTGGTCCCGCAATGGAAGCAATCTCGCATTTCTCTGGAACGATGAAGGTCGGAATTTCAGGGACGTCTGGATCGTCGCTGCCGAAAACCCCGAAACCGGCCCTCGGCGGGTCACTTCGTTGCCATCGATTCCCGCAAACTCGATTGATGTTGAAGATCCGTTCGCTGCCGCGGAGGCAAAAACGCGGGCAGAACGCGACGGCGGAGTATCATCGGTCATCTGGCACCCGGACGGAAACCGTCTGCTGTTCAGCTTCAGAGGTGATCTTTGGATCGTACGACCGGGTGGGGAGCCGGCACAGATAACGGCCACACCTGCGTTCGAGAGCCAACCGCAGTATTCACCGGACGGGAGTACCCTGGCGTTCCTGAGCGGCGGGGACATCTGGACGCTACCGGCCGACGGCACTCGCGACGACCACCCGATACGCCTGACTAACCATGCCACTGACGATATCCGTTTAGTCGGCTACGAGTGGTCACCCACCAGTGCGCACATCGCAGTCTTGGAGATGGACCAGAGCGGTGTGCCAAAGCGAGGGATCCCGGATTACCTCACCGACGAACCCCGCATGGTGCAGGTGCGGCGCGCCTATCCGGGAGAGGAACCGGCCGCGCGACGCGTCGGGATCGTCAGCTCGAGCGCAGAGTCGGGCCCGGCCGATATCGCTTGGATAGAACTCGATCCCGGTGCGGCGGCGGGCGGAACACCCGACATGACACTCAGCTATTCTTGGGCGCCGGATGGCCGGAGGCTCGCATTCGATACCAGCGACCTGTTTGCCAAAGACCGCCGCATCTTCGTATTCGATATCTACGGCGGCGAGAGTGCGCGCCTCGTGGTTCGGGAGCACGACCCACTCAACGAGACGTTCTACTTCTGGCGCATTGCCTGGTCGCGGGACGCTAGTCGCATCTACTACCTCTCGGACAGGGAAGAGGACTACCACGTCTGGGCGAAAAACCCGTCGGACGCCGCCGGGACACCCGAGCAGCTTACGCGAGGACGGTGGGCGGTATCGAGCATGTTTCCAGTGGAGGGCGGCCTCATTGTCGTTGGGAATGCCCCCAATCCTGAGGAGCGACAACTGTTTTTCGTGGGGGAAAGCGGGAGTGGCCTGAAACGGCTGAGCCAGCGGTCGGGCACGCACGATCCTGTCGTTTCTCCGGATGGCCGATATGCGGCCGTAGCCTTTTCCGCGGACGATACGCCGCCCGAATTGTTGATCACGAGGTTGGGCGGAGAAGGCGGCGAGTGGAAAATCACCCATTCACCGCTGGCCGAATTCTCCGACTACACATGGGTCACACCCGAATACGTCAGCTTCTCCAGCCATGTCGACGGTACCCAACTGTTTGGACGGCTCACCCTTCCCCCAGACTTCGATCCGACTCGCCGATATCCTGCGATCCTCGGTTCGGTCTATACAGACTGCGTCCGAAACCAATGGGGTGGGAGGACCGCTCATCCCACGTGGGGCCTCGATCAGTTCCTGGTCCAGGAAGGGTACGTTCTCCTCAACGTGGACATGAGGGGAAGTTGGGGCAGGGGTCGGGAGTTCCGCAGGGGCATCCGTCTGGATTATGGCGGCATGGATATCGAAGACTTGGAAAGCGGCGTGCGCTTCCTGGAGACTCTGGGATACGTCGACATGGAGAAGGTCGGTATATGGGGCTCGAGCTACGGCGGTTTGATGACCGCCATGTCACTCTTCAAGAAACCGGGGCTCTATGCGGCGGGAATCGCCGGCGCGCCGGCTACGAATGTGTGGCATGCGCTCACCGGCCAGATGGCTGTGATGCTCGCGCCGGAGGACTCTCCGGACGAGTACGCAGAATCCTCGGCCTATCTGCACGGCCACGGGCTACAGGACCCTCTTCTGTTCATACACGGAATGCGGGATCGAGTGGTGCTGTTCAAGGACACCATCACCCTGTTGCACCGTCTGATTTTGTTGGGTAAGGACGTCGACCTCGTAACGTTGCCCAACGCCGGGCACGGTTGGGACAACGAAAGCCTGGTGCAGACACGGTTCGCGTTCAAGAAGATGGTGGAGTTCTTCGATCGCCACCTTAAGGGCCGGGCACACTGACGAATCAGGTGTCCCCTGAAGAATATCCCCAATGGAGTGTATGTTTTTGGTGTAGCCACCCGACCCCTTACAGGAGCCTGCCATGACGGTCGAAAAGCAGCCACAATCGAGAAGGGCCTTCTTGTCCAACAGCGCGATGGGAGTTGTTTCCATCGGATTTGCGGGCACGACTCCGGGGATAGCGAAGGCACGACCGAAACAACAACAGGGATCGGCACCACCGATAAAGCGCACGTTGGGACGCACCGGAATCGAGTTGCCCGTCGTGAGCATCGGAGCCATGAACAGCGATTCGCCCGCACTCTACCATTACGCCTATGACAAGGGAATCCGTCACTTCGATACGGCAGAGACATATCTACGTGGCAGGAGTGAAGAGGTGCTAGGGAGGTTCATAACGGAGCGGGGTGTTCGGGACGAGATCTGCCTTGCCACTAAGGTCGGGTCGAGCATTCGGAATGTAGAGCGTTCCCAGTACAGGAGTGCGCTGCAGCGAACGTTCGAAGGCTGTTTGAGACGCCTGCAAACGGACTACGTCGACATTCTCTACCACCACGGTCGCAACAGTGCAGACGCGGTGAGCGATGAGATTACAGAGGAGTATTTCGCTGAGCTTCAAGAACAAGGCAAGATTCGCTTTCCTGGAATTTCCACACACTCCGGTCAGGCGGAAGTCCTCAACGAAATGGCCAAGGGGGATTTCTGGACGGTGGCCGAGGTCTCATTCAACGTGACGATGGCGCAGAACCAGGAATTGCTCGCTGCAATGAGAAACGCCGCAGACCGAGGTGTCGGCATCATCGGGATGAAGGCTTTGGGCGGGGCACGGAGAGGGCCTGATGCTGATGCAAGCGTGCCACCGTTCAACCAAACCGCTATGCTCAAATGGGTGCTCAACAATGAGGAGGTGACCACAATCATTCCAGGGATAACAACGTTCGATCAAGTGGATCTGGACTGGTCTGTGGCCTCGGATCTTTCCTACACGGAAGAGGAGCAGAGCTTCTTAGCGGAACGAGATCTCCAGGGATCGATACAGTTCTGCCAGCAATGCAAGGAATGTCTGCCGACGTGTCCGAATGGTGTCGACATCCCAACGCTGATGCGCACGCATATGTACGCGGCTCAATATTCAAACTTCACCCACGCCCGGATGACGTTGGATGAGATCCCGGCACGCCAGAGCATCTTTGCCTGCAGCTCGTGTACTGAGTGTACCGCCCATTGCAGCAACTCCATCAACATCGCCGCCAGGATCGATACACTTAAATCGATGTACCTGGCGTAGGTAGCACGACACACCTCGAGTGCTCGCAATACTCGCGATGTGTCAGTTGCTGTGTCCGTTAGGTCGTGCAAAGTCTTACATCGTGGGCTGCAAAGGACGACACGTACTCGCGGTTTGACTGCAAGATGTAATGAAATGATGTAAGACTTGGCTTGCCTCTCAATTAGTAGGTGGACTTTCGGCTCGGCTTGGCTCCGCCGAGCCGCGTCCGCTCTTCCCGACATCAACACCCCGCACCCAGCGACGGGGTGTCGAGTCCCTGGCGGGATATGAACTCAACTATCTATGCCCCCGGCAGCCCGTTCACCGCCTCGGCAATATTGTCCAATGCCACCCTCAGAAGCCTCCTGGACACTGCGATGTTCATGCGCATATGCCCAGCGCCACCGGTTCCATAGGATGATCCCGCATTCAGGTCAACTCTCGCGTGTTGACCGAACCACTCTTGCACAACCATCTCTGGAGTGTAAGGATTGACTGACGTCCGCTGTCTTTCAGCTGCCGTTTCCTTTGCACCGATTATGTCGATGATCCTGCTGACGTCCAGCCAGGTCAGGTAGGTCCCTTCGGGTTTGGTTTGGCCAATTAGCGGAATATTGTCTCTGAAGTAATTCGCAACATATTCCTGGCTCCCGTCGATATACGCCAGTACTTGATCAAACCAGTCCTCACCCCCGTTCATGGCCGCCATGGTTGCGATCATCCCGAGCTCCGTGAGATCCGCACGATGGTTGTCCCGCACTCGATTTAGATAATCTTCGTTCGTGGAGAAGAACCATGCCGATTTCATCGCCGGCAAACTGAATGTCTTGCTGACAGCCTTGAACGTCATGCTGTTGTTTACAATGTCTTTGTCAGGCAGACTCGCAAACGGCGTATACTCGTGTCCCGACAAGACAAAGTCACAGTGAATTTCATCTGCAAGAACGATGGTGTTGTGCCTCAAGCAGATTTCTCCCATCCGGAGCAATTCTTCTTCGGTCCACACGTTTCCGGTTGGGTTCTGCGGGTTGCACAGCAGATAACAGTTGCAGCGTTGTGCCCTTCTCTCGAAATCGTCAAAATCGATTTCGTAACGGCCGTTGACCTTCGTCATCGTGCTGTCTTCGGCTATGGTGTTGCTGGCCCTCAGGTCACCATAGAAACCGTTGTAACTCGGTGTGGCGATCAAGGTCCTGGTGCCAGGGGGGGAGAAGGTCTTGAGAGCTGCGATAACGCCAGGGTGCACCCCGGTGGCTAGAACAAGAGTCGAAGGATCTATGTCCAGGCCGTATCGTCTTTGATTCCATTCGATTATCGCTTCGACGTAGCCGTCCGGAGTATTTGTGTACCCCCAGTTCTCGTGCTCGATACGTTCCTCCAGGGCTTCCTTGATGCAAGGAGGAGCCTTGAAATCCATATCGGCGATCCCCATCCCGACATCCAGCCCGCCACTGTGCCGCTCGGCCGCGTTATCCCACTTCACGGTGTTGGTGCCGACTCGATTGTAAACTTCATCGAAATCAAACGTAACCTGCTGTGGGGCAACGCTCCCCCTTCCCATGGAATCATCACTCAGATTCAGTCTCTCTAGTGGAGCTCCCGACCCCGCTGCAACCGCTGCCAGCCCTGCATTTCTCAAAAAGTCTCTGCGATTTAGGTCGCTCTTCATGGACATTGCACGCCCTTTGTTATAGGGATAATTGACTTTTGGTTATTGGTTGAGATCATTGCCTGCTGGAATTCGAAAGCTGAATTCATGCATGAAGAGTATGCCGACCTGACATGACCGTGTCTAGGTATTAGCCGATGGAGAGGTTTTGAGGGAGACGCTCGGCGAGTTCGCTTGCGTACGGGTGGCGGGTGCCCTATGGGCACCCACTAGCGTCACCCGCAATCCGCTGCCCCACCACCACGTTTGAGCCGAAAAATCCCGTACCTGCGCCACGTAGGCTAGGAATCCTGACAGTCCCGCTCGGATGGAAGGCTCCGCCCCGCACCCAGTTTGTGAGGTTACGATCGGCGGCAGTGACGTACACCGAAGCAACCCAGTCGGGTTGTATCCCGTCGTCTACCAGGGTGTTGAGCGCGGCTGTGTAGTCGAAGTCGTCCTCGTCGGCATCCAGGAAAAAATCATCCGGATACGCGACCGCCGTGTCGCTCTGGGATACAGCAATTGACGAATAAACAACCGAGTCCACGGGGTTCTGAACGCCAAGTGCCGAGAGATCGGAAGCGATACCGGACAGCTCGATGGTCGTTACGTAGTACCACGTGCCTTCGGATTGAGTCCAGACAAAGTCCAGCGCGCCGGCTACCACCGCACAGGCGCCGCCGTTCGGCTGTACCATTTCGAATGTCTCGGGCACCTGAGTTCCACCTTCGATGCGGCCGCCATCCACCAGATCGACCTGCAGCACGAGGCGATCCGATGGCTGGACGAAACCCGGGTCAACCGTGGTTACGTAGCAGCGTCTAGGGTCGGCCGGGTCGGGCGGGGCATCGCCGTAGATGCACGCTTCATCCGCGGCCTCAGTGAGTAGAACCTCTGCACCGTCGTCTGCCAGGACACGCACTGTAGCTTCAGGTCCATCTGGGTCTATCCCCGGTGCACCAACCGAACCATGCAGCAATGCGATTATGGTGCCGCCGCCCTCGGGTCGGATTCGCGCGAGCGCTTCAACCACGACGTTCGGCTCGATTTCGGTGATCGTGACCTCGGTGAGTTCACAGGCGCCGGCCGAAAGGCACAGTAGCAGGCACAACCCCGACGCCCGGATGGAGGTCGGCAGTGACGACAGTCTTGCTTGTGTATTCATCAGAACGAGATCTCCACGCCGAATGTTGGCAGTACGGGGAACATCGCAACTCCTTTTCGCGTGGGCGGCGATTCGTCGAACTCGTGGAAATAGAACATCGCGTTGCGCTTGTTGGTGACATTTAGAACGGAGAGGTAAGGCGTGATACGGCCCCACGACTTCTCGTAGGTTTTGCGGAAGCTCAAGTCGAGTCGGGAATAGTACGGATAGCGGGCGCCGGCACGCGGGCCCAGAATTATCCCGTACTCGTATTGTAGAGACTCGTCATCTTCGTCCAAATACGTTGCCGCCTCGAGACGCCCGTCACCGATCCCGTAGCGAGTCTCGTATAAGCCGTATTGCCCAATCGGCTCTGTATACGGCATGCCCGTGCCGAAGTTGAATCTAAGCCCCGACTCGACACCCCAAATCGTTTCGTACCTGAGCACCAGATCGATGTCGAGTCGCCTGTCGAAGATAGCTGGCGACTCGATATCAGGGGCCGGCTCCAGGCCGGAGAGAATATCCGGAAATGTACGATTTGCTTTGAGCCAGGAGACGGCGAGCCAGCCTGTGACGCCTTCTCCTGTCCTACGCAAGAACAAGTCGGCGCCGTATGACGTACCGTCTCCACGGAGCAGATAGTCTGAGGCGTCGTTGGGGTCGTAGCTGTTGTTCAGAGTTGTCAAACCATCGAAGAGCCGCAGGTAACCTTCGATGGAAGCGAACCAGTGCGATCCGAGGTATTGCTCATACCCGACTTGCACCTGATTCGATACGACAACAGGGGCCTGCTCGCCTGTTAGTAGCCAGTTGTCGACCCCGATGGGGAGCTGCTCGTCTCGCAGTGAGTGCAGGAATTGCGTGTACCTGCCGGCGGCCAACTTGATTGCGGCATTTTCGCCGCCGAGAAATCGCTTCACCGCCAAGCGTGGGCCGGGTTCCCATTTCGCTTCTCCGGTTTGCGGCCTCCAATGATCGAACCGCACCCCGGCCTCCACGAGCCAGCCGTGGTCTGCCCAGTTCGCCTGCAGGTAACCGCTGTGTAACCAACCGTCACCAAAGGAACCGTCGAATCTGGCATTATTCACGTCCACGAGATTTTCGTACTCCAGCCGCTCGGTTCCGACGCCGGTGCAAATCGTCCAGCTTTGCCCGAGGTGTTCCTCTAGGTCGATGCCGCCGCGAAACGCTTCGATTCCTGACCGGAGCACGAGGTCGAAGCCCGAGTCTTCGACATCCAATCCGAACTCGTTGTTGAAGCGGCTGTAGCTCGAGTGCACCTCGACAAAACCGCCATCTGCTTTTGGAGCCGTCCATCGCGCACCCACAACGTCATTACCGAGTGTCCAGTCTAGGTTGATCTCGCTGTCGGTTGAGTCTTCCTGGAGGAATTCCGGGTCGGGATTCAGGACATCTCGTCCCGAGTACGCTGTGATCTGTAGCCGGCTGCCCCCTGCGGTCCACGCTTCCAGCACGCCCTGACCGTCGACGAGGTGATAGGGAACCTCGGTGTCGCCGCTGGAGAGCTGGTCGATATACGAACGCCTTCCGCTCACCCGCCAGCGCATCGACTCAAAGCCGATAGCGTTCGCCAAAACGTCGGGAACGCGCCAACCGAGAGCTAACCGCGATGCGAGCAGTGATACACCGATGTCACCGTGCAGATCGCCGTCTCCCGCATCGGACTCGACTGTGAGCACCGACGACACGCGTCCTCCATGCTCGGCGGAGAACCCGCCTGAGAGCAATTCGGCCCGCTCCATCATGTCGGAATTGAACACCGAGAACATTCCGAGCAGGTGGAACGGGTTGAAGACCGGTGCACCGTCGAGCAGGATCAGATTCTGGTCCGCCGAGCCGCCACGCACGTTGAACGCGGCGGTGAAGTCCGATGTCGATACGACACCCGGCAGCACCTCCACAGCCCTAACTGGATCGGGTTCTATGAGCCCGGGCACCCGCTTCATGTCCGGCCCTGTTAGCGTTCGGCGCGTCGTTCCTGCGTTCTCAATGAACCGCACCCGTTCGATGGCCTGCTCTGCATTCACCCGCACCTCAATCGGCTCGAGCGCTATCGGTGCGGCCGCGAGTGTGATGTCGAGTGTCAGGGTTTGGCCCCGCGTCAAAGTGACCTGCGACGTGTCGGGCCGGTAGCTGATACGTCGTACGCTCAACCTGTACGTTCCGGCCGCGAGACCGGCTATCCGGTACTGGCCGAGTGGACTCGTCTCGCGGACACCAACGCGCCTCCCGTCTTGCGTCGAGACCTGCACGATCGCGCCTGCCAAGGCACCGCCTCTTACGTCGCGCACTCGGCCCTCGAGAGTGGCCGTCTCGACCTGCTGCCCGGTGAGCGCATGGGGCGAGGCGACAATCGAGGCGACCAACAACGACACGAACAACGTCCCACTCGACGCTGCACTTTTTGTGGTTGGCTTACTCATCAAACATTCTCCAGTATCCTCACAAGACACATCCCGTGTTGATAGTGCCCAAAGCCGGGAATCGTTCCCGCGGTGACCGCAGACTACTATGGCCCTGGCCCCGCGCACATCGGCCATACGGCTTGACTCTGCCGATCTATCGGAGGAGGTTCAGCTCACACTCTTGGCCGATGCAACGTACGACTGTGCGGAACGGGGCTGAGCTCGTGGTCTGAGTGTATGAGACGGGGAGGATGTAGTCGGTGAGTGGAGCGGACTGACGCAGTTGTGTTTTACTCAGTGCGGAAACTGCCTCTTCATTGCAGTCCGCAACCGAAGACTTGAGCCGAATGGATGCGAGTGTTTGTTCTGAGAGGGGCTATGATCCAGGCCTGTTGCGACTCTCACCTCCTCCCACCTCTTCCGCTCGTCCCGCCTCTCATTCGACCCCCAGCCGGCCGTAGGTGATAGATGAACCTCAACATCACGAACTGGCTCAGCGACTGAATCCGCGTCTCCTGGATGAAGTTCGATGAGCTGGTGAAATCAATGCCTTGATTCTGGTTCAACAGGTCGAAACCGGACAGCTCCAACTCCGCGCGTTCACCAAGAAAAAGACGCGATACAGATGCTTGCAACATGGCGACATTCTGTGCCGAGCCAAACACGTCTCGGTCGAACACCCTGTAATTCAGTGAGGTGTTGAACGTCCATGAATCTCCGAGATAGTAGGTTCCCCGCGCGTAGTAGGTGGCGTTCGCGTAGCTCTGGTTCAGTTCTTCGTTGATTGAATACCGCACCCTGTTGAACGTTATCCTCCCTCCTGCCTGCACGTCGTAGCGCTCTTTGTCTCGGTTCTCGAGATTCAGACTCACCGTGTTGCGCAGGATACGGCTCTCGTTTTCGGCCTGGTTGATGAACTCCGACTCGGTGGAATAGGTGAGGCTGTTGTTGAGGTTGATCCTCGCACCGAGGAATCGGAATGGCCGACCATAGTCCACGGTTCCGTTCGCAGACCACGAGCGACCTGAATTGACCGACGTAGCACTTTGAACGCCATTCTCGTCCACGTTCCGCGAACGTACGATGTCGTTCGTCGTATACGAGGCGCGCACGGCTGTACGCAGGTTCACGAAACTGAATTGGTCGTAGAAGTGGTATTCGGCGTTCAGCGAATGGGTGTATTCCGGGGTCAGATCCGGATTGCCCGTGTAAACATTGAGCGGATTTGTGTTGTCGGAGAACGGCTGCAGTTCGGTCATCGACGGCTCTCTCGTGGAGGTGCGATAACGGAAATTCAGGTTCCGACCCGGCTCGAATTGGATCCGGTAGTTCACGGACGGCAGGATGTGGGTATAGCCGCTGGTAATCCGTTCGTCGCGATCGATGATGTTTCCGTTCAGATCCGAAGTCTGGGCTTGGAGTCCTAGGACCAGCCATGAGTCTTCCGTGTTGCGGCTGAAACGCAGCCCGCCCTGCAGATAGCTGTAAGTCCGTTCGAATTCCGAGCTCAGCAGCTCGTTGAATACAGTTGTACCTCCCGCGAGGTCGTTAACCGTCTTGGTCTGGTCCTCGTCAACGGCGTGCCTCTCGCCGAAGAGCTCGAGCACATGATCTCCACCGAACGGTTGTGTGATTGAAAGCCTCTGTGAATGGGTCAGAGTGTGCCCGAAGCGCGACTGCTCCTGCACCATCTCGTCGTAAGTCAGCACGTCGCCGCGGTCCCGGGTACCGGTCGTAGTAGAGAGGTCACCGTTCATATCGGGTTTGTTGAGGTTAATCCTGGCTTCCGCCACAACGCTGCGTCCGGACTCGCTCAGTCGCTTGCGCCAAGTGAGACTCGCGTTGCCGCCCAGGTCGCTCCCATCGACGACATAGTCGGTATTGGCCGTATTCAGAACTACACCTGTAGTAGCACGAGTCTCCTGAAATTCGACATTGTTGAGCGATGACGAGCTGGCGTTCAAGTTTCCTCGCAGACGCAAGTCGTGACCCTCTGCAAAGGCGTACTGAGCGTTCAAGTTGACTCGGTGGGTGAGATTGTCCGTGTTCTGACTACCGGTTTGGTTGAGTTGCGATGACACCTCGGATCCCAGCAATTGCTGACGTTGGACTTCACTATCCTGCGTGTTGTCCAGGCTACTCAGGAAGTAGCTGGTTCTGATCCATCTGTCTTCTCCAAGATCTCGGCTCGCGTTCACACCGAGCGCCACTGTCTCGGTGATACCGTCGTCTCTGCGCCCTCCTATTTGAACCCCGCCCCCGCGTCCGCGGCCTCCCCCCATAAAGTTCTGATAGTCATCCCACGAGAAACCGGCCTGACTCACGTTGTTGATGTTGGCGATAGCAGCGAGTTGGGTTGTGGGAGAAAACCTGTTGAGGCTGAACCTCTCATCGTACAGTGCCTGGTTGTCTCCCGGAGTATCGGACACTCCGAAAGTGCCTCCGTCGGCCCCCACTGCGCCTGATGCCCTCCCGAAATACCCATGCCTTGCGCCCTCTCTGAGCTGAAGGTTGATCGTTCTCTCTTCCTGTCCATCGGCTATGCCGGTGAACTCCGCCATGTCCGATTGCTTGTCGTAGACTTGCACACGGTCGACGGCTTCGGCGGGCAGATTCCTAGTAGCGATCGTGGGATCGCTTCCGAAGAACTCCTTTCCGTCGACCAGAACGTTTTCCACGTCCTCGCCCTGCGCTTTGATCGACCCGTCTTCATCGACCTCAATGCCCGGAAGCCTCTCGAGCAATTCCTCAACGGTGGCATTGGGGCGAGTCGGAAACGCGGCGACGTTGTAGTCGAGCGTGTCATGTCTGTTCACGAACGGGACGTGCTCCGCGCTCACCACGATCGCCTCCAACTCGTGAGTTAGGATTGCCATCGTGATGGTGCCTGCGTCGACGTCCTCGTCGGTGATCGAGAAGTCCCTCCGGAACGGCATGTGACCGACATGCGTCACCTGAAGGATGTAATCCCCCGCCGGGAGCCGGTTCAGCGTGAAAGCTCCGTTGCCATCGGTCGTCGCAAACTTCGTCAGCACGGAATCAGGGCGGGTGAGGGCCACCACCATAGCCCGTTCCAGGCGAGTACTCGCGGAATCAGTCACCATACCGCGGACATCATACAAACCGGTCTGAGCGGAGGCCGGGGCTCCCAACAGCATCCCGGCCAACACCCAAGCCCAAGCCGCTGGACCGTAATACAGACGTCGAGACACCTTCGCTCCCAACATTACGGTCGCCTCCGTCTCCCGCGGCGCCGCATTCTCAATTCCTCGAGCTTTTCAGCCACGATCTGCTCGTACTCATCGCGGGTAACCTCTTGCCCGTCGTCCGGTGCCTTGATCGCTGCGTCTTCCACACTTGCCAGATTGACCTCCGTGGCGGAGTAGACTGTCTGGCCGGAATCGACTGAAACAGAGAGAATCAACCCCGGTAGGCCGCTAAAGAGACTCGGGCCGGTCGACACTGGTATTTCCGGCGTAAACCAGGCCTCGATCTCGGTACTGTCGTGCGTAGCGGTTGCCTTCTGAACCACATAACCGAGGAATTGACTCTGCTCCGCGGAGAGACGCCACTCGTACCTGGGCATGTTCCCCGCTATGAGAAACTTGCGGCCCATGAACTCTCGGGTTTCGGTGATCGTACCGTTTTGGAGATTCATGTGCGCCTCCAGGAGCGTCTCCTGGTCGCTCCGAGAGGGCGACGCCAACCGGAGCCGACTGACGAAAGCACCGGTGCGAGGTGTCCTACGGCCCGGGCCCTGCTCCTCAGGTTCTGCCTCTTCGGCTGCGGGTGCAGGAACCATGAGTGAAGCCGATTCGTTGAACAGCAGAAGCACGGAGCTGATGTTCGCAGACGGCAGCTGATCCCGAAACTGCTCGAGGCGCTCCGGCACCTCGAAACCATACTGCACCGCGCGATCGAACAGCACGACTCCTGACTGAGCTGAAGTGGCCGCGGGCAATAGGAGGAGGAAGAACGCCAGGAATCCTATCATGATCGACGAATCCTTCTGAAGGAACATGCACTCTATTGTAGTACGCACAATACGATTGGGTCGTTGGGCGAACAGACTGCCTGCACAACCTCTCGCCTCTGTTGCGTGGCGGATTGCTGG
>Ga0180432_10004847_pt1 | contig 18208 bp, 11 predicted proteins | sample SS_ome_10_FD_132414 | JGI IMG/M metagenome (GOLD analysis project Ga0180432, IMG submission 132414) | Hypersaline lake sediment archaeal communities from the Salton Sea, California, USA - SS_1_MS_2 metaG | ecosystem: Environmental > Aquatic > Non-marine Saline and Alkaline > Hypersaline >...
GGGAACACATTTATAACACAGTTAGACCACACCAGACGTTGGGATACCTGACTCCAAAGAAATTTTTGGATCAATGCAAAAGAGAGGAGGTCAGGTGTCACTAATCATATGAACGAGTACAGGGGATTGACAATATCGAAATGATTACTATATAATTCCCAGCGAGGAGTAAAGACACTCCTCGAGCTTCCAATAATAGAACGCACATCCCCGATGTTTTAGATATATTTTTGTATACCACCAGAGGAAAGTTCTTCTTGCATGGCGATTGCCCCCTCTAATCGAGGAAACTGTCTGTAATGACGAAGTACATATTTGTGACCGGCGGCGTAGTCAGTTCCGTGGGAAAGGGTATCGCTGTCGCTTCCATCGGAAGATTGCTCAAGAGTCGAAACATCTCAGTGTCCGTCCAGAAACTCGACCCCTACATCAACGTGGACCCGGGCACCATGTCGCCGTACCAGCACGGCGAGGTGTTCGTGACACAGGACGGTGCGGAGACAGACCTTGACCTGGGACACTATGAACGCTTCATCGATACCCAGCTCACGAAATCATCCAGCGTCACTACCGGCCAGATATACAGCTCGATCATAGCGCAGGAGAGGCGCGGCGATTTTCTGGGGGGTACGATTCAGGTGGTGCCACACGTCACCAACGAGATAAAGAAGCGATTCCACAAGGTGGCCGAAGAGAGCCGGGCGGATGTGGTCATCTTCGAAGTAGGTGGCACAGTGGGTGACATAGAGGGGCTTCCGTTCCTGGAAGCCATCCGCCAGATGCGCAGCGAGGTGGGACGGGACAATGTCCTGTATGTGCATTTAACCCTGCTGCCCTACCTGGCGTCCACAGGCGAGCTCAAGACCAAGCCGACTCAGCACAGCGTCAACGAGCTGCGCCGCATCGGTATACAGCCTGACATTATCATCTGCCGCAGCGACCAGCCCATCGACGATGACATTCGCAACAAGATCGCCCTTTTCTGCGATGTGGACCGCCGGGCGGTATTCCCGCTGATGACTCTGCCGGTGATATACGAGACGCCGCTGGTGCTGGAGGAGTCCGGGATGGGCGATCTCATGGTGGAGATGCTCAATCTGCCGCGCGTTGGTGCCGACCTGGCGCAGTGGCGTACCATGGTGGAGCGCCTGAAAGAGCCCAAGGAGGCGATATCCATCGCCATCGTCGGCAAGTACGTCGAGCTGCGTGACTCGTACATCTCCGTCAAGGAGGCGCTGTGCCACGCAGCATTGCACCACGATCGCGATATTGCAATATGCTGGATCCAATCCGAAGACATGGAGAAAAACGGCATGGAGGCGCTGTCGCTGGCGCAGGGCATCGTCATGCCCGGCGGCTTCGGCGTCCGCGGCATCGAGGGTATGGTGGCCGTGGCGCAGTACGCCCGCGAACACAGGGTGCCGTATCTGGGGCTGTGCCTGGGCATGCAGGTCATGGTCATCGAGTTCGCCCGACATCTGTTCTCCTCAGCGGAGCCCAATTCAACGGAATTCAATACGGAAACGTCCTGCCCTGTGATAGACCTGCTGCCGGAGCAGCGGCACGTTAAGGGCAAGGGCGGCACCATGAGGCTGGGCACCTACCCCTGCCATCTGGTGCCGGGAACGAAGGCATTCGCCGCCTATGGCACAGAGGTTGTCCACGAGCGCCACCGCCACCGCTACGAGTTCAACAATGAATACCGGAACGACCTGGAGAAGGCGGGGATGAGCTTCAGCGGGCTGTCCCCGGACGGAAGCCTGGTTGAGATCTGCGAGCTGCGGGACCACCCGTTCATGCTGGCATGCCAGTTCCACCCGGAGTTCCTGTCACGCCCCGACAGGCCACACCCGCTGTTCCGCGACTTCATCGGCGTGGCCAAGGGAATACTGCGTGAGGGATCACAGACACCCCTGCCCCTGTAGATAGCGATGTCAGCCGGTCGATCATCAGAAAAATCTATAATCGTTTGAAGAGGATAGTGAGATGCGTATATTTCTGGACACAGCCAACATCGATGAACTGAGGCACGCCGCCAGGCTCGGTGTCGTCAGCGGCGTGACCACCAACCCCAGCCTGGTCAGCAAGGAGGGCTGCAAGGATTACAAAGCGTGGATACTGGAGATCTGTTCCATCATCGACGGGCCCATATCCACCGAGGTGCTCAGCCTGGATGCCGAAGGCATGATCCAGGAGGCACGCGACATCTCCAAATGGCACAGGAATGTGGTGGTGAAGATACCCACATCGGAGGCAGGACTGCAGGCGATCAGCGTACTGTCGAAGGAGAACATCAAGACCAACCTGACGCTGTGCTTCTCGGCCAATCAGGCGCTGCTGGGCGCACTCGCCGGTGCCACGTACGTCAGCCCGTTCGTAGGGCGGCTGGATGACATCGGGCACGACGGCATGGCGGTTGTGTCCGACGCCGTGGAGATATTCCGCAGGCACAACCTGGAGACACAGGTGATCGCCGCCAGCCTGCGCCACCCGCTGCACCCCATCGCCGCAGCCATGGCCGGCGCGCACATCGCTACCATACCGTACAAAATATTTTTACAGATGATCCACCATCCGCTGACCGACATCGGAATAGAGAAATTTGCGGAAGACTGGAAGAGGGGGAGCAAGAAATGAGCATGAACATAGCCGAGTTAGAATCGAAAACGAGGGAGGAACTGCTGGAGGTGGCCCGCAACATGGGCATCAGCGGCTACACCGCATTGAAGAAGCAGGACCTGGTGCTGAGGCTGCTGCAGGCCAGCGCCGAGCTGCAGGGCAATATGTTCGGCGGCGGCGTGCTGGAGATAACCGACGAGGGGTACGGCTTCCTGCGCAGCGATAAGCTGAAGCCCGGTCCCAACGATGTCTACGTATCGCAGTCGCAGATACGCCGCTTCAGCCTGCGTACCGGCGACATGATCACCGGGCAGGTCCGCATGCCCAAGAACGGTGAGAAGTACTACAGCCTGCTGCGCATCGAGGCGGTCAACGGTTTCGACCCGGAGAACGTGAGGAGCCGCCCTCACTTCAACCAGCTGACGCCAACCTTCCCTGACAAATTTATCAATCTGGAGACATCACCATCCAACCTGGCGACACGACTGCTCAACCTGATCGCCCCCATCGGGCGAGGACAGCGCGGGCTGATAGTGTCGCCTCCCAAGGCGGGCAAGACCATGCTGCTCAAGCACATCGCCAACGGCGCCACCACCAACTACAGTGATATCCACCTCATGGTATGCCTCATCGGCGAGCGGCCTGAAGAGGTAACAGATATGGAGCGCTCGGTCAAGGGAGAGGTGGTAAGCTCCACCTTCGATGAGCCGGCGGAGAATCACACCCGCCTGGCAGAGCTGGCGCTGGATCGTGCCAAGCGGCTGGTGGAGAACGGCAAGGACGTGATGATACTGCTCGACGGCATCACGCGACTCACCCGCTCGTACAACCTGGCGCTGCCCCCCAGCGGCCGCACGCTTTCGGGCGGCATCGACTCGGTATCGCTGTACCCGCCCAAGCGTTTCTTCGGGGCGGCTCGCAACACAGAGGGCGGCGGTTCGCTGACCATCATCGCCACCTGCCTAGTGGACACCGGCAGCCGCATGGACGAGGTGATCTACGAGGAGTTCAAGGGGACAGGCAACATGGAACTGCACCTGGACCGCAAGCTGGCGGAACGCCGCATCTTCCCATCCATGGACATCACGCGCAGCGGCACCCGACGGGAGGAGCTGCTGCTGGATGAGAGCACGGTGCAGAAGATATGGGTGCTGCGCCGCATGGTGAGCCTGATATCCTCCAACTCGCAGAACCCCACAGAGGGCACCGAGCGCGTGCTGGAACGGCTGTCCAAGACTCCCACCAATGCCGAGTTCCTGGCGACGCTGACCAAGGAGATATAGTCCCGCCGGCGATCGCTGTCACCCTGTTCTACATACGACCGCCATCGCATGTCCGTCCTTCACCCTCCGTCATTGCGAGTCCATCCGCCCGCCTCAGGCGGGAGGCGAAGCAATCTCATCTAACACCATCACGCCTGTCATCACCCTGCCACACGCCACCGGGATTGCTTCGTCGCTCCACTCCTCGCAATGACTCGAGAAACAGGCTAATTTATTCGAGTTATGCACCAAAGCCCTTGACAAATACGTGATTTACCGTTAATATAACCTCACGTGCCTGTGCGACGGAGGCACGAGTCCCTTACAAGTTTGGGGTGGAGATGGACTGTATACGTATAGATACAGGCAAAGGGTGGAGGAGCAAGAGCTAGCTCCAGATGTTTGGGGTTAGCTTTTCTGCATAGAAAAAATATCGTCGCAGGGCAGAGTAGAATAAGACTAAGGTTATATAGAATATCTTCGGGGCAACCTGTAACCGTCGCAAGTAACAGTACCCCGATCCAGCGGAAGGGGGTGAGAAATGAGAACAAGCCGAGCAATGAGATCCCAATCCATAATGAACTGAAGTCGAGGGATCTCAAATTCACCTTAAGGAGGTTTAATGAAAGGTCGATTACCAAGTACTATAATGGTGTTCGTGGCGCTGGCCATGGTATTCAGCATGCTGGCAACAGCACTGGCAGTGTCCCCGGCCGCCGTCATAGCAGGAACAGATAACTGGTCCAGACAGGACCTGCCAACTACCAATTACTGGCAGATGGCACCAAATACAGACATATGGGACCTCACAGCTGCAGCGGACGGCACGCTGTTCGCGCTGGTTGAGGACACCAGTGGAGCCGCTGACCTTGTTGGCGGAACGGTCACATGGGACGGCCTGCGCTGGGGCGTTTACCCTGCGTGGTCCGATGTGGCCCTGTTCAAATCAACGGACGGCGGCTACACATGGACGCTTTGCTGGCACATCCCATCCGTAGAGGTGGGTGCGCCTATCGCCGTGGTACCTCAGCCCGGTTACAGCGATAGCGATGCCGCCAACGACCAGGTGTTCGTCGCAACCGGCGGGCGCTACATCGGCGGCGTGTTTGTCGGCAACGCGGGTGGTGCAGGCAACGTTTACTACTCCACACCCGGCAGCAGCGCCACACAGTTCACAAAGGTCACCCCGCAAAACCCCGGCGTCATGCTCGGAGGCTGGATAACCTCCATCGACGTAGCCGACTGCGGCTGCGTGTCCTGCCCCTCCAAGTTCATGGTGGTGGTGGGCGTCACCAGCAATAACGCTGGGGGACTGGGTGGGGGACTGGGTGAGGGTGTCTACACATGGAACCGCAACGGCACGGGCAACTGGGAGGACCTGATGGTATCCACCTCCACAGTAGCCCCGCCTTCGCCGGGCACCCTTCCCGCCGGCAACAGCATCGACGCGCTGGCAGTCAAGTTCGCCAACTGGACTACGGAGAAGGGAATCATAGCCGTAGTCAACGACCTGGCAAATGTCGTCGGCAATCCTGAGGGAACGGGCGTCTACGTCTGCTTCTACGACGGCGCCGACGGCTACTGGGGCGGCGACCTGGACTCCCCGACCAACGTAATAGTTCAGAACATACCAAGGGGCTGGATCCCTGCGTGGGCGCAGTCCGCTAGCATGGACATCGGGACGGACTACAACAAGACGTCCGCTGCCCGGGTTTACGTTGGCCTTGACGGCAGTGGTGCCGACGATGTATGGAGCGTGAGAGGCCTCTCAACCGTGATGGGGCCTTCCACCGTAGCTGCAACCGGCCTTGGCATCGGCACTAGCGGCGCGGCATTCTTAATCTCCGATGTAGTCGTGCCCGGCACGGCGGCATCGGGCGTGGTTTACGCCGGCTGCGAATTCCCCGCCGGACAGGCGCAGGTGTTCGTATCGGCTAACATCAACGCATGGCCGTCATGGACGCCTTCGTTCAAACCACTGTCAGGCGCATGGCCGGTATTCATCACCATGATGGGCGAGACCCTCATGGCAGCCGGCGGCGGCGACGGGCTCACCTGGGGCGGCGTGCACGTAAAGGTTGATGCCGCCAAGGGCCATGTCTTCAACGGCGTGGGCCTGCTGGACGACATCGCGGTCAGCGAGAACGTCCCCGGCGGAGCCGGCCGCTTTGCCAACCCCGAGTGGATACTGGCAGAGGCAGTGGCCATGGACCTCTCACTGATGTACGGCACGGATGAAATAGTCTTCGTGTCCACCTTCAGCGAGTGGGCCAACCCGGCTACAGGCTTTGCCGGCACCGGACAGGCCGCTGGAGCCCTGAGCCTGTGGCGCTGGGACAGCCGCGGCCACTGGGAGCGCATACTGTATGAAGGCACCCAGCGACCAAATACCAACTACTACCTTGGCAAGAATATGCTGACCACCGCGGGCAGAGCCCTCTTCGTCGACGACTGGACGTGGTGGCCGCGCGCCAGCCAGGGATTCTCCGATGACCCGTACGTATTCCTCCTCGGCGGGCGCTTCACCACCGCGCGGCAGGAGATGCTGTGGATATCCCCGGACAAGGGAGACTGGTGGGAGCCATCACCTCAGATGCCGCTCGGAGCCATACAGAACGGCGGCGCCGGCCTCAGCGAGACCGGCTGGTGGGTGCTCGACAACAATACCGTCTTCCTCGGCTGCGTGAGCGGCTGGATCTACAAGACCACCAACCGCAGCGCAAGCTGGACCCAGGGCGTGAGGACCGCTCCCCTCGACGAGATCGTAACCATATACACCTCTCCCGTGTACAGCGAGAGCGGCGATGCCGGCACGGACAAGGCGGTTCTCGTCGGTACCTGGAACCCGGCCGACCTGGAGAACGAGGTGTGGATCTCCCGCGACGGTTGTAAACTTGAAACCCTCAAGATAATCGGCGCCGAGATCAACACCGATCCCGTATGGGGACTCATAAGCAACGGCGGCGTGGTGATCAACTTCGACCCGGGCTGGGTCAACAACAGGACCATCTACGCCACCGCCAGCGGCTGGCTTGACCAGTGGCAGCTGGTGGGAACGTCAGGCACAGTGCTGGAACGCACCCACTACAGCGATGTGGGACTGTACCGCACGGTGGTCAACCTGAACGACCCGGCGGCCAGCACCTGGACACAGCTCTGGGGCCCGGACGACTACGATGCCAACGCCCTGAAACCCCAGCCATACACCGCTATGACCATCGGTCAATTCATCCAGAGGTGGGTGGCTAACACCGGCATCAACTTCGGCCCGGACGGCACCATGTACGTCTCGTTCACCGTGTGGGACTCGAGCTACAACACCAACACCATGTTTGCAGCCGGCGACAACCCGACGCCCAATTTCGCCTTCGGGCGCTTCACGGACGCCGGCGTTCTACGGCTGCTCCAGCCCGCCGCAGCCAATCCCGAGATCGTCATAGTTGAAGACGGCCTCGGCCAGTGGGACGGCTTCTGGCTCAACGGAGTTGCTGGCGGCAGCAACCACGTGGTGTCCCTGGCATGGGACTGGAAAGAGTGGCGCTTCAAGCTCGCCAAGTACGAAGACACTCTCTCCGGTGCAGGACCCGCTCCTCAGGCACCCGTAAGCGGCGCCACCGGCGTCGGCACTCTCGTCGCTGACGACTCGGTCAACGTAGAGCTCACATGGGCCGCCAAGGGCGGAGCCACCACCTATCAATGGCAGGTCTCAGAGGACGCCGCTTTCACCCCGGCTAACACCAGGAGCGGCATTACCTCAGACCTCTCGGTAACCGTGCTTGACCTGAAACCAAGCACAACCTATTACTGGCGCTCACGCGCCTTCGAGCCAATGATCGGCAACTGGAACACGCCACAATCGTTCACCACGGTGATCGGCGGAACCTCCGGCGCTGCTCAACTGATCAGCCCGGCTGTCGGCTCAAGGATCTCTGAGACGAAACCGCTCTTCACCTGGAGCAAGGTGGCAGGTGCCAGCAACTACCGCATTCAGGTAGCCAGCGATCCCGGCTTTGGCTCCGCTGCTCTGGTGATTGACAAAACGCTCGGCGATGTCCAGGCGTTCGAGTCAGACATTGAGCTGCAGAAGGCAACCTACTACTGGCACGTAAAGGCCACAGTAGGCGGCGTGGAGGTACCGTGGAGCGCACTGGGTAGCTTCACGATCGGTGAGCCAGAGGGCGCCGGCACTGCCGGCTGGGTCTGGGCACTCATCGTGATCGGCATTGTGCTCATTATCCTGATGCTCATGCTCATCATGAGGACCAGGAGACCGGCCTAACCGCCGAGCTTAGCTGAGTAAAGAGCCCCCCGCCCGATTGCGGGGGGCTCTTCTTTTTACCCGAATTTATATTATTTTCTGCTTTTATCCACTTCAGGTATTGACAAACTTCGAGATATGTGCTTATAATGTATAATTTTTCTATCGGGCTCTGGCAGAAATCCTGTCAGGTCTTGACAGAAGTCGTGATATATGTTAGAAAGTTTAAATGCTTCCTAACGCTGAATAGGATTGGGCTCGACGAAAGAAAGGAAGGGTAAAATGAACGGTAAGATGTTAAAGGTGTTCGGGGTACTAATGACCTTGGTGCTGGCGGTGACCCTGAGCGGCGTGGGGCTCCTCCAGGGCTCACAAACGGCAGAGGCTATCACCGCACTCAAGTGGACCAAGATCCCCACACCCACTGCGGATGAGTTCCAGCTGTATCCTAACTCCGATGTGGGTCCCATAGCGGTCACGCCTGACGGCGGGACGATATTCGCCTGTGTCCGCGACGAGGGGACAACCGAATGGCAGGTCTACAAGTCCCGCAACGGGGGCTATACATGGAGCGAGACGGGGTTCTGGGAGGACGTAGTTAACGCAGGTCCCATGGACACCTCAATGATAATGGACATACACGTCTCCCCGAACTGGGATATAGACAACCACCTGTTCGTCGCCACACGGAACGCAGTCTACCGCTCCTGGGACCGCGGCAACAACTTTGAAGTCCTCGGTGACGGTGCCCACGGCGGCAACATCATCTGCATGGACGTTGGACTGGACAGGTTCAACAACTGGGCGGTAGTCATCGGTACAGGGGATTACGAGGAATACCTCCTTCGAGGCAACATACCTGACGGCACTACCGATGTAGGAGATGTCTATCTGCTGGTGTATTCCAACTGGGTTCCTCAGAATGTAGGCGACGGACTATGGGGCGTAAGCGCAGTACTGGACGTTGCCTTTTCCCCCACCTACGGGGACGAGGGAAGCACAGGATACCAGTGGATATTCGCCCTTATAAGGGGAAGTTACTCGAGACCACCGATATTAGTGGAGAACGGTACGATGCTGCGCGCGGCGACACAGCCGGTCACCAGCACGGGCGATACCGCCAACTGGGGCGCACCGGTTCAGGACGCCATCTTCTATCATAAGGGGGCTCCGGAATGCGTAGCTATCCCCAACGGTTTTGGCTTGACAGCCGTCCACGGTGTCATCACCTTCGCCGACGATTTCGTGGACCAGTTATCGGCCTTCGTGGGACTCATCGCCTACGAATGCGGAGGCCTTATAAGCGTGGCTGACTCTCGCGGCAACGTCTTCAGGGTCGATATATCAACGGATATAATCTTACCTTCCACTATCACGAACTTGAACGTACGAGGTAACGAAGACCTCGGCTGTAACATCTTCTCGCTGGAGGTCAGCGGGGACGCACTATCAGCTTACATAGTTGCCGGTCTGAGGGAAACGAGCACAAGCGGCCCTTCCTCTACCTGGCAATCCGGAGTACACGTTAGCGAAAACGGCGGATCTACGTGGCTTCAGAGTTTCAAGCCGCCATCAGGCCTTTGCTTTCCTCCATGGGCAAGCCCTTTTGATCAGGCAAACCTCGTTTGGCTGGCAATGGCTCCCGACTTCGGCAGCAGCGGCATAGTTTATGCCAGCACCTGGGATCTGTTCAGCGGCTTCTGGGTCAGCATCGACGAGGGCCAATCTTGGAATGGCCGCGGCCTGCTGGACGTTACCATGGATGAGATAACTTCCATTGCCGTATCGCCTAACTATGCAAGCGACGGCAACATGTTCATGGTAACCAACGAGGATTACAAGGGAAGCGGCACAAGAATCGGACTACTTTGGGAGACCAAAACCGAGGGCACGCACTGGGAGGTTATCCTGGCGATGAATGCCCTGTTCCCCATGCCCGGCATCAGTCTGCGATGGGTGGAGTTGGCCGACGACTGGCCTGCGGATGACTCTATATTCGTTACCGGTTTTGAAGACGCTGGACTTATGGCTGCGCATGCTCCTCAATCCAGAGTCATGCGTTCTGCAGACGGCGGACGGACCTTTACTACCGTTATAAACGGGCCGAGCGATGGCGGCGTTCCCCTGCCCCCCAACCCCAACACTTGGGGCCGCTCATGGGACGTAGTTGACATCAACACCATCTTTATCGGTGACGAGAACGGCAGGGTCCACTACACCGATAATGCAGGACTAAGCTGGCAATTCGCCACCGACACCGCCATACCAGCGGGCGACGCCATCACCGACCTGGTGGTGATGGACGGCGCCATACTGGTAGGCACCGAGAACGGCAACGTGTACGTGTGCTACGACTGGCAGGATGACTTCGCCTTCGAGCGCGTGGGCAATGGGCCCGGCGCAGCCAACGACTGGGTATCCGTAGCCTTCGACGCCTACTACGGCTCCAACGACATCATCTACTGCGGCCTGGACGACTGGGGCGGCGGCGGCAGCGAGGTGTGGCGCTTCGATCTTGGCGCCAGCGTATGGGAGCAGATCAGCGACCTTACCATGACTAACTCGCCTGAAGCGTGGTGGGCAGTCGCGGGCGTCCCCGAGAAGTGGGGCACCATTCACGGCAGCACCAACGCCAACGGGGCGATGTGGGTCAGTTCACTCAAAGCCGGTGAGGACGGCACGCTGTACGCCATAGACTGGAATAACTACATCGGCTGGCGCACCGTCGAGGCCGATACCGATACCGCTATCACGCTAGGTATCACCCCGTTGTTTGAGCCGCTATGGAACGGGCTCAAAGGCTGGCCCTGTCTGCTGGCCGACTACCCTCCAGAGGACTGGGTGGAATTCGACCTGGAGGTGGTCACCGGCTCCAACCAGCTGTTCGTCATCGGCCAAAACGAGGCCGGTAACCCGACGCTGTGGACCTACTACGATACTTTGACCCGGGAGAAGGGTCCCATCGATCTGGTGCGGCCGGCTGATGCCGCAACCGGCGTGGGCACGCTGAGCACTGACAACACGCAGGCATGCCTGGTGCTGCAGTGGGAGAGAGCGGAAGGCGCTTTAAAATACGAGTGGGAGATAGGCCTTGATCCGCAGTTCACCACCAAGGTAGCGCATCACCAGTTCCTCGGCGAGGAGCAGGCGGCAGACGATACCCAGCGCTTTACCAACGGCGAGGCGCTGCAGGGATGCCTGTGGCCCGGAGACACCTACTACTGGCACGTAAGGGTCATCGAGCCTTTCATGAGCCCGTGGTCAGAGACCTGGTCATTCACCACCAAATACACATCCGTCACGGAGCGGCCGGAGCTGTTGACTCCTGCAAGCGGCGCCGCTGACGTATCGCTGACGCCCGTGCTCACCTGGACCCAGGCTGCCGCGGCTGACAGCTACGAGCTGGCGCTGGCAAAGTGCGGCGACTTCCCTTCCAGCCTTGTCATAGACAAGACCGGCGGCAATGCGCTGAGCGACAGCACGCTGTCTTACCAGTCACCCAAGCTGCTGGAGGGAACAAACTACTGCTGGCAGGTAACGGCGATTAAAGGCGGCAGCGAATACGAGAGCGTTGTGGGAACATTCACCACGCTGACCGAGCCGGAACCGGAACCGGAGGAAGGCACGCCATACTGGGTATGGGTGGTGATAGCGGTCAGCGCCCTGATGCTCATCGCGGTTATCGTGCTCATCGTACTGACCAAGAAACCTTAAGGCACAAGTCTGAGATAGTGAAAAGCCCCCGGCTATGAGTCGGGGGCTTTTTTATGAGCAAGACGATTTAATAGGGATTCAGGCTGCCACTTTATAGTCCAGGAGCGCAACCTGTGTTTCCTGCGGCAGGTTGGTCTTCGTCACCGACAGTTTGGGTTGCACCGGCACGTCCGCCTTAATCCCCATCTCCTTGAGGAACCTTTCCAGGGGATCCAGATGGAATTTCAGCGCCTCCGTCTGATAATGCATCGGGATCACTATCCTAGGTTCGATGCGGCGTACCATTTCTGCGGCAGCAACAGCATCGATGGTTGACACACCACCCACCGGCACCATCAACACGCCCACATCGGACACCTGCTCCAGCTGAGCAGCATCCAGCATATGCCCGAGATCACCCAGATGCAGCAGCAGCACATCCTCCATATCGAACAGGAAGATGGTGTTTTTACCCCTCTCTGCACCTTTCTCGCTATCATGGTAGGTGGCCATACCGGTGATGAGGACGTTGGCTATCTCGTACTCGCCGGGACCGTTCACCACACGGTAAGACCCCTCGACACCTGAAATATTGCTGTGCCCGGGATGAGCATGGCTGCACGCGACTATATTCGCCTTCGGCTTACCCAGCGAATACCCGATCTCCTCACCATAAGGATCGGTAATCACGGTTGCACCTTTACCCTTGATCCTGAAACATGAGTGCCCTAACCATGTAATCTCGATCGCCATCACCCCCTTATACTGTTTCACAGGACAACGGCGAAGCACACGCTTCGCCGCGCAATCCCAAACTATTGTAATACCGGATTATTAAATCTATCTTATGCTGCGGTTCAACCTGGCCCATCCATAGGGTAAAACCGTCGCCGCCAGCGCTATCTTCAGGGCATCGCCGGGGAGGAACGGCACCAGACCCACAGCGAAAACAGAGCTGTCAACCCCAAATCTATTGAGCCAGATCGACAGCCACGAAAGCCCGAAGGCATAGAGGACCACGCTGCCGATGAACATCGCCAGCACGGCAGTCCACACCCGCCGGTCCCATCCCCGCTCTGCCAGCAGTCCGACTACGTATGCCGCAGGCACGAACCCGATGAGGTATCCCGCTGTAGGGCCGGCGAACACGGCGGGGCCGCCCATGTATCCCGCGAACACCGGCGCCCCCATGGCGCCGACAGCCAGATACGTCAGCTGGCTCATTGCGCCGCGCTTGCTTCCCAGCAGGGCGCCGGCAAGGAGGACGGCGAATGTCTGGCCGGTGATGGGCACCCACCCAATCCTGAATGTTATCTGGGTGCACAAAGCGGTGATACCGGCAAAAAATAGGACGAGCAGTATATTCTGTACCAGCGTCCTGGGAAATACGGCATCCATCATTGTAATCGCTCTCTCTTGCACCTGCATCCAAATCTCCTTTCGATATTATTAGTTTGCCGATTGCCAGCGCAGCAGCATGGCGGCCCATGACAGACCGGCTCCGAAAGCCACCAGCACAACATAGTCGCCGGACTTCACCCGACCCTGCTCCACCGCCTCGCACAGGGCAACCATCGGAGATGCCGCGGACATGTTCCCGTATCGATCCAGATTTACGAACACCTTCTCGCTGGGAATACCCATCAGCTTGGTTGCCGCCTCGTTGATACGGATATTAGCCTGATGCGGTATAAGGAGGCCGATATCGGAGATATCCAGCCCGGCCCTGTCCAGCACCTGCTGGGTGCAACTGGCGAGCGTGCGTACCGCAAACTTGAAAACCTCGCGCCCCTCCATCTGTAAATAGTAATGCCCGTTCTTGCCACCGGTACCGGGCCTGCCACAGGGTCCGGGCACAAACAGGTTGCCGGTGCCCGAGCCATCGTTGCCCATCACAAAGCTCATCATATCCGACCCGCTATCGCTGGCCTGCACCACCACAGCGCCGGCGCCATCCCCGAAAAGCACGCACGTCGAACGGTCCCCCCAGTCGATGATGCGGCTCTGCGCCTCGCTGCCCACCACCAGAACGTTGCGGTACGCACCGCCAGCGATATAGTGGTAGGCGGTTATCAATGCATACAGAGAGCCACTGCAGCCAGCCATCATGTCGAATGCAGCGGCGTTACCGGCGCCCAGAGCCTGCTGAACATAGGCAGCGGAGGCGGGCATGAAACCGTCGGGGCTGTTTGTAGCCAGGATTACCATATCGATGGTGTCAGGCGATATGCCGGCAGAAGAGATGGCGGCACGTCCCGCCTCTATAGCCATTGTCGATGTAGTCTCATCATCCCCTGCGATACGCCTCTCCCGTATGCCGGTGCGGGACACGATCCACCCGTCAGACGTGTCCACCATCTTCTCGAGCTCAGCGTTAGTCAGCACCCTGCGCGGCAGGTACTTTCCCCAGCTTACAATACGTGCATGTGTCATGTATGATTTCTTCCAGTTACCAACCCATGCAAGTATATCAGAGCAAAGCTGTGACGGTCAATCTATATGCGAGGCGCTATACCTCGCGAAACTCCCCCTCGACAGTCCCCGAATCCCCGCCGGGCGGCTCCTCGCCAGTCGGGCCACCATCAGGCGGCGTCTCTCCACCCGACGGCTGCTGTGCCTGGTAAACCGACGATCCGATCTTCTGCAGCGTATCGGACAGTTCCTGTGTAAGGCGCTTGACCTCGCCGATATCAGTGCCCTGGAGCGCCGACTTCAACCTGGATATGCGATCCTCAGCTTCCTGCTTGATGTCAGAAGGCACTTTGTCGCTGTGATCCCTGAGCGTCTTTTCAGCGGTGTAAACCAGTGTGTCGGCAGTATTTTTAGCCTCGACTTCCTCGCGGTGTCTCGAATCCTCAGCCGCATGCGCCTCCGCTTCACGGATCATGCGCTCCACCTCGTTTTTGTCGAGGCCGGAGCTGGCCGTAATGGTTATCTTCTGCTGTTTGCCCGTTCCCTTATCGCGGGCCGATACATTCAGGATTCCGTTGGCATCTATATCAAAGGTTACCTCGATCTGGGGTATACCGCGTGGCGCCGGCAGTATGCCATCCAGCATGAAACGCCCGATGGTCTTGTTCTCAGAAGCCATGGGCCGCTCGCCCTGCAGCACGTGGATATCCACGCTCGTCTGGCTGTCCGCCGCGGTGGAGAATATCTGGGTCTTGGAAGTAGGTATGGTGGTGTTCCGCTGAATCAGAGGCGTCATCACCCCTCCAAGCGTCTCAATGCCCAGTGTGAGAGGAGTGACATCCAGCAGCAGGACATCCCGCACCTCCCCCTTTAGCACGCCGCCCTGTATGGCTGCGCCCATGGCAACCACCTCATCAGGATTCACGCCCTTATGCGGTTCCTTGCCGAAGAAGGCCTTCACTTTCTCTTGCACCAGCGGCATGCGCGTCTGACCACCCACAAGGATTATCTCGTCGATCTGGGCAGCGGCTTTTCCTGCATCGGTGAGCGCCTGTTTGCAGGGGCCGATGGTCTTTTCCACAAGCTCCATGACCAGCTGCTCCAGCTTCGAGCGAGTCAGATTAATATTCAGATGCTTGGGTCCACTGGCATCAGCAGTGATGAACGGCAAGTTGACTTCCGTCTGCAGCACAGTGGATAGCTCGCATTTCGCCTTCTCAGCAGCCTCCTTGAGGCGCTGGAGCGCCATCCTGTCCTTCCCGAGATCTATGCCCTGGTCCCGCTTGAATTCATCGCACAGCCAGTCTATTATGCGCTGATCGAAGTCATCACCGCCAAGGTGCGTGTCGCCGTTGGTGGATTTGACCTGGAAGGTCCCATCACCGATCTCCAGAATGGATATATCGAACGTGCCTCCACCCAGGTCATAAACGGCAATGGTCTCATCCTTCTTCTTATCCAGTCCGTAAGCCAGAGAAGCGGCGGTGGGCTCATTGATGATCCTGAGGACTTCCAGCCCGGCGATCTTGCCCGCATCCTTTGTGGCCTGACGCTGGCTATCGTTGAAATACGCCGGAACCGTTATCACTACCTCAGTGACCTTCTCCCCAAGGTACGCTTCAGCGTCCTGCTTCAATTTCTGCAGGATCATCGCCGATATCTCCTGAGGGCTGTACTCTTTGTCCCCCATCACCACACGCACTTCACTATTGGGACCCTTGGTTACCTTGTATGCCTTGGTTTTAGCATCTTCACCCACAGGCAGCTCCCGCCCGGGAGGTTCATCCCACCTGCGCCCCATGAAACGTTTTATACTGTAGATGGTGTTGTCCGGGTTAGTAATCGCCTGGCGCTTGGCTACCTGACCTACCAGACGCTCCCCGCTCTTGCTCACGGCCACCACTGAGGGTGTAAGCCTGGAGCCCTCAGCATTGGGGATGATAACCGGCTCGCCCCCTTCCATCACCGCCACCTCACTGAGAGTTGTCCCCAGATCGATACCTATTACTTTACCCATCACTTTCCTCCTGTACTTGTTTTACAGATTTGCTCTCTGCATCCTCCTGCATCACTTCGCTTTTCCCTTGGCCCACCTTGACCATCGATGGGCGCAGAACGCGATCATGCAATCGATAACCCTTGCGAATCTCCTCGATGACCTTCCCTTCATCTCCATCAACCTGCATCGCAGCTTCGTGAATGTTGGGGTCGAACACCTCGCCAACAGCCTTGATCTCGCTGAGACCACTGGCCTCAAGCGTCGACTTAAGCTTGCGTCTTATTAACTCGACACCATCGACCCATGTCTGCGCCACCGCATCACTCGATGCATTCCCTAATGCACGCTCGAAATCATCCATGACTGGAAGGAGATCCAGTATGAGATCCGCCTTAGCATGCTTGCGGATATCATCCCGCTCCTGCTCGACCCGCCTTTTATAGTTAACGAAATCGGCCTGCGTTCGCTGCCAGTTTGCCAGATAGTCTTCCGCCCTGGCTTTTTCCTCAGCCAGCGCCTTCCTCAGCGACGCTACCGAGTCCTTACTCTTCCCCCTGGCTTTTTCCCTTTCTCCCGCATCGGCAGCAGCATCTTCCCCGATAACTGCCCCTTCAGCATCAATATTCTTGGACTCCCGCTCATCCATGCTATTGACCCCCGTGTCGCAATATCTATCGACTGTCCATGCCACTGTAAATTTCAGCTATGAGATCACTCAATAGAGAACTAATGCACCGAACTGCAGAGATCGCCCTCCGGTATTGCATCCGCGTTGGGCCTATCACACCAACGACGCCGCTTACCTTCCCCGGCACCCCGTACTGTGTAATCACCAGGCTGCACATCTTCAAGGCCTCCTCAGAGTTCTCTTCCCCGATCACTACATTCACACCCTGATCAGACGGAATACCCGGAAGCAGGGTGCTTACCATCTCTTTGCTCTCCAGTATCTCCATTATATTCAGCGCATCACGCCGTCGCTCAAACTCGGGCTGCGTCAGCATCAGCCTCACCCCTTCTATATATGGGTTGAGGTACTGGTTCCTGTCTTCGCTTGCCATCAATTGCACTATGGTATCCCTGACCTGTTGCTGAACTGACGTCAGATAAGCCCCGTGATCCACAATCTGATCCCAGGTTAAATCACTGTAGATGTTGTTCATCTCATTCCCTATAACGTCCAGTTCATGTTGCGATATGGGGCGATCGAAGGCCAGTAGCTGCTGCCTCAGTCTGGCTTCATGGAACAGCAGCACCAGCAGGGCCAGATAGTCACGCAGAGCCACCAGCTCTATATGCTTGAGGTGGCAGCTATCCGCTCTGGGAGAGGTGACCACCGCCACACTATTCACCATCCTAGACAGCATCGCGGCTGCGAGATGTGTCCATTCCTCAAGTTCACGCTCCACCTGATGAAACAGGTGGGATAACATCAAATGCTCTTCGGTGGGAACGGCGTCATCAAAGGCCAGTGTTCTCACGTAATGGCGATAACCCTTATCCGACGGAACTCCTCCACCGGATATGTGTTTTCGCGATATATAACCCCCGTTTTCGAGATGGGCCATCTCGTTGCGGATTGTAGCCGGACTGACACCCAGGCCGTAACGCGAGGCAATATACGCAGAACCCACAGGCTTAGCCGTCGCGATATACTCGCTGACGATGAACTGCAATATTCTATCCTGCCTCTCGGTTAACATATTTTCACCTGGTTAGCACTCTATAATGGAGAGTGCTAACCAGTCTAAATTTAATACTTGACCTGCATACTTGTCAAGTGATAATGTCACATAACCCAGAGAAAAGGTGTATATTCATACCTCCAAACGGCATTGGTGTAGGTGAGCTAGTTCAGATAGATTGGTGACACTTATAATGGTGTCATGAGGATAAAAAGCGCAGTAGTCTCCGGTTATACACACCTGTCAAGGCTCGACTTTGAACTGTCGAGAGAAGCGGCTA
>Ga0180432_10004850_pt1 | contig 18201 bp, 14 predicted proteins | sample SS_ome_10_FD_132414 | JGI IMG/M metagenome (GOLD analysis project Ga0180432, IMG submission 132414) | Hypersaline lake sediment archaeal communities from the Salton Sea, California, USA - SS_1_MS_2 metaG | ecosystem: Environmental > Aquatic > Non-marine Saline and Alkaline > Hypersaline >...
CCCGGGCAGGGTATCGATTGCTTCCACATCCCCGGGAGTGGGGAAGCTCCACCCTCCAGACCCCGGGCACATGATCAGTTTCCAGTCCCCTTTCCGGATGGCAAAATCACCCGTAATGGAGTGGTGGACGGTTGCTTCCCTGAAAGAACCCTCCACAGGGCGCTGCTGTAAAAGAGGGGTCAGATCATAGCTGTCTTCCCCCTGGTCATCCTCAACGGTGTACCCGGTAATCCCTGCCAGGGTTCTGAAGAAATCGGTGGTGCAGATGGTTTGATCACAGATTGCCCCGGCTTTGATCCTGGATGGCCAGCGGGCAATAAAGGGGACCCGGTGACCGCCTTCGAAAATATCTGCCTTATGTCCCCTGAAAACATAGCTGGGATCGTGACCCAGGTTCCCGAGCAGTTCGAAATTGGCACGGGGAGAACATCCGTTATCACTGGTGAAAAAAACCAGGGTATTCTCTTTCATGCCTGATTCTTCCAGCACTTCCAGTAACTGACCCGTGTAATCATCGATCATCAGTACAAAGTCACCATAGACATTCAGCCTGCTTTTACCCTGCCACCGGGGGGTCGGCAGAATGGGTGTATGGGGGGAGGGTAGGGCCAGGTAAAGGAAAAATGGTTGTTTATCTTCTTTTTGTTGCCTGATGAAATCCATGGCATGGCTGAAAAAATTAGGGGTTACCTCCTCGTGGATGAAATCCTTCCCGGTAGGCCCCTCCCTCCAGAATGCATATGAATCGGAATTCCCGGTCACGCGGTCTGGCAATGCGGTAACCCGGCTGTTTTCCACGTAAACATAAGGAGCCATATCCAGCGAACCCGAGTGGCCATAGGAATAGTCAAAACCGAGGCTTCCGGGTCCGTTTGAAATAGGCTGTGTAAAATCAATCTCCTCGAACTGACCGAAGTTCAAATCAGATTCATTGAAGTGGGCCGGATCCATAATTGCCCAGTCCCATCCCAGGTGCCATTTCCCGATAAAGGCGGTGTGGTAACCCTGTTCTTTCAGCAGGGAAGCCAGGGTGGTCCGTTCTGCAGGGATCAGGGCCTTTGATTTCCCTGACAATACGGAACTTTTTAAACGGCTTCGCCAGTTATATCTTCCGGTGAGGATCCCGTAACGTGTCGGTGTGCATACTGAAGAGGAGGTATGCGCATCTGTAAAGATCATACCCCCGGAAGCCAGTTCATCCAGATGAACGGTATTGACCTTGCTGTTTTCATTGAAACACGACACATCGCCGTAACCCAGGTCATCGGCCAGGATGATCAGGATGTTGGGAAGATCGGAGGCCTTTTTTTCGCCAGGTTGCCTGCAGGAGGTCATCAGTATTCCGGATCCGGCCATCATTACCAGGATCCCTAACCTTCTTATTCTTTTCATGATCCTCAAGAAATGACTGTTGTTTTCTGCAAGATAGTAAAAGTGCGCCGGTCATCTTTGATTTTAAATGACCGGATTTGGTATTTTTGTGTCTGTATGAAACAATCCATCATACCGGCCCCGGTTTTTAAGGTTCCTGATAAAGGCGATCCCTCGGATGTCCTGCAGCTGTTCCCCGCCTTAAACCTCCAGCTGCTGTGCTGCCGCTACTGGTGGTTGAAGCACTGGGAATTCAGGGAGCTTTCCTATCCTTACTGGCGTATATACCATAATAACAGGGAAGGGGCATTTATCACCTACAATGGTTCTGAATATGCATTGCGGCCGGAGAAAGTCATCATGATTGCTCCCAACACCTCGTATTCCACGCGCATCGGGAATCATGCGGTCCCGGAAAACGGTTATTACCTGGAAGGAGGACGGGTGGGTAAAGGTCAGACCGAGGTGTATCATACCAGAAAGGGAAGCATCCTTCACCTGTTCATCCATTTCAACATAGGGGTGCCCTATGACAATATCTCACCGGGTATCTTTGAGTTTGATCTTACCGATCACCTGGTGGAGAAAATATCAGCCATTACCCGGCATTTGAACGTGGATTTTGCCCGGTTCAATTTCTATACGGTGCTGGCCATTCAATCCCTGATCAGTGACCTGCTCTCGTTTATTCCTGAATCGAACTGGGAGGCGATTTCGAAGGATTACCGGATCCTGGAGGTTTTGAGCCATATTGAATCCAGCCTGGGTGAAGCATTACCAAACAGGATCCTGGCAGAAAATGCCAGTCTGGCCACCAATGCCTTTAACCGGTTGTTTGCCCGGGAGCTGGGGATCTCTCCCCAGAAGTACATCAAGAAAAAGCGGATTGAAAGGGCGTGTGCACTGCTCCATCATTCCAATTACACCATCGACCGGGTGGCGGTGGATACCGGTTTTGCAGACCGGTATCATTTTTCCAAGATCTTCAAGCAGGTTACCGGGCTCTCTCCCGCCCGGTACCGGAAGGAATTCGGTATTAAATAACCCGATCACCCGTAATTTCCGGGCTATGTTTCTTATATACACAAAATAGGAGATATTTTCCATTGGAGGGAAAGGATATACCGGCTATATTGCATCCAGGTTCCGCTTTCCACAATCCGGTCAGGACATGAATAAAGACGATTTCGTTTGCATTGCAGTAGATATGGGAGCCGGGAGCATCCGGGTGATGCTGGGTGTGATTGATGAGAATGGGATGTCGTATGAAGAGACCCACCGGATCACCAATGAAATTATTTTCAGGGAAGGACACGAAAGGTGGGATATGGAAAAGATCGTCCGGGAAATCAGGGTGGGGATTTCAAAGGCTGTGGAAGTGTCCCGGCATGCACCTGTGAGCGTAGGCGTGGACTCCTGGGGAGTGGATTTTGTGCTTTTGGATGACCGGGGAGAATTGGTAGATGCTCCCGTGGCCTACAGGGACAAACGGACCGAAGGCATGCGGGAGCGATGGAGGACCATGATGCCGGAGATGGAGACTTTCCGGCGGACAGGGATCAATTTCTATGTGTTCAACACCCTGTTCCAGCTGCTTTCCATCAGGGATTCAGATGTCCTCAAGGGCGCTTCCAGGATCCTGTTCATGCCCTGTTACATCAGCTACCTGTTGTCCGGGCATGCCCGCAATGAACTGACCATTTCCTCCACTTCGCAGATGCTGGAAGTCAGCAGTGACCGGTGGGATGATAGGGTCCTGGCCCATTTGAACCTGGACAGGGAACTCCTGGGTGATGTGATCGGGCCCGGGACCCGGCTGGGACCGGTTGCCATTCCCGGGACAGAGGGGGCAGGGATGGAGAATATTGCCGTATGTGGCCATGACACGGCCTGCGTGGTTGCTGCGATCCCCGTGGAGGATCCCAGTTATGCATACATATCCGCGGGTACCTGGTGTATCCTGGGAGTGGAATCGGATGTGCCCCTGATCACGGAGGAAGCATTCCGTTTCGGGGTGACCAATGAAAGGGGTTATGACAACACCTACCGGATCCTGAAGAACATTACCGGTCTGTGGTTATTGCAGGGATTGAAGGTGCATCTTCCCGAATATACCTCTTACGCGGATATGGAAGAGATGACCCGGGAAGGAGGGGACATCGTGCAGGTGATCGATCCCGATGATCCGGGGTTCTATAATCCCGCGGACATGAAGGAGGCTTTCGACAGCTATTTCAGAAAAACCGGTCAGCCGCTTCCCGGAATGTTCAGTGAGTACCTGTTGTGTGCCTATGACAGTCTTTGCTTCTCTTTCAGGTATCACATTGAAAAACTGGAACAGTTCACCGGAAAAAGCATCGCGGTTCTGCACCTGGTGGGAGGGGGCAGCCAGTCCGATTACCTGTGCCACCGCATTGCCACTGTCTGTGGCAGGAGGGTGGTGGCGGGACCGGTGGAAGGTGCCACTTTGGGGAACATGCTGATCCAGGCACTGGCCATGGGCAGGATTAAAGACCTTGCCCAGGGGAGGGAACTGGTCAGGAAATCCTGTTCCCTGAAAACATATAAGCCAGAGGCTGAATCAGACCGGTCCGCGAAACGCTATCAGAGATTCATGAAACTAAAAGATACACTGTAACCTGATAAAAATAATGAATGCAAAAAGACTGATCGGACAAGCTCCGAAAATAGGAATCAGACCTGCCATCGATGGAAGGCAGGAAGGGATCAGGGAATCCCTGGAAGAACAGACCATGAAAATGGCCAGAAATGCTGCTGAACTGATCTCATCAAATTTGAAACATCCTGACGGATCGGGAGTGGAATGTGTGATTGCGGACAGCTGCATCGGGGGTGTGGCAGAAGCTGCCGCTTCCGCGGAGAAGTTTGCCAGGGAGGGAGCGGGGGTGAGCCTGACCGTGACCCCCTGCTGGTGTTATGGAAGTGAGACCATCGATATGGACCCGCTGCTGCCCAAGGCGATCTGGGGATTCAACGGAACGGAAAGGCCGGGAGCGGTTTACCTGGCAGCCGCACTGGCCGGTCATAACCAGAAGGGTTTGCCTGCTTTCGGCATATACGGCAGGGATGTGCAGGATGCAGGTGATACAAAGATCCCTGAAGATGTGAAAGAAAAGATACTCACGTTTGTGAAAGCCGGCCTGGCCGTGGCAACCATGAAGGGAAAGTCCTATCTCTCCATGGGAAGTGTTTCCATGGGGATAGCCGGCTCCATTGTGGATGCGGGTTTCTTTGAGGAGTACCTGGGAATGCGGTGCGAGTATGTGGACATGTCCGAATTTACCCGGAGGATTGAAAACAAGATCTATGATCAGGAGGAGTTTGAGAAGGCAATGAAATGGATCAGGACAAATTGCAGGGAAGGCAGGGACCCCAACCCGCCGGAGAAAAAGAAATCAGCCGGGGAAAAGCAGGAGGATTGGGAGTTTGTAGCCAAAATGGCCCTGATAGGAAGGGATCTGATGGTGGGGAATCCGAAGCTGAAGGAAATGGGCTACGGGGAGGAAGCCATGGGACACAATGCCATTGCAGCCGGTTTCCAGGGACAGCGCCAGTGGACCGATTATTTTCCCAACGGGGACTTCATGGAAGCCATCCTGTGTTCGTCCTTTGACTGGAACGGGATCAGGCAGCCCTACATGCTGGCCACCGAAAATGACAGCCTGAATGGTGTTTCCATGCTGCTGGGCCACCTGCTGACCGGTGCTGCACAGGTTTTCAGCGATGTACGGACCTACTGGAGCCCCGCTGCAGTCAAACGTGTTACCGGATATGAACTGAAAGGTGTGGCTGAGAATGGTTTCATCCATTTGATCAATTCCGGACCTTCGGCGCTGGACGGGACCGGGCAACAGACCGTTGATGGGAAACCGGTCATGAAGCCCTGGTACGAAATCACAGATGAGGAAGCTCAGAAGTGCCTGGATCATACCGCCTGGGGAGTGGCCATCAGGGAATATTTCCGGGGAGGCGGATTCTCCTCCACCTTTGACACCCGGGGAGGAATGCCCGTTACCCTGTGCCGGATCAATATCATCAGGGGACTGGGCCCCGCATTGCAGATCGCCGAAGGGCAGACCATCGATCTGGCCGAAAAGGTGCACCGGACCCTGGTGGAGCGCACCGATCCCACCTGGCCCACCACCTGGTTTGTTCCACGGCTGACCGGCACAGGGAATTTCAGGGACGTCTATTCGGTCATGGCCAGCTGGGGGGCCAACCACGGCGCTTTCACATACGGCCATATCGGTTCGCAGCTGATCACCCTGGCCTCCATGCTGCGAATCCCGGTCTGCATGCACAACATTCCTGAAGAGAAACTGTTCAGGCCTTCCGCCTGGCGTGCTTTCGGAATGGACCCGGAAGGGGCCGATTACAGGGCATGCGCCAGTTTCGGACCGGTTTATTCGTAGGGTATCGACCGATTTTTGTTGATTGATCACATTAAAGGGTGTAAAGCACATAATTTCATATACGATAAATATTTCGTATATTTATATCGTATAATAATATCGTATATGAAAGTAACAGCTATCATACCCGACGATATGATCAACGATATCCGGAAGTATACAGGGGGTAAGAATATTACCGATAGTTTGATCAAGGCACTTGAGGACTGGCTTTATGCCAGGCGCCTGCAGGAATTGAAGGAAAAACTTTCGCAACAGCCGGTTGAATTCAAGGAAGGCTTTACTGCCGAACAGATCCGGAAGCTTAATCAACGAAGATGATCCTGATTGATACATCGGTTTGGATCGAATTCTTCAGGCGGAATGGAGATTACCCGGCCAGGATCAGTTCACTGCTCGAAATACAGCAGGTGGTGGCTTTTGAACCTGTTTTTGCCGAACTGCTGTACGGGGCAAGATCCCGGAAAGATCGTGATATAATCACCTCATTCTGGGAGTTATTGCCACGAGTTGATTTCGGCAGCGGTTCTTTGATGAAAGCAGCGGAAATGGCCGGCAGGGAAGAATTCCTGCAGTCAGCTATCGGTCTGGTTGATGCCCTGATCATCCAGGCCACACTGGATGGTAACTACCGCCTCTGGACCCTGGATAAGCGGGTTGCCGGGCGATTGCAACAGAAGAACCTTTATTCATGAAAATGAAAGATTAAATAAATGCGGGATTGACAAGCTGAAATTCAGTATTTAAAGTATTTTTGTAACCATATTATATTACCGTGAAACGGTATGCAAAATGATTGTATGAATGCGGTTGAGTAATAAACAGAAAGAGATCATTGAAAAAACAGCCATTCGGCATTTTGGAGAAAATGTCAGGGTGTATCTATTTGGTTCCAGGGTACATCCTGAGCAAAAGGGAGGAGATATTGATCTGTTCCTGGAGGGAGTCCCTGAAGAGATGATTGACATTAAGAACAAAATTGCATTCATCGTCGATCTCAAAAAAAGTCTTGGAGATCAGAAAATCGACGTGGTGTTTAAGAGCAGGAAAATCCCTCAATCAAAATTTCACCAGATTATCGAGAAAACAAAAGTCCCACTATGCTGAATAACAAAATAAACTGTTCCCTCTTATCCTGCAGGGTCTCGGTGAGTTCACCCCTTTCAACCACTTTGGAAAACCTTCTGGTCTACATAAAGAAAAGAAACTGGTTGTAATCAATAAGGCCTGGCTATTCCCTACGGATTCTGATTGGCCGATTGATCATTTTGCGGAGAACCGGTTATCTGCTGAATGATCGCATCCCGCTGGGCTTCCCAGAGCTTCACCAGCTCCCGGAGCTTTTCCCCGTTCTCTTCTGCCAGGTTATTGGTCTCGCCCCGGTCCCTGGAAAGATCGTACAGCTCCCACTCCCCGCCGGCCTCAATGGTGGTGATCTTCCAGTTCTCGTGCCTGAGTGCATTTTTCCTTTCATGGTGGAAAAAGATGGATGGCCGCCCGGTGATGATATCCTTTTCCAGGTATGGGACCAGGCTGATCCCGGGGGCGTTATAGTTTCCGTTCAGCTCTTCCGGATCTCCTCCTGCCAGCTCCAGCAGGGTGGGAGCGATATCAATGACATGGGAGGGCATGCTTCTGAAGGTACCCTTATCCCTGATGCCATATGGCCAGTGGATAACAAGGGGGGTGGCGATCCCTCCTTCGTGCACCCAGGTTTTATGCAGCCTGAAAGGGGTATTGGAGGCGGTGGACCAGCCGGGCCCCAGGCAGATATAAGAATCGGCCGATCCCGGACTGGACCCGGGGGTATGTTTGTCAGCCCTGTTCATGATCTCGGTGCTGGCCCCGTTGTCCGAACAGAAGAAGATGATCGTATTTTCGAAATACCCCAGCTCTTTCAAAGTGGCCACATAGCGCCCGATCTCTTTGTCCAGCCTGGTGACCATGGCCGCATGAATGGCCATTTTTGTGGCCTGGAACTCCTTTTGCTTTTCATTTAATTCATTCCATGGGATGGCACGGCCCACTTCGGCCGGATCGATCTGGGTGATCAGCTCCTCCCGGGAGAGGTTCCAGGGGGCAAATCTGTCCGGTTCAAAGGCATGCATTTCATGCACCTCAAAGCCAAGGTCTTTCCTGTTGGCCGCTCTCATTTCCCTGAGCCTGTTCCAGCCCATCAGGAATTTTTCCCTGTACATGTCAATGTCCTTTTGCAGGGCCTGCAGGGGGAAATGGGGGGCAATAAAGGCGATGTATCCGAAAAAAGGTTCATCAGGATGGTTTTCGGCATGCTGTTTCAGATACTTGATGGCATGATCCACAATGGCCGTGGAAGCTTCATACCCGGATCCCGGTTCGGGAGGGGGGATGGATTCACCGTCCTCCCACAGCTGCTTTGGCCGCAGGTGACGCCCGTCCTGAGTCCGGTATGAGTGGTCAAATCCCACTTCCGCATGGCTGATATCCACATGCTGTGGGACTCTCCTGAAAATATGCCATTTCCCGGAGTGGTAGCAGCGGTACCCGTGATTCTTCAGGAGGGCTGGAAGCCAGGTTTCATTGACCGGTGTGTAATTTCCCTCCGCGTAATCCACTCCATCCAGCGGGTCGGATAGAACCTGGTGGGGATAATAGCCGGACATCAGACTGGTGCGGGTGGGCCAGCAACGGCCCGTATTATAGAACTGGGTGAACCTGAGCCCGTTTTCAGCCAGCTGGTCAATGTGGGGGGTCTGGATCACTTCAGAGCCAAAACAACCCGGGTCGGAATAACCCATGTCATCGGCCAGGATAAATACGATATTCGGTTTTTCGGGCATCCTGGTACATCCCGGTGCAAGAAAGAATGCTGCCCATCCGAGGAGCAGGATCCAGTACAATATGTTCCTTTTTATGTACATCATATGGTTTGTTATGGTTGTTTCAGATTCATTCTGTTTCGTTGATAAAGAGATCCAGCCTGGGGGCATCCCATGTGTAAGGTTTCGAGAGGATGTCGTAATCACCGTCCCCGTCCAGGTCGGCGATCCGGCTCTCATGGGTTCCGATACCTGTGGCCACCACATGGTGGATGAAATGTCCCCCGCCATCACCCAGCATGATCCTGATCTTTGCATCGGGGTTCCCCCCTCCCAGTCCCATTTCTCCGCTGAAAAGATCCAGGTGGCCGTCCCCGTTGAAATCCAATGCATCAATGGAATGGCCATCGATCACCTTCTGGATCAGCATGGTCCTGTACCAGGTACCATCGCTGTATTCATACATATACATGGGAGCGTGCCCGTCGCCTGCCAGCAGGATCACTTCGGGGCGGCCTCCCTCGATGAACTGTCCGGCCACCGCCCTGGTAAAGGTGTAGCTGGCATCGATGATATTCTCTAGGTATCCGTCATGACCGTCATATTTGAACCATCGTCCGCCCCCGATGATGTCTTCAATGCCATCCCCGTCCATATCACACACATCAAGTCCTTCCTGCTCATTGGTTCCTTTCCATGAAGGATAACCTTCCTGCCCGGTCTGTTCCATTTCACTGTCCATGCCATAGGTGTAGATCGCTTTTCGTTCCCATTCACCCTGGTGCTGTGCCGGGTTTTCGGGAATCTCGGCCAGGAAAAGTTTCCCGCCGGACTGGTTCCAGAAGGCAAGTTCCATCACCCCGTCACCATCATAATCGCCGAATAGCTGGTCATGGTGCTTGTTTTCCCCCGAATTCTTGATATCATGCCGTTCCCATCCTTTTTCAGGATCATGATGGGGATAAGGGTTTTCCCACCACCAGACGTGGTTCTGCCTGCTATCCCCTCCGAAGACCACATCCATGTCCCCGTCCCCGTCAATATCATGCGCGGTGGAACCGGCCTCGATGTGCAGCGGATCCTCTTCGATGACATATTTTTTCCATCCCTCGCCCTCTTTTTTATAGGCCACCACCGAAGGAGCACGGGTCCGCTCGGTAATGAAGAACTCGTTGATCCCGTCGTTGTCCATATCCACCACCAGGGCAGCGGTCTGCTGGTCGCCCGCATTGGGAACTTCAATATCCCCGGTCTCAGAGGAAAGGTGTTTCCACTGAAAGCTTCGACTGAGGGCATCGTTGCGGTAGAGGTGGAGTTCCTGGTAGTTGTCCCATCCCACACCGATGATATCCAGATCGCCATCGCTGTCCAGGTCAAAGCCCCTGGCCCCCAGGTGCATTTCCCGGCCCTCTCCCACGAGCTGTGGCCGGAAGACCGCACCGCCGTCATTCAGGTAGACCTCGGTTTTGTGCCTGCTGCCTTTGTGTTCATTGGTGACCAGGTCCGTATCCCCGTCCCGGTCCACATCCGCTGCATCCAGGTTGTTCATGGAGTACTGGGTGGCCACGATCCGGTGTTCCCACTCACCGGTACGCGGATCATCCCCTGCCAGGAAGACCCTCAGGTTGGCATCGGGATCGGGACCCGGGTACCGTTCTTCGGACAGGGCAATGTCTGGTTTTCCGTCCCCGTTCAGATCAGCGATCTCCACCCGGTCCACCACCTCCACTTCTTCACTTACCAGGTGCTCTTTCCAGACCTGATCCGCCGTTCCAGGGTTCTCCGCCCAGAAGAGCAGCTCTGCTGCTTCCCCGGCCTCCCGGGAATCACCATAGGCCATGTCCGTATCCCCGTCCCCGTCAATATCCCCGAACCCGATCCCTTCATCCGAGTTGGTTTCAGCGATCATGATAAAATCCCATAAGCCCCGGGCCGGATGCTCCGGGATCTCCGCACAGTAGATCCCGCCTTCCGCGGCCAGTACGATCTCCTTTTTGCCTCCGGGGATAAGATCGGCAGCGCCATAACCTTGCCCGTTGCGGTGACCGGTGGGGGGGAGATGGCCGATTACCCTGGCATTCCACGAGGTGCCATTCAGATCGTCCGCTTCCAGCCAGATCACATCGGGCAGGCTCTGGGCGATCACATCGGCAAACCGGTCCCCGTCCACATCCACCAGCAGGGTCCCGTCAAATGCGGACCGGAAGGTTGTCCTTTCCCAAATACCTGACATATCCCCGCCAGGGTTCAGGTAAAAATAGTTGCCGCATACAATATCCAGGTACCCGTCCCTGTTGATATCCCCTGCGTCCAGTCCGAAGGACCGCAGCCATTCCGGTCCGCCGCGGGGGGACAACAATTCCCGGTCATCGTCGACCTGGATATAGGTCCAGCAGTCTGCCGGCAGAGACTGGGATTGGAGTGCTGTGAGAAAAATAACCGGGATCAGGAAAGTGAGCAGTGGTTTCATCGTATCAGATTTAATGAAGTTGATCAAGATTAATGTGCTGGTTATGCTAAATATTTCAGGTTTTTGTTTTGTCTGGTTTTTGGTTGGATCAGGTCATATGTATCAGGGCTGGTTCAGTTCGTATCTGACCAGGACCATGATGCCGGGCCACTGTACTTCGACCCCGTGTACCATTTCTCCATGATAGCGGGGTGTTTTCCCGGTTTTCAGGGTATTATCTCCCTGCTCGAACACATGCATCTCATGAATGGGGATATGGTGTTCAAAATAGTCATACCTTGGACCTTCCCTGATAAACACCAGGAAATCGTTGATGTATATGCCGTTGAAATATCCCGGGCTCCAGCTCCTGAATACCATTTTTGCTGCCACCGCCTGCTGAAGATCACCGCTAATGCGGAAATGCTCCCTGAAGGCACCTTCCCTGGTGAACCATCCTTCCGGCTGGTTGTATGGTTTGCAGAGTTCCACAGACATTCCGGGTCTGTCCAGTGTGAGATCCCTGACGGTTTCCGTCAGATAAATATACCCATCTTTTCTTACAATACGAGCTGCAATCTTCATTTGACCTGACTGGTCGGGGATCCAGCCGGTATTCCATTCCAGCTCACAGGCCGGTTTGATCATGGATGTGGTAAGAGACCCCATATGATGATAGATCTCCCCTTTGTGGTAACCATAATGCCACTGTTTGTAAAGTCCGTTTCCTTCCAGGTCCACATCTTCGTAATACCCGATCAGATCGATCCGGCTGATCTTTCCTGGTGAAGGGACCTCCACCCTGATTGTATTTTGCAGGCCAAGGATATCTCCCCTCCCGGGTGAAGTGATTGCTCCCCTGTTCTCAAGGATATGCGATTCATAATAGATGCGGAGGATCATTCCGTAAATCAGGTTCTGCGGCCAGTGGTGACCGGCCGTGTCCACTTCAAAGGCAAAGATGATATGGCCGGCCGACAGCAAAATGAATGGGATGATCAGTTTTTTCATGGACGGTCAATGATCAATTGAATGAGAGCGTATCCTTCCAATGAGATGGTCTCGGAATCTGCAGTCAGTGACAAAAGCCTTTTCCAGCCGGCCGGTGTCAGTTCATACCCTTTGTCTGTTTTCCATTCATCTCCGGGAATCCTGATCATCTGCCCGGTATCGGTGTAATTTGCCAGGATCAGATGATGCTGCTGCCGGGTTTGCAAAAGCAGGCCTTCGAACAACAGGGGATCACTGCTTGAGGTGGAGATCATCTCCACCGGCTTCTTTTCCAGGATTGTTCCGAAGATATGGTAGAGGGGATAGGGGTAGATAATCTGTTCCTTCTGCCCGCTGTGACCGGCCGGGGGCTTCTGCCCGATGATCCCTCTTGATCCGGCGGATTCAAAATAAGTGAGCGATCTAGCCCCTGCCAGGGACAGTTGTTTCACACTTCCCAGGGCCCATGCTGCCGCAAAGGGTGTATCCTGTCTTTCATCTGCCATGGGTGGAGACTGGGGACCCCCGGCTGTTTCATCCTGATCGGTGGCCACCACATTGAAGCGTTGCTTCAGGGTAATGGCCGGAACAGAAACCGGCATGCCGGAGAGATTTCCCGCGCTTTTTACCACGTCTTCCTGTGCCCCGATGTTCTCAACCAGTGATGCCGTATCTGATGCATGTACCTGGGGACAGATGGTAAAAGTGATAAAGTCCAGCCATTGCTCCGGGGGAGGGTTCCGGTTCAGTTCTGTAAAATTGGCATCGGTGCCACCGCCGATGGGTACTCCGGGGAAAGATTCCCTCAGCAGGGGAACCACGGTGCTGAGCATCTCCTCCCCGGAAAGGTGGCCCGGGTCATACAAAAGGAACTGCCGGAGGGAAACCTGCGAATCACGAAACCTTGCCAGGAATGCTTCCAGTTCACCCCCTGGTTCTGAACCGAAATGCAGGGCGAGCTCCAGCGGCCAGTGCAGCATCTGCTGTTCCCTGATGGCGGCGCTGAAAACCTCAGTCCACCGTTTATCATCCAGATACAGATCGACCCGGTAATGATCGAATCCGATTTTCTCCAGCATCCCGGCTTCTTCTGTAGAAAGCATCTCATTACCCCACCTTCGGGAAATCCCGATCCCGGGCAGGGGGACTGTCACCGAAGGATCGATCTTTATTTCTCCCGGGGCGTCCTGTTTTTTAACGGCAACGGGACCGGTGGATTCCACGTCCATTTCCACGGACTGTAATATCTTTGTGCCTTTTTCAATAAAGACCGGAAAGGGCTCCTCAAGGGGGGTGCTGTAAGTCTTGTAGGAGGCATCTGTCCAGTTGCGCTGGTCTTCCATTTCAAAAACATCTCCTTTCACACTGAGGCGGGTCCTGATGGATCCGGAAGGATACCATTGCATGCCGGCAATGTCTTTGAATGGCTGATGGGGACTGATCCATTCAGGGAAAATTCCCAGTGTGGAGGAGCCGTCGGTATGGAGGACCTTCACACTTTTCCCTTTGCATTCTCTGACCGGATGCAGGATGCAGATGCCGATCCTGTTCCTGTAGAAACCGGAAAGAGCGATCCCCTCCAGTTTGTAGGTCAGGTGGTTCTGCCTGGCGCTGACAGTGATCCGGGCTTTGAACAGTTCGCTCTTATCCCTGAAATTCAGGATGGTCTTGATTTCAAATCCGTTCTTTTTCCGGTCAACCAGTTCGCTCTCTGTATCGGCTTCCAGGGTTCCCCAGTTCCTGTCCCGGACCGCTGTGTAAATGGCATTGATCACCTGGAGGGATCCTGTCCTGAGATGCCGGATCTCGCCGTTTGAATAATACAATTCAAGGTTGCCGGAGATCAGCCGGGTATAGCCCTGAAACAACTCTCCGGGAGGTCTTTGATACGGTTGGGTGTCAGATTTCATGAATACCAGTTTTTTTCAGACAAGGCAACAGGGATTAGATATCTTTACCCATATCGATGACCCGGTTATTCCCGGCAGATTCATAGGCGGCCCATACCAGCCGCACGGTCTCAAAATTATCGTCCCCGGTATTTTCTGCCTTTCCCCTTCCCAGCAGGTCCTGCAGAATGTCATTGTTGCAGGAAACAATGCTGGGAGGTTCGGGAACCAGGCGGTCGGTCTGCCAGGGATATTTCTTCATCGGCACCACCTCTTTCCGGGTATCCTTTCCCACCGTTATACTGATCTCAAAATCAGGATCCAGCCGGATGCTGCCCCGGTCTCCCTCTATGAGCAGGAGGGTCTGGGGGAAGATCTCCTTTTCCAGCGGCGAGCTGAAGGAGATCTCCTGTACACAGACCACCCCGTTTTTCATGCGCAGCATGCTGGTGGCCACATCCTCTCCCCTGATGGTGGGATTGACGGTCTGGATGTGGCAGTAGACGGACTTTGCTTCCCCGAAAAGAAACCGCAGCACGTCGAACTGGTGGGATCCCTGGTCTGTCAGTGCAAAATGCTCCAGCTCGGCCAGAAAGGGCTGGGTTTCAAAGACGGGGAAAGCCGTATTCCACCTGGAAAGGCACCTGAAGGGTTTTCCGATGGTCCCATCATCCATGAGCTGTTTCACCCGCCGGAACTGGGGCTGCCAACGGTAGTTCTCATGGACGAAATATTTGACACCGGCCTGACGGGTTACCTCCATCATATGCCGGGCGTTTTCAAAATCGGGGGCCATTGGTTTCTGGCAGATCACATTTTTCCCGTATTTTGCGCCCAGTTCCACAAATCTGGCATGGGTATCCACATCGGTGATAATGTCTATGAAATCCAGCTGTTCATTTTTCATCAGCTGATCGGGATCGTCATAGGTGCGGGGAATCCCGAATCTTGCCGCCAGGTCATCGGCCCTGGATTTTGTGCGGTTGTACAGGGCCACACATTCAGCACCTTCCAGTTCCTTCCAGCCGCCCAGCTGGAACTGGGACCAGAACCCGCATCCGAAAATGGCAAATCTCAGTGGTGTCATTGTGTGATATCTTCAATCTGTTCGAGCACATTGTCCGGTTCGAATACCTTTTTCCAGTCAGGGTTGATCAGCAGCGGCTTTCCCCGTTCTATGGCTTTGTTGGCCGCATCGGAAAAAACTGCCCCGGGGATCTGCCCGTAGATGACAGCCAGCTGGATGTTCAGATGGCCCAGCAGGAACTCCCTGGCCGCTTCATAGGGGACGCCCCGTTTTACCACTTCATCCAGTCCTTCCCTTACGATCACCTGCAGGGTGGAGCACAGCGTTTCAACCAGGGCCGGCTCCAGCAATCCCATCTGTTCGGCGGTGATCCTGTATGCTTTCCTGACCGGAGCATACATGTCCATGGCCAGCTGTTCGCATGGTTCATACAGGCTCTCATCTCCTTTGAACAGTGCACATACAATGACCTGTTTGGCCAGGGTGCCCCCGAAATAATCCTGCTGCGCCTTTTCAGTGGGTTCCCAGTTAAAGACGCTGGGATGGGCGGGGTGTGAAATGAAGTAGGTCAGGTCTTCCCGGTGCATCAGTTTGCCGGCCAGCGCGCATGCGGGATCCAGGGTGAATACCACAGCCCCCGGCTTCATGGCCGGTACGATCTGCCGGGAGACCTTTCCCAGGATCACATCGGGAACGGCCAGGATCACGATATCTGCTCCGGGAATTGCTTCTGATTCCCCGGAGACGGTAACATGATGTTCCTTGAGGTTTTCAATCCCCTTTTCTCCCTTTTCAAGGTAAGACATCCGGTACGCGGACTTATCCTTCAGATTCCTGGTCAGGCGCATGCCCATTTTTCCTCCTGCGCCTACCAGGCATACATTTGTCATCATGATTTGGTTTTTATGAAAAAGTGTTCCTTCAGATATTCAATGCTCTGTTCCGCCCACTGCTGCTCTTTGGGCATGGTGTTTTCCAGGAATTGTTCCGGGGGTGTCCACTGTTCGAGGATCGCCGAGCGGCATTGAGGACCGAGCTGTGCAAGGATCCATTCAACGGGAAGCTGTCCGGTCCCTACAGGGCGCCCCTCAATGGTAAATCCCATCATATGGGAATGCCTTTCCACCACGAACTCCTTGATGTGGAGGTTCACGGTATGCGGGGAAAGGATGCGGGTGATGGTTTCGATCCCTTCAGCGGCACCCATGGAATTGACCGTATCCAGGCATATCCCCACCTGTTCGCTGTTTATGGCCCTGATCATTTGTTCGAATTCTTCTGCCTTCAGCCTTTCATGGTTTTCTATGGCCAGGATGGTCCCGCTTTTCTCCAGTTCCGGGAGGGCTTCCCTGATGATCTCCACCACCTCGCTCACTGTGGGTGTGAATCCCTGCCCGTCAATGACAAACCTCAAAAGAGAAGCACCGAGCAGTCCTGCGATCCGGATATATTCCAGCAGGTTCTGCAGGGTCATCTTTCTTGCCCCCACCTCCAGTTCAATACCGGCATCCGCCGCCATTTTCTTCAGTTCATATAACCTGGATTCCCCGAAAGTATGCAGGGGAAGATTGTCCGCGATCTGCAGGCAGTCCACTTCAAGCTGCCTGGCCTGGCTCACCAGCTTTTTTTCATCCCATGGCCGGGACGGAAGAAATCCCGGTACTCCCACAGACCAGGTATATGTGTATGAGCTTATTCCAAGTTTCATGGTCAATCAGGTATTCAGTCAGTGATCCGTGTGAGATTGGTCAGGTTGATCATCGTGTTTCAGCATACGGATACAATTGATCATGCCCCGGGCATTATGGTAGGTGGTTTTCCATGCGTGGCTTTTTCGCTGTGTCCTGTTTTCAGGGAAGGTATCCAGTCCAGAATTGAACCAGCCTCCATGCTCCTTGTCAATCAGGTAGCGGTCAATGTATTCCCACATCTTTACAAAAAGCCCGTAATAATCAGCCGGGTCCCCCGGATAAAGGGTATGCATCAGGAGCAGTGCATTCATGCCTTCGATTTGTGCCCACCATGATTTGTGACGGTTGATGATCTTTATTTCGCCATCCACTGTTTTCCCGGCGTCAAAAAAACCACCGGCCACGCTGTCCCACCCCGATTCCAGGGAGTGATCCACCAGACGTTTCGCAATCCGGTGGGTGGCTGAATCCTTATCCCATCCCAGCATATGAGCGGTTTCCAGCAGCAGGTAAGCCGTCTCCACATCATGCCCGTAAGTGATATGCTGGGTATACCAGTGATCCCCGCCTGAAGCCGACTCCATGGTCTCATCGGGAACCAGGGTCCAGTCCGGGTAGAAATAAAGTTGCAGGTAACCTTCGGGATGTACGAATGTATCCCTGACCAGGTAGAACATTTCCTCCAGTCTTTCACGTACCAGCGTGTCAGGCCAGATCCCGTAAAAGGAAGTCAGGGCTTCCATGATATGGATGGAACTGTTATAATCCTTCAGACCGGTTGCCGCTGAATCATCCGGCTCGCCCTTCTTTGCATCTGGCTCTCGAACAGGTGTGCCATCCCGGTTGAGCCGCTCAAAATATCCTCCGTATTCAGGATCATGGGCCCGATCCTCCATCCACCGGAATGTCTTGATGGCCAGACCAAGGGCCTCCGGGTCATCACTTACCCGGTAATACTGCGACAGTCCGTACAGGGCGAACGCCTCTCCATAGATCCGTTTCTCCCCGTTGTATTCCCTGGCGGGAATGCCCTCCCTGGTGGTGGAATAATAGAATCCTCCGAATTCCCGGTCCCACATATGGTCTTTCAGGAACTGGAATCCATGAACCGCATATTCCAGGAATTCATCTTTTCCCGGATAGTTCTCATAGATGTGGGAAGTGGCCCAGAGGTGACGGGCCTGCTGTACCAGCGCTTTTTCCTGGGATGTTTCAGAAAGGGTCCAGTCGTAATTGAGATCGGAGATATATCCTCCATATGTTGAATCGATGATGCGTGGATACCAGGGCCGGAGGATCTCCTTGAAGAGGCTTCTCTCCATTTCAGGGGCCACCTCCGAAGGCTCCTTCCGGGTTTCCGGGGAATCATTTTCTGTTCCCTTTTTCGAGCCACAGGCAGGCGGAAGCGCAAGCAGCAGGGAGATGGTGACCAGGGTTAAGATCTTTCTCATTTGTTCAAGTTTTTATGATATGAATCAGTCTGGTTTCATGTGCTGATGTGAGCAGGCTTTTAAGTTACGCAATTCGTCCGAAGAATGGTTCCCTGGCGGGAA
>Ga0180432_10004852_pt1 | contig 18189 bp, 16 predicted proteins | sample SS_ome_10_FD_132414 | JGI IMG/M metagenome (GOLD analysis project Ga0180432, IMG submission 132414) | Hypersaline lake sediment archaeal communities from the Salton Sea, California, USA - SS_1_MS_2 metaG | ecosystem: Environmental > Aquatic > Non-marine Saline and Alkaline > Hypersaline >...
ATTCCTGGAAGTTATTTCAGGCGGCAGCTTGCTCATCCTGAGGTTCCAGATGAAATCCGGACGTTCCCGTCTTTCCCGGGAGGTGGTCAGGGTAAGCACAAGGATAAACAGGATGGTGAAGATGAGCACAATTCCGGCCACATTGAAGACATTCATCTGCACCTTGAATATCCTCAGCAGGTAGGGCAGGATCAGCATGGGAAAGGAGAGGCAGAGGGTCCAGAAGGCGGCGGCGCTGTTCACCCGCTTCCACAGGACCCCGGTCACAAAGACCACGGCCACAGGAACGGCCATGAATGCCCAGCACTCCTGGAAATAGGAAAAGATGTGCCCGAATTTCAGCACCATCGGGGCCCACAGGGCACCCACTACCAGGATGACCCCTCCGCATATCCTGCCCGCGGTGATCAGCCTGCGTTCAGAAGCATCTCTTTTCAGGAAACGCTGGTAGATATCGAAGGTAAAAATGGTAGATGAAGCATTGATCAGGGCTTCTATGGTGGAGATGATTGCCCCGCACAGACCGGCAAACACAATGCCCCGCAGTCCTGCCGGGACAAGTGTGTGCACCACGAAGGGGTAGGCTGAATCGGGAACAATCGACGGATCGATCACGTAGGCAATCATCCCGGGAAAAACATCGGCAAAGGCGATCAGCACCCAGAGGAATCCTGCGAAGATAATTCCCATTTTGGCATGCCACTCGTTTTTGGCTCCCAGGGCAGCCTGGTTGATGGTCTGGTTGGTGCAGTAATACCAGAGGTTTGTGGAAAAGGCCAGCACGATCAGCGCGGTCCAGGGAATATGCGGGTCATCTGCCGGAAGGATCAGGTGTGACTGGATCCTTCGCCGACAATGGTTTCCATACCACCGGGCACCTCGAACAATCCCAGGGCAAAAACCAGCAGGCCGCCTCCCAAAAGCAGTGCTGACTGGAATACATTGGTCCAGGCCACGGAAGCCATGCCTCCCCAGATGGTAAAGGCCCCGGCCATCAGGGTCATCACCCAGATAGCGAGATAGAGGTTTATCCCGAAGATTACATTCAGCGCGAAACCACCCGAGTAAATCACTCCTGCCAGGTTGATGAATACATAGGTGAGAATGGTGATGGCCGCGAATAGTGTACGGGTCTTCCCGTCATAGCGCATCTCGAGAAACTGTGGCATGGTCACCACCTTTTTCCTGAGGTAAAATGGGATGAAGATCACAATCAGGATTAACAGGGAGGGCCCATTCAGCCATTCCCAGTTTGCCACTGAAATCCCGTGTGAAAAGGCAAAACCGACCGTTCCCAGGAATTGTTCCGAGCTGATTCCGGCAGCGATCAGGGCAAAACCGATCACGTACCAGGAAAGCCTGCCGCTGGCCAGAAAAAAATCACCGGCACTCTCTTTTTTCTTCCGTCCCGACCAGAATCCGATAAAAACAAGGATCACAAAATAACCCAGGAAAATGGCAATATCGAGGTTTGAGAGTTTTTCCATGCCTACCAGTAATTCTTCAGATGATCATAGAGTTTTACATAGTTTCTGAATACTGGTTTATAGGTGTCATGCATGGCCCGGTCGGGTAAAAACTCATCTCTCAGGCTTACCATTTTGTTGCATCCATCGCTGATATCCCGGAAAACACCGGATCCCACTCCGGCAAGGATGGCCGCTCCAGTGCATGCAGCTTCGGAGGTCTGCACGGTCATATAAGGTATACCGGTCATATCGGCTTTGATCTGGTTCCAGAGCTTACTGGCAGAACCGCCCCCGAGGGCCCTGATCTGTTTTACGCTGATGCCTGATTCTTTCACGGATTCCAGGTTCCGGTTAACCATACAGGCAACGGCTTCCATGATGGCCCTGATGAAATGGCCCTTTGTCATGCCCGGAGTGATCCCGGCAAACGCTCCTTTCACCTTCGTATTAAACTCAGGTGGTCCTGCCCCCATCAGGTGTGGCAAAAGGACCAGCCCTTCCGAACCCGGAGGAATATCAGCAGCCTGACCAGTCATCAGTTCATAGGGGTCGATGCTCCTGTTTTCTGCTTCCGTGACCTCCTCCCGGCAGAATACATCCCTGAACCAGCGCAGCACCATTCCGGCAGTCTGACCGTAAGGCATCAGGAAATATTTCCCGGGAACGGCATGACACTGACAGGGCAGGTTGAGGGTTTTATCCAGGACAGGCTTTTCCAGGGTGACCACCATGGCCATGGCAGTACCGGTTGTCTCGGTCACCATGCCGGGAAAAATATTCCCCGCACCGAATGCACCTGATGCATGGTCATAAACCCCGGAGATCACCAGGGTGGATTTGTCCAGGCCGGTCTGGCGGGCCGCTTCACCGGTCAGTTCCCCGGCAGTTTGTCCGGGTTCCAGAAGGACCGGAAGCTGGTCCGCTGTGATCCCCAGGTAGCCCAGCATATCCTCCCACCACTGCTGCCGGTGAATATCCAGGTAGAGCGTGGAGGAAGACATGCAGGCATTCGTGACATATTTCCCGGTGAGCCGGCCGACCAGGTGATCCTCAACCAGCTGGAATTTATGCACCCTGTCCAGCAATGATGTTTCATGTTTGCGGAGCCAGGGGATACGGGAAGCCGTCCAGGTTGGTATGATCTCCGGTTGACCGGTTACCTGCAGGATGGTTTCCTCGCCGAATTCATGCCTGATCTGTTCAGCCTCATTGACCGAGCGGTTATCGAGCCATACGATCGCATTCCTGAGTGGCTTGCCATTCCTGTCGACACAGATCAGGGTTTCTCCCTGGCTTGAAAAGGCAAGTCCGGCAATACTTTTTTTGTTGCACCCGCTTTTTTCGAGCAGGCTGTGGATCACCTGCCTGGTGGCATGCCAGTAAACCTCCGGGTCGGCTTCACAACAGTCTGAAGCGGGATATTCCAGTACGTATTCTTTTCCTGCCGATGCCAGTACCGCTCCCTGGTCGTCGATCAGGACACCCTTGATGGCCGTCGTGCCGGCATCAAGTCCGATGAGATGTTTTCTGTTCATATATTGGTCCTTTCCTGATCTTTCAGCCCGAACTTTGCGACCGCCTCTTCGGGTTTCATCCTGTTTTTTACCACTTCATACAAAGCCTGCTGGAAGGCTGCCGGATCGGGTACCTGGATGGCATTCCTTCCGAAAACAACGCCCCTTGCCCCGTCACGCACCTCATTTGCGGCAAGGCGGAGCGCATCGAGCTGGGTTGGCATCTTTTCAGCACCCAGCCCGAATACAGGCACCGGGCACGAGCCGGTTACTTTTCTGAAATCGTTGGTGTAAAAGGTTTTGATCATATCCGTTCCAAGTTCGCTGAGGATTCTGCAGCTGGAATAAACCTTTTCATGAAGCTGCAAGGGAGTAAGCCTGTCTGAACCGGCAGGAAAATATTCACCGATCACCGGTATGCCCAGTTCGCGGGCTTCATTCATCAGCCTGCAGTATACCTCTACGTTTGAGGCATCCCGCTGTTCATCACCGGTTGCAATGGTCAGGGAAACTAAAACGATTTCCGCTCCCAGTGCCATTGCATCCCTGGCTGTTGAAGCGACGACCGTGGCAGCCTTTTCATACTCCCAATGAAAACAGTACACTGTACTCCAGTTTAACCGGACGATCGGGATGGGTGCTCCTTTGTAACTGAAAAAGTCACCGCAGGCTTTCAGCATTCCCGGACTCATCAGGACGCCATCCACTTCCGGGCTGATCTTCTTTACCGTCTCCCGAAGATCGATCATTCCGGGGATGGGACCGTCAAACATCCCGTGGTCAATGGCAATGATCACCGCATTTTTTCCCTGGTTGAAAAGTTTATTTATTCGAATGTTTCTGCCGTTCATGTGAAAGATTTAAAAGGTCCGAAAGTTGTTCAGTAAATATTCCTGGCAGGGAATATCATCATACCACCATGATGCTGTTCAAATAGCAAAAATCTATTAAGGTCTGCCTGTGGTCCCCATAGGCTATGATATAATGCTGACCTGAAATCTTCTGTGCAAAATCCTCCATCGGGACATCAGGAAATACTTCAAGACTTGGCAACTGGGGGGCAGGTCTGGACCATCCGGCCTCTTCCCAGGATATCAATTTACTGTTTCCCGTACTGATATGCATGGTATATTGATCGGCCGTATTTGATAACCTGGCGACCGTCAGCCTTCCCGTTTTCATGGTTGAGATATTCAGGAGTCCACCCTCGAAATCACCGAAGGCTGCGGAGGTCACTGTTACCCTCCCATCTACGACTTCAGCAGGAACAAAATCAGGAACTCCCATGATACAACTGCCTTCAAAAAATTCGTAGAACTCAAGATAGGCGGCACATTGTCCGGTTAATTGCCTCACAATAAGCTGGGTAACCGCTCCCATGGCATCATTTTCAGGAATGGTGCACAGGTTCAGTTCATCGGCCAGCAACATGAATATCATTGCCGGGGGAAAATCCAGGATTTTTTTCATGCCATCCACATCCTTCAAGGAAATGGCATTAAAGCCCTTTTCGTTTGCTATTTTACTGATAGCCAGGTAATAACGTATTCCTTTATTCAGGAAATCCTTATCCACCGGCCTGACAAAGTCCCACTTCTGCATTACCTTTTCCAGCACCTGGCCGATTTCCCTGCTTTTGATTTTTTCACTTACCCGGAGCATCTCAAGCGTTTCAAAGAAATCTATATCCACACCGATCTTTTTCTTCAGGGAGAGTCCGTCGTAAAGCGTATTGTAAAGCTGCATATCACGATAACCCATCATGCCGATTTTCGCTCTTCTCAATGATTTTGCAGCATATGCCGCAAGTGCGAAACTTAATATCTTATCCAGTGGGGAAGGTTTTCCTATCATATTATAAATGTATTTAAACCTGTATCCGAGGTCACCGAACACTTTCCGCAGCGCGGTCGTTCCCGCCTGTGGTGCCATGGTCACGACACGGCCATCCTCCATGTCCCCGGCAAGGCCCCATAAAAGGATGGGCCGGTCACTAAACTCGGAGGTTATGGAGATGACGGCATGGGAAGGGATCCAGCCGGCGATGCAAATGATCAGAAAATCAAATTCCTCCTTTTTAAGGTCCGAAATGGCCCGTTTCACATCCATGCCCTGCGGGTCATCGGTAACGGGGGCTGTTGAATGGACTTTGAACCCGAGGGACTTTACTTCATCCAGTGCCTGCCGGCATTTTGATTCGATTAACCGGATCGGAGAATTCACCTCCCCGAATCCAACAAACGCGGCATGTACATGTTTTTCGTTCATTATTCACAGGTTTCAAGAATTCAAATATTGATAAGTTGTGATTGAAACTATCAAATTTATTTTAATTATTTAATGAAATCAAGCATTTCTAAAAATTATTTCCTACGGAAATACGATATCAGCATCATGTTAATATTTATAAAATACAGTAAATCAATAAATAAATAAAATGATTCAAAATACTTGATTTTAGCTACTAAAATGATTAATTTTGTTAAAACCTATCAAAAAACATCATGTATTATCCGGATCATGAAACAGGAGATCAGAAAAAATACCATTCTGGATATGCTGAATCAGTCGGATGCAGTCAGTATCAAGGAGATTGCTGTGGCCTGCGGTGTTTCCGATATAACTGCCCGGCGCGACCTGGTTGAACTGGAAAAGGAGGGGTACATTATCCGCACCCACGGCGGGGCGATCCGGTCGGAAGCGGTTACCAACCTGTTCAGCTTCGACACCAAGCTGCAACGGAACAGGGATAAAAAAATGAAGGTCTGCGAGACAGCTTCCCGTTTTGTTCAACCGGGTGATATCCTGTTCATCGATTGCGGTTCCACACTTTATCACCTGGCGGGTTTTATCAGGAACCTGAAGGGGATTAAGGTCATCACCAATTCCTTGCCCATTGTTTCCGAGCTGATCCATTCCCCGGGGATCAGCATCATCCTGGTGGGCGGAGAAGTGGTGAACGACCGCAGGGCCATTTATGGTCCCGCTGCCGAGCGCTGCATTGCCGGCTACCATGCCCGGAAGGCCTTTGTAGGTGCAGACGGGGCATCCCTTAAAAGCGGTCTCAGCTCATACGATGACAAGGAATCGGCCATCACGAGGAGGATGATAGAGAATGCCGACGAAGTTTTCCTGCTCTGTGATTCCACGAAACTGGAGCAGGATGCCTTCATCCGGTTTGCTCCCCTGTCTGTCGTTGATCACCTCATTACGAACCCTGGGATTGATCCGGTAATTTTGGCCAGGTATCAGGAAAATAAAATCGATATTATCACGAATTAAAAAAGTTATGAAAGATTGGTGGAAAGAAAGGGCTGCCGGTATTCCGCAGCTTGTTACCGACCCCCCCGGGCCCCGGTCGCTTGAAATGCATAGCAGGACGACCCGTTATTTCAAGGGATTGAGTTCACAGGTCAAACTGTTCCCGGTGTGCTTTGAGGAGGGATACGGGATTACCCTGACCGATGTGGATGGCAACCGGTACCTGGATTTCTCATCGGGTATTTATGTTACCTCGCTGGGTCATTGTCACCCGAAGATATCTGAAGCAGTGGCAAAGTGGGCCGGCAAACTCATGAATGCCCATGATTTTACCACACCCGTCAAGGAGAAACTGGTAGAGAAGCTGGCCGGGATCCTTCCCGGCAACCTGTCCGCCATGCAGTTTTACAGCGACGGCACTTCTGCGGTTGAGGCCGGCATACGTGCTGCCCGCGCCATTACCAACCGGCATGAATTCATCTCCTGCTACAGGGATTTTCACGGGAAATCACTCGCTGCGGTCAGCTGTGCCCAGATGCTCAGGGGCGATGTACACAGCTATGGTGCCACAAGGGCCCCGGGGTTTTACATGGTGCCCCGTCCCGATCCATACCGCCCGCTCTGGGTAAAGGCCGATGGTACCATCGACACCGAGCGGTATATTTCATTTTACGAGGAATTCATCATGGAATCGACGGTCGGAAACCTGGCTGCCTTTGTACTGGAGCCCGCACAGGGCTGGGCCGGATCAATTTTTCCACCAGACGATTTCTTCCCAGGGTTGAAAGAATTATGTGAAAAATATCATATACTGCTGCTTGATGACGAGGTGCTGGCCGGGATGGGCCGCACCGGGGAGTGGCTGTGCATGAATCACTGGAATGTGGTTCCCGATATCATCACCCTGGGAAAGTCATTAGGTAACGGATTCCCGGTTACAGCGATGGTGGTCAGTGAGGAGAACGGGGAAGCACTTGAAAAGATATCCGCCTCGTCGAGCTACGGCGGGAACCCGATGGCCTGTGCCGCTGCCCTCGCGTCCATCGAGGTGATCGAGGAGGAGGATATCCTGGAGAATGTGCGTGAGGTCGGAAAATATTTCAGGAAAAGGATGATTCAGATGAAGGCAGAACATCCGATCATCGGAGATGTGAAAGGGAAGGGATTTTTGCTTGGCATCGAGCTTGTGAAGGACAAGGAGACAAAAGAGCCTTTTGGTGAAGCCGGCAGGCTTGTATACCAGAAGGCTTTCCGGAAGGGACTGGCATGGATCCCTGCAGGCCATATCCTGCGGATGTCTCCCCCGCTGATCATGAACCAGCAGTATGCAGCCCTCGGGATGGATATGATCCAAGAGTCGATTGCGGAGGTGGAGAAGGAATTCGGGTACTGAGAATGTGAAGCATGAAAACCATGAACTTATGAGAAGACCGGAGATACGATTCGGGATCATCGGCCTCGGGCTGATGGGAAAAGAGTTTGCGAGCGCTGCAGCGCGGTGGTCTTACCTTCTCGACGATGGTCCCGTGCCGGTCGTCCGGGGGATCTGCAACAAGGGCAATCCGGAAAACCGTAAGTGGTTTACGGATAACTTCCCGGGAATAGAGATCGTCACCGGCGATTATACCGGCCTGCTGTCGGATAAACGGATCGATGCCATCTACTGTGCGGTTCCGCATCACCTGCACGAGGAATATTACATCAACATCCTAAAAGCCGGCAAGCACCTGCTCGGGGAAAAACCATTTGGCATCGGACTGGAGGCAAACAATAACATCCTGAAAACAATGGCAGAACATCCCGGGCTGGTTGTCAGGTGCAGTTCGCACTTTGCCTATTATCCAGGCGGTAAACGGATCATCGACTGGATCACCCCGGGCCGGTACGGAAGGATCATGGAGGTCAGGTGCGGGTTTCATCATTCCAGCGATATGGACCTGGACAAGCCCATCAACTGGAAACGCATGATCGAATTCAACGGGGAATACGGGTGCATGGGTGATCTGGGATTCCACATCCATTTCATTCCCCTGCGAAATGAATGGATCCCTGAAACGGTATTTGCGGACCTGCAGAATATCGCATCAGAGCGACCCGACAGTACAGGGAAAAAGGTGCCGTGTGAGACCTGGGACAATGCGGTGCTGACCTGCTTTTGCAAGGATCCCGGCACCGGTGAGCCATTTTCCATGGTCTTTGAAACCAAGCGGATGGCACCCGGGGAAACCAATACCTGGTTTATGGAAATATATGGCACAAAAGGATCGGCCAGGTTCTCCACACACGAGCCCAAGGCTTTTTACACCCTGGAGACAACGGGAAAGGAACAGGGCTGGACCCGGACCGATATAGGTTCGCAATCCTTTCTGCCCACCATTGCCGGAAGCATCTTTGAAACCAGCTTTTCCGATGCATTTCTCCAGATGATGGGGGCATTTATGCAGGAATTCCGTGAGGATGGGAAACATCATCCTTTCCCCTGCGCGACGCCGGAAGAAACCAACCTGAGCCACCGGATCATGACAGCAGCGCTCGAATCTTACAGGCAGGGGAGGAAGATAGAATTATCAGATCCCCTTCTTTAAAAAATACTGTGATGAGAACACTAATCCCTTTCCTGTCGCTATTCCTTCTGGTACCCGTCTGCTGCATCCAGGAGGAGAAACAATCCACGTACCTATGGGATACCCTCATATCCGACACTATCCAGTATCACCCGGTACGCCTTGACCGGGATGGCAATATCCTGCCCTGGTTTTCATCCGATCAGGGAGAATCCTATGATACAGTTCTTATGCTGGTATGGAATTTCTGGAAAAACATGGAAACAGACTCCAGCGGGCTGAAGTACTACATGAACCACCAGGTCTGGAAGCCGGAGCATGATATGCGGGGACTCGGGGGGGACCAGATCAATATGGCACTTTCATCATGGAGACTGCTGTATGCATACACGGGTGACCGGTCGATAGTGGAGAACATGAAATATATGGCCGATGAATACCTCGCCCGATCGCTTTCAGATTCATCCTGCATCTGGCCCTTTCTTCCCTATCCGTATAACACCGAAATCCTCTCGGGCAGATACGATGGTGATATGCGGAACGGCAAGGGATACCTCCAGCCCGACAAAGCCGGCAATTTCGGTTACGAACTGGTGAATTTGTATAAAATTACCGGGGAGAAGAAATACCTGGAGGCAGCCATCAGGATAGCCAGGGTGCTTGCCGGTAAAACAGGTCCCGGCGATGACGAAAGATCCCCGCTGCCCTTCCGGGTCAACGCCTGTACCGGTGAGCCGGGGTTCTTCTTCAGCAATACACGAAGGGGCATCATCGAATCCAGGGCTCTCTATACGGCAAACTGGACCGGTACGCTCATGTTGTTCCGGGAGATGGAAAATTTTGATCCGTCCAATTTACAAAAATATAAAACGGCATTTTCGGTTATCCTTGACTGGATGAAGGAGTTTCCGCTGAAGACCAACAAGTGGGGGCCCTTCTTTGAAGACATCCCGGGATGGAGCAATACCCAGACCAATGCCGTCACCTTTGCCATGTTCATCATGCTCAACCGCGACCTGTTCCCGCAGTGGGAAAAGGAGGTACGCGGGATCTTCGAATGGACCTATGATGAACTGGGAAACCATGAATACGAGAAATACGGGGTTACTGTGATGAACGAACAAACCGTTTACCGGGTTCCGGGGAACAGCCATTCCTCCCGCCAGGCTTCCATGGAGCTTTGGTATACCAGGCTGTCAGGTGATACCACCTATAAGTCCAATGCATTCAGAACGCTCAACTGGGCAACCTACACGGTCGACCACGACGGGAAAAACCGGTATATACGCGATGATATCTGGCTGACCGATGGTTACGGCGATTATGTCAGGCATTACCTGAGGGCCATGGCTGCCTTCCCTGAGCTGGCCCCCGCACATAAAAACAGGATGTTGTATTCCACATCGGTTGTTTCGGAGATAAAATATGCAGGGAAGCAGATCATATACCGAACATTTGATAAGAACTCGGAGGAAGTGTTGCGGCTGACGGCCAAACCTTCAAGGATCCTTGCAGGGGACACGGAACTGATCGAATCAGACAATCCGGGCAGCAACACATGGAAATGGACAGCCATGGAGACAGGCGGAACACTCGGGATAAATCATGTGGATTCGGATAAGGTTACCGTTATGTTTTAAAGAAATTCTAATTTCAAGAATATACCTATGAACCAACAACTTACTGCCGGCTATGTTTCTTTCGGCACCCAGTTTTACGAGCCGGAGAACCTGAAAATGATCACTGAACGAGCTGAGAAACAGCTTACAGATGCCGGGCTGGAGCTGGTCCGGACAGACCCTGTAACCGGCGAAGAGAGAGAGCCGGAGCGGGCCATACGGGAACTGAAATCCAAACCCTGGGATTTCCTGTTTGTCAATATCCTCAACTGGATAGATACGCGCGGGGTATTCCGGGTGATCCATGAATTCCGCAAAGAACCCATGATCCTTTACAGTTTTGGAGGATTTACTGACCATGAAGGCCGGTTCGGCGAGAAAGGCACGCTCATTTCCCCGGCAGCCGGCGCCGGATCCACCTCGCTGAGGCTGCCCATGGAACAGTGGGGTATCCGGTTCAAATACCTGTTCAACGCACCCGATGCTCCCATGGATATGGAAGGGATCATCTCTTTCGGACGGGCTGCCCATGCCATGAAACGCCTCCGTCATGCCAGGCTGGGGATGATCGGATACAATGACATGGGACTCTACTCCACAGGTTATAATCCCACCCGGTTGCGTGACCAGATCGGGCCGGAAATAGAAAGCATGGACCTGCTGCAGCTGAAAAGCAGGATGGATGCCCTCCAGCCGGAAAAAGTCCGGAAAGAGATGGCAAGGGTAACAGCAGACTGGGAATACCCGCTGGGCAAACCGAAGGATGAGGTCATTGAAAAAGCAATCCGCATGTACATGGCGACGGTTGTCATATGTGAGGAAAAGAAATTTGACACTTTCTCCTATAAATGTGTAGACGGGGTGGACCTGGAGATGGGCCTGACCCATGCAGTTCCTTCATCGCTGGTGGCCGATGCAGGATATCCTTATGTGGATGAGAACGATATAGGAAACTCCGTTGCCCAGCTGATGCTGAAGATCATTTCAGGTAAACAGGTGACTTTCCTCGAGCATTATGAACACCACCCGGAATGGATCCTTCTCGGGGAGGATGGTTACTGTCCGGGGGACTTCATCGATGGAAAACCCCAGATCAAGGATGTATCCACCGTTCTGCTGGGTGGCATTGCCCATTGTTCAAATATGAAGAAGGGAAGAATGACCCTTGCGTGCCTGTCGGAGGTCAAAAACGGGTACCGGATGCATGTGGTCACCGGTGAAGGGAAAGAACGTCCCAAATGGGTGGAAATGGGGGTTCCGCTTCCTTCCTGGCCCAGCGTGACCTTTTACCCCGATGTCCCGGTAGGTCAGATCCTGAACCATGTCCAGTCACAACACTTCGCAGCCGTTTTCGGGGATTATGCGGATGAACTTGCTGAAATTTGTTATTTGCTTGATATTGAGATTGTTTTGGACGCCGGATAATGGATTGAATTACAGTTTGATTGCTTTGGAAACAAGGATCTTTATCTAAAACATATAGACCTTCAGCTATGAAAACACCCATTTTCCTGCTGATAGTGACCGTCTCATTCGCGTCCCTGCCAGCCCAGATCACACCGTTGAATCCCGTGAGCGCATTCCCCGTAGCTTGCTGCGGGGTAAGCGAACACCTTTGGGATTTTTTCTGGATCGAAGATTCCTCGCAGCTTGCTGCGAGGTTCTTCAATTCAAAGGATACCATCTGCAGCCATCCGGTGTTCCGTGATAGCCAGGGTCGCATCCTGTCGTGGTATAGGCCGGAGGTTCCCGGTGCAGGATACGATCATGTGGCCAGGCTGGCCTCGGAATTTATCCTGTCCGGCACTCCGGTTGATCCCAGGACCGGTGAGAAACTTTACCTGGTAACCTGCTGTTTCCAGGGCCCGCACATACGCAGCCGGGAAGATTTTGATGCAGGAAGAACGGGCGAAGAATGGCCGCATAATCCTGCCTGTGTGTATGCCGGGCTGGTGCAGGGACTGGTTCTCGATTACCGGGTGTATTCGGGGGATGAAAGATATATCGGCGTGGTCCGCGAGATGCTTGATTTCCAGCTGGATCACGGTACGACACCGGGTAACTGGCCCTGGCCCGATGTGCCCTACGCCAGTTCTGATCCCTTTGAGAAAGTATACCGGGGAGCAACCCGGTGGGAGCACGAACAGAATCGTGGTGATGGATTGCACATGATAGAACCTGACAAGGTGGGAGAACTGGGGATCGCCTACCTCAGGTTTTATGAAGTCACACTGGAGGAGAAATACCTGGAAGCTGCCATTCACTGCGCGGATGCCCTGGCAAAAAATGCAAGGGATATCCCGGGAGACCTGGAGCCATTCTCTCCGGTCGTTACGGACCGGTCCCCGTGGCCTTTCCGCGTGAATGCCAGGACAGGCGTAGTTGTCAGCGATTACTGTTCCAACGTGATAGAGTCCATCCGGTTATTTGATGAGCTGGTCCGGATCAGGGAACGGATCGGTCTGGATCATGATCAGGCCGCTGCATACCGGAAAACAAGGGACCTTGCCTGGAGGTGGCTCTTTTCCAAGAGCGGACCCGTGAAAACCTATATCTGGAACGGGTATTTCGAGGATATCCCGAATGACCCCGAGCGTTCAAACAGGGTCCAGATCACGCCGCTGGAGACAGCCCGGTACCTGGTTAAAAATCCCGGGCTGGACCCTGACCTGGCATCCACCGTTCCCACGTTGATCAACTGGGTAGGCAGTGCCTTTGCTACCGAAGGGATGGACGCCATCAAAGAACAGACCTGGTGCTATGCGCCCATGGGCAGCCATACTTCAAGGTATGCATCACTCTGTGCCCTCTGGTATGAATATACGGGAGATGAAAAATATAAAGAACGTGCATACAGGTTCTTTAATTTTGCCTCTTACATGACTTATGAAAACGGTGTGGTAGCGGTTGGTCCGGAATGGCCGGGATCCTGGTTCTCGGATGGTTATGGTGATTATATCCGGCATTTTATGGAAGGAATGGCTGCTGTTCCCCAGTGGGCACCGGCGGATGAGAACCACCTGTTAAAATCGGAATCCGTGGTTCGGTCCATTCATTACCAGCCTGATCAAATCAGTTTTGTAACTTATGACCCCGAGTCAGCCGAGGTGTTGAGACTGGTACAGAAACCTGCCGCTGTCACAGTGAATAACCGGAGGCTGGATGAAGGGCAGCCAGCGGATCATGAAGGCTGGAAATGGGAAGGGCTGGAAAAAGGAGGGATACTGAGGATAAAGCATATATCGGGAAACAAAATATCCATATTATTCTAACGTGAACCATAGATCCTTTCGCAATACGATCTTACGGGGACTAGAACAGGGCGGGGAAGTACTTCTCAACTACTTTGGAAAGGTCAAACATATCAGGGTTAAGGAAAATTTGAGCAGTGTGGTGTCGGAAGCTGATATCGAATCGGAGAAGGTGATCCTGGAACAGATCCGGAAAAATTTTCCGGATCATAACACCATCTCCGAGGAATATGGATATGTTTCAAAGGATTCTATCTATACCTGGATCGTCGATCCCCTTGACGGCACATCGAATTTCATTGCCGGACTGCCCTGGTTCGGAATTCTGGTAGCCGTCCTGAAAGACTATGTACCTGTTGCAGCCGGGGCATATATTCCAACAGACAAACATCTGTATTATGCGGAGGAAGGCAAAAGGTCGTCCCTGAACGGAAAATCCATCCGGGTCAGCCGGGCTGACAGCCTGAAGGATGTACTGGTATCCTATTCCCTGGATTTCAATCCCGATTACAGGGTCACACTGGCAGAAGCGGAAATCATTTCCAGGCTGGTAAGGAATGCCAGGAATCTCCGTTCGACCAACAGCCTGCTTGACCTCTGCTATACGGCAGACGGGCGGCTCGGTGCAGCATTGAACCGGCACCAGAAAATATGGGATATTGCCGCCCCCTGGCTGATCATCAGGGAATCCGGAGGAATGGTTACCGGGATGGATGGCGGAGAATTGGATTTCAGGGTAGATGATACCAATTTTGACAGGGATTTTGCCACTGTTGCAGCCGGTCCAAAGCTGCATACAGAGATCATCGGGTTATTAAATATTTCATCACCTCCCTGAAAGGTACGACCCAGTATACGTCCCTGTTCTGATCCAGGTAGGAGAGGAGTTCCTCGTGCGCCTCCCGGCTTACCTGCAGGTAATCGCCTCCCACTCCATGAAAGGTAAACACAAAGATCCCGCCTGCATCCCTGGCACTTTCCGCCATTTCAATATGTTCCTTGCCTGTGGCTTCCACCTTTCCGCCACTGGGGAAGTCAAAAAGATCAACGTTACGGGAATCCTCCACCATTCCCCTTCCGCTTCCCCTTGCAGCTAAAAATAATCCCGATTGCCTCAGGGTGTCCATTCTTCCAGTCTTTCGATCCTGATATTATCTCCCTCCATATAGAAGGTTCCCCTGAATCCGTATTTGTTCAGATCAGGGATGGCTACATCCAGATGGGAATCAATGGCATCATCATAGGTAAGGCATATCGCAGCCTTTGCTCCATCCGGCCATTTGAAGGGATCTTCCTGGGCAATTGCCTGACCGGAAAGAAACAGAACCACGATTCCGATAGAAAAACAGAATACACGCATGGTTATTTTGATTAATTTACAGGGACAAATTGATCATAAAAAGATTTAAATCCAATCGAAAGTTGAAATTTTTCAAGCCAGTCATGAAAACTTTAAGAATCATTCTTTATCTCGGTTCTGTACTCCTTTTATTTCAATGTACAACAAGGGAATCCGGCACCAGCGGACTGGTGGTCAATGACCAGGAATATCTCGAGATGCCCGGATTCAATGTCATGGTTTACCATGACTATTATCCGGGGGGACGCCAGGGTGGGATCACCCTCATTCAAAATGGTGAACGCGTGGCGGCAAATGGTGATATCCGCTTGTTGAACCAGGACAGGCCAATCCCTGCCCACGGGGAAAGACAGATTGATCAGGATAACCACATGATCAGTATCAATGTCGGATACCCGGATTCGCTCAGGGAACAGCCACAGGATCCGGGAAGTCCATTTTCCGATTTGACCCTTCAGAGTACTGTCAGGGTGAAGGGTGAAGGAAAATCTGTGCGCATCATGGTTGATCTGGAAAAACCCCTGCCAGAAAAGTGGAAGGACAAAGTTGTATTCAGTCTGGAACTTTTTCCGGGTCATTTTTATGACAAAACTTTCTATATGGATGGGAAACCCGGCAGATTTCCCCGACAGGCAAATGGACCTGTTCTGGAGACCGAAGGCGGGGAAATCGTCATGAAACCTCTTGCCAGGGGCAGAAAACTGGTGGCATTGCCCGGAACAGATCATGAAATGATCACCGTTGAATCGTTTGGGAATGACCTCGAACTGGTGGATTCAAGGAGTCCGGCCGGCTGGTTCCATATCCGGACCATCCTTTCAGAAAATCGTGAAAATGCTGTTGAATGGCTGATCACGCCCGAGATAGAACCAGATTTCAGATATGGTCCTGTGATACAGGTATCGCAGGTAGGTTACAGGCCCGACCAGCAAAAAATAGCGGTCATTGAAATGGATAAAAGGGAAAGAAGTCCCGGCCGGATGACACTGGTAAGAATTACTGAAAGTGGGGGAGTTGAAGAGATCAAAAGCGGTATTACTGAGATGTGGGGTCAGTTTCTCCGGTATAATTATGCAAGGTTCGATTTTTCTGATATTGAGGAACCCGGTACCTATCAGCTGAGATATGAAGGCACTGAATCGCATCCTTTCATCATCCATGCAGATATCTACAAGCGTCATGTATGGCAGCCGACCATAGAATATTACCTGCCTGTTCAGATGTGTCATATGAGGGTCAATGAACTATCCAGGGTATGGCATGATCTGTGCCATATGGATGATGCACTGATGGCCCCCACATCACATGTTCATTTTGATGGATACCGGCAGGGGCCCTCGACTTTGACAGCATACAGGCCTTTTGATCCGGTCCCGGGTCTGAACAGGGGAGGATGGCATGATGCAGGTGATTATGACCTTCGTGTGGAGTCACAGGCAAATACCGTGCGTATGCTGGCTTACTGCTGGGAACTTTTCGATACGGATGATGATCAGACCACGGTGGATCAGGTAAATCATGTGGTGGAGATCCATCTTCCCGATGGCCAGCCTGACATCATCCAGCAGATAGAACATGGAGCCCTTGCCATTGTAAGCGCTTATAAATCCCTGGGAAGATTATGCAGGGGTATTATCTGTCCCACGATACGGCAATATACTTTGCTGGGTGATGCCTCTGCAATGACAGATAACCTCATTTTTGATCCTTCGCTTGATTCTTCCCGGCGTACAGCCACCCGTTCAGGGATAAGGGACGATCGCTGGGTTTTTACGGAAGAGAATCCCGGAAGGGAATTGTTTGTTGCTGCCTGCCTTGCCGCAGCTTACAGGAGTCTAAAGGGGTACAATGATCAACTGGCCGGTGATTGCCTTGAGGTGGCAAAAGCATTGTGGAATCAGCATATGAATTCTGAATACCCCGGTCTGATTGATGCGGCTGCCGAATTGTATGTATCGACCGGTGAGAGCATGTATTACGAATATATCTTATCCCGCAAAAAGCTGATCACAGACAATATCAGCCGGACCGGTCCGGCTGTGGGAAGAATTGCCCACAGGATAGATGACAGGGATTTCATGGAGGATGTGAAGGCTGCGCTGCAAGCGTATGCCAATGAAGTGAATGATCTTGTGAATGAAACGCCATACGGGGTCAGTTACCGGCCCGATGTCTGGGGTGCAGGATGGTCGATCCAGCGGTTCGGGGTAGATCTCTATTTTCTCCATAAAGGCTTCCCGGATATTTTCCCTGCTGATCTCGTGTTTAATTCTATGAATTTTGTTCTGGGTGTTCACCCGGGGGAATATACTGCCTCTTTTGTTTCCGGTGTGGGAGCAGAATCACTGCTGGTAGCCTATGGGGTGAACCGGGCTGACTGGTCATATATACCGGGGGGCTCTGCCAGTGGAACAGCCATTATCAGGCCCGATCTGCCTGAATTGAAGATCTGGCCATTCCTGTGGCAACAGACAGAATACGTCATGGGGGGAGGAGCCATGAATTTTGTGTTCCTGGTGCTTGCATCCGATGATTTATTGGACAGTCTTACAAATTAATTACACCGATCTTACATTGGTGGCAAACAGGCCTTTTTCGCCCTTTTCGATTTCGAAAGTCACTTCCTGGTCTGGTTGAAGCCCCCTGAAGGAACTGGCCAGGCCGCTTCTGTGAACAAAAATATCCTCACCTTTTTCAGATGCAATGAAACCAAAACCTTTGACTTCATTGTACCATTTTACTTTTCCTTTTGTCATGGTCTTTGTTCTAAAATCTGTTGTTACTCTCTTTCCTGGGCTTGGCCTCATTGACTACCAGGGGCCTGTTTTCAAATGTGGCACCGTTCAGGGCATTGATCGCTCTGTTTGCATCGTCCTGGTTTTCCATGGTGACAAAGCCAAAGCCCCTGCTTCTGCCACTGAATTTGTCTGTAATGATTTTGGAGGAACTTACAGCTCCATACTCTTCAAAGACCTCTTCCAGGTCATTCTCATTTACCTTGAAATCAAGGTTTCCTACATAAATGTTCATAAGATAAAAATTAAATTATATATATCATTCACACGGAAATAGATCCGCTGACTGACGGATTGAAGATCGGATTAAAAAAAATGAGCAGTGATAAGCTAACCTAGAGAAAGGAACTAGTTAA
>Ga0180432_10004853_pt1 | contig 18188 bp, 17 predicted proteins | sample SS_ome_10_FD_132414 | JGI IMG/M metagenome (GOLD analysis project Ga0180432, IMG submission 132414) | Hypersaline lake sediment archaeal communities from the Salton Sea, California, USA - SS_1_MS_2 metaG | ecosystem: Environmental > Aquatic > Non-marine Saline and Alkaline > Hypersaline >...
TCTTAAGAGGGCGATTGGGACGTACAAAGAGGCTTTGAAGGTCTATACGTATGAGGAATTCCCGATATTTTACGGTATTACTAAACTCAATCTTGGGACTACATATATAATCCTTGTAGAAAAAGGCGACATGGATAAGAATTACAATATGGCGAGAGAATTATTCAAAGAGGCGCTGGAGATATTTAAAAAGATGGGAATCACTCAATATATAAAAATGGCCGAAAACAATATCGAAATACTGAACAAAATCTGCAACGAGGAAGGAAAAAGCAGTGGTGGAGATTAAGTACCTGAAGGACTACCCCCAGTACCTCCCCATCGTGGCGTACTGGAACTATAAAGAGTGGCACACGGGCGAGCTCCCCTTCGACGACATCATTGTAAGATACCAGGGGAGGATGAACTACGCCGCCGTCCCCACGACGCTTATCGCCATCGAGGACACCATGCCGGTGGGGTCTGTGTCGCTAAAGCTTGACGACCTCCCGGAGCGCCCCGACCTCAACCCGTGGCTGGCGTCCTTCATCGTCACGCCCGACTACCGCGGCAGGGGGATAGGGAGGCTGCTTATCCGCGCCGCCGAGGCCGCCGCAAAAGAGGCGGGCGTCACCCGCCTATATCTATTTACGCACACCGCAAACGCCCTCTACGAGAAGGAGGGGTGGACGTACCTCGACAAGGTTAAGACCGCGGAGGGTTATGTGGAATCGATCTACTACAAGGACTTTTAAATATATCAAGCGAGGATTAACATAATATGCTGCTGATGAAAAAAGAGGGGGCCAGGGGCTCGGTAGTCTTCATCCACCCGGCGGGGTCGTCGGGCGAGATATGGAGGGACGACGCGGAGTATTTCTCCCGCCGGTACAACACCATGACGATGGACCTCCCGGGGCGGGGGGTCACCGGCGGCGAGGGATCCACCGACGCCTTCGAGTACGCCCGGTTCGTCAAGAAGGCGATGGACCTGGCGGGATTTTCGACGGCCGTCGCCGTGGGGAGCTCGATGGGGGGCGCCGTCGCCCAGGCGCTGGCCTTAGACTACCCGGAGGCGGTCTCCGGCCTCGTGCTCCTCGGAACCGGGGCGAAGCTCCCCTGCGCCCCGATCATCTTCGAGACGATCACGACCGATTACACGAAATTCCTCGACATGTCGGGGAATGTGGCCTACGGCCCGAATACGGACAGAAAGATAATCGCAAGGCACAGGGAGATTTTGGCGAGGGTAAGGCCGGAGGTGGCCCACGGAGACTTCACCGCCTGCAACGAATTCGACTCGCGCGAAAGGCTGGGTGAAATCAAGGTGCCGACGCTCATCATGTGCGGGGAGGCGGACTACATGATGCCGGTCAAGTTCTCCGCCTACCTCGCCGAGAATATCGAGAACTCGAGGCTCGTCACCCTTCCCGACGTGGGCCACCACCTGATGGCGGAGGCGAGGGACGAGTTCAGGAGGCACGTTTCGGAGTTTCTTAAGGAGGTCTTTTAATATATATCAAAATCCCACACCCCCCACATGTGCTAAAAGCGGACGATGAGGATCGCCCGCCTATCAGGCGGTCGCCTCAAGTATCTCCACCGGGAGGCCGTCCCAACCAACCTTTCCCTTCAGGTCGCCCGGCTCCAAACACTCCGTTGCGAACCACCTCCCCTTAACCTCGATCCCCAGGAGATTGAATATTAGTGAGCAGAGGTTCATGGCGTTCTCGAAGGGGTAGACCTGGTACTGGGCCACCGTGAGGCAGGCGCTATTCCCGGACGAGGAAGAACTCCTTAGGCCTGATGTTGACGACGAAGATACCCAGGACGATAAAGACAAGCCCCCCTATCAATCGCGCCGTCACCGGGTCTTTCATAAATATAGTTCCAAGGAGCACCCCGGACAGGGGCATAAGGAAGATAAAGGCCGACAGGTGGGTGGCCTTGTATCTCAAAAGGAGGTTTGTCCAGGCGAGGTAGCCGATTCCCGCGACAAGGACCGACTGGTAGATGATGGAAATGATAACCTCCCTGCTAAGCATAAGCATTACGTTTCTCTCGAAGATGAGGTGGGATATGCAAAGTACTACTATCCCGATCGCTATCGGGTGGAGCACGAGGTGGAGAGTTTCCCAATCATCGAGCCAGCGCTTTATGTAGATCGTCTGGGACGCCCAGCTGATCGAGGCGATCAGCACCAGGAGATCGCCCAGGAGATAATTGTGCCCCGAAGCCCCTCCCCCACCACTTCTGTAAAACAGGATCAAGACCCCCACGAAGGCCAGGAGTATCCCAATGATTTTCCTTGCGTTGAGCCTGTCGTCTACAAGTAAGAAGTGTGCAAGGATGGCCACAAAGAAGGGCTGTGTATTCAAAAGGATTGCGGCGCGGGAGACGGTGGTGTAATTTACTCCCGCATAAAAAATCGTGAACTGCACCCCGAACAAAAACCCGAGGGCCGCCACGTGCCCCCACTGCCTCGCCGTCAACGTAAGCTCTATCTTCTTGAATCTGGCGTAGGCATAGAAGATCAGCGACGCTATTATAAAGCGTATGGCGGCGGACGCGGCGGGCGGTATCCCGATCAGCGATATTTTGATTGCAAGGGCGTTCGACCCGAAGATGATGCTCAGAATTACCGCCATGGCCGAGCCCCTGAGGTCCATCGGCTTTTGTGACATCGGAGATTTATATCACCTAATGGGAAAAAAGTAAAGGAGATTTTATTAAGCAAAGAATAGTTTGCGCGTAACACATATTGGTGATAGAATTCAAAAAGTTTTTTACCATACTCAAAGGGGGTATAGATGAATAAGAAAGATCGGGTCGAGGCGGCCCTAAACCACAAGAAGCCGGACAGGGTTCCGACGATATCTTGTATGGATGTACAAAAGTACATCTACGACTCATTGGGAGAGATTCCTGTAAACACCTATAAGTATCTGGTTAATCCCATCACCGCGAAGATCATCGACTTCACATCCCCGCTTTTGAACTATTTAGAGGTCTTCGACAAAGACGTCACCGAGTTCATGCTGAAAAAGACAGAGTCGGACGTCAAGATGGGCTTTGACTCCACGTGGAATATCTACGCAAACATATTCCGCTTCAAGAACTCGAAGTTCATGACCGATGTCTACGGCGGCAGGCTCTACAAGATCACCGACGACGGCTACGGGAACATGGACACCCCCATGTTCGTTGAGGGAACCTTCAATACCCCGGACGACTGGAGGGGATTCAACAAGAAATACTGGGAGGCAATTCCGGAGAAGATGTTCGAGTTCAACGTCCTGATAAATAAAGAGTTCGGCGACGATATCTACATTTTCGGGTCCCTCTTCATGGGGCTTTTCGAGAACGCCTGGCAGCCCTTCGGCTTCAACACCTTCTCCCGGCTTCTGAAAAAGGAGAGGGGATTCATTGAAGAGCTCATCGAGTACAACAAGAATATGTACCTGAAGTGTGTCGACGCCTCGATAGACGCGGGGCTTCCCGGCTTTATCGTATCCGACGACCAGGCGTATAAGTCCGGGCCGATGGTCAACCCCAAGACGATGGACGAGCTCTTCGGCGGGCCGTACAGGGAGATTACAGACCGTGCCCACAAAAAGGGCGTCCCGATAGTGATCCACACCGACGGCTGGACCATACCCCTTCTTAAACTATACAAAAAGTGGGGATTTGACGGGCAGCACTCCCTGGAGCCCACGGCGAACGTAAACCTCGCCGACGTAAGGGAGGAGATCGGCGAAGAGATGACCCTTTTGGGACATCTGGACATCGCTCACGTCCTTTCCCACGGGACGAGGGAGGAGGTCTTCGCCCACGTCAAGGATTCGATAAAGCAGGGGGGCAAAAACGGCAACCTGATCCTGGGACCATGCAACTCCCACGCGGATATAAAGGTAGACAACATGAAATGGATGATGGAGGCTATAGAAGAATACGGAAACTACCCGTTGAAGATTTAGAATATTTTAAGAAAATATATTAGAATGTTTTAACTTTTTTCCTTGACATACTTTCTATATCCTGATATTCTCAACTAAATTTTGTGTATCTTTTATCTTAAATTTGTTGAATTTAAAAAATATTGGAGGTTTGAATGAAAAAGCTTTTAACTTTAGCACTTGCGGTCGTTTTCATTGCCACGGCTCTTACTGCAATGGCGGCAGAGACAACGTTCGAAGGTCAATACCGGGTGAGGGCCTGGAGTGAGTACAACTTCGACAAGAAGCTCGAGGATGTAACCGCTCTTCCAGGACACGAAAACGCCCAGTATGACGGCTGGTTCGACCAGAGATTCCGTCTCACGATCACGCACACGAGGAGCGAGTTCTTAAAGGCGGTAATCAGAGTGGACCTCGTCGAGGATACCTGGGGACAGCAGAGAAACCTGTTGATAAACAACAACAATGCGAACTTAATCAATCTGGCCTACCTCGAGTTCACGCTACCTCAGATCGGGACCTTTACCGTGGGTAAATTCAACGAGACCTACGGTTACGGCCTTGCATTCAGCGATGAGGGGGACGGAACCATCGGCCTAACCGGGCTACGCTGGGCGAATGCCTGGGGTCCAGTGGCGGTATCAGCCCTTTACGCCAAGGTAGCTGACAGGGTATCCTCAGGTTCCAACAGAGCCTGGTACAACTGGGATGCCGATCTCTGGGCCGGTAATGTCAAGATCACCCCTGCCGAGAACCACGTGATCGAGCTCTTCGGTGGAGCCCTCATCGATGGAGATGCCTGGGGCAATGGTGTTGGAGGTGCTTTGAATAACTCATGGGCCGCTTCATCGATCGGCTTTGGTGATGCCAGCGCCGTTATCGGTTTTGCGGGCATTGCCTACACCGGCAATATCGCAGACATGATCGACATCAAGATCGAGAACAGCTATATCTTCGGTCATGCCACACGTCACCTCGGCCGCGGTCTTTTCGGTCCGGCGGCTAATTACCCGGTAAGTTACTCGGTAAACGGCTGGAACGTCTACGCGGATGTTGCCTACTATAACGACCTCTTCAGGGTCGGCGTGGCGTTCATCATGGGAAGCGGGCAGCACCACTACTGGAACAGACCTACATACGACAACATCAACCTGAACTACATCAGCCAGGATGATTTTGCCCTCAACCAGATTCTGGTCAGCGGCACATCAGGCATGAACTCCCTCTACGGAAACAGCCTTTACTCCCAGGATAACATCGAGAACATCACGGCCGTAAAGCTCTACTTCGAGATCTGCCCGATCGAAAAGCTGACACTGAACGCCTCGTTCACCTGGGCCAAGTGGACGGAAGATGTGGGAGTTAATTTGGGAGGTACCAGGACGGCAATTGTTCAGGCCAAGGGTTCCGCATATTTCCATCCGGCGACAATGTACGGCAACTACGGCTATCAGTCATGGGATGCCGACGACGACCTCGGGTGGGAGCTCGACTTCGGCTTCTCCTACGAGATCATGGAAGGATTGACCTACACCTTCTCTGCAGGCGTGCTCTTTACAGGCGACTCCTGGGATTACGAGAAGGCCGACGGCACCCGGGGCGACTGGGGAGAGATCTGGTCCATCTCCAACCAGCTGCTGTATGAGTTCTAACCCTGAAAGCTTAATCTACAACAAACAGAGCCCCCGGCCCAATTAATATTAGGTCGGGGGCTTTTTGACGTAATGCATCTTACATAGCCGTCTTTAATTAACAAAACTTCATTCCATAGAAATCCCCTTTTCAGGCTTATCTACTCTTCGACGTTAGGAGATGGTATAAGCATAGTCCGCCAGACCGCCCACCACCGCCCATCTTCGCGAATCAAGACAAACAGGTCCCTCCCGGAGTCGCTGTGTCACCGGCCGTTTATCTTGTACGACACCTCAAACCTGTACGTGGCAACGGCGGTGTTCCCCCATATATCTATGACCATGTCTGTCTGAACGAACTCGCCGACGGTGGCCTGGCTCACAAAATCCTCGTAGCTCTTTATGCAGGCCTCCCTCCCCTCCCCCCTCATCTCAAACCCGTGGGCAAATATCACCATATCCTCGTGAAAATAGTCCTTCAAGTCCCCCGGACGCCCCTCAACCCACGCCCCGTTTATCTCCCCGATAAAATCCTTGACCTCCACTTTATTTTTTAATTCCGTCTCCGAGCCCATCCTGATATCCTCTCAATATAACGTTCACATTTTTTGCAGAATTGCCTGACAGCCGATTCTCAAAATCAACTTAAAGCAATAAAAACCATATCAAGATACAAAATAGACAATTTGAAACGAGAACAAAATCGGCCTCAATTTCACCCCCCTCAGCCCCCTCCCTATCTCCCTTTAAACTCCGGTGTCCTCTTCTCCAGAAATGCGGAGATCCCCTCCTGCACGTCCTCCGAGGAGATCAAGATCGCCTGGAACGCCGCCTCGAAATCGAGGACCGACTGGATATCCAGCTCGAAGGATCGATTTATAAGCTTCTTCATCATCCCTATCGCCCTGGTGGGACCGGAGGCCAGTCGCTTTGCCAGCACCATCGCCTCCTCCATCAGCTTTTCTTCGGGAACCACCCTGTTTATAAGGCCTATCTTCAACGCCTCCTCCGCCGGAAGGTCTTCTCCGAAGAGCATCATCTCCTTGGCCCTGGCAAGGCCGATGAGCCTGGGGAGGATGAAACAGGACCCTGCGTCCGGATGGAGTCCCCTCCTGACGAAGACCTGGATAAACTTCGAACCCTCTGACGCCACGACTATATCGCCACCGAGGGCGATGCTCAGCCCCGCCCCGGCGGCCAGGCCGTTTACCGCCGTGATTATCGGCTTTTCGAGCGTGGCCATCGCAAAGAACACCCTTCCGTAGGCCAGGGCCGATATCTTCATCCCCACGGGGGTGTCTACGTCCTTTCTCCCACCCCTGCCGGAGAGGTCCGCCCCGGAGCAGAAGCTCCTCCCCGTCCCGGTCATGACTATCGACCGGATCGAGTCGTCAAGCTCCGCCTTGCTGAAGTAGTCCAGAAGACCGTGGATCATCTCAAAGCTGAAGGCGTTCTTCTTTTCGGGACGATTGAGGGTCACTATCCCCACACTCCCCTCTTTGTCGAACAAAAGTTCCGCCATAAGAATATCCTTCCATAATCACTGTAGATAGCTTTTTTAACTTTAGATCGTTACGATCAATTACCAATACCTTCTCATTCCCCCTTTTCGTGCATATCCCTTAAGACCCTCCTCAAGACCTTTCCGGTCATTGTCTTGGGTATCTCGTCCATAAACTTCACGATCTTCGGCGCCTTGTAAACGGCCATCTTCTCCCTGCAGTACCCGATTATCTCATCCTCGGTGACCTTTCCCTTGTAGTTCTCCTTGAGAACGATGTAGGCCTTTACCGTCTCGCCCCGATATTCATCTGAGACGCCCACTACCCCCACCTCTTCCACCGCCGGGTGCTCGTAGATGTAATTTTCCACCTCGACCGGGGCGATGTTGTACCCTGAGGCGATGATGAGGTCTTTCATCCTCTCCACGAAATACACAAAGCCGTCTTCGTCCATAAATCCGGCGTCGCCGGAATGCCACCAGCCGTCTTTTTTGAACTGCTTCTTCGTCTCCTCCGGCTTCTTCCAGTATCCCTTCGCCACCCCCGGCCCCCGGTGGACAAACTCCCCCACCGTCCCCCTGGGAACGATATTTCCCTTATCGTCCACTATCTTGAGCTCGCTCGTGGTGGCACCCAGGGTCTCGCCCTGAAACTTCTTCTTGTTCTCAAACTCGATTATCCCGGGGGACGTCCCCATCGTCTCCGTACAGCCGTACCCGTTGAAGAGATACGAGCCGACCTTATCCTGCCACTCCTTCTGGAGGGGGGGCGGCACCGGGGCCCCGCAGGCAACGGTGATTCTTATGCTGGAAAGGTCGTACTTCGCAAAATCCGGGTGGTTTAAAAGGGCGATGTAACCTGTGGGCGGGGAGAAGAGAACCGTCACGCCAAACCGCTGTATTACGTCCATCATATCATCCGGCTCGAACTTCGGCACCGGAACGGTGGTGCAGCCGAAGGCCACGGCCGGAAGGAGCCCCAGGGCGTAGCCGGCGATATGAAAGAGGGGAAAGAGCATCACAAACACGTCGTCTTCCTCAACGCCCAGGACGTTTGTCACGACGCTTGCGGCGTTGAAATTATTGTGGGTTATCATCGCCCCCTTGGGGAAGCCGGTCGTCCCGGAGGTATAGAGAAGCATCGCCAGGTCTTTATCAAAATCCAGATCCGGCTCCGGTGGCTTCCCCTTGTCTTTTGCAATGACATCCATGAAATCGACCGTACCCTCCGGGATGTTCTTGTCCGCCTGGAGGAGGGGGGAGAGCTGTGCCGTTGGGGCGGAAAAATCCTTTACGTGAACTAATATGACATTGGATATCTTAAGCTCCTCCAAGACCGGCTGAATCACCGGATACAGCAGGTCTATTCCCACAACGACCTTCGCCTCAGATTCCTTCAGTATGTACTTTATCTCGTCAGCTTTGAGCATCACGTTAAATGGGACCGCTGTGGCCCCCGCCTTCGCAATGCCGTAAAAGGCGATGATGTGCTGGGTGCAGTTGGGAAGCATCGTCGCCACCTTGTCCCCCTTCTTCATACCCATCTCTATCAAGGTCTGGGCGAAGCGGTCGCTCAGGTCGTCAAGCTCCCTGTAGGTGGTCTCGTGATGCAGAAAGATCACGGCGGGCTTGTCGGGAAATTTTTCAGCGGAATCCTGCATCGGCTTGTAGAGGGGTGCCTCGGGAACGGGGGGTATGGGATTGATCCCCCAGGATGGATCGAATTTCTGGTAAGATTCCTTGGACATGGTTTCCTCCATAAAATAGTTATAAGTTGACTATAGGCCTCTCCTTTCTACAGGTTTTTAAACGGTGAAAAATTATACAGATAATACTATATTGTCGTGTTCTATTATACAAGGATAATCTTGACGCCACCTTTGGAACGGCGCTCTATATATCGTTTATCAACAAAACCGATGCGGCGAGCTTAGACGGGAGATTGTACTCCAATAGGGTTAGAGGTATATCTTCAGTCCATCAAGATTATGAAGCTTAATAAATCCAACCGTTGTTCGAGATCCCACAGGCCTACCTCCCGAACTCCGCCTCGATCCTCTCCGCTATCTTTTCCGGATTCGGGATCAGCAGGTTTTCCAGATTAGACGCGTAGGGTATCGGCGTCTCCCCCGCGGCTATCCTTATCGGATTCTTGGAGAGGAGCCCGTGCCCGCATATCACCGTCTCCGCTATCACCTCCGACCCTATCCCCCCTGTGGGGTTCCCCTCCTCCACCGTAACCAGACGGCCGGTCTTCTTGACCGACTTCAGGATCGTCTCCATATCCATCGGATAGAGGGTCACGAGGTCGATTACCTCCGCCTCGATCCCCTTATTAGAGAGGATCTCCGCCGCCTTGAGGGACACCCCCACCCCGAGAAGATGGGTCACGACGGTGAGGTCGCCTCCCTCCCTTGCCACCCTCGCTTTCCCGAGGGGGAGCGTGTAATCTTTATCTGGCCCATCCGGAACCTTTCCCGACTCGGCGTACATCAGCTTGTGCTCGAAGAATATTATCGGGTTGTTCGACCTTATCGCCGCCTTCAGCACCCCCTTGGCGGTAAAGGCGTCCGACGGGGCGACAACCATCAGCCCCGGGATGCCGAAGAAGAACCGCTCCATCGACTGGGAGTGCTGGGCGGCCATCCCTATGCCGGAACCCACCGGGGTCCTTATAGTCATGGGAACGGATACCTGCCCCCCGGTCATATACCTGATCTTGGCCGCCTGGTTCAATATCGGGTCCATGGCACAGGTCAGAAAGTCGGAGAAGAGGATCTCCGGCACGGGACGAAGCCCGGTGATCGCCGCCCCCACGGCTCCCCCGATGATCCCGTTTTCCGAGATGGGGGTGTCTATCACCCTTTCCTGGCCGAACCTGTCCACTAGGCCGTCGGTGACGTTGAAGTACCCCCCCAGAGTCACGTCCTCCCCCCAGATGAAGACGTTTTTGTCCCTCTCCATCTCCTCCGCTAAAGCCTCGTTTATCGCCTGGGACATCGACACCTCGCGACTCGGGGTTAATTTATCGAACCCACTTGTGGTAAGCCTGTCGAACCCACCGGTGAAGAGGCCCTTCTCCTCCGGCGTGTAGACCTGGGTTGTCAGCGATTTCGACTCCGGCACCTTTGCGTTTTCGGAGAACTCCGCCGCCTCCGAGACGACCGCCTCAGCCTCTCTCTTTACGCTCTCGACGTCCTCTTTCGTCATCACCCCCCGCTTCACCAGATCCCTCTCGAAGCGGAGGATGGGGCACTTCTTTTTGTAGGCCTCCCTCTCCTTCTCCTCCCGATAGAGCTGGGGGTCCCCCTCCATGTGGCCGTGCCACCGGTACGTCACAAGCTCGACGAGGCGGGGCTTCGAGTCCGCCCTGATCTTCTCGATCATCCCGGCAACGCCCTTCATAACCTTTGAGACGTCGTTTCCGTCGATTCTGACCGCCTCCATCCCGTAGGCTGCGGCCCTCTTATAAAGCTCCGGCACCGCCGAGTGATTCTCCACCGACGTGAACTCCCCGTAGAGGTTGTTCTCGATGACGAATAAAACGGGAAGCCGAAATACCGAGGCCATGTTCGCCGCCTCGTGAAACATCCCCTGGTTCACGGAGCCGTCCCCGGCGAAGACGGCCGAAATGTCGTCCCTCTTCTCTTTTTTCCCGATATTCTGCATCTTTATGGTAAGGCCCGCCCCCATCGCCAGGAGATAGCCCGCCCCCACGATCCCGTTTGCGCCCAGAATCCCCCTCGTCCCGTCGGTGACGTGCATCGAGCCCCCCTTCCCGCCGCAGAGCCCCGGCGCCTTCCCGTATATCTCCGCCATCATCTTCTTGACGTCCGCTCCCTTTGCTATGATGTGCCCGTGACCCCGGTGGGTGGTGTTGACGTAGTCGCTGTCCCTGAGATTGAGGCATACCCCGGTCGCCACCGCCTCCTGCCCGATCGAGAGGTGGATCGCCTCCGTGGGGAGTATCCCCTCGCGAAAGGCCACCGACAGGTGCTCCTCGAACGCCCTTATCAGACACATATTCTTCAAGATATCGGTCTCGGTCGCCTTCCTCAGATTGGCGTTCACCTTTGCCTTGGGGATTTCATCCCCCTTTCCGACGAGATCGAGGGGAAACTCCGGCAGGAGCCTCGTGTCGTACGTCCCCCTCTTCCCCCTCTTTAACAACTTTCTCTTTTTTCTCTTTTTCCCCTTCTCCGGCGCGATCAATAAATCCTCCCTGCCGCACTCTTTTAAAACTCCGGGGTAGAGGGCGAAGGCGGGCTTCAAAGCCGGGAGGAGCTTGAGCGCCTTCTGGACGGAGCCCTTCGCGATTATCTTCCTTCCGGCGATGGCCAGCGGAATGTTGATGTCCTGCATCCAGAATTTGTGGCTGGTCTCGGCGGTGAGGATCATCTCTACGTCCGGATCAAGATCGGGATCGTCCGGGCTTTCGGGGTCCCAGAAGTAGCGGGGTAAATCGCCCCGGGTGTCTATGTAGAGGTTTGCGTCCGGGTCCTTGAGGCGGAACTTGACGAGAATCTTCGCCGAAGAGACCGAATCGACTATCTCCTTGTTGTTCAAGATCTTGTCCCAAAGCGAGGATAAGACGCCGACCATCTCATTTTTGTCTTTAAACGGCCACATTTTAAGACTCCTTTTGAATTGTTAAACATGTTAAGGATAATATCTATCGCTCTATGATTATTGTTCAATAAAACCGATGAAATAATCCGATTTGATACCTTCTTTATATACCTTGAGGGCATCGTTAGAAGAATCGATCCTGAGATCCATTATGCCGTCCGGCCTATCTTCCTCCCACCTCTCGTGGTAGACTATCGCGATCTTTGTTCCGGTGTATCTCGTCTCGATGAGGGAGAGGGCATCCTTGTAAAACCTGGCCTTGTACGACGGGTCTTTCCACTCTCTCGCCCCCCACTCCGCCAGCATCAACGGCTTTTTCGGAAACAGCCTGACGAGCCTGTTATAGACCGGCTCCATCGCCTCCTCAAAGCCGTACCAGTCGTATTTCGTTTCGGACTCCCCGTATAGGCTTATGCCCACCCAGTCTATGTAGTCATCGCCGGGGTAGTATTGAAAGAGGTCGTTCCACGGCTTGTCCGGGTAGGACTCGAAATTGGGATGGAAAAGGTAGGTGGCGTTTTTCACGCCCTTTTTTCGGAAGAGATCGATGATGTGCCTGTACGCCGCGGCGTACCTCTCCGGGCCGTCGGCGAGGCTCGGGTCTCCGAAGCCGTCCTTTTTGCCTCCACCCTGGAACGTACCCGACCAGGGGAACCAGTCGCCGTTCATCTCAACGGCGAAGTCTACCATAACCGGCCTTCCGAAGGTTATTAATGCGTCGGCCCACCTGGCCAAGAACCCGTCGAACTTACCGTCGATTATCTTCTGGAGGGCGTAATCGGGCTGAAATCCGTACGGCTCCCAGTAGGGCTCACCCCAGGGCATAAGTCTCAATATCGGAACCGCGCCGTACTTCGCCATCTCGTTCAGCTGGTCAAGGGAGACGTATTCTTCTCCCCAGAAGTTGGAGAAGGGGGATATCGCGACGGGCTTTCCGGAGAGGGCCTCAAATCCCCTGATCTCTTCCGCATCCACCTCGTCCTCCAGCTCCCCCCAGCCCGGAAAGAAGCCGATGTAGCATCCATTTTCAGGAGGGCGTATCTTTTTGTCCCGCTCCTGCGTATAAAGGCCGGTGTTTAAGAGAAATGATGCCGATAAAAAGAGAAATGCCACTTTCATCACGGCCCGAAATCCCCTTCTATTCAAACCACTTACCTCCCTATATTTTCATTACAACGGCCTGCTAGATAGTTACCTCTCCACCCAAAAATGTTCGAAACACAAACAGTCTCCCCCCACATCAAGGAGATCGTCAGCTCCCCTTGAGCCCCTTGAGAAATTTCTCCTCGCAATAGACGATCGCCTTTTCGAGCAGCGAGAGCGCCTCCCCGCAGGCCTCCTTGTCGACCAGGATGTTGAGCTTAAACTGCAAAACCGACCTGTCAAAGCCGGCCGGAAAGGCCCACAGCCCGGACTCGAAGCTGCTGGCGGCCATCATCATGCCGCCGTAGGGGTTGTCGAAGCGGAGCCCGATGACGAGGCCGTTCTGCCTGATCTCGGCCAGAAACGGGTGGCGTCCCTTGATCTCCGCCAACCCCTTTGCGACGAATTCCGACACGGCGTTGACGTTCTCGAGAACCCCCGGCCTCTCCAGTATCTCGAGGACCTTGAGTGCGATTACGCAGCCGAGCTCAGAGCCGCCGAAGGTGGAAGAGTGGCCCCAGCCGTCCTCCATCAGCCACCCGGCGACCTCCTCCGAGAGGAGCGCGGCGGCGATGGGATATACACCCCCCGAAAGCCCCTTTCCGGTGACCAGCATGTCCGGCTTTACCTTGTAGCCCTCGCAGGCCCAGACCTTGCCGGTCCGCCCCAGCCCGGTCTGCACCTCGTCGGCGATAAAAAGCGTGCCGTGTTTCTCGCACAGGTCTTTCACCTCCGGGAAGTACTCATCGTAGGGCATGAGAAAACCGCTGGTAGCCGGTATCATCTCGGACAATACCGCCGCCACATCGTCCCCCTCCAGGGCATCCTTCATCACATCGATGTCGTTGAAGGGTACGAGGTCGAACTCCCCCTCCGGCCCGCCGGAGAGGAAGAAGTCCGCGAGATCGGCGTAGCCCCCGGCCCGAAGGCCCAGGCCACCGTGGCCGTGATACGCCTCCTTGAAGGCGACGACCTTTTTTCTGCCGGTGAATTTCCTCGCCGTCCTGATAGTTATGTCGATGGCCTCGCCCCCGCCGGGCGTGAAGACCACGTACTTCATATTTCCGGGCGTCAGGGCGACGAGCCTTTCGGCAAGCTTGGATCTCGCGATGCTTGCGAAGTGGTGGTTTCCGATGTCGTACTGGTCGACGGCATTTTTGAGCGTCTCCACAATCTCCGGGTTTCTGTGCCCCAGGTTGTAGGTTCCACCGTTTATGTGGACGTCGAAGAGCTTTTTGCCGTCGAGGTCCCAGAAGTAGTTCCCCTCCCTGCGGCCCATCACCGGGACGGTTCCCAGCATCTTGAAGGTCTCCACCCTCCCGGGGCACACGTAGCGGGCGGCAAGCTCCACTATGTCATCCTTTTTCTGCTCCATCTTTAAAACATCGGCTACTATTCCATCGCTCATATTAAACACCTCCCAGAGAGATCTCAAAAACAACACAATATCAATATCGCGCGCCAATATCGCAGTTCACGTTACTACACCTTTAAGAAAAAGTCAAAAATATTGTATGAATCGATGGAGAACCGGAAAAAAGAGAGCCTGGATATTCGCTTGAAAAAACGAGGCAAACAGATCGAGACCTGCGGCGGTTGTCATCGGGAAGCGCCTTTTACCAATGGAGGAGAATCAACCGTTACCCGTCCCTGACCAGATAGACGCTTCTCTCCGAGGGCCTGACCGTGGCTGTCCTACCGGACGTGAACTGGAGGTAGTCTTTCTCTATCCCGTCCCCGAATATCACCCCCTCCTCCGGCATGTTGGACTTTATGATAAGGGGACTGTTCTTCGTGACCACCCCGTGGACTATCCCGGTTCCCGTGACCTTGGAGGGGAACGGCTCCCTGACGTTGAACAGGAGGCGGGCCTGGTCCCTCCCGAAGGGGACGTCGTATGGGTACGGAGCGCCGGAGACCTTCTCGGCCCACGTCTTGAAGGAGACCAGCCACCCGGTAGACCCGGTTCCGGTGGATACCACTATCCCGCTGGTGGAGTGCTCCTCCCTCTCCCCCCCGTACTCCACCGTGTATCGGGCCGAAACGTGGGTCCTCCTCCCGACAAAGAGGTCGTTTAAGGCCCTCATCGACTGCCCGTCGTCGAGGATTGCCTCCGCCATCGTAAGCCCCTCCATCTTCGCATCCCCCTCAAGGGTCATTCGGAGCACCTTTGGGAAACCGGCCACTTTACAGGTGGCCAGGACGTCGTCGAATCTCTTCTCGTCAGGATTCACCGAGATCACCGGCTGATCCCCCACGTACTTCGCCACGTTTATGAACAGCCCGGGGTCTCCCACGACGACTACAAGGTCGTTACCCCCGAACTGGAAGTTGGCCAGGTCCTCCTTGTCCACCACCTGGGACCTCATATTCTTGGGGATATGGGAGAGCGTCTCCTTGAGACCCCCCTTGTAGACGTTGTGCGCCTCCTCGTAGGAATCGTAGGAGTGGCCCGCCGCGGTGATATAGAACCTGGCCTGAGATGCGGTGGAGTGTCTCACCAGCAGTCCCTCGAGCATCGTTTTCTTCTTGACGACGACGATCTTTTTTGTTTCCATCTTGACCGTCTACTTCTTCAACAGCCGCGACAGGAGCTCCGGGGTGATGGTGAGGTTTCCGATCTTCTCGGCGTTCTCGCCCAACGCCAAAAGCGCCTGGGCCGTGATTTTGTCGGCGCCGAGCTTCTCGTATACCTTTAGCTCCCTCTCCTTGGCCTTGGCCCTGTACTCCGCGTTCTGGAGGATGTTCTTCCCCTCAAGCTCCACCAGCTCCTTTCGCTTCAGCTCCAGCTCGATCTTGGTCTTCATCTCGTTCTGCTGGATTACCCTCTCGTTCTCCACCGCCTGGGCCCTCCTGGCGTATATCGCCTCATCCGCCTTCTGCAGCAGCTCTTCCCTGTACTTCGCCTCGAGGGCCTTGGCTATCTCGGGGGTCGGCCTGATGGAGGCGAAGTAGAGGCTCCTGAGATCGATCCCCATATCGCCGAAAACCTCTTCCCCCCCCAGCTGATCGATTATGTCGTTGGCCAGCTTGTCCCCCATCAGGATCAGCTTCGCCAGCGGGGTCTCCTGGACGATGTTTCTCGTCTTCCCCTTTATCAGCTGCAGGATATGATCCGGGAGCTTCATGAAGTCCTCGGTCAGGTACTCCTTCGTCGTCGGGTCGACCGAGAAATTGTACGTCTCGATCACCCTCTTCGGATTCGAGACCCTGAATATAAATCCCCCCTGGATGTCTACCTCCTGGTTGTCCACGCTGAACTCCTTGAAGTAGAAGGGCTGATCGATCGCCGCCACCGAGACCATCTCCACGGTCGTCCTGTAGGGCAGATAGTACCCGGAGATCCCCTCCCCCTCCTTCTTGATCCTCCTACCGATCCTTATCCTGGCGAACTCCGTCGGCTCAGCCTTGAAGTAGTGTATCCCTAACATTAGTCCCCCCTTATATTTTGCTTTGAGTCGGCGTTTAAGCCGGATTTGTGAATTTTCCTTTTTCATAAGAAGCTTAGTCTTACCAAGCCATTGATATTCTAACTTATATCCCGTTCATACGCAATTTGAAACTTCGGCTGTAATCCCTTTCCCGACCAGATGATTAACCTTGACACATTATCCAATCCCCACATATTATATATGGAAATTGTAAATTTTAATCGGACATGTCGGGGGGAGCTGATAATGCTGGCATTTATCACAATGGTGGTGCGTTTTGTAAGGGCGATCTTTCGGGGCCTCAAGGACCCGGAGTTTCGCGGCCTTTTATATCTCGTAATCTTCACGCTGATGAGCGGAACGGGCTTTTACCACAAGGCGGAGGGGTGGAGGCTCATCGACTCCCTCTACTTCAGCGTGATTACGCTGACCACGATCGGATACGGGGACCTGGCGCCCACAAAGCCGATATCGAAGATCTTCACGATAATCTACATCTTCATCGGGATAGGCATCCTAATAATGTTCATCGACAAGGTCGCCCGAAGCACGATCGAGGATAGAGAGAAAAAGAAGGCCGCCAAAGAGGCCAAGAAAGCCAATAAGAAAGAGAAGAAGGCCCAAAAAGCCGGAAAGGGAGATTAAAGACCAATGGCTATTTTCCCGCCAGGCGCTCAAACCTGAAGTCGCAGACGGAAGCGCCTTTAGCTATGGTGCCGGTCCTCACGAACCTGACGCCCAGGGGCTTGAGATACCCGGGGAGCATGACCTCATCGGAGTTGCAGCTGACGAGGCACGCCTCGGGGACGCCGAGCCTTTTATATATCTCGAACCATGCGCAGTAGGTTATGTTCATCTGGAAGGCGTCGCCTGTGTCCTCGACAATTTCTATGCGATGGCACCCCTCCCTGTTGTCACCCTCGGCAACCGATGTCAAATAATCCTTTAACGCGCGGAATGGATTTTCAAATTTCAGGAAATCGTCGGGCGTCGGCATGACAAATTCAAGCGTCTCCCCGCCTATCCTTTCGCTCAACAGCTCGATGATCTCGTTTGCCTTTTCGGCCCCGGCCGTCCTCTTTATCGCGGAGAATACCGCCGCAAGCGTAATCTGCTCCCTTATGAATTGTTCGTCCTTCATCCCCGCCTCTCGAACGGGGGAAAGGTCGATCCTCTTCATCCTCCGCTTCTCCGCAAAGTAGATCACGATGAGCTTGGGTGTCCTCATGAACCCGACCGAATCGAAGATGATCTCCGTGCCGAGCCGAGAGATACCCTTTTTTACCTCCGCCGGCAGCGCGCTTAGCTGCCTGCTTAAGCCCACGCCGTAGTTCTTGAGATTTTCCACTTTCATTTTCAATCTGCTTCTGCCCGCCTTGTGATGAGTTTTTTATACACAAAACGCCCGTCAATTGCAACGACCAATTAGATAGACTAATTACAACGATAAAACGGGCGGCGTATGGGAGAAAAAGGCTTAAGCGTAAGGGCGGCTGTGGTCGAGAGCTCGCTTTCGAGGAGCCTCGACTCTATTGGGGCGACGGAACTGGACGGCGCCATAAGCACGCGGTAGAGGGCGGCTAAGGCGCCGCCCGATTCGGCGGCGGCCCGGGCGAAAAGGACGCCGAAGATAAAGACCGGCGTGCCGATTAGGGGCGGCCGGGGGGGGGGGGGGTGGTTTGGGTGGGATTTGGGGGAGGTGGGAGGTTGGGGGTGGTTATACATCTCGAAAAAAGCTCTACCTCACAAGCACCCTCCCCATCCTTCTCCATTTTCACAAGGAGGTAAATAATCAATTATATCTCGAAAAAACGGTGACATCTCCATTTCTGCATAATTTCTATCTCCACGTCTACAATTAAGACGAAGTCTTTGAGCCTGTCCTCGAGATATTAGTTTTGCTCGAGATAATACTAAA
>Ga0180432_10004854_pt1 | contig 18184 bp, 13 predicted proteins | sample SS_ome_10_FD_132414 | JGI IMG/M metagenome (GOLD analysis project Ga0180432, IMG submission 132414) | Hypersaline lake sediment archaeal communities from the Salton Sea, California, USA - SS_1_MS_2 metaG | ecosystem: Environmental > Aquatic > Non-marine Saline and Alkaline > Hypersaline >...
GCAAGAGGATAAATAATGGATAAATTTTTTAACCCGGAATCGGTGGCAATCATCGGTGCCAGTGAAAAGCTCAGATTTGGGTACTTTGTTACCAAGAGCATTCTTTCCCGCACTGATATTCGCTCCTATCCGGTAAATCCGAATGTTGAAACGGTACTGGGAGTGACAGCATATCGATCGGTTACAGAAATACCTGAGACGGTTGACCTGGCAATTTTTCTCATACCCAGTGATGCTGCCCTGCAGACGATGCAGGAGTGTGCGGAGAAGGGAATAAAGCATGTCATTATCCTCTCCTCCGGTTTTTCTGAGAGCGATCAGATTGGTGAGGAGAGACAGGATGCGATGGCAGCTATCGCACGAGAAAACGGTATGCGGGTAATCGGTCCGAACTGTGTCGGTGTGACCAATATGGAGAACGGCTTCACCACCGCAGAGATCCCTGTTAACCGCATGACGAGGGGAAGTCTCGCCTTTATCGCACAATCGGGAATTTTTGGGACCGCTATCATCGACTGGGTTACCGCACATAAAATCGGCGTGAGCAAGGTGGTGACTCTGGGGAATAAGATGGATGTCGATGAAATCGATGTTATGCAGTATCTCGAGAATGACAAGGAGACCGGAGTTATCGGCCTTTACCTGGAAGGGATTCGGGAGGGACGGGGGCCGGCGTTTATCGAAACCTTCAAGCGGGTGACCGCCCGAAAGCCGGTACTCATACTCAAGAGCGGGAGAACCGAAGCGGGAGCAAGTGCCGTCATGAGTCATACGGGCACTCTGGCGGGTGATGATCTCGTCTTCGATGCTGTTGTGAGGCAGACAGGGGCACTACGGGCTGACGGCATCGAAGAGCTGCTTGACTATGCGCGGGTGCTGACAAAACAGCCCCTCCCGCAGGCCGATGGCGTTGCGATAATAACAAATTCCGGATCGCTCGGCTCCATGGCATGCGATGAGCTGCAGCGATTAGAGATGCGACTCGTCCAGTTTGAGCCCCGTACCCTGGAAAAAATGAAATCGATTGCTCCCTCATGGACATCGGTCAAGAACCCTGTTGATATCGGGCCGGCCATGCTCATGGTCGGGAAAGAGATCCTGGAGCTGGTGCTTCAGGATAAAAATGTCGGCTGTCTCCTCCTCATCGCATCGGTGCCGGGCATTATTTTTACGGAGGATGGGCTCGGCCTCGACCTGATCCCCTTTTACGAGGAATACCGCGAGATAATGAAGCGGTACCCTGAAAAGACCATAATCGTTTCGAGTTTCGGCGATCCCGATATGGTTGCCGCAGGGATGAAGGTTTTTGATTATACAGGTATACCACTCATCACCTCTGTACAGAGCGCTGCCCGGGCAATCGCCTGTCTCTATCGATATCGACGATATCGCGAGAGAGTGCAATAGGTATCGATATCACAATGGAAGATGTCGGGGATCTCACACTCCCATCATCTTCCGCAGCTCCCGCTTCAAAATCTTCCCGATGGGGCTCGTGGGGAGTTGATCCATGAACTCGATTCTCTTCGGGACCTTGTAGGGGGCGACCTTCTCCCTCATGTATTCGGTAATCTTCTCCTTTAAGGCGTCGCTCTTCTCGACTCCCGGATTCAGGACAACGGCGGTTGCCACGATCTCCGAGCCGGGCCTGTTCGGATCGGGAAGGCCGATGGTGGCGGCCATATCGATGTCGGGATGCTCCATGAGGACGTCATCCACGGTGCGGGTGAAAACCTTGTAGCCGGAAACAATCACCATATCCTTCACCCGGTCGACCACGTAGAAGTAGCCGTCTTCATCCATGGTGCAGACGTCGCCGGTGTAAATCCAGCCGTCCCTGAGCGTGTTGGCCGTCTCCTCGGGCTTATTGTGGTATCCTTTGGTGAATACCTGCGGTCCCCTGACGACGCACTCGCCCGGCTCTCCGATGGGGGCGAGATTCCCGGTTTCCGGATCCACCAGCTTCACGTCCGTGTCGGGAAGGGGGATGCCCACGGAGCCCGCTTTTTTCACGCCATAGACAGGGTTGCAGGTATGAACCGGACTTGTTTCGGTCATGCCGAGAAGCTCAATGAGCTTCCCGTCCCCGACCACGCTCTCGAACTCCTTGATGTACTCGGGGGGGAAGGGTGCTGCCCCGCTGACGAACCAGTCGATTCCGGAGAAATCAAGCGAGCGGAATTTGGGATTTTTAAGGAGCTCGAGGTAGATGGTTGGCACGTTCACGATGCCATCCGGCTTGTACTTGTCGATTGCCGATACCTGGAAATCGATGTCCCTCGGATTGGGTATGGCAATCGATGTGAATCCGCTGGCCATCGCCGTCATGGAGAGAAAGAGGCCTGCCTGGTGGAAGAGGGGAAATGCGGAGAGCATGATTCCCTCGCCGGCTTTTCTATTCAGCCAGGTATTTACCTGAATGATGTGGTACACAATGTTTCTATGGGTTAGCACCGCTCCCTTCGGCGGGCCGGTGGTTCCTCCGGTATACTGCATAAGACAGGACGCTTCCATGTCAACCTTTTCAAGTACGTCGTCCTTCGGCATCTCCTTGAGGACGTCCGTATACTTCACAACATCAATACCGGATATGGGGTTGACCGGACCCGTTGGAATCTTCTTGAGAAGTTTTCCCAAAATCCGTTTCACGGCAGGAAGAAAATCGGCGATTTCGGCAACGACAACCGCTTTTACACCTGTTTTCGGTGCCACCGGCTCTACATTACCGAAGAGGATGTCCAGGGTGACCAGAATCTTCGCGCCGGAGTCATTTAACTGATACTCCAGCTCTTCCTTTGAGAGGAGCGGGCTCACCCCGGTGAGCACACACCCGGCTTTTTGAATGCCGATGATGGCGATATAATACGCCGGGATATTGGGAAGATTAACACCAACGGTATCGCCGGGCTTGAGGCCTTTTTTCTTAAGAAAGTGGGCGAAGGCGTTTGAGTAGCGATCCAGCTCGCGAAAGGGTATTCCGGCACCCATATAATACAGTGCGACCTTATCGGGAACCTTATCAGCATTCTCCTTGAAGTACTCATGATAGGTCTTATCCTGATACTCGAGATGTTCTGGGACATGCTTATCGTAGAACTTGAGCCACGGCTTCTTCGAATAGGGATCCTCCATATCCGAACCTCCTTTACTGTTTTTTTTGCATGTATAAAACAAAAAAGTAAAAATGTCAAGCTTATAAGGAATAACGCCCTTTTTGTTTTCACTTGACTTTTCTGTTTATCCCTGTAGCGTGGGGAGCTCAAGCTTTTGAAGAAATAGATTGCCCTTTGTGATAAGGGGACTTCTAAAAGCTATTGATATGATGTCCCCGCGGCCAGCTTTTTTTCGCACATTCTGTGAACGCTGGGGTGCGCGACGTCATGTTGCTGTGGGCACAATGTCTGATAAAACCAGTATTTGCGATTTGGGGATCAGTGTAAATACTGGTACAGATGTTTGAAAAGGAGAAATGAATGTTTATCGAAAACCCCGGAAGAATAACCGATCGCATATACATGCTGGGAAGAAAAGAATCTGTTGTCTACCTCCTCAAGGGGAATGGGGAATACGCGCTCATCGGAGGCGGTATGATACACATCGTTCCCGAGGTGCTTCAGCAGCTTGAGGAATTTAACATTGAAGAGGAGCGAATTAAGCGATTGATGATACTCCATTCACACTTCGATCACTGTGGAATCGTTCCCTTCTTCAAGAAACGATGGCCCTGGGCAGTCATAACCGCGTCTGAGCGTGCCAGGGAGCTCCTCTCAACACCCGATGTGATTGATTCCATTGCGGGGATGAATCAGATGCTCCTCGCCGGCTATAACCGTGAGAAGGAGGCACGGGAGCTCGGTTTCGAGTTTGCTCCCATTGCGGTTGAAGAGGTGGTATATGATGGTGACCAGCTCCGCTGCGGCGACCTGACGCTTGAGGTTCTCGAAGTTCCCGGTCACTCCTCCTGTTCCATCGCGGTCTATGTTGCCGAGGAGAAGGCGCTCTTTGCCTCTGATGCGGGAGGAATACCCTTCGGTGAAAATGTCTTTGCCGCGGCGAATTCCAACTTCGATCTCTTTCAGGAGAGCCTCGAGAAAATGGCGAAATACGATGTCGAGGTACATCTCGCCGAGCATTACGGCGCCTTTACCGGCGAGGATGGCAGAAACTTTCTTCGTCGAACCATTGAATCGGCCAGAGAAACGAGAAAGCTGATTGAGGAGACCTATGCTCGCAACCGTGATGTACAGAAGACCACCGAGGAGATAACGAATCTCTTCATGGGAGAAGCATCTGAATACTTTCTTCCGCGTGATATCATATCAATCGTAGTGGGACAGATGACACGCTTTATTGCAAAGAAACGTTCCCGGGCTGAGCAATAAAAGAAGCGCAATTGAGAGAGCTGTTATCATGACGTGATAGCATGAAGGAGTAGAGAATAGAGATAAACACTTTGTGATTGCAATGCGCAGAGAGAACGGAATCTATTACGGCTGGTATATCGTAATCCTGGCTTTCTTTGGTAACTTCATTTCTACCGGAACGGGCTTCTACGTCTTCAATGCCTTCATGGAGCCTCTCTGCGATCAACGGGGATGGACGAGGACTGATGTCAACATCGCTCCTATGCTCGGATGGTTGGCGGGCCTTTTCTGTACTGTTGCATACGGCACGCTCGTCTATCGGGTGGGGCCTCGACTGCTCATGACACTGGGTTCACTCCTCTCGGCAATTTCATTTATCGCACTTGGCCGGGTTGAAGATATCGCGACGTTCTATTTTTTCTTTCTGCTTCTCTTCACGGGCAATGCAGCGGTCGGGGGTGTGGTGGCGAATACCGCCGTGAGCAACTGGTTTGTCAAGAAGCGGGGAAGCGCTCTGGGGCTTGCGACTGCTGGGATTTCACTTTCGGGTGTTATCCTTCCCTATCTGGCCATGGTTATTCTCGAATATACCGATCTCATGCATGCTTTTCAGTGGATTGGAATTTCCCTGCTGCTCATGGTGCCTGCAGCCTGGCTCGTTGTAAAAAATCGTCCCGAGGAGTACAATCTCGTTCCCGACGGGATGGTGTCAGATCGTCAAGGGCAGGATCGCGATGAATTGGCAGCAGAAGGTGGATCCCCGGATGACAGTGATGCGCTCATTCTCTGGACGCCCTCAATGCTCGTACGTGTTCAGGCCTTCTGGAAGCTGGGATTTGCCTACGGACTGGTGATGATGGGTGTGGTGGGAGTGATGTTCCAATTGAAGCCGCGCTTCAGTGATATCGGCTTTGATGATACAACAGCAATGACCATGATGGCGGCAACTGCTTTTCTGGGAACTGCGGGGAAGTACATCTGGGGAATGCTCTGTGACCGCTTTGAACCAAGACGTGTTGTTGCGGTGCTTATGGGAGCGAATGCTGCAGGACTCCTCCTCTCTCTCGTAACGGATTCACTTCCCGCGCTTATTCTTTTTATCATCATGTTCGGTTTTGCCATGGGTGGCGTAATGTCCACCTATCCCGTTCTCATTGCCGATCTCTTCGGCCGGGAATCATTTCCGCTCGTCATCCGGTTTCTCGGCCTTCTCCTCGGAATTAATGTTCTCGGTTATCTGTTCATGGGACTGAGCTTTGACCGAGCCGGTTCCTATAACAGTGCGTATCTTATATTTATCACTCTCGACATTATTGCTGCGCTTCTTATCGTAAGCCTGAAACGCCCCATGATATCATACTAGAAATTCGCAACGGTGTTACGGAATCACGCAGGCGTAATTTGCTTGACAGAGTTCTTATATCCGATATTCTCACTTATACATTAATGGGAAAATATATATATTCTCAAAATTTCAGGTTTCACCGGATAGAGAAGCTTATGTCGGCGGTGAAATCGGTGGTTCGCTTTTTATGTGTTACCGGTTAAATGGTAGAATCTAAAAAATGGGAGGTTTCGCATGTATAAGTTGAATGTAGGAGAGTGGGCAACACGCTGGGCAGCACGATACCCGGATGAGCCCTATGTGAAGTACGGCGATCTTGAGCTGACCAAGAAGGAATTCAACGTCCGCATAAACCGACTTGCCCACGCCTTTCTGGAGCATGGGATTAAGAAGGGAGATCGCGTTTCGGTTCTTATGGCGAATACCAACGTCTTTATGGAGATACTCTTTGCTCTCTCAAAGATCGGGGGTATTATGGTGCCGCTGAACTTCCGCCTTGCAGCCCCCGAGCTTGAGTTCATTCTCAAAGATTCCGAGCCGGTGATGATGTTCTATTCGCCGGAGTTTCTCGCCCTTGCAAATGAATTGCGGGGGAAAGTTCCCACCATCAAGAAGTTTATCTGCGAGATGGAAGGGGGCGAAAAAAATGATGAGCTTTTCGATACATGGGTTGCCGGTAAATCGGAAGAGGAACCGGCGCTGAAGTATGAGGTCACGCTGGATGATCCGCACTTTATTATGTACACATCGGGAACAACCGGCAAGCCCAAGGGAGCTGTTGTTTTGCAGTTGAATACACAGTGGAATGCAATCAATGCCATCAACATGTACAGTTTGGGAACGGGGGATGTCTCGCTCTGTTCCGCACCCCTCTTCCATATCGGTGCGCTGCACGCCTCTGCGACACCCGGCCTCTACGCGGGGCAGAAGCTGGTCATCCAGCGCTTCTTCAATCCGAATGAGGCATTGAAGCTGATCGAAAAGGAGAAGGTGAACCTCATGTTCGGCATCCCGGTGATGTTTCTCTTTATGACCATGGACCCGGATTTCGAGAAGACCGACTTCTCCAGCGTCAATTTTTTCATTGCCGGAGGATCTCCCTGTCCCAAGTCGCTCATCGAGGCTTTTTTGGCGAAGGGAGTAACCTTCAATCAGGGCTACGGGATGACGGAGACTGCTACCGCCATAACGGCACTCAGATCCGAGGATGCGCTTCGAAAAGTCGGTTCCTGCGGCAAGCCCGTCTTCCACACCGATATACGAATTGTTGACATACAGGGGAAGGACCTCCCGCAGGGCGAGATGGGAGAGGTTCTCATCAAGGGCCCTAATGTCATTCGCGAGTACTGGCGGCGTCCCAAAGAAACCGCTGAGACCATCGAGGACGGCTGGCTCCATTCCGGCGACATGGGGTATATCGATGAAGAGGGCTATCTCTTCCTGGTTGATCGGAAGAAGGATATGTACATCAGCGGGGGTGAGAATGTATATCCCGCTGAGGTCGAGGATGTTCTCATGAGCTTCGAAAAGATAGCCGATGCGGGTGTTATCGGCGTGCCCGATCAGAAGTGGGGTGAGAGCGGTATGGCAATCGTCGTTAAGAAGCCCGATGCGGATGTCACCGAGCAGGAGGTTATTGAGTACTGCAAGGGGAAGCTTGCCAAGTACAAGATACCCAAGAAGGTAACTTTTGTTGATGCCCTGCCAAGAACGGCCACGGGAAAGATACTGAAGAAGGAGCTCAGGGCACAATTTATTAAAGAGTAGCTCATGGGAACACGGCTGATGAGAGGAATATCGTGTTCGAGACTTCGGATCAGGTGAGCATTATGCTCACCTGATTGTATTACCGGTACCGCTTATAGTGTATGAGCACCTTTAAACCCTTTTCAACCATTTAAACTGATATGAGAAAAGAGGTTTTACATTAATCAATCCACAAGGAGCACGACAAAAACGAAGTTTTTGGGAGTGTCCTTATAAGCACCTCTAAAACAGTATTTTCATTTGAGAACTGAATGAAAATCTTCAGAGGTAATGATAAGAAATGAATTTTTAAATATCTCTGATGCTCAGATCATCTTGATATGAGGGGCGGAATCGATGCGGATTTATCTATTCAGCGTGCAGGTGGCAGGGGGAAGCGTATCAGCAACAGTACAGGGGGAGTTGGACCATGCAAGACTTCGAAGTATCGTCTGAGAGAAAGTTTCAGCTTGCGCATGTGAGACTCGGAATTGTATTCGGGGAGTGGAGCGGGAGTTTGCACTATCGCTGTGGTGAGAAGGAGTATTGCGAAGAGGTGCTGTTCACTGATGCCTCAGGGGAAAGGAATCGTCACCGGTTAACGGTGGAGGGCGTTCATGCTCACATGGAATTAATTATAACCGCTGATGCGGTAGCACGGATAAACGGTGTGCTGCGAAATGATTCCACAGAGGAACTTATTCTCGATAATCTCACCCTTGTTATAGATGATTTCAATCCTGGAGGCTATCTGGATCGCTATTCTTTTTTCAAGAATGGGTATCAATCGTGGACGGCGACACATGTACACTTTCCCGAGGGGAGAGAGATGTCTTCCCTAATCCCTTCGATGAATGTCATGCAGGATAATCTGAGAAATCTTCCCACAAAAAAGAAGGGTGAGTTCACTTCGGATATGTTTGCGGTAATTGCCAATCTCGATAAGCGCGCGTATGTGCTTGTCGGGCAGGGAAAGGATTTCAGACAGTTCCTCTATGTTAAGGGGTTTTTCTCACAGAAAGGAGCGGTTCCCGTCATGGAGCTCGTTTATGACCTTGGCGGAACCGTTCTCGGTGCGGGATCAACCATGAAGCTGGATGAAGTGTTGTTCGTTGCCGATAGCAGCCCCAACAGGGTGCAGGATGACTATTTTGACCTGATAAAACCGCGCATCACATCGCAGCAGTTACCCACCGGCTGGTGCTCCTGGTATTATTATTTTACAAAAATTAACCAGAAAGAGTTCTTGGAAAATGCTACTGTCGCCGGTGAACGAAATATCGACTGGACGTACTTTGTGCTCGATGACGGTTATTTTACCGCTACCGGTGATTGGCTCTCCGTGAATAAGAAATTCCCTGATGGCCTGAAAGCCGTGGCGGAGAAGGTTCAATCAGCGGGAATGATCCCCGGTTTGTGGCTCGCTCCATTTGTTGCCAGAAAAAATTCACAGCTCTATCGCGAGCACCGGGAATGGTTTCTCAAGGATAAAAGGGGGAAGCCGGTGCTCGCCGGCTGGAATCCGAACTGGGGGCTCGGGGGTAATTTTTACGGTCTTGATGTTACCCATCCGGGTTTTCAGGAGTACCTGCAAGAAGTTATCAACACCGCCGTCCATGAGTGGGGATTCCGCTATCTCAAGCTCGACTTCGTTTACGGAGCATCGCTGTACGGTTTGGCCTTTGATCAAACGATTACGCCTCCTGAGCGTCTCAGGCGGGGACTGGAAATGGTTCGTGAAACCGCGGGGAAGGATGTATTTATTCTCGGTTGCGGTTGCCCCCTCAGTGCGGGAATTGGACTTGTTGATGCAATGCGCATCGGCCCGGATGTTGCGCCCTACTGGTTTGCTACATACCGCTATTATCTCAGCAGGGATCCGCACGCTCTCTGCACGAAGTTTGCCATCAGGAGCATACTGAATCGATGCCCTATGCATCGAAAGCTGTGGATTAATGATCCTGACTGCCTGCTCATCCGCGATCGGGAAACCCGTTTAAATGTGGACGAGCGGATGTCTCTGGCGAATGCCATGATTATCACCGGCGGGATGTACCTCATCTCCGATAAGCTCTCCGCGCTCGCTCCTCACATCTGGGAGCTGTTCAGTCAGGTCGACAGTCTCATTCACCTCTGCGACGGCGGGCATGTGTGGCCCCTCGATTACATGGAGCGAGAAATTCCGGAGCTCGTTTACAACTCGAAGGGATACCTCGCTGTTTTCAACTTTAGCAACCGCCCTGTTTACAAGCGGATCCCCTATCAGTACTATCTCGGAGATATTCTCGGTGAGGATGTTCGTCTCAAGGACGTCTGGGATGAGAGTGTTTTTATCGTTACCGAAGGAAACATCGATATCGGCGAGATGCCGCCTCACGCATCGAGATTGCTGAAGGTGGAGTGAACGGTATTAATTATCATAATGATTTTATCTGATCACCCGCCGCGGGGGGTACGTCTCATGGGAATGGAACGTATTTTTCGCAAAGAAATGTATACGGAAGTGCTTCTGGCCTTGATGAAAACCTCTCCCGAGGATGAGCGGAAGCTCAATAGAAGCCCGCAGTATTCTCCTTGAATGCAGTAAGAATCTCACTGCTGTTGTACTAATCGCCCTCCGGGAAACCGACGCTGGTGCGCCGTGCGTAAATTTCAAGAAGGCTCTTGATAGGATCAGACTCCGGATCGAGGGTCATGGTGATGGCTTTTTCGGGACAGAGGGTGATACAACGGCCGCAGCCCTTGCACTTCCGCTGATCGATGATTGCTCCCTCCGACCTCATCTCAATTGCGCCGGCGAGGCATTCCTTAACGCAACAACCGCAGCCGGTGCATCGATCTGTTATTGAAACGGTCAGCCCGGGAAGCCGGTGTATATTCTCGAAGAATCCAATCGAGAGATTGTTTCGTATGTTATGCCGCACGGCACAGCAGCAATCGCAGCAGAAGCAGACATTCATCATACGCCGATAGTCGATACCCCAGATCCAGGCGTCGAATTCATTGTGTAAAATGAGGGGCATCAGTCCGAGCTGGAGAGCATTTTCAGTATGGGCGATAGCTTCGTCTGATGATACTATTCTGCCGAGGCCGGGGTGGAGATCGCGAGCGGCACTCCCGAGGAGGAGGCAGCCGAGATCCTGTGGATAGGCAGTGCATCCTTCTCCCCGCCGGCAGAGGCATTCGCTCATGATGGCAATGCACTCGGCGTTTTCGATAAGCGGTCTGAGAATCTGCAGGGGCAGAACGACGTTTTTGCCCTCCCGAATAACTGTATTGATCGGTATCATGTGCCCCGAGGTGTTCTCTTCCGAATCGTTATGCTTCAGCAGTGGCGTTTTCTCAATAAGCTGATACAGCTTGTAGAACTTCATGATGAGATTATAGATGTACTTCGATCGTCCCATGATATTCTTTCACTCGTGCATTCGGTAAATACTATCGCGATTGTGCAGCTCGATAATCCGGCACTTCACCTTCAAGGTGTGGGTGAACATTTACAGCATGCTGGTGAATTGCCGGATGCTCTTCATCTGCTCTATGCTAGTCGCCGCGTCGTACAGTCCGCTCCGCTGGGGATCGGTCAGGGCCGTTTTTGTGCACCGGTCAAGCTTCTCCCCGGCAAGTATCTTCTGCCACTGCTCCCCGGTGGTGCACAGTCGGGCATGGGAGAAGGGATCTGATCCATCCGACACGGACATGCCATCGGGATTGATAGTTACGGTATAGCTCGCGCCACCCCGTTCTGACAGCACGAGCTTCTTGTTGAGCAGATCCTCAACGATTCCCATCTGCAGCATAATCGGTATGAGCTTATTAAAGCGGTCAGCAATTCCCATGATTGCGGCCTTGAGTGATGGCGTTTCATTCATAGATAGGATCTCTTTCAAGGTGGTTTCCGGTATCGATACCGGTGAACATGATATAACACATAAGAAGGGAAGTTCAAGATTTTTTTGGGTGGTAAGAAACGCCGCTCTGTTTCAGAGAGGTATCTGATGGTTGTTGATGCACATGAGGTGTCTTGACCGGTTCACGTTTGCCAGGTGATTCAGATCATCTCCTACCCTGTTTTGGCTATCACGGCAATTCGTTTTTTTGTTGACAGAAAGGCATATTTAATTAACCAGTTAATTAAATATGCCACCCGGCCCGGTTGCCATGTGATAATCGAGCCGGGTGATCGCATGCTGTTCGGAGGATATAATCGTTACGCCATGAAAGGTGATCAGCGCGGGAATGGGGAGACGGATAAGCGAATTCTCTTTGCAGCGAAGAGGGAATTCGCCGAGAAGGGATTTTCCGGTGCGCGAATGGGAGCCATTGCGAAGGAGGCGGAAGTTAATCAGGCGCTCATTCACTACTATTTCAAGAGCAAGGAGAATCTCTATCGGCAGGTATTGCTCCAGCTCTTCCGCATGGATCAGGTCAAGATGATACGGGAGCAGGTCGAGCAGTGGGAATTAAAGCCTTCTCAGAGCCTGTATGTCGCTATTTATCTTATAGTCCATATTAATCTCGAGACGATGGATCCCGATTTCAACCGTATCATCGCCCGTGAGGTTGTGGAGGGGAGAAGGCATCTCAGGCCGTTGATACGGGAGTACCTGATTCCGCAACTCGAACTGCTTGAGCAGGTGATAATCCGGGGTATCGCATCGGGAGAATTTTCAACAAGAAATTCACTCATGGCGGTCCTCGATATTGTCAATTTTGTGAGATCCTATTCGATCAACAGGGATATATACCGGGGCACCAAATGGTACCGGCGGCTCTACGGGAGAAACAGCAGAGATGAGCTCTTTCAGTTTGCGCTGGAGCATACCTTCAAGGCATTATCTCTATCCAACGAGGTGCACATACCGAAAATTGCACCTGCGATTATCAAATCACTTGATAAGCTTGTTGATACGATTAAGCGACAGCAGAACTGGAATCAGTTGAACAGCTCGGAGACAGTGCTGCCGGTAAATCCCCCGAAAGCATGAGGATTATAGGGAGGGGTTAGCGATATGATGAGAAGAGCGTTCCTCGCAATGCTCCTGGTCGCTATAACAGGAGCATCAGTGCGGGCTGAAAATCTCACGCTCCGGGATGCGATACGGGTCTCTTTGGAAAATAACAACGGGTATCTGATTGCCCTCGAGCAGGCAGAGGAGAGCAGATACAGTGTCCGTGAGACCTGGGGTGCTCTATGGCCAACCCTTTCAACCGATTTTGCGTATACGCGTCAGGATGCAGAGGCCGGATTTAGCTCGCGAGTTGCCGGGCAGTATGATATACGGTACGTGACGGGAACCATATCACTCAATCCCGGTGTTTTTTACAATACCCTGCAGGCGTCCCGGAAGGCATATGTGGTGTCTGAGCATGAGGTGAGGCGCATTAAGGCGGAAACCATTATTACGACCATCAAGCTCTATTACGGGCTTATCCTGGCCCGTGAGTCGATAAAACTTCGAGAAGAGTCACTGAAGGCACTGCAGGAGAACCTCAAAGTAGTTACCATCGGATATCGGAAGGGAACCTTCTCGAAGCTTGATTTCCTCAGGGCCAAGGTCGCCTATTCGAATGAGCGAACAAAGCACATCAATGCCGAAAATGACTTTCTCAGCGCACGTGCTGCGCTGAATATACACATGGGCAGGGAGATTGATGCCCAGGTGCCCGTCAACGAAGGTGTTCTCGTTGTTGATACGAGCGAGCTGTCGTCAATACCCTTCGAGGAGAAGAATGAGAAGGCGTTTATCGGGGAGATGATAGGCGAATCGCTTCGAAACCGTCCGGAGGTGATCCAGATTACGAAGAAGCGGGAGATAGAGTCGCATAGCGCCTCTGCGGCTGCTTCGATATATCTGTGGCCGAGCTTTTTTATCACCGGTAATTACGGTACAACAAAAGTAATTCCGCGCAAGCAGGATGGCAAAACGACAACAACAGGCGATCCGCAGACCGATGCTATCTTACAGATGCTCAATGAGAGTATGAAACAGAGCTATTCACCCACGGGATGGAACACCTCATGGTCGATAACCTTTGGAGCAACCTACCGATGGGGATCGCTCTCGCCGGCTGATCCCTCTCATGCACAGCGAAAGCAGTACCGGAGCAGAGAACGTCAGGAAGAACTCAGAATGCAGGACTTCATTCGTTCGGTCAGGCTCGAGGTGCAGAACGGATTCCTCAAATTGAAATCGGCGAAGAACTCAATTGAGTCCCAGAAGGGGAATATTGAAACTGCCGAGGAGTCCTTGCGGGTTTCGATTATTCAGTTCAGAAACGGAATTATTGATAATACCAAGCTGCTGGAGGCGAATGTAGAGCTCACCACCGCGAAGACTCTTTACATCGAGTCGCTCTATGACTATCAGGTGTCAAAGGCGGAATTGAACCGGGCTATCGGAAAGGACTATTTTACCTTTCGGTAATATCATCGTTGGAGACAGAGAAATTGATGAAACGAAGAATCCTCTATATCGTATTCGCCCTTATTGCCGGTATTGTGGTATACCGGCTGGCTCAGTTTACTCTCTCGAAGTTTTCTCAGGTCGAGGAGAAAAAGGTTAGGAAGATACCGGTGAAAGCGGTTGCCGTGAAGCGTCGGGATCTGGTCACCCGGATCGAATTAACCGGGGATATTGTGGGAACTGAAGTGGTGCGGGTTTTCTCACAGGTACCGGGGAAGGTTCATTCCATACGCGTGAAGGAGGGACAACGGGTCTCAAAGGGGGCGGTTCTCTTCAAGATCAATCGGGATATTGTTGGCATGGAATATATGCTCGCCCTGGTTGAATCGCCCATCAGCGGCTATATCGGTGAGATTACCGTCGACAGGGGGATGACTATTTCACCGACCACCCCCCTGGCACAGGTAGTGAGCATGTACACCGTTGAAGCGGTGATTCATGTCATGGAGGAGAAGATCAATCTTGTGCGGGTCGGGATGCCGGCAGTCATAACCGTGGAGGCTTTTCCGGAAAGGGAGTTCAGAGGGAGGGTCTATAAGAAGAGCGCGGTTCTGGATCAGGTCAGCCGAACTCAGGAGGTGCGCGTTCTCATACAGAATAACAACCTCGCACTGAAGCACGGGATGTTTGCCAATGTCAGCGTTATCACCGGAAGGACGGAGGATGCTGTTACCGTCCCGGTGGATGCAGTCTTTACCGAAGGGAAAGAGAGCTTTGTCTTTACCGTGTTTGAGGGGAGGGCGGTTCAAAAGGAGGTTCGTACCGGCATCACTGTTGAGAATTTCACCGAGATTACATCGGGCGTTGAGGAGAACGAAATCGTCATCACCCTTGGACATGAAAATGTAGACGAAGGGAGTGAGCTTCTGGTCTATCGGGAGGATGTGGATGCCGCTGAAGAGAAAACTTCTGCACAAAAGGAGAAGCAGCCATGAAGCTGTCCGATCTCTCGGTGAACCGCTCCATTACCGCCATGATGATATTCGTGGCGCTTCTCGTTCTCGGTTTCGTGAGCTACACGAAGATGCCACTCGACTTCTATCCCGACATCGAGTTCCCCGTTGCGGTGGTGATTACCGATTATCCCGATATCGGCCCGAAGGAGGTTGAGAACACGGTGACCCGTCGCATCGAGGAGTCCCTTGCCGGCATCAATAACGTCGAGACTATCTCTTCCACCTCGAAAGAGGGGAATTCCATGGTGGTGGTGCAATTCGTCTGGGGTACCGATATGTCTTCAGCGGTTTCAGATATCCGAGAGCGCATCGATATCCTGAAGGGGCTCTTCCCCGATGAGGTTGAGATGCCTATCGTGTTGAAGTTCGATGTCTCCCTTATGCCGATTATGGTCCTCTCGGTTTCGGGAGATCGCGATATCTCATTTCTTCGTGCCTATGCCGAGGATAATCTCGAGAACCTCTTTGAACAGATAGACGGTGTCGCGTCGGCGCATATAAGCGGCGGAGAGAAGGACGAGGTTAAGATCGAACTGGTCAAGAACAGAATGGATGCCTATGGCATTTCCATTGATACGGTGGTGCAGGTATTACGTATCGAGAATATGAATGTAGCGGGGGGTGATGTGAGCACGCCCAATAAGAAATACACCCTCCGCACCACTGGTGAGTTCAAGAATCTGGATGATATCAGAAATGTCGTGGTGACGGTCAAGAACGGAACGCCGGTGTACATCAAGGATATCGCCCGAGTATATGAAGCACCGGGTGAGCGGACAGATGTCGTCCGTCTCAATGGTGAGCCCGGTGTTATTATCCGGCTGAACAAACAGTCTGATAAGAACACGGTACTGGTCGCCCGGAATATCATGGAACGATTGGAAGAGATAAGGAGAATCCTGCCCAAGGATATTACCATCACTCCTTTTTTCAATCAGGCCGAGTATATTGAGCGCTCAATTGAGAACGTCATTGATAATGCGATACAGGGTGGAATCATCGCTATCCTTGTTGTTTTCATCTTTCTCAGGAATATCCGTTCTGCCCTTATCCTGGGTCTCTCCATACCGATCTCCATTATAACAACCTTTATCGTTATGTACGCTTTTGACATTACGCTGAATATGATGTCGATGGGGGGGCTCGCCATCGGAGTTGGAATGCTCATCGACAACTCCATCGTCATCATGGAGAATATTTTTCGATTTCGTGAAAAGGGTGCCCGTCCGACCGAAGCAGCGAAGCTCGGCGCGGATGAGATGGCCATGGCGATAACCGCATCAACCCTGACGACAATCTGTGTTTTTATTCCCTTCTTCTTCACTGAAGGGCTTGCCGGGCAGCTCTTCAGGGATATGGCGCTTACCATCACCTTTTCTCTTCTCTGTTCGCTCCTGGTTGCTCTGACGCTCATCCCGATGATGACCTCCCGGTATATCAGAGCCCTTCGGCATGAATTTACCGGACGGTTTGCTTTTATGAATAATATTCTCAACTGGAGTGAACAATCACTGCAACAACTCGAGGAGTTCTATTCGAAGGCCATTCGGTGGGCGCTCGGTCATCGCAAACAGGTTGTTCTCTACACCGTCCTGGCGATTGTTATCGGTATCGCCCTTCTTCCGATAACCGGCATGGAATTCATGCCGGAGCAGGACGAGGGGAGAATTACCGTTATGGCCAAGCTCCCGGTGGGAACCAATCTCGATACGACCGAGGAAGCCCTCAAGCAGGTTGAGGAACGGGTCAAGAAGGTGCTTCGGAAGGATGAGTATCGAGTCATCAGCACGCGGGCGGGCTATGGCGAGGGCTTTGCCGCGGCATTCGGGGAGACGACCGATCATTCCGGGAAACTGGAGGTACGGCTCGTTCCCCAGTCTGGGCGTGATCGTTCACAGCAGGAGCTGCGTAAAGTCATCCGTGAGGAGCTCGTTGGTATTCCCGGTGTTATATTCAACTTTTTAGGGAGTGGAACCGGCGGCAGCCGGGTCATGGGGATTGGCGGTGCGCAGATATCCATTGAGGTGTACGGATATGATCTGGAACTCTCGAGACAATATACACGGGAGATAGTCGAAGCAATAAAGGGGATACCGGGCTTGAAGGATATCGACATCTCGCGGGAGGAGGGATTGCCTGAAAAGGTCATTGTCGTTAATCGCGAGAAGGCGTCGAAGATGGGACTCAACGCGACACACATTGCCAATCATATCAAAGATAACGTGGGGGGGAAGGTGGCCACCACCTACCGGAAGGAGGGAAAGGAGTACGATGTGATGGTTCGCCTTCGCGAAGAGGATCGGAAAACGGTAGAGGATATACAGCAGATCCTGATGAATACGCCGGTCGGCGTGCAGGTGCCGATCGGAAATATCATTAAAATGGTTACCTCGAGCGGTCCCTCCACCATCGAACGGAAGCAGCAGGAGCGGGTTGTCTATATCAACTGTCAGGCTGAAGGCCGTGATCTCAACTCAGTAGTTAGCGACATTCAGGATAAGATAGACATGCTTGTCAAGCCGCCCAACTTCTTTGTTGATATTGCCGGCGCCTATAAGGATATGCAGGAATCATTCAGGGACCTGGCTCTCGCCCTGCTCCTTGCGATCGTGCTCATATATATTATCATGGCGTCGCAGTTCGAATCCTTTTCAGCTCCCTTTATCATCATGTTTGCCGTTCCAACGATAATTTTCGGTGTCATGTTCTTTCTCTTCCTGACCGGGACCACCTTCAATGTCGTCTCATTCATGGGCGTTTTAATGCTCTCCGGCATTGTCGTTAATAACGCTATTGTCTATGTCGATTATGCGAATATTCTCCGGGCACGCGGGTTAACCCTTCACGAAGCGCTCATTGAGGCGGGGAAGAAGCGGCTCCGACCCATTCTCATGACAACCTTCACCACCATTCTCGCGCTGGTGCCCATGTCACTGGGAATCGGGGAGGGCTCCGAGCTCTCGGCCCCGCTCGCCCGGTCGGTCATTGGCGGTTTGAGCTCCTCTTTTGTTTTCACCCTGATATTTATCCCGGTCGTCTATTCCCTCTTCGAGTCGCTGAGAAACCGGCTGCGAGAGAGACGCCGATTGAAGAGGATATAAGACACGATGAGAGAGGTTATATGGTACTCCTGTTTATAGTATACAATAATGCGGTGGATGAGGAGATGGTCGAGATTGTGAAGGAGCTCGCTGGTGGCTACACGAAGTTTATCGGCGTTCAGGGCGAGGGGAGCCACGAGCCGCAGCTCGGCACGCATATCTGGCCCGGTATCAATAACTGTCTCATGGTTGCAGTGGAACGCAC